>ENA-UENW01000055-UENW01000055.1-marine-metagenome-genome-assembly--contig:-NODE-55-length-73664-cov-3.851802_pt1 | contig 73664 bp, 52 predicted proteins | sample MGYA00237876_ERZ529329 | MGnify/ENA primary metagenome ERZ529329 (study PRJEB26372, sample SAMN05368346) | marine metagenome | biome: cultured habitat; feature: ocean water; material: water; isolation... | reverse complement strand
GGTATGCAGAAGTACATGAAGGAGCTCGTGCCGAGTGCATTTGAGGACCTTATTGCGATGAACGCCCTGTACCGTCCTGGTCCACTAGAATACATTCCAAACTTCATTGCACGTAAGCATGGCCGAGAGCCCGTTACTTACGATTTGCCGGCAATGGAGGAATACCTGGAAGAAACCTACGGTATCAATGTCTACCAGGAGCAGATCATGTTGCTTTCGCAGAAGTTGGCGGGTTTCACCAAGGGTGAGGCCGACATGCTGCGTAAAGCGATGGGTAAAAAGAAAAAGGCCCTGCTAGATAAAATGCTACCCAAGTTCATTGAGGGTGGTGAAGAGCGTGGGCATCCAAAAGAAAACCTGGAAAAAATCTGGAAAGACTGGGAAGCTTTTGCATCCTATGCCTTCAACAAGTCGCACTCTACTTGTTATGCTTTCGTAGCCTTCCAGACAGCCTATCTGAAGGCACATTACCCAGCCGAATTCATGGCTTCGGTATTGACTAACAACAAGAGTGATATTTCCAAGATTACCTTCTTCTTGCAAGAATGTAAACGGATGGGACTAGATGTATTAGGACCAGACATCAATGAATCCGTATCCGACTTCTCGGTAAACGTCAAGGGGCAAATTCGTTTTGGTCTTTCTGCTCTGAAAGGAGTAGGAGAGGGGCCTGTTTCTGCGATCCTTGAAGAACGTGACGAAAGTGGCCGTTTCAACAGTGTCTTCAACTTGCTGACTCGACTTGATCAGGGAGCTATCAACAAGCGTGTGCTGGAAAGCCTTGCGCTGGGTGGTGCTTTTGATTGCTTTGAGGAGATTCACCGGGCGCAATTCTTTGCTCCTTCTGATAAGTACGACACTTACATTGAGCACTTGGTTAAGTATGGCTCAGCCTATCTCAAGCAAAAGATTAGTGCGGCCACTTCCTTGTTTGGAGCGATCCAGGAGGAGGTTATGATCGAAGAACCATCACCGCCAGAATGCCGGGAGTGGAGTCTGATTGAGAAGCTCGATAAAGAAAAACAGGTGACGGGCATCTTCATTTCAGGGCATCCGTTGGATGATTACCGAATGGAGGTAGAAAACTTCGTGACTTGTTCGCTAAATGCTATCGATCAGCATCAGCAGCGATCGCAAATTCTGCTTGCTGGTTCTGTGACTGCCGTTCGCCATATGGTCTCGAAAAACGGTAACGGTTGGGGAATCTTCACCATCTCTGATTTTGATGGTGAACTAGAATTCCGCCTCTTCGGAGAGGACTACCAAAAGTTTAAGCATTTGCTAGAGCCAGGCAAGGCGATCTTCATCAAGGCAGGTTTCCAAAAGTCATGGAGAGATGAAAGTCTGGAGCTCCGGATCAAGGATGTATCTCTCCTTGAAAGTGTAGGAGATACCATGACGAAAGGTATACGCCTGACATTGCCATTGGAGCGTTTGACCACAGAAGTCGTGGAGAACTTAGACCAACTATGTGAGAAACATAAAGGACCGCATCAGCTGCGGATGGTGATTCTTGATCGACAAAATCGAATTAAACTGCCACTGGCAGCTAGGTCGCGGAAAGTGAAAGCTGATAACGATTTTGTTCAAGAGCTTAGCCGTCTAGGTGTCGATTATAAGATCGAACGTTGATATTAGAAAAACGTATTATCTTTACAGTAATAACTTTTTAAGTGACTCGTCCTTAAGTTTTAGTTTAAACAAAAGGCGAGCACCGTGTTTATACTAAGTGAGTATCTGACCCAGATAAGCAAATCCAACTTTTAAGGAAGCTATTACCCCTTTGTTTTAACCGTGTACGTGAAAAAATAATTCCAAAAACATGTTCTTCCTTATCCTTAAAGGGAGAATAAAGCTATTTCTAGGTGCAATATTGTTGTTGGCATTTATGCCGGCTAGTGCACAATTATTAGAGCGTGTAGCTTTTTCTCTCACCCTACCTGACGGGCAGACAGGTGGTATCAGACAAAGATCAACCATTACCAAGCTGGTTCAACGGCCGGAGGGCATCTACGTGCTTACGGAAAGAGAAGGGTGTTACCTACTTTCTGCCAAGCCTACCCAGCAGCACATTCTGCTAGCTCAACCCAACGATCGTCGGGAGCAATTCAACCATCTTTTCAAAAAAGGAAAAGACGTGCATCTGGTAGTAAATTACCATGCACTACGGCCATTATCTTCTGAAGAAAATGAGCCTGCTCGTTTTGCCTCTCGCTATTTTGCTAATACCGTCCAACCTACCTCTATACACTTTAGTGATAATGGTAAAATCGTAGTAGGTACCGCATTAGATGGTGTTTTTGTTTTCGAGCAAGACCAGGCAGGAAACTATGATAATGTGCCAGAGCGGTTCTCCACTGCCGGCAAGATGCTACCATCAAATGTAATTCATACGATTTTTGAAGACCGTAGTGGTACTATCTGGGTCGGTACAGATCGTGGATTGGCAACGATTAGCCGTGATACTGTTTACAACCTGGGAGTGGGACCAGCATTTGAACCCAATTGGTGGCAACGCTTTTGGGGAGTAGAGGGCCCGCCACCATTGTACAATGGTCCTGTTAAGGCCATCACGGAGTGGGGTGACAGTATCCTGTTTGCCAGCAATGATAAACTGTATAAAATCCCCTCACATCCGGAGGAACTTTCTGAGCTGCATAGCTATGATTTATCCAAGCATGATGAAGAGGCGCTAGCAGAGGTTAAGGAAATACTAGTAGACCTTAACGGTGAGGTTTGGATCGCGGCACGCCAGCTTCTCAACTACAGTATTGGAGAAGATCAATTGCGGGTTATCGGTGTGCAGCAAGGCCTGCGTGGACAAGGTGTTTCTACCTTGATGGAGGATCCTGAAGGTGGCTTCATCTGGGTGGGTACCCAACGTGGAGGTCTGTACCGGTTCAGCAATGATCGCTACTCGAGGATCGGGCACTGATCCTTCTTCCTGACTATTGTTATTTCTTATCCAACAGCAAGGGCCTGAACCAGTAGTGTACTGGCCAGGCCGCAATCCTGCTGAAAAAAACGCTATCTAAGCAGCCTGTTCGCTACGCTTGTCGAGGAAGATGAAGTCGTGGACGATAATATCCACTGAGAGACGCTCTACACCGTCTTTATCGGTATAGCGGTTGTAGCGAAGTTGGCCCTGTACAGCGAGCTTACTCCCTTTCCGGGCATACTGTCCTAGTACTTCAGCTTTGTTGCCAAAGGCCACACAACGATGCCATTCTGTTGCGGTAATCCGATCACCTTTCTTGTTGTTATAAGAGGTATTCGTGGCTAAGCTGAAGCTGGTCATGGTACTCTTCTTGTTCGTAGTGTTGGTTACGGGATCTTTACCAAGGTTGCCGATAAGAGTTACAGAATTTTGTACGGTATTCATAAGAATTGGTATTGTGCTCGGGGTTCGTGTTAATCCGTCCTAGCATTGTGGAGGGATGGGGGTTCCAAGCGAGTCGCTGCCGATTGGAGAGCGCGGCGCCCGAGCTGTTAAGAAAAATGTTTATTGACTTTTAGTTCGCACAATCAAGTTGTTGTTGACTGTGCTAAGATTATGGAAGGCTTACAATGTCTACTGTTACATGAGCCGGAATTCGTTGACGATAATCTCGGTTCGGGTACGTCGTTCCTGGCCGGCCCCGGAGGTCTTATGCCGAATCTTGCCTTGGACAACAACGGAGGCTCCCTTTTTCAAAAAGACTTGCATCATCTCGGCCACCTTACCCCAACCTACCAGTTGGTGCCAGGTTGTTTCTATTCGTTTGCTGCCGCTCATATCGCGGAATATTTCTTTAGTTGCAATAGGGACACGGGCAACTGAATTGCCATTGTCTAGGGCCTTATAATCTACATCTCGTCCAAGGTTTCCAATGAGTTGCACATGATTGCTAAGAGAGTTCATTTACGCTGATTTTAGTTGTTTTACTTCGAATACGGTTTTGCACAACGCTAATGTTTTTCAGGCCTGAAGGAGAACGCGTTTGGCATTTTGCCGATAGCTGAACCTGCTTTCAACTGACGACATCACAAAGGTGCAGGACTTGACAACTAAGAGTCGTATAATAAACGTTTAATGGCGTTTGTAAACGTTTGTTTTCGTTTGTAAACGAATGATTTTGATGTAAATATCTGATTTACAGTTGGTTGTTTGGATTTTTGAATTTAAAGTTTTTTATCCTTTTTTAACCTCTATAGCTGTATGCTAGTGTGGTAATCTAATGGTCTTGTCATTAGGTACTTAGCAATTTCCTGAATCAGAAGGTGGTTGATGTATAGAAAGTAGATGTACCTAGCTTTCGAGAAACACAAGGCTATCTACCACCACTTTTGTCGGTGGAGAACTGCTGGTAGCCAATAGTAAAAATGAAGGGGGAACGTTGTAAACGGGTAGGTCGCTGGTATCAGAATTCGATCATACGGATTGGAGGTGCTAAATGAACTTATTACCGAAGCGCCTTTAGTAACCGCTTGCTATCTAGGTATTCGAAGTGGCGAGATCTGATACTAAACGTTTCATCTAAAATTACCAAGCTAGGGGCGGTGAATTGCCCATCGCGTAGGGCGAGCAATTGGGCGACTTGATGAAGAGGAGTGCGGGATTGTCCTATCTGATCATTGATTAGCTGTCGACCGCTGAAGGAGACCACAGCATCACTTTCTGCATTGAAGCGCACGGCATAGTATTCTTCATTTAGTAATTCGATCACTTCAGCTTTAGTAAATACCACTCTGTCCATTTTGCGGCAATAGACACACCAGTCCGTGTAGAAATCGATGAATACTTTTTTTGGCTGTACTGCCAGAGAATCTTCAAGCTGTTCAAAGCTGAGCCAATGCACTGATTCCGCTTCCTGTGCACTCACACAAGTACACAGGAAAAACGAAAGGATAGTCATTGAAGCTATAAATCTTACCATTAATGCAGGTTGCCGATTTTCACTGAGAAGAATACTGAGCGCGGTGCTGCTGGTCCGTAAACAAAGTCTGAATCACGTTCTGGTCCAGAATCAAATTCCGGCTGATAGCTGTTGAAAAGATTGCGTACCCCTCCACTGAACTCCAAATGGAAATCCTCGGAAACATCGATGTGGTAGCTCGCCTTAAGATTTACATCTAAGAATGCATCCGAATCGATTAAATCCAAAAAGCCATCATCACCCACAACCCGTGGTACAACCATAGAGCCGGTGTACGTTCCTGTGACGTCAATTTTGAAAGCATCGCTAAAGCTGTAGTAAGAGGTAAAGTAGCCGTAGAGATTCGGAGTTCTCACAAACTCATCTATCGCCACTATGTTCTCACCTCCGTCTTCCGGTTCAAACAATACTTGAGACTCCTCATAACTTGTTTGTTGCGCAGTACCTCCAAGCTGGAAAGCAAATTTGCCGGAAGGCGAAAAACCTGCCTCAAAATTCACTCCTGACACAGTGGCGCCCTGGCCATTCCTGACTTCTTCCAAGATCGAGCCATTGGGTAGTGCAGCACCTGTACTTACCTGGGTAAAGGGATTTTGCAATTGAGTATAGAAGCCTTCAACTAGTAGATTGACTTGTCCCAAACCCATGTTGTTGGTATAATTCAAAGAACCGGTATAGGAATTCGAAGTTTCCTTGTCCAAGTCTTCTGAGATAATTACAAAGAGTGGTTCACCCCCTACAGAAGAAATGTGAAGGTCTTCATTGAAGGCCTGTGGTGCACGGAACCCTCGTGCATATCCTCCTCTAAACCTCAGATTTTCATTGACCTTGTATAGTAATGTAGCTCGTGGGCTAAAGACCCCCACCTTCACATCTACCTGCCTGTCTATGCCTCCAATACTGTAGGTTCCATCTACATTTGATACGTCGTACCTGCCTCCAAGCAGTGCTGTAAACCGCTTGCTTGGCTTCCACTCATACTGGGCAAATAAACCGGTGGTATTTACGCGCTGGTCAATCAGTCGATCATAACCCTTTATCTCATCTTGGGTGTCATAGGCCTGGTTTTCGACGCCGACTGTAATTACATCATTGTTGCCGAAGTAGTGATTGTACTGCAGCCCTCCTACTATCGCCAGGTCTTCCGTCAAACCGTAGGCATTAATAGCAAGAATACTGTCTGCTGCTGTTCGGCCACCGCCCAAGCCGCCATAATAACTATCGCGTTGGGTGCTTTGAGCGGAAGCGTAGATCGAGATCTTATTCCGATCGTTCTTGCTCCATTGGTCGTAATTGATCCCTCCAAAAAAGGTGTTGTGGTCCAGCTCCTCGGTAATATCCGTAAAGTGAGGAGCGAGGTCTAGACGGTTACCACCTCTTCGGTATTCTTCTAGAGCACTAAAATCCAGGGTGATCTTACTGCGTTCTCCTGGCTTAAAGAAGGCTTTTGCACCCAGGACGGTATTCTCGAGTAATACCAATTCGGTAAAGCCATCTCCATTAGCATCGTAGCTATCGCGGTTGCGGCTCATCCCATAGAAGGTAACTCCACTGGTTAGTGATTCATTGACCACCGAACCATTGAAGTTGAAGGTTTGGTCTAGAGCGTCTTCATCAATAAGTGCAGTATTAGAGCCGATTTCCCAGGAGTTTTCTACAGGGTCCTTGGTAATGATATTGATCGTACCGGCAATAGCATTCGATCCGTAAAGCGCTGATCCACCGCTGCGCACCACTTCTACCTGCTCGACAATATTGGTAGGAATTTGATCCAGGCCATATACGCTGTTTAGGGCACTGAAAACCGGTCGGCTGTTAATCAAGATTTGTGAATACGCTCCTTCTAATCCGTTGAGACGAACCTGGGTAAAGCCACAGTTTTGGCAGTTGGTTTCCACCCGAACACCGGGCTGGTAATTTAGCCCATCGGAAATAGCAATAGATTGGGTGGCGTTGAATAATTTGTCATCGATTACTCCCACTACTACGGGGTTGTTAGCTCTGTCTAGTTCATAGCGAGTGCCTGATACGACCACGCTTTCGAGATTCAGAACGTCTTCCTGCAAAGCAAAATTCTTATTCAAAGACTGTCCGTCCTTTAGCGTAATCTCTTCTGAGGTGGTGAGAAAGCCCAAGAATGTAGCCTTGACAGTATAGGTGCCAGCGGGAATTTCCTCAATGGTGAAATTGCCATAGGTATCAGTAATTTCTCCAAGGGTAGTGCCTTCAAGGGCAACAGTAGCAGCTCCCATTGGCTCTCCAGATAGACTATTCACCTTACCTGTTAGTGCAGCGTGCTGGGCAGCGACTGAGATGCTAAACACCAAGAGCAGATTACAGAGTATTATTTTATAGTAGCTAATTTTCATTGTTAGGGTGCGTAAGGACAGTTATTAGACAAGGCAAATTTAATAATTTAGACTAATCTAATAACAAGTTTAAGGCGATTTTGATTGCTTTTGCCTCAAGAAATTAATGGTCACTTTATTTCTGGGCTATTATCTATGCGTTCTGTATTTCCTCTGCGGGTAATTTGAACAGCATGTTTATCCAATAGCAGTTTCTAGTTTTGACTACCGAACGTACAGTTTCTAAACCATAAGCCTATCGTACAGTTAGATTACAAAGGCCATAGAGTCTTCTCTTAAAATCCCCTTTATGCATCCTTTTCGAGCTTATATTTCTGAATACACGAGTCTGGCGGATCAAGATTGGAAGCTTATTGCCGATTGTCTGGAATCGTGTAGCTACCCGAAAGGAACTACACTGCTATTGGAAGGCAAGATTTGCCGGAAGCTTTATTTCCTAGAACAAGGTCTTCTACGGTATTGCGTGAATCGAGACGGGAAGGATGTGACGAAGTATTTCACGGAGCCTCCTTATTGCTTTACTTCTCAGAGAAGCTTTAGCCAAATGTTGCCTGCGCAAGAGAGTATTGTAGCCTTAGAGGATAGCTACGTTTGGGAAATGAGTAGGGAGGATGCCTTTCGATTGCTCGAAGTGTCTCCTAGCTGGAATACCTTCGTGCGGCAGTTGATTCAAGAGGTACAGCATTATACCGAATTAATCCTTGATGATCTTCAAAATTATACGGCGGAGGAGCGTTACATACGCATGATGCAGGAGCGAGATAGCCTGCTCGGCAAAGTACCCTTAAAACATTTGGCCAGCTACCTGGGAATAGCTCCACAGTCTTTGAGCCGTATTCGTAAACGATTTTACGAACAAGGTCGGAACTTAACATAGGTGCAGTAGATGCCATGATAAGCCGACGAGCTTTGTGTTGCAAATTCAAAGCATATGAAATTATCACTTATTGCAACACTCCTAATCATGAGTAACACTTTACTTGGCCAACAGAAAGAGCCTTCTAACAAACATTTTTGGCACAGTCTTCCAACCACCGCCGATCGAAATGCTGTTTGGCAAACCTGGACGGATGTACCCAATTGGAAAACCTGGGATACAGGACTTCAAGATGCCACTATCAATGGCGCATTCACGTTGGGAGCTAAGGGAACAATCCTGTCATTGGAAGGCCGTACCTCCAAGTTTGAAGTGGTGGCTATCGACCCTGGCATTAGCTACACGATTAAGACGCGTTTGCCGCTAGGCAGTCTATACGTAAAACGTTACATGACAGATGATGAGTTAGGCCTGACCTTTACCCATGAGGTTTGGTTTGCTGGCCTTACTAAAGGTATTTTTGCCAAAGCCTTTGGGGCTAATTTTCGGGTACTATTGCCGGAGGTAATGCAAAATGTCAAGAGAATCGCTGAGGCCCAGACCAAGGAACAATAGCTTGTCTTATCTTGAGCGCATGAAACTTGCTCTCGTTCAATTTCGCTCGACAACTGGAAATTTGGCTGACAATTCCGCAAGGCATCAACAATGGATTCGGCGTGCTAAAGCTGCGGGAGCCAAGCTTGTGGTTTTTCCCGAACTCTCCCTTACCGCCTATGAGCCAGAATTAGCGGATAAGCTAGCTGTGGCACCTGATGATCAGATGTGGGAAAATTGGCAGGAATTCTGCCAGAACGAGCAAGTCTCTTTTGCTTTAGGAATGCCTATTCGCCAACCGAAAGGAATTGAGATCGGCCTCGTTCTGTTTCAGCCCGATCAGAAACATCAAATTTACTCCAAGCAATACCTCCATGCAGATGAGGAACCTTACTTTGCTTCTGGAAAAGGATGGGATGGCTGTTGGCAGGAGGTAGGTGTAGCCTTTGCTATCTGCTATGAATTGTCAGTCCCCGCTCATGCCGAACGGGCTCATCAATGCGAAGCCAGTATCTACCTGGCTAGTGTAGCAAAATTCGAGAATGGAATCACTCCAACTCACCAACGGCTCGCAGCGATTGCAAAACAGTATCAAATGACCACACTTATGGTCAATGCCATTGGCGAAGCGGATGGGGGGCTCTGTGTTGGGCAATCTGCCGTTTGGGATAAGAGTGGCCGCTGTATTAATTGTACTGATGACCAACAAGAAAGCCTGTTGCTATTTGATACTGCAACAGGCCATTCTGAAATCGTATTGGTCTAATCCGCGGTTAGGTGTTTATTCCGCTACAGCTAGGTATTTATCTGGCTGTTGTTCGAAGCTAACTTTACAACCATCGCAGCAGAAGTAAACCTTTTCGCCTTGATGTTCAAGGACGTGTTTGGCAGCGCTTTTCAGTACAGGTACCTGACAGACGGGATTAATATAGTAATCACCATCTTGCATGGTTTTCGCTACTTTCTGTTCGGCAGTAGTTTCTTCGGTATCAGCACTTTCCGAGCGGAAGTCTTGAATGATTTCTGCCAAGATACTAATAGCTACTTCATGAGGTGTTTTAGCACCAATGTCTAAACCCGCGGGTGTTTTTATCGTCTTCAGCTGATCAAAGGTGGCACCCATTTGTCGCATCTCTGCGTAAATTGAATTCGCCTTCTTTCGAGAGGCCACGAAAGCCAGATAGCTGCTGCCCATTCCTAGGGCTTTGTATAGCGCTTCTGCGTCTCGCTCACCCTGGGTGCAAACAACTACGTATTGATTGGCGCGGGGCGTTTCTGAGACCTCAAATTCATCAAGAGCTACAAGCTTATCCGCTTCCGGGAATACATTCACATCAGTGCTACTCATTACTACCTCTACCTGATACTCCATGGCCTTTGAAATTTTGGCTAGGGCCATGGCAATATGAGAGGTGCCGAAGATTAAGATCTGCGGTTTGGGTAGCACCGGCTCAATGTATACTTCTACCTCCCCGCCGCTTTGGCAGGTCATAGTGTACAACTTAGTGCTGGGGCCATAGGCCTGAATAGCATCCGGGCTGATATGTACCATCCGAGGTTTACGATCCTGAAGCGATAACAAAGCCTCCTTCAGTACAATGCCTCGGGTGCAACCGCCACCAATCCAACCATGAATCTGGCCATCTTCTGTAATGATGGCTTTGTCTCCAGGCTTGCCTGAAGAAGGAATCTTGCGGCGAACGATAATCGCAGTAGCGTAAGCCTGGTTACCCTGATTGAGTGTGTTTGCGGTTTGCAAGAATGTATTATGCATCCTGTAGTATGTTTTCAAGTTCGAGTAAGCTGGCAAAATTATGGGCGGCACCAAAATGGTCGAGTGTCGGAAGGGCGGTTTTCATCCCCTCTTGGATAGGCTCGTAGCCACGCATCCCTTTTAGTGGGTTCAGCCAGACCAGCTTTTTCGATCTCAGCTTAATTTTCTGAATGGCGCTGTCTAGTACTTCGGGTTCACCGGTATCCAGGCCATCACTTAATATTAACGTTATAGTATTGCCATTTAGATGACGCTTAGCGTAGTCATCATTAAATTCTTTGAGACAATCACCAATCTTGGTGCCACTAGACCAGTGTGTTACGTACTGCGACACCATCATTAAACTCACCGCTAGGTCGCGGTCAGAGATATAGTCGGTGATCCGCATCAGCTTAGTACTAAATGCGAAGGCTTCAATTTGCTTAAAGTGGTGCCGTAAAGACCAAAGGAATTTCAGGAGATAAAAGGAATATTTGTCCATGGAGCCGCTGACATCCAGTAGGACCAAGAGACGATATTTTTCTCGTTTTGCCTTAATGCGTTTCAAGTCAATAATGGTACCCCCATTCTGAAGGTTTTGCCGAATGGATTGGCCAATATCGATGCTTCCTTTTTTGCTTTTCTTTTTCTTGCGCTTCAGACGCAAACTCATTTCCCGAATGAGCTTTTCGGATATCTCATCCAATAATGCAGTCTGGCTATTAGAAAGCTGGGTGAAGTCTGTTTTTTTGACCGTCTCCTTTGCATTGGCACCGCTGGTGTTTTTGCTCTCTTCGCTCTGTTCGTTGGAGTCGGATTTTCCCTGGCCTACCATTACCGCCACGCTACGAGGTGCCTTAACTATCTTCTTTTGATTCTTGTAGTCGCGCTTATCCTGGATGCGAGTGCCTTTTTTACGCCAGAATCGGGCGTACAGCTGCCGGAAAGGCTCGCGCTCTTCTTCGGCATTGCAATACAAAGCGGCAAGCGCGTATTCAAATAGGTCGCGGTCCAACCACAGACCACGCAGTGCAGCCAAGGTCGCATCCTGGCTGCACTGCAATCCGGCACTGAAACCGGCCTTTCGAGCGAATTGACTGAAACCAACTAGCGCTTCGGTAAAGGAATTATAGTGGCTGTAGTGATCCATAAGCAAGTGGGGAAGGACGAGGTGGGAGGTCGGAGGTGGAGCTTAGCATTAGATTGAGAATGTTTCTCACTTCAGATTTCCTACTTCCAATTTCCCATCTCCTCTTTCCTACTTTTCATCATGATTGGGCTTAGCTCTTTCCTTAGCCATTTCAGCAATGCGCTTGCGTACAGCGTCAGCGTCTACTCCGAATGTACGATCACCTGGTAGGTTTAAGCTGTTGTAATGGGCATTGCTTTGCTCCTTCTCGCTTTGAAGTACTTTCTTCTGATCTTCGTATTCCTTCAATTGTGACATACGTAGTGGTTTTTATTTGTGACGAATTTTATGAGTTCAATTAACCAAATACTTCCTGGCTCACCAACTTGATGTCGTGGTCTGACTTCAATAGGCAGGCTAAGCTATGGTAAATGGCATTATCTGTTCCATTGAGGGTAGCAATACCGCGCGCCCAGTCGATAGTCTCTGCAATTCCTGGTGACTTATCTAACTTCAATTGCCGGATTTGCTGTACGTAGTCTGCTAATTGCTCAGCAAGTTCTGCCTCAATGTTTGGAATATGCTTCTGGATGATCTTAATCTCCTTATCCCGATCTGGGTAATTAACCCAATGGTAGAGGCAACGGCGCTTTAAAGCATCGCTTAACTCTCGTGTACGGTTCGAAGTTAAGATAACAATTGGTCTTTCGACGGCTTTGATCGTACCTAACTCTGGGATGCTGATCTGGAAATCAGAAAGGAGCTCCAATAAGAATGCTTCAAACTCTTCATCTGCACGATCGATCTCATCAATGAGTAAAATCTTGCGTTTAGGAGAGCTGATGGCTTCTAATAATGGCCGCTTCAGTAGGTACTCTTCGCTGAAGATGAGTGCCTCTTTCTCTTTTTCTGAGATATCGCTTTGCTCATGAATCTTGATGGCCAACAATTGTTTTTGATAATTCCATTCGTAAATGGCATTGTTGACATCAAGTCCCTCGTAGCACTGGAGGCGAATCAAGTCGTGACCCAGGTAGCGAGATAGCAGATAAGCCACCTGCGTTTTACCAACACCAGGAGGCCCCTCTAGCAGTAGTGGTTTCTCCAATTGGAGTAGTAGAAAAAGAACTGTAGCCAGTTCTTCTTCTACCACGAATCCCAGCTCATCCAGTGCTGGAATGAGATCTTTGGGGTTAGTATGCATCCTACTTCCCTCCTTTAAACATTCCACCAAGCATGCTCTTCACTACCGTGCCAGCAAGCTTGCCAGCATTGAGTGAATTGTCAGCCTCACCTTCGGTAGGTTCGTTGCCAGCTAATTTATTGCGGAAATTGTCCACGAATTGGTTGAGAAGCTGATCAGATACGTCGTTGATCAGACGGGAACCAAACTGAGCGAGCATACCAATAATGGTAATGTCCATTGTAAAATCTACGTGCGTTTTTCCATCCTGCTCAGTAAGTACGCCGTTCATGATCATATCGGCACTACCCTTACCCTTACTATCCAGGCCGCGGCCCTTGAGGGTCATTTTGTAGTTGGATTCGTCCAACTCTACAATTTCGATATCGCCGGCATAAGCAGCTTTAATTGGGCCAAACTTGGTCACCACTTCACCTTTATAGTTGCGGTCATCCACTTTTTCGGTGATAGCAGCACCTGGTACACAGGTTACAATTTCCTCTGGGTTAGCTAGGCTTGCCCATACGGTAGCAATCGGCTGCTCAATGTCGAATTGCTTATTTATTTTAGTATTCATTAGAATTTTTTTTGATCTCTTGATGCTGGTCAATCCAGCTCGGATGATTCAGTCATTGAATTGAAACGGTAGAGCGCAGCGGTTCTGCCTTGCCCTACCATTTTCGTCATTTTCTATTCCTCATCGAAATATCCAACGGCCTTAAGCTCTTTGTACAGCTTGTAAGGTGTCACTGGAATTTCGAGGTGCTTGATACCTAAGTGAGATACAGCATCAACAATTGCATTTACAATCGCTGGAGGTGCACCTACCGTTGGTGATTCTCCTACACCCTTAGCACCGATTGGGTGGTGAGGGGCTGGAGTAACGGTATGGCCGGTCTCCCAGTTCGGAGACTCCACAGCAGTAGGTACTAGGTAGTCCATGAAGGTACCGTTAAGGATGTTACCGGCTTCGTCGTAGATCAACTCTTCGAACATAGCTGGTGCCAATCCTTGCGTCAAACCACCGTGTACTTGTCCTTGTACAATCATCGGGTTGATGATGTTACCACAATCATCGATCGCTACGAAACGACGAATCTTGATGGCACAAGTTTCTGGATCGATATCTACAACGCAGATATATGCACCAGAGGGGAAAGTTAGGTTTGGTGGATCGTAATAGTGGGTAGCTTCAAAGCCAGCCTCCATGCCAGGAGGGTGGTTGGTGTAAGAAGCAAATACAATCTCCTGGATCGTCTTAGACTTCTCTGGAGCACCTTTTACGAAGAACTTACCAGGCTCCCACTCCAAGTCTTGCTCACTCACCTCTAGGAGGTAGGCAGCAATCTTCTTAGCCTTGTCGCGTAGCTTACGAGCGGCCATAGCGGCAGCAGCACCAGCGGTAGGCGTACTACGACTAGCGTAAGTACCCAAACCATAAGGTGCGGTATCGGTATCCCCTTCTTCGATCTGGATGTGCTCCATTGGAATACCCAATTCTTCCGCAACGATCTGTGCGTAAGTGGTCTCGTGACCTTGTCCCTGAGACTTGGTACCGAAGCGAGCAATGGCTTTGCCCGTAGGGTGTACCCGAATCTCGGCACTATCAAACATCTTCACGCCCAGGATGTCGAAGTCTTTGGATGGCCCAGCACCTACCACCTCAGTAAAGGTGGAAATACCAATCCCCATAAACTTACCTTCTGCGCGCAGACGTAATTGCTCTTCACGCAATTCGTCGTAACCTACGGCATCCATAGCTTTCTGCAGTCCGGCGTGGTAGTCACCACTATCGTACAACCAGCCCGTTGGTGAAGGCCAAGGGAATTGTTCTTTCTTAATGAAGTTGTCCATGCGCAATTGTGCTGGATCTTTACCGACCTCACGTGCGAACACGTCCGTTAAGCGCTCGATTGCGTGTACGGCTTCTGTTACACGGAAAGAACAACGATAAGCTACACCGCCAGGAGGCTTGTTGGTGTATACGGCGTCGGCTTCCATGTAGGCAGCACCATAGTCATAAGACCCGGTACCGATAGAGAACAAGCCAGTTGGAAACTTCGAAGGGTTAGCAGAAGCATCGGTATAACCATGGTCTGCCAAAACCTTAAAGCGAGTTGCTTGGATCTTACCATCCTTGGTTCCAGCCATTTCTGCGGTAATATGGTAGTCACGCGCAAAAGAGTCAGCCTGGAGATTTTCACTGCGGTCTTCTACCCACTTCACTGGTGCACCAGTCAAGAAGGAAACTGCAATAGCGATAACGTAGCCAGGGTATACTGGCACTTTACCACCAAAACCACCACCAATATCCGGAGAGATCACGCGGATCTTCTCTTCTGTAAGACCTACGTGTCCAGCTACCAGTGCGATTACCGTACGAATAGCGTGCGGCGCCTGGGTAGTCATGTACATGGTCAGGTGGTTCTCCACCTTGTTGTAGGCAGCTACACAACCACAAGTCTCGATAGAAGCTACGTGGATACGTGGGATGTGCATTTGCTGGCTAACAGTGATGTCAGCATTTTCGAAGACATCATCAGTCTTCTCTTTGTCGCCTACTTCCCAGTGCCAGATGTGGTTGTCTTCTTTGCCTTCCTTGTCAGAACGCAAAACTGGTGCTTCTTCGTCAAGCGCCTTGAACGGATCCATTACGGGCTTCATCGGCTCGTAATCAACGCGTACGGCTTCCTTACCATCACGCGCTGCGTAACGATCGGTAGCGATAACGGCACATACCTCCTGCGCCTGGTACATAACAGTATCGGTAGGGAGTACCATCTGCGTATCAGACATCAAGGTTGGCATCCAGTGCAGGTTGTACTGCTCCAGATCTTTACCTGTGACCACGGCTATTACGCCTGGGATCTCAAGCGCCTTAGAGGCATCAATATTCTTAATTTTTGCATAGGCATAAGGACTCCGCACAATATCCATGTGTAGCATGCCAGGCAGCTTCACATCGTCTACGTAGTTACCCTTACCCTGGATGAAACGAGCGTCCTCCTTCCTTTTCTTGGAGTGCCCCATTCCACCGATTTCCTTGGATGTTTTACACTGTATCATTGATGATTTTTTTGCTTTGTAAGGATCGAATAATTAATGCCCGATTTTCTTCTTTGAGTGCAGGAATAACTGATTGATAATGATGTTTTTCAAGCGAAAAGAAGAAAGACCAAAGAGGGCCTTAATTTTTGATCAAAATGCACTTGTAAAGGGTTTATACGAATTCAGGTTCAGTAGATGGCAGCTCTTTATCCTGCATCTTAGCTGAAGTCCATTGAATAGCCTTCACGATATTATTGTAACCAGTACAGCGGCATAGGTTGCCAGCAATACCCCAACGGATTTCGTCCTCGGTTGGATTAGGGTTCTTCTCCAGCAGCTCCACGGCACGCATCATCATGCCTGGGGTGCAGAAACCGCAGTGCAAGGCGTGATTCAAGTGGAAACCTTCCTGGATCGGATGTAAGCCCTCTTGCGTAGCTAAGCCTTCTACTGTAGCTATCTCTTTACCGTCTGCTTGTACGGCGAGAAGAGTGCATGATTTTGCCGAACGGCCGTCAATCAAAATAGTACAAGCGCCACAGCTGGAGGTATCACAACCAATGTGTGTGCCCGTCATAGACAATTGCTCACGAATCAGGTGAACAAGCAGGGTACGTGGCTCTACTTCTAATGTATGTGCCGTCCCGTTGATAGTTATGTTGATGGTCTTTTTCATTAGTCGTTGTTTATTGTGCTCTAGAGATCGCCTGCTTCAGCATGCGCTTAGTGATCACTTTCACCAGGTGACGCTTATAGTCTTCGTCGCCACGCAGGTCAGTGGTTGGGTTGCAGTCCTCAGAAGCAAACTTGGCTGCTTTCGCGATATCCTCATCGTTAAGCTTGGTGCCAATCAAAGCTTCTTGTGAACGCGCTGCACGCATTGGCAATGGGTTCACATTGGTTAGACCAATACCTGCGTTTACGCAAGTACCATCAGCATCCAGTTCAACCATTACCGCAACACCGGCAGCGGCGTAGTCACCTACTTTGCGCTCAGACTTATAATAAGCTGTGCCAAACTTGCCTTTCGGGATAGGAATGCGAATCTCGGTCAGAATCTCACCGTGCTGAACAGCGGTCATGTAGAAACCGTAGAAGAAATCATCAATGCCTACGGTGCGCTTGCCTTCCTGGTTGGTGATTTCTACCTCAGCGTTCATCGCAATCATTACGGCTGGATGATCATTAGCAGCATCGCCGTGTGCGATGTTTCCACCAATGGTACCGAAGTTGCGAACTTGAGGGTCAGCAATTAATTTTGAAGCATCAGTGAAAATCTGATACCTAGAAGTGATGATGTCTGATTCTTCTAGATCAGACTCGCGGGTAAGGGCACCAATGCAAAGGTGGCCATTCTCCTCTTTGATGTGAGCTAAACCCGGAATGTTGTTGATGTCGATCAAATGCGTCGGCGCCGCGAAACGCAATTTCATCATGGGGATAAGGCTATGGCCGCCGGCCAATATTTTTGCCTCGTCGCCCAGCTCATGCAGTAGTTGGAAGGCTTCTTCCAGCGTACTCGGAGCAGCATAATCGAAACTTTCTGCAATCATAATATTCGTACGATATAAGTGTGGTTAAATTTCTTTTGTCTCAGGTAGCAGTAAACTGGTGAACTTCTTATAGTAGTGCAGGAAACTGCCGTTTAGCCAAATGCCAAAAAAGAGCAGTAACACACCGAAGTAGTAGTTGAGCTCTGATATGAAATAGAATTGTCCTAGTATCAGGAATGCAATACCTAGCAAGGCAATGCCCAATGCAAACCAGGTTTTGCGGCCTTTACGATTAAAAAGCAGGCTGCAAACAATGATGATCGCCAAACCCGTGGTGATATAGGAAGCGGTTGTGCCAGAATTAGGGAAGAGCATGGTGCCACTACAAAGGGATACTGCTCCAGAATACGCCATTAGGCAGAAGGGGCATTTCGGTAGTATAGCTACCAAAACGGCAGGAAGCCACCGCAGTAGTTGCTTGTGGCCCGATTGGTTCTGATGATCGCTACAGGATCCTTCCCGGCAGTTTGTTTGTGCCATATAACGCTTGTACTTTTTTAATCTCGATTGCTAGTTAATAGAGTCGGAATGCGTTACCTATTGGCTCATTGGGGATCAATTGCTAATGGGCTGTCATTTGTTGCGGAAAGGCACTAACTGCAGTTAGACAGGCGGGGGTGGTTGGGTATTTGGTCGGGCAGTTTTTGGACCTATGTAGCAACATCCTTTTCGAAAGGTGTAGCGTGCTAACAGCAGTTTATTGGAAATGTTTACAGAAGGCCAAAAAAAATTTTGTTTAACAGTGTTAAAGCAATACTATATTGTACTTTCAGAAAAGGCTGAAAGCAAAAAATGGTGTTTTTCAACTTGTGAAGAGACCTATTTGCGAGCGGTAGCCTTAAAAAAGGTGTAGCTGAAGCTGCCGCCTCCGGAAGCGGTACGTAGAAGTGCATCGACTCCAGCTTGCATCTCAGAAGGTGTAACTAACTGAGCTGCAATGGCATCCTCGCTTACCCCCTGTATCATGGCAGTGAAGGTGTTGCGAATGAACCCTTCCACGAGTGTTGGTTTGCTATCGTCCACATAGATTTGGCGCGGGCTGACTTGAATCTCCTGAAAACTGCTACGTTCAAGGAGTGGATATAGTTGGCGCCCAATATTCGCATTGCCACCATTTTTATGTTGCAGCTGTACTTGTGCTTGTACCGCCTTTCTTGCGGCAGGGTGGTCCGGATGAAAAAACGTAGATCCATGATCTCCTTCCACTACCGTAATGGTTCCTCCAGGTTTTAAGACTCTCCGTAGTTCCTTCAATGCTTTGGCTGGATCAGGTAGATGCTCCAATAAGAAACAGACAAAGACATGATCAAAACTATTGTCGCGATAGGAGAGCTGTTCGACGTCTTCGGCGGCGAATGATACGTTTGTTAAACCAAGTTCTTCGATTGCTTGCTCGGCTTGTTGAAGGGATTGCGGGGAAATATCTATGGCTGTAAAGCGAGATTCCGGATTTAGTGCAGCAATGATTTTGGTTTGTGCTCCCACACCACAACCTGCCTCTAATACACTTTCATTCGCAGGCCAATGGGAATCCCGATGGATAAAGTCAGCTACGGTCTGGGCTTGATCTTGAAGGCGTTGTGCTTCGGCATTGCTGTAGCCATGAATGTAAGTGTTTAGCTGAGCTACCCGGAGGTCTTCCAGTTGTTGCTCCAATACACCGAACTCACTCAAAATCGCAGCTGCTTTTTTCCGGAAAGTTTTACCAGCAGCGGTGAAATGAAGTTGATTGTTGATGCGCCGAAATAGTGGCATACCTACTTCATCTTCTAATTGTCGAAGTTGGTGACTCAGAGCAGACTGGCTTAGGTGAAGTTCTTTAGCTGCGGCGCTTAGGGAGCCTGTTTGTTCAATGGCGGTAATGAGTTGCAAGTGCTTTACTTCAATCATATCTTCCTCAAGATTTTGGAGATACGTGAAGATAGGCGCTGGTCAACAGCGGTTTCAGCTGTTAGCTATGAAAATCCTTCATGGAGGGTATGAAAAAAGCTTCCGCTATTAATTATCGCACTTGATTTCCCGCAGCTCATTTGGGTACCAGCGGTTGTTCCACCAGATACCATTACGTCTGCGGTAAGCAACATCGCTGTCGGCGGGGCGAATTAAGAGTTCGTCAATTCGCAGCGGGCCTTCTTTCATATCGTCGTTTCTGACGATGAGTTCTATTCGGCTATCCGGACGTTGTCGTGGGAGAGAGAATTCGATGAGGCCCCAGCCTTGATCATCGAAGACGGCGACATTGTCGCGGGTGTTGCGTTCTTGTCGGAAGAGCTCAGCTCCACTTTCGGCATCGTACTCAATCCAGGAGATGGTTGTCCTAGCAGCGCGATCACTATTCAAGTGGTGCCAGAAGGATACGGTAAGCTCGCCCGTATAATTGCTTCTCCAGACGGTATCTACTAGACGGTTCCAATAGCTCATCTGTCCGAGGAGTTCACCCTCGCCAAAGTAGGCCTGGTCTACCTTCTGCTCATCATAAGATTCGTGCCACCATTGGGTAGCGCTATCTGTACTTAGCCAACCACTAGGTTGGAGGTACATGCTATCCGTCAAGCTTTCAACGGTGGCGATCTTATCAGCAATTCGGCAGGAGAAGCTGGAGAGGGGTAGTTCGTAAAGGTGCAGCCAGTCGCTGGAATAGAGCAGTTCTGCTCGCTGGTTGAGATGTAGGAATTTGTTTCCGTGCTCGTGTACCCGAGCGTTGTCCCAAAACAGGAGCAATGGCTTGTCATTGGGGTAGTCTTCGAAGACTTTGGGCAGACGATAAGGCTCCGTCACCAATTGGAGCTGGTTTAACGTCTGTTGTAAGGAGGTCCGCGTTAACATCGCTGATGTGAGCGGCACACCCGTTTGTAGAGAAAGCGTATGTGGCTTCTGACTGATCCAGCCTTTGGCCTGCCACCAAAAATTATCGGAACCAATATTGAAATAGGGGATCGGCACACACGCTTGATAGCGACTGTAATCAACAGGCCGATCTGTGAAGTATTCTCCTTCTTCCCAGTTTTCCACCTCATCTAGTGCCAGGTTCTTAGACGTATTATATTGATAAGCTTCAAAGAAAAGTAGTAGCAAGGGCAGGGCCAGTAAAGCCCATTTTCGACCAGGCTGTTGCTGTTTTTCTACCCATCGATATAAATAGTAAAAGGCAGATATGTTAACCGCATAGAAGAAGACCCAAGCAAATCGCCCAATAGATCGGAATTGCTGAATAGGCCCAGCGTAGTTGAGCAGTTTTTCGCCGTAGGGCAAGATAAAAGGAAGACCAAGGGCAAATAGTAGAATCAGTACTCCGCTGATGAGGGAATACGTGAGAAACTTTTCTTTTTCGTCGTTTTGCGGTAGCGGCCAAGAGCGGAATAGTTGGCGGATAAGTTGCACCAAAACGAACACGATGAAGAGCGTTGCCAGAATGCCAATGTAGGCCTGTGCTTCCATATCAGGTCGATGCACTGGAACGAGGTGCTGATCGACCCACTGCCAGTGCGGCTGATTCATATCCGTAAAGATGCCCGATAACCGACTTCGATAATTAAAGAAACCCCAAGGCACCGGGTTGCGATCCGTAATGGGATCGGGGTAGAGCATCCAAAAGAAAAAGAACAGCAGCGGAAGGCCCAGCATTAAGACTCCATGTCCGAAATACGCCAAAGTAGCCGCCCAGTCGCGCCGCCACAGCCACCTGACACCTACCCAACCGACAATAGCAAAGCCTAGAATAGCAAAGTAGTAGAAGTGGATGAGTGAGTAGGCCCAAACTACTAGGCCTAGCCCCAAGCTCCATTTCCAATGTTGTTCTTCGTGCCAACGAAGCAGGAGGTAGAATATCATGGGCAGAAGCTCCGGATGCGCAAGTCCATAATGAGACCGGAATCGATCTATTTGCGGCGAAAGAAACATTAGACCCACGGCCACAATGAGGCTGTACCAACCTGGTAAGCCCAGACGCACGAAGGTTAAGTAGAGGAAGATTGCACCTAGGAGCATTCCCAGCATCAAAAACAAATGAAGAATGTCCGGTTGATAGACCTGGAAGTCTACTCCCGCGTCCTTAAGCAGCTTGAGGGAGTTGGAAAGCAGTGGCTGACAAGCTCCTGGAACGACGTGTTCGCCGTAGGGGTAGTTCATTCCTTCAAAGTGCGAGTAAGTACTGTCGTGCTGAACGTGATAAAAGATAGCATGATACGCCTTGTATCCATTCCCCCAGGGCTCAATAAATTGCTGTTGGCCCAGCGAGAAGTAGCCGGGGAAACGCCCCCACAGTAGCAGAAGCATAAATACGACCAACAAGGATAGATAAGGCAAGCGTTTCATGCGAAGTACTTGGTGATTTGACGGAAATAAATCTGCCTTCTCCTTGGCCAGAAAGCACCTTTATTTTTCTCCGTCTCTTAAACTTTCCAAAAGCGCAATACGAGCACCTCCAGCGCCAACCAGATCAGTGCTAAGATCAGGCACCAGCGCCATAGTACTATACCCTGGCTTTGTTCCTCAATGGCGGTGGTGATGCCATTGTCATCATTAGTGTCGATGAGGTTTACCCGTTCTCCGAATCGCTCTCTCAAGTCGTCGGGGTTGAAGTAATCCAGGTCAGACTCCCGGCGGCTATAGTTGAAAGCGAAATGGTCGAGTGTATTTTCTGGATTGAGGAAGAGTTCGTAGAAGCCCGCTTCTGACAATTGCTCATCGATACCCAAGAATACCCGGGTGCCAACGATACGTTGCTCTGGTATGAACTCCTCTCCGCCACCTTGTAATTTGTATACCAACTCACCTGAACTGAGTTGGTGCGTAGTCTCTACAACCTCATCCTGGCCAATGGTATAGGCTAGTGGGCGTGCAGTACCAGCAGAGATGGCCATCTTATATAGCATAGGCACAAAGACCTCTGCATTCTGGACTAGATCGTTTGTCTGTTCATCTACTGGAGCAGCCAACAGATACAAATGGCCCTGACCTGAGCGATATTTACCTAAGTAAGTGCTACCGTCGCGATAGGTCATTAGAGCTTCCTCCCGGCGTCCTCCGTAGCGCGTGAGTGGGAAGTTACCTTGCGTAGCCGGCAAACGTAAGCTTGCGGTACGGTTTTCAAAGACATCGTTGAAGATAAACTCCTCGGTATTGATCGTACCTACTACCAAGATCAGCATTGCGAGCCGGGAAGACCAAAAGGTTACCGCCCTGACGCGTGTATGATTGTAATTCGGCCGCTAAACCACTGGATACAGTAGGGAGCCCTTCCAGAATAATCATCTGATAGTTGGTAAGGCTACTATAGTCGATTCCTTGACTGGAACGGAAGTCGGCAGCAAAAATGCCTAAGCCTTGTAATGCTGCGCGAAGGAAACGGTTGTTGCTTCCTGGCGCAATGACCAAGACATTGATTTTCTCCGCTACGCGGAAACTCAGATGGTATTGATCATCAAACTGGATAGGGTAATCTGTGATGCCTAGTGTCACGTCCTGCCAGCCTGGCTGATTAACGTTGATGTTTACAGAGTCAATGACAGTGGTGCGGGCGGGTACGCTGAGTACACCCTCTGGCTTTTCCTGTCCGTTGTAGCGCACACTCAGACGTACATTGTCCAAATCTTCATCGCTGTAGTTGCGGATGCGCACCAACAATCGGTTGTTTTGATTGAGTAGAGGTACCGGCGCTTCGAACCAGGCAGAGTCTAAGCCTACATTGCGTTCGCGGATAGACTGTAGTGGGACGAGTGTGAGATCCGTTAGTGTATCCTGCCAGCTTTCTAGATCGGTAATATTGCGCTGAAAGTCGGAAATGAGGTAGATGGCGTGGTTGTCCGCTTGTCCAGTATTCAGGGCTTGTTGCTGGCGAGCCGTTACCGTAGTCAAGGGGCGGACCGCTGGGCCGATAGCGATTTCATCGATCAGAGCTAAAGCTTCTTCTTGGCCCAATAATCGTTGATTGCGGCCAGCGAAGTTGTTGGTGAGGATTTGAAAACGATCCTCTACACCGAACGCTCTTACTACCTCCCGGGCTCTTTGCTTGGCTTTTTCGAGTAGTGGTACGTCTTCACTGAGCGCACTCATGCTAAAGGAATTGTCCACGAAGATGCTCACGGACTTATTGCCGGTTTTTACTTCCTGATTTTGCGGTATAAACGGTTGGGCAAATGCTAGTACGAGAAACGCTATAGCTAATAACCTTAGCGCTAGTACAAGCAGGTTGCGCAGACGCGAGCGCATGCTGGTCTCCTCCTTGACTTCCTTCAGAAACTTGACATTAGTGAAGAGCACGCGCTTGAAGCGACGGAAGTAGAATAAGTGTATGATGATGGGAATGGCTAGTGCCAATAATGCCCACAAAAATGTCGGGTATATAAACTGCATATCAATCACTTTGGGGCCTCTTTGTTTAGCTAGCCCACGCCTGATGTTCCGATATAACGGCAGTGGTTACTGGGATGTTTCCAGAAGGCCGGTAAAGGTAAGAAATCTTAGGTGGATTAGGTCTGGGGTGCAGTAGATGGAATTGGAAGTGGTTCTGTCAAAAATTACAAGCTGGTATTAGGATCGAAATTTTGCGCGTTCTTAAGGGAGGATATTAAGTTGTCAGAATTGTTAACTTGCATTTTTGTTAGGATAATTAGCTAGACCAAGGGCAAAAATAAACACACGAAAAATGAGATTCAACTTCATTGACACTGTAGGGTAGTTATTGAAATTGGTTGGTCAAAGGAGTGGCTCTTTCTAACGATTTGAATTATGTCCGAGTACTTCACTCGAATACTACGGTGCGTACTGCCGTTCCTGCTGTTGGTACTTACACTTACAGGTGTGGCACAGACTCCAACACAGGATTCTCTCCTGAGGTTACATCTAGACGAGACCTTACCTGATAGCACTCGCATAAATGCGTTCTTGGATTCAGGCGATACCAACTATCGGTCTGATAGTCTTCTAATTTATCACCAAGCAGCTCGGGAGTTATTCGACCGTAGTGGAGAGGCTGCAGATTTAGTGCGCTATACATTTCAATTGGGTAGAATACACTGGTGGCTAAGCGAATTCTCAGAAGCGATGGTCGTTTATGAGCAAGCCGCGACTATGGCCACAGAGATCGGAGACACTGCCATGGTGGTCAGTGCATTGATTAATAAGGGTAATTGTTATGCAGTAACTAATGACTATATCCAAGCGGTTGAAACGTACAATGAAGCACTATTACTAGCAGAACAGATTGATGATCAATCAGGGCTTTACCGGATTAAGGGCAATCTGGGAAATCTTCATGTTATTCTTGAGGATTATGAAAAAGGCAGATCCTACTTTCAGGAGTGCTTAATCATCGCACAGGAATCCGAAGATACCAAATCGGAGTATCGGTGTCTCATGAATATAGGAGGAGCTTATGGTGATGAAGGCAATCATGAAAAAGCGCTTGAGTATTTTCAGGATGGATATGCTGTCGCGGAAAAAGCGCCTGCTGTTTGGGGGATGTTGGCCAACGCCACGGTGCGCTTGGGTAAAGCGTATTACAGTTTTGGAAATCTAGATGAAGCTAAGGTGTATTTATTCCGTGCCCTTAATCTACTAGACGAAAGGACCATGCTTAGCGATCTTGCTGGAACGCATTTGTGTCTAGCACAAATTTATCAAGCAACAAATCCTGATTCTTACTTGTACTATGCCAATAAAAGCCTGGAAATGTCGGAAAAGTTAGGCTTTCTTGACAATCAGGCGATTTCCAATAGGTTGCTCTATGAGTTACATAAGGAACGGGGGCAATACCAGCTCGCGCTAGATTTTCAGAGCCAATGGAAAACCTTAAGTGATAGTATAGCTAGACAAGATAATAAGCGTGCACTCTACCAAGCCGAAGCGCGTTTCGAATACGAAAAGCAAAAGCTAGCAGACCAGGTAACTTACGAACAAGAGCTGACGCAGCAAGAGCTCAGTGCGCAGCGTCGGTTCTATTTCCTTTTAGCTGCTGCTATACTAACGATCTTCGCATTTATTAGCATTATGCGTTATCGGGGTGAACGTGCCAAACTCGAGTGACAAAAATTACTACACCAGCTAGAATTGTTGAAAGAGCGAGTAGCCACCCAAACGATCACCGCCCGTTCTGGCGGAGAGGGCCCAACTTTAGATAAGGATAAGGTGGAAAAACACCTCGGTCGGGCAATTGGTGAATCCTCTTGGACGATTCTGAGCGTGATTTTTGAAAACCCTTCCATTAGTAATCGGGAAATTGCAGAGCAAGTGTTTCTCAGTGTGGAAGGAGTCAGTTCCTCTTTACGACGGATGTACAAAGCCTTTGATGTGCAAAGTGAGAACAAACAAAACATGAAAGTAGCCCTGTTGACGAAGATTGTCAAGATATCCTTAGATCCTTGAGATGCTTAACTCAAATTTCATATCACATAAATCATGGCATTAAAGTTTACGCTAAGGTTCCTATTACTTGTTGTTGGCGTATTTGGTGGGCACTTGGGCTTTGGTCAGTCTAGTGCTCAGGATTCTCTACTAGCTAGTTATTTGGATGAACAGTTGCCAGATTCCGTGAGGATACAAGCACTTTTGGCACTCGGTAACAGTAGCTATCGTTATGATAGTTTGCTGTACTATCATCAGGATTTTAGTGAGGTGATTTTGGCCAAGGGATCTCCTAAGGAAATAATAGAACATCACCTGCAAATAGGACAGATGTACTTCCGCACTGATCGCTTTACGGAATCCTTACCACACCTGCAAGAAGCAGAAAAACTGGCTATTGAAATACAGGATACAATGCGTTTAATACGGGCGCTTGGGTGGCAAGGAAATACTTACGGTTCGGTTGACAATCCCGCACTCTCTTTGAAAAAGTACTATGAGGCCATAGTTTTAGCTGAACAAATCGGAAACGAAAGGATCGTTTACATCACGGAGGGCAATATTGGAGTTCAGTACCAATACCAGAAAGAGTATGATAAAGCTTTAACCTACTATGAGCAGAATTTAGCCACTGCTCGGCAGCTTGGAGACACAATGAATATCTGCCGCAGGTTAAGTAGTATTGGTAAAGTTTATCTTCTACAGGGCGAGTTGGACACAGCACGGCCTCTGTTAAGGGATGCGAGAGAACTTGCGGAGAAATACGATTATGCCTTCTTACTTGCGTTGACGCTTAGTCGTATCGGAGAGTTGGAGTTAAAATCCAACGAATACTCAGCAGCTCGAATAACCTTAGCACAAGCCCTTGAGTTAGCAAAGGAAACGAAGCAAGAGCTCCTAATCATTGAGGTAACGTTGAACTTGGCGCGTCTGAATCGAACCTCAAATTCTACCTTGGCGCTACAGTTAGCTGAGGAAGCCTTGCTTAAAGCGCAGATGCTTAATGATATTACTAACCAGGCTGATGCCAACAAACTACTTACATTGCTATATGAGGACCGAGGGCAATATCAGCTAGCCCTGGCCAAGCAAGAACAGTGGAAAATATTGAGTGACAGTTTTACGAGAGAAGAAAATCAAAGAGCTCTTTATTTAGCGGAAGCCGAGTTTGAGTACGAGAAGCAAAAACTGAAAGAAGAAATAGAGCACGAACAAGAAATAACACAGCAGCAACTTAATACTCAAAGTCGTTATTATCTCCTATTAGGTGGGGTAGTCTTACTCGTACTTGCTTTGATTAGTGTGCTCCGCTACCAGCAAGTACGCAATAGTCTGGCACAACAAGATCTATTACATCAATTGAATACGCTGAAAGGCCGCCTAATTAGTCCCTCCCAGACCGCTACGGAAAACGAATTTGAATCGGGGCTTGACCGGAAGAAATTGGAGCAATTATTAGATCAACCCATCAATGATGCGTTTTGGAAAATCCTGCTGGCCATTTATCATGCTCCTTCACTGAGCAATCAGCAGCTTGCGGATGAACTTGATATCACGACGGAAGAGTTGAGCGGAGCATTGCGTAATTTGTATCAATTATTTGAGATACGAAGTGAAAGCAAGCACAATATGAAGGTCGCTCTTATGATTAAGGTTGTCCAACTCTCCATCGAATAACAACTTGTATTTCCTGTTGAAGTAATTATTCATCTTCTCGAGTGCTCGAGCCTAATTTATCGCTCCAGAGTATGTGCACTGATATCCGTTCAAATAGGGCTTTATGGTATTTGAACGGATATCGTTTCTCATTTTTCCATCATATTTGAATTCATAGTAAACAAGTAGAGTATTGTTTGGCTAAGTAGCCTATTCGATACCGTGTTTAAATGATCCTACCGTGCAACATTTTGAACTCGCTCCAAAAGGCCAGCCATTTTCTGTGGCTGCTGGCGGAGGATCTTATCACATGATTACCATCTGATACCGTAAGAGGAAGTTTTGGGTACACAAGGCATCAACTGTGGAACCTTTAGCCAATTATTAAATGGCATTTGAACATATTGCTTTCTCTGAAATTAATGTGATTTTCCCCCCTCAAGGTCAGAAGACCCAGTGATACAAGTTAAGTGTATTGCTGTGGTCTTCTGGCCTTTTTCTTTTCCGTGAGTCTGGCGATCACATTTGGGCCGCCTGAGTGTATGAAGTTCTTCTACCAGCCAACGGTGCGATGACATCCAAAGCCGAGTAAGCAGAAAATAAAATGCCGACTAAATTGGGTCGACCTGAGTTGGTATGCGTTATGTTTATGGACGGTAAGTAAAAACTGTCCATCTTCCTTATAGAGCTAGATCAACTGCCACATTACGTAACGACACCTCGATATGATCACCAACTACCTCGAAAGCGCCAAGAAACAATTTCAATACTACAAACTGCTAGGTGAGCGCACCATGGATCAGTTAACTGATGATGATTTGTTTTGGCAATACAATCCTGAAAGCAACTCAATCGCTATTATCGTGAAGCATTTATGGGGAAACATGCTTTCCCGTTGGACGGACTTTCTCACGAGTGATGGCGAAAAGGAATGGCGCCAGCGAGAAGCCGAGTTCGACGCTGATATCAAGACACGTGAGGAACTCATGGAGAAGTGGAATGCCGGCTGGGATTGCCTCTTTGGTGCGCTGGATGAGCTTAATGAAGAGAATTTCGATACGGTCATCTACATCCGTAATATGGGGCATACGGTAACGGAAGCTGTAAACCGACAAATGGCTCATTATGCGTACCACATTGGACAGATAACCTACATTGGTCGTATGATCAAAGGTGCAGATTGGCAGAGTTTATCTATTCCAAGAGGAGGGTCTGCTACTTATAATGCGGCCAAGTTCGCTAAAGACAAACACCGAGAGCACTTCACAGATGAATGGACTGGTACGGATGAGGACACTCAATGATGTTTCTTGTATCAAGTGATCTAGGCGGCGAGGGTAAGATGTGTTAATTTTGAACCACCTAAGGCACCTAAGTGCACCTAAGTTTTTTTGAACCATGTAAGGCCATATAAGATTATCCTCCCAACTAACCAACTAACCAACTAACCAATCTAACCAATCTAACCAACCATGTTCTACTCTTTCAAAGGCTTTACCCCTGTTGTTCATCCCACTGCTTATGTTCACCCACAGGCTACTGTGACTGGTAATGTTGTTATTGGAGCGCATGTGTACATTGGTCCAGGAGCGGCCTTGCGCGGAGATTGGGGCGGCATTGTAATTGAAGACGGTTGTAATGTCCAGGAGAATTGCACAGTGCATATGTTTCCAGGAGTGACGGTGCGTTTGCAGGAAGGTGCGCATGTAGGGCATGGTGCTATCATTCATGGAGCCCAACTTGGGAAGAACTGTATGATCGGTATGAATAGTGTGATCATGGACGAGGCTGAGATAGGGGAGGGTAGTATTATCGGTGCACTCAGCTTTGTGAAGGCCCGTGCCATCATTCCAGCGCGTAGCCTTGCCGTTGGGAATCCGGCCAAAGTCATCAAGGAGGTAAGCGATGAAATGTTGGCTTGGAAAACTAAAGGCACCCAACTGTACCAGCAGCTTCCCGGAGAACTACACGAGCATCTGAAAGCTTGTGAACCCTTGCGTGAAATGCCGGCTGACCGACCAGCACAGGAAAACCTCTATGCCACTTGGGAGAAGATTAAAGGGAGCTAAGCGAAATTCCTTAACTTTAGAACGGTTCCCGATAACTCGAATGAGTTGGAATTAGTAAACTAACAATACATTATCCCAAAAGCATCCCCCCTTTTGTCTAATCGATTTTACCTTCTGATACTCGCTTTAGGCTGGTCGTTCATGACGTTCGCACAGCCCGCCAGTGATCTCTCGCCAGAGTTACAGTTACTTAGTGATGAATTAGAAGAATGCCTGCGCCAAAATCCAGATGATTGTCAGGAGATTGAGGCTCAGATAGAGACGTACTTACGGGAACACCCAGTGGATACCACTGCTGCCCGCTATGCCTTAGGTATTGTACAGACTCGAGAAGTGGTTGGGGTTTGGAACAAGACTACAGAAGATCTTATCCGTTTGTCCATCTCACTCCATGAAGGAGCAGGAAATGCTTGTGGTGCAGCGATGAGTCAGTTGTGGTTGACCCGCTTTGCGCTGTTTCAGAGTGATCCTGATGAGACCTTGGCCCGGGCGAGAAAAGGTCTGGAGATGGCTCAGGAGTGTGGAACTACTGAACGAATTGCTCATGCCTATTCTTTTATTGGAGCAGCCTTGATAGAAAAGTCTAAATACCAGCAAGCCCTGGAAAGCCTGATTGAATCAGAAAGATTGTACCTCACTACCGAGGACCGCAAGGGGTTGGCTATGGTAAAGCTAGATATGGCGATCGCTTATATGGAGTTGAACGACCGGGATCGTTCGCGACAATTGAGCTGGGAAGCTGCTAACATTTATAAGGAAGAAGGCGAGGAACTACGCTACGCGGTTGCCATTATTGACTTGTGTAATGATTACCTCGGCACAGGCGTGCTTGATAGTGTTGAATTATACTTGCCAATAGCGGAGGAGATCGTGAAAGACCAGCACCCCCTGGCATTGGCGTATGTTTACCAGCACTATGGTCATCTTAACTTGAAGAAGGGTGACTTCGCTAAAGCAGAGGATTACTTTCGACAATCTCTTGAGGTTAATGAAGGCATTGGCCACCTTGATCTGGAGATTAACGATCTCATCTTTTTGGGGCGTACCTATCAGAAAATGGGGCAATTCCAAGCGGCTCATCAGCAAGCAGCTCTTGCACTTGAGAAGGCAGAACCATTGGGTGTCACCTACCTGCGATTACAGGCTATAGACTTATTAGCGGAAACAGCCCACCAGACAGGGCTCCATCAGTTGAGCTACGAAAACTACGAGCAGTTTATTCACTGGAATGATAGCCTGAAAGGTGCAGATCGCCTGAGCGAGATTACACTGCTGGAGCAGACTTTTGAAGCGGAAAAACGCGAACTCGAAATTCAACGCCAGGAGGAAGAGAATCAACTGCTCACTGAAAAAAACCGGGCGCTCAATATGCGGAATGGGGCGCTGATCGCCGCCTTGTTTTTGCTAGGTGTGGCTGGGTATGCAATACTACTGCGCCAACGAATGCGGGCTCAGCAACAGGATGCTTTGCTCCAGCTTCAGTCACTTGAAAATGAAAGCCTGAGCCAGAAAATTGAGTTTAAAAACAGAGAGCTTACTGCTCAGGCGTTGCAGATTGCACAAAAGAATGAACTCCTCAATAGCCTGAAATCAGATATTGAAGCGCATCGCGAAGAGTATGGCCATAGCCTGACGATGAATAAACTCTCAAGTAAAATTCGTTTCGAGTCATTGATCAACGAGAACTGGGAACAGTTCACCCGGCAGTTCACGGAAATGAATCCGGCCTTCTACCAAACCTTAAATGAACGCCACCAGGGCCTGACGCAAAATGACTTGCGTTTGGCTACGCTGCTTCGGATGAATTTAGGATCCAAGGAAATTGCCCATATTCTAAATATCTCCGATGAGGCTGTGAAGAAGGCGCGCTATCGTCTACGTAAGAAATTAGGCCTGGAAACAGGAGATAAATTGGAGAGCTACGTTCACGCCCTGGGGTAGCGAAAGGCTAACATTTCCGCATCGGATTTGCTCGGTTCTTCTTGCCAACCTTGCCGTGTGAAGAACGCAATGGCACTGCTGTTGTCCAGGTCTATATAGCATAGCCAGTACAAGTCATGATACTGCTCATATAGGGCCTTAAGTAGTTTGGCTCCATACCCTTTCTTTCGTTCTTGAGGAGCAATGGCTATGTCTGTGAGTACATAATAAGGATGATCAGAGGTTGGGTGTTTTACACCGGCTACTCCGACCAAATTTCCATTGTCCAGCATGGCATACTGTGCACCATCCTTTTCTTCTAGTACACATTGTAACCATTCTTCATCCACTGGTCCGAGATACTTGGCAAGACTGGCGTCAGAGAACCAGTCTTGATAACTTGGGAAGTGATGAGCCTGAAATGTAACTAGCATTAAAACATACTATTGTCGTTGGCGGCTACTGGTGGTACTTTTTGAATGGCATCCCAATGCTCTACAATCTTGCCGTTTGTATCAAAGCGAAAGAAATCCATGGTGACATATTCTTCTTGGCCCGGCCAGGTCTGTCGGGTATGCAAAGCCACGAGCTCTCCTTCTGCAATACAGCGCAGAAATTCGATAGACTTTTCTGGATATTCCGCTTGCATACGCTCAAAGTAACGGATAAATCCTTCTGGGCCATCCTCCACATCAGGATTGTGTTGGATGTACTGGTCACCAACGTATAGCGTTACGGCCTCCCGAGGATTACCTTCATAGGCAGTCCGATAGAAAGCAATAGCGTTTGCTTTGTTCTGTTCTAAATCCATAAGAATGCATTCACTGGTAGGCTGACCGTTTAGCCAGGAATACTTGCTAGCTTGTCTAAGTTGACAATATGGATGCGCCCACCGATGATGTCGATGTAACCGCTTTCGCGGAAATCAGTCAAGGTTCGAATAACACTCTCTTTTGCGGTACCTACCATCTTGGCGAGGTCCTCTCGAAGAATGTCAAATTCTGTGGTGCCTTCCTTATTGACAATACTTACTAACGTGTCGGCTACGCGCTTGCGGATCGAGTCATAGGCCAGCTGCATAAGCTGTTCTTCCTTGTCGGCCACATTATTGGCAAGTAGCTTAATCATCCTGGAGGTCACATTCGGATCAACATTGAGTAGCTTTTGGAAGTCCTCACGTGGAATAAGTCGGAGCTCACTTTCTTCCATGGCCGCCGCCGTAAAGGTGTACTCGTCCTGACCGCTGATCAATGGGGTGTAACCGAGGAATTCACCTGCCTGACAGTAGTTGATGATGTACTCTTTACCCAAGTCGTTGGTCTTGTACAATTTCACCTTGCCGGTCTCTACCAAGTACAGATAGCGCGGATAATCACCTTCCGTGAAGATTTTCTCCTTCTTAGTGTAAGGGCGCAAACGGTGATCTGTAGATAGCTTCTTGAGTTCGGCTTGTCCGCGAGCCTCATCAATGAAGGCGGAGAACTGAGACGAAGTTTGGCTAAACTGTCGCTTGATTCGCTCTTGCTTTGCGAGTCGTTGCTGAACTACTTCCAATAACTCATCCTTGTAAATAGGCTTGGTGAGGTAGTCGTCGGCCCCAAGGTTCATACCCCGACGTAGGTCTTCCCGTTCCGTTTTGGCGGTCAAAAAGACGAAAGGAATACTCAGGGTAGAGTCCTTTTGACTAAGAATTTTCAAGACGCCATAGCCATCTAATTCTGGCATCATGACATCACAAAGAATGAGGTCTGGTGGAGCTGCTAGTGCTTTTTCGACTCCATCTTTACCGTTAACGGCTTCTTCTACACTATAACCGTAGAGTTCTAAGATTTCTGCAAGATTCTCTCTTACCTCTACATTGTCTTCGATGACTAATATGCGTTTCATAAGCTGGTGGTAAATGTGGTTTATTTTGGTAGGCGTATGCGAAAAATAGATCCCTCTCCCAATTCACTGGTGAATTCAATACTGCCATTCAGCAGGTCAAGATAACGTTGTACAATGTGTAAACCAAGACCAGTACCCTTGATGTTCTCCACATTGTGTGCTCGGAAGAAGCGGGTGAAGAGGTGTTTTTGATCTTCTATCGGTATACCCATTCCGTGATCTTTTACCTCAAATACGTACGCATCTTCTGCTTGTGTGGTGATTAGATGTACAGGGCTGTTTTCTGGTGAATACTTGCTGGCGTTAGACAGCAGATTGATCAGAACATTTCGTAGAAATCTAGGGTCTGTATGGATTTTCCAATCTTCTGGAGCGATTGGCATATCCAAAGTTTGTCCATCTTTAAGCAATACACTAAGCTCGTCTTCCAGTTGTAAAAGGAAGGGAGCCAGCGCCACTTCTTCGAGATTTGCATCCAAACGACCTTCCTCTAATTTGCTCAGTGATAGGAAGTCATTGAGAATGTCGTTGAGGTTGCCGACGGCCGCTTTTATTCTGTTGATATGCTTGAGCCGTTTCGGGTGTTGTTCCACATTTTTGTACATCTCAACGAGCTCTACAGAGCTCAGAATTGCGCTGAGCGGTGTACGAAATTCATGGGAAGCCATGCTCACAAAACGACTTTTAAGCGCGCCCAACTCTTTTTCTTTGGTTAGCGCTTCTTGCAATTCGACCTCATTCTCCCGAAGCTGGTTTTCAATAGTCTGGCGCTCCTCAATCTCCTGCTTTAACAGCTGATTAGTAGAAAGTAACTGGTCGACAGCATTGGCCAGATCTTCTGTTCGTTGGGCAACTTTCTCCTCCAAGGCCCGGTTTAACTCCATAATTCGCTGCTCGGCAGCTTTTATATCGCTGAGGTCATGGACAATTCCGGTGTACATGCGCTTGTCTTCAATACGCATCTCGCTGACAGCCAATCGAAAAGGAAACACTGTGCCATCACTCCGTAGACCTTCCACCTCTCGACCAATACCTATGATTTTTGCCTCGCCAGTGTGATGATAGTCGTGCATATACCGATCATGTTCCTGACGATAGGGGGCAGGCATAAGTATATTTATCTTTTCACCAATCACTGTTTTGGGTTCAACGGCAAATAACGCTGCAGCGGCAGGGTTGATGGACTCAATGATCCCACGATCATCAATGGTGATGATACCATCGGTTGCAGTGTTAATAATGGCCTCTAATCGCTTTGCCTCGGATGTCAAGGCACGTAATTTCTCCATATTTTGAAAGGTAGTCCTTCTGCAATGTTCGGCCAAATTAATGGACCTGTTGTTTAGAGGCTGTCTGAATAAATCATACGAGATGGTGATAAAAATCATCTTCTTCAGGGGCACAATCGGCCGATCTTGCAACTGCATCCAATCATCATACCATGAGTTAGGATGTGAATTTTTGACCAAAAAAGCTTACAAGATGAACATTGTTGCTCCTGTTTCTACGATTATGAGTACGCGCCTGGTCACAGTAAATCCAGACGATAATCTCGAAAAAGTAAAAGCTTGTTTCGACGAGCATAACATCCACCACTTGCCGGTAGTAAACTACAAGCAGATTGTGGGTATCATTAGTTCTACTGACTTTAACCACTTCTTACGTGGTTTTACACGAAATGAACATGATTCTTTGCTGGAAACCGTACGACTACGGGCTTGGAAAGCACAAGATATCATGACCGAAGGATTAGCAAAGGTAGAGACTACTGATCCTATTCGCACCGTACTAGAGGTGTTTAAGACGAACCGAATCCACGCCTTGCCGGTAGAGGAGAAGAATGAATTAGTAGGTATTGTTACTACTTACGACATCGTATGCGCTTTGGCTGAAGAGCCTATTCATCTAGAAGATTATAAGCGACCTTAGTAGCAGATGCTAATGTTGCAATAAAAGTAGGTATAGTATGATAGCTATTCAGCTATTTGGCATCACGGAATCGAAAAGCCTGACCAGCTGGGAACACCAGCTGGTTGAGGTGTTGGAGGACTTAGGTGTAGAATATGATCTGCAGGTGGTAAGCGATCTGGAGCAGTTCATTCTTTATGACTTGCGGGGCATTCCTGCACTAGTCATTGGAGAAGAAGTATTATTCGAGCGCCAATTACCCGATAACGAAGAATTTCTGACAATACTTCGTGATAAGATCGAGGAATGGAGATCCTCCCAAAACGTGGCCTAAGGTTGCTATTGTGACCTTACCCCCAACACAGGGGTTATAGTAGAATTATATAGGACAAGGGGCGGTGAATGTACATTCACCGCCCCTTTATTATTTGATCTTTATAAGTTGTATCCGAGCAAATTAGCTCGTAGCAACTGATGAGTCCAGCTTCAATTGCTTAGAATTGCGTACAACCTTACCTTGCTTAGCAGAAGGCTGTAGTTCCATCGTTTCCTCGTCGAGGCCGACGAATTCAAGTTCTATGTCCTTATACGCAGCATTGGCTTTGAAATCAATGAGGATATCTTGAATATCGTAATCGATGTGCAGCGTCTGACTAGCGTCAATGATCACTTTGCTATTTTCAGGCAATTTCTTCAAACTTAGAAGAATACTTGCTTTGTTTAGGAAAGAAACATCCTCCGCCAGTTCCAGGTGGATAACACCTTTGTCTTTGCGCTTGTCTTCTACGAAGTAAGGAGTCTTGTAGTTGTTGAGTAGGATATAGAATACCGCTACTGCCAAACCAATACCAATACCAACAAGGAGGTCTGTTAGCAAAATACCCACGATGGTAACCATAAATGGAATGAATTGCTTGTGCCCTTGCTTGAACATTTCCTTGAATAGTGAAGGCTTAGCTAGTTTGAAACCTACGATAATCAGGATCGCAGCAAGACTAGCCAATGGAATCATGTTTAGTACGGTAGGTATTGCAAGTACACTAACAAGTAGCATGATACCATGGATAAAGGCAGCAGCTTTAGTTTTACCACCAGATTGGATATTGGCAGAACTGCGAACAATTACCTGAGTCACAGGCAAACCACCAACCAGACCACTAAGGAAGTTACCTAAACCTTGAGCCTTGAGCTCACGGTTGGTAGGAGTCAATCGCTTGTATGGATCTAGCTTATCTGTAGCTTCTACACAGAGTAGTGTTTCCAAACTCGCAACAACGGCAATCGTGAAGGCAGTAACCCAAACGGCAGGGTTGTTCCACTCCCCAAATGCTGGTAATGTAAATAGGCCAGTAATTTCACTCCATCCCTCAGCAACGGGTAGGCTTACTAAGTGGTCAGCTGAAAGGCCCCATTCTGTGCCTGCTAAAACTCCTTGAAGAACGATACCGAGTACCACCACTACAAGTGGACCTTGGATAATATTGAAAATCTTGAATTTCTTGATAAATGGACGTTGCCAGATTAAGAGGATCGCTAGTGATAGAACACTGATAAGTAATGCACCAGGAGTGATTGCACTAAACATGTGCTCTAGCGCAGAGAAGGTGGTCTCACCGTCCATTTGCTGGAAGGCCAAATCTCCTTCCGGATCACTATCGTATCCAAAGGCATGTGGTATTTGCTTGAGGATAATGATCAATCCAATACCGGAAAGCATACCTTTAATTACAGAAGAAGGGAAGAAGTATCCAATCACACCGGCTTTGGCAAAGCCAAGTAGAACCTGGAATACACCTGCAATGACTACTGCAAGCAGAAATGTTTCGTAACCTAAACTCTGGATAGCTGTAAGTACAATTACAGCCAAACCAGCAGCAGGACCACTAACACCAAGTGGAGAACCTGAAGCTAATGCGACTACAGTACCACCCACAATACCGGCAATAATACCAGAGAACAATGGGGCACCTGAAGCCAGAGCAATACCCAAACAGAGGGGAACTGCTACGAGAAATACAACTAATCCCGCCGGTAAGTCCGACTTCAGTTCCGAAAACAGTCCGGAGTTTTGCTCACTCATGATAATTCGTTTAATCGTTTTTCAAGGAAAAACAAGGGCAAAGTATGACCTTCTTGGTAACAACGTACAAGTATAATAATAGTTTTACTATTCTGGATAAAAAAATATTAGAATAGTTTATTGTAAAAATAACTATTGTTTATGATGTCCCTACTAGACAAAAAAAAGCCGCTATCATCGATAGCGGCTTTTTTATTCTGTTGGAGTATTATTGTTGCATCTAGTCGGCAAGAATCTCTTGCAAGCTCTCACCCTGATAGTTACGCTTAATCTTCGCTTTAAGCAACTTCCGAGCCTGATGGATACGGCTTTTCACTGTACCTAGTGGCAGCCCCATTTCTTCGGCAATCTCTTCATACTTATACCCTTTGAAGGCCATTAGGAATGGCTTACTTAGGCCTTTATCTATTTCGTTTAACGCCTTCATGATTTCCTGCATGATGATTTTTCGTTCGCCACCGTTTTGTACAGGAGTAGTCTGAGAGAAGGTCACGCCTGGAATTTGCATCTCGGCAATTTGCTGCTTGCGCTTGCGTCTTCTCCACTCATTGATGAAGGTGTTACGCATAATCGTCATCAGCCAGGCCTGTAGGTTTGTTTTTGGTTTGTAAAGGTGACGATAGCGGATTGCTTTATATAAGGTGTCTTGGTATAGATCTTCTGCGTCGTTCTTGTCACGGGTGAGTTGAAGGGCAAAAGCTTGGAGATTTGGGATGTGTTCCTGGAAAATCTGTCCGAAGGCACTTGTTGTCATCTGATTCGAGTTTTGAGCATGAGTGGTTGAAGTCTATATCTGATGTAATTGCACACAAATATAATAGTAAAACTATCATTTTTGTAAATAAAACTATTTTATTGAACCCATAAGCTTTTTTTATGCACCTTTTAGAAGGCATTGTTGTTATAACTACCGAACACTCGGCCAAAAGGCCTAGATGAAATAATGCACATGGCACAAAACTCTGGAATTAGTTCACTTCAGCGACTATTTAGATTGCTAGAGCCAGACCGTAAGGACGTGGCCTACATCTATCTATTTGCCATCTTCGGCGGGCTACTGACGCTGACTTTGCCGTTAGGCATTCAAGCAGTAATTGGATTAGTACAAGGAGGGGATGTTTCCTCTTCGTTGGTTATCTTGATTGCAGTAGTGACTTTGGGGACGCTCTTTTCTGGAGTACTTAAAATCATGCAGATCACGGTAGCGGAGACCTTGCAACGACGCGTATTCGCTCGTTCTGCCTTTGAATTTGCGCTCCGTATTCCTAACCTCCGCCTAGACGATCTACAACGCGATTATCCACCAGAATTGGTGAACCGCTTTTTTGATACCCTGACCGTTCAAAAAGGTCTGCCTAAGGTTCTGATGGATTTCTCCACTGGTTTGGTGCAGATCATTTTTGGTCTTCTACTTATCTCATTCTATCACTCCTTCTTTGTTTTCTTCGGACTGGCTGTACTGGTTGTACTCGTATTCCTGCTTCGTTGGACAGGGCCTAAAGGCTTAGAATCCAGCTTGGTAGAGAGTAAGTATAAGTATAAGGTAGCCCACTGGCTACAAGAGGTAGCACGTACCATGATCACCTTTAAGTTGGCGAGTGGTGCTCGACTTTCCCTTAGTAAAACTAATGATCTGGTGGATGGCTACCTCGATGCTCGTGCCAATCACTTCCGTATTCTGGTCAATCAGTATGGTTATATCGTAGCCTTCAAAACTGTAGTGACAGCAGTCCTGCTTGCACTTGGTGGTATTTTGGTAATCAATAACCAGATCACCATTGGTCAGTTTGTAGCGGCTGAGATCGTGGTGCTTCTGATCCTCAATTCCGTAGAAAAGGTGATCCTAACTCTAGCCGATGTCTATGACCTTTTGACGGGCTTGGAAAAGATGGGCTACTTCACGGACCTTCCACTAGACCCACATGAGGGTATGAAGTTCGAGCGTGTCGATACCGGAAAAGGTATGGAGCTGGATATCAGAGATTTGAATTTCCAATTCAGTGACAGTAATCGGAAAACGCTACGTGATGTCAGCTTCAAGGTGCAGCCAGGCGAGAAGGTTTGTGTTGCTGGTTATAACAGCTCTGGTAAGTCTACACTTATCCAGGTTGTTTCCGGTATGCTACTTGATTATGATGGTACGGTGAGCTACAATGGAGCACCAATGTTCAACTTCAATCTGAAGAGCTTGCGCCGATACATTGGCGACCACGGTGCCCAGGAAGATATCTTCAACGGTACCCTTTGGGAGAACATTTGCTTGGGACACGAAGAAATCAACTTCCAGCAAATCGTTTGGGCAACCCGTCAGGTAGGACTTGAAGATTTCGTACAGCGTCTACCAAATGGATATGATACGGTACTACTGCCTGGTGGTCGTAACCTACCACAGAGTGTGCAAACCAAGATTCTTTTGGCAAGAAGTATTGTATCGCATCCCCGCCTGTTGGCTTTAGAGGAGTTCTTGAATAAGCTTCAGCCCACTGAGCGCGAACGTATGTGTGATATGCTGACTGCTCGTAGCCAACCTTGGACCTTACTAGCAGTATCCAATGATCCATTGCTTGCGGCCCGATGCGAACGCATTATTCTCATGAAGGATGGTGAGATCGTTGCGGAAGGTAACTACACAGAGCTGCGCGATAACCCACACTTCGAGCGTATTTTCCAAATGAATATGCCTAATGGCCAGGCTATCGTACCTAGTTGGCCACAATAATTCAACAGAAATCAGATGCTAAATATATCACCGCAAAATTCAGTAGTTAAGCGACTACCCCAAGGGCAGTGGACCTGCCTTGAGCGCAATCCGTTGCCTGCTGGTAGTAAGATGATGCGCAACTGGCTGTTGGGCTTGCTCCTCATTTTCGTTGTGCTACTATTCCTGCCCTGGCAGCAAAATATTCAAACAAAAGGCAAAATCACCACCCTTGATCCTGGTGATCGACCACAGACTATTCAAGCCACCATTCCAGGCCGAATTGAACAATGGTTTGTACGTGAAGGCCAACTCGTCAAGAAGGGAGATACCATTGTACATCTTTCTGAAATTAAGGTCGATTACTTTGACCCGCAGTTGGTGGATCGTACCGATAATCAGGTGCGGGCAAAAGAGAATGCCATTGTTACTTATGATCAAAAGGCCGGAGCGTTAGCTGATCAGGTTGTGGCAATGCGCCAGGAACTTACGTTGAAGCGTGAGCAATTGGAGGCGAAAGTGACGCAGGTGGGACTAAAAATAGAAAGTCTCGAAGCTGAAGTACAGCAGGCTGAAGTAGCTTTAGGAATTGCGCAATTACAATTTGATCGTACAGATACGCTCTTCCAACAAGGAATTAAGTCACGTACAGACTGGGAAGACAAACGGCAAAAACTGCAAGAAGGTAAAGCCAAGGCTGTATTGGCAGGCAATAAACTCTTGGAGAGTAAGCAAGAACTAGCGGTAGCAGAGTTAGCACTTCGCAATGTTGTCAATGAATACAATAGTAAGATTGCTAAGGCGGAATCTGATCGTTTCAGCACCTTGTCTGATCGCTTTGCAGCGGAAGGGGATCTGAATAAGATGCAGATCTTGGCGGATAACTACGAAAAGCGAGCCGAGTTCTACTATATCATTGCTCCACAGGACTGTTACATCACCCAAGTGGTGAAGCCAGGTATTGGTGAAACGGTCAAGGAAGGAGACCCGATCGTAACGATAATGCCTGCTGATTTTGAACTGGCCGTGGAGCTGCACGTTCGCGCAATGGACCTGCCGCTGATAAGCCATGGAGCAGAAGTACGGTTTGTATTTGATGGTTGGCCGGCAATTGTATTCTCTGGTTGGCCAGACCTTTCTGTAGGTACCTATTCCGGACGAGTAGTAGCCATTGATAACAATATCGACAAGAATGGACGCTACCGGATTCTAGTTGGGCCTAACCCCGATGATCGAAACTGGCCAGAAGCATTGAGACCAGGCTCTGGAGCACAAGGTATTGCCTTGCTAGGGCACGTGGGCGTATGGTATGAGTTGTGGCGACAGCTTAATGGATTCCCGCCAGATTATTATGGTGTAGATGAGGGTGCGAAAGAGGACGATAAGCTTGATGCACCGATTAAGTCACTGAAGTAGGTGCAGACATCCACTACAGCAGAGAGAAAATTAAGCATGTTGAATAGCAATTTGTTTCCCATATTTTATCGGGTCGCTTTCGTCCTATTCCTCTTTCCGTTGATAGGGGAGGCGCAAGTGATTACTCCCGATGATTTCTGGCAACGGGTAAAGGTCAACCACCCGATCTCACGCCAAGCGGCACTCTTGTTGGAGCAAGGCGCCCAGGAGCTACTATACGCTCGTGGGGGCTTTGATCCTAAATTGTCGGCGGAGCAGGACCAAAAGGTCTTTGGCGGTAGTGACTACTACAGTTATGGCCAAGGAGGGATCAAAATCCCGACTGCCTGGGGGGTAGCCTTGAAGGCAGAGTACGATTGGACGGACCCCAATGGCTTGTACTACAATCCAGATCGGCGGGTGCCAGAAGGTGGACAAGCTGTTCTTGGTATTGAATTGCCACTACTGCGCGGACTACTCTTTGATGAGGCTCGCTCCGATTGGCGCCAGGCGCAAGTTGGACAAGATCGTTATCGGGCCATTGCCGATGAGCTGCGGAACGCCTTATTTATGGATGCTAATAAGGCATACTGGGATTGGTCGTACGCATATCATTCGCGAGAGATTGCGATTGAGGCACGGACCTACAGTGATGAGCGACTAACCGGTATTCGGGAAAGTTTTCGTGCTGGCGATAACCCTGCTATCGATACCCTGGAAGCTTTCCTGCAATGGCAAAGCTGGGACCTTGAGGTACAAGAAGCCAACCTTCAGCTCAACCATGCGGTGGCGAAAATCCAAGCCTTGTTTTGGGAACAGGATGGTCGTCCGGTCAACTGGCAGGATAGCTGGGTGCCACAGCATCCGGAGTTTTTGGAGCGCCAACCAGAGCTAGCAACACTTCAACAGCAGGTGCTAGACCATCCAAGTCTACGTGCTTATCGCTTGCAGCAACAACAATTATCTATCGAGCGGCGCTGGAAGGTGGAGCAGTATAAACCAGAGTTAACCCTCAATTATAATTTTCTGGCCGACCGCTTGGACTTTAACCCTGAGGGAGAAGGTGGTCTCGATAATTTGCTGACCAATAATTACAAGTGGGGCTTCACCTTTAGTGCACCTTTGCTTCTCCGAAAGGAACGTGCGGGAGTGGCACTGACGGATATCAAGATTGCTCAGACCGACTGGAAGCAGCAACAAAAACAACAGGAACTCACCACAAAGCTTACGGCCTATTGGCAGGAGTGGGAGAACCGTAGTCGCCAGCTTGTCCTATCTCAGTCTGTGGTAGAAAACTACCGCACCCTGATGGACGCCGAACGCGTGAAGTTCCGTCTGGGTGAAAGCTCAGTATTCCTTCTGAACTCCCGCCAGCAGAAACTCCTAGCTTCCCAGCTTAAGCTATTAAAAACGCAAGCCGAACTACAGAAGGCAGTGGTAGCCCTGTGGTATACGGCTGGGCAGATATGGTAAAAACTAGGGCGCATCCAGCGCCCTAGTACCAAATGTACTTACCAGCGCCACCTATAGCTGATCTGCGCTCGAAGGTCCGTGTACTGGCCGATCAGGTTGTCGCTGGATTGCCAAAAGCTATTTAAGGTTAAGGTGCTCATCTTGCTAGTACGATAGCTACAGCCAAATCGTAGCATAAGATTGTTAGCCATGAATTGCTCATTTCGACTCTTAACCCATTGACCATTCATGCTGAGTTTGAGCTTGTCATCCAAGAGTGCTTTCCTAGCACCAATTTGTAAGCCAAATTGTTTCTGATTAATTGTTTCGGAGCTAAAACGTAGGTAATTAACCCCCGCGGTTATACTAGTCCGCAAAGGTGTCATATACAGCATGTAGTTGAGGTTGGCCAAAAACAGGTCGTTGTCTGTCGACAGTTCATTGAAGACTGCTTCATCTCTGAATCCTTGATAATTCAGATTGAGAAAGAAGTGCTGTTGCAAATCATCTCGGATTATGCTGTAATGAGGAGCCAAAGTGATGTTGTTATTGATCTGGTCAATGACAAAGGAATCTTGCCGTAAGGAATCTAGCAATACCTGTTGATTAAAGCTAAAGTTGCTGTATTGTAGCGCCACGCCCCAGTGCGGAGCTGGGATTAGGTTGATGTCTAGCCCTCCAATATTGCGTTTGGTTTTAGCCAGTAAGCGGTCATCGAGATTATTGTATTGCACGCCGAGGCTTCCGCCCAAAATAAGCTTACCATCAAGTAGTTGCCAGGATGGATTTAATGTGATGGCCTCCAGGTCGGTGAGTAGATAATTAGCGCCAAAGCTCTGAAATTCGGGCATGACCCTCCGGTAGGTACCAGCAAGCGAGAAGTTTCTAGAGCGCCACTGCAATTCTGCTTCACCTGCATAGGTAGCGTTGGAGCTAGCGTTTGCGGGGATTACATTATCGAGCACCCAACGGGCAAAATCATTGTTCTCTACACGTAGTGTGTCAAAGCGGAGGTCTTCCGTGAAGATACTTAGTGCGAGGTCAGTTTTAAGGACGAGTCGGTCTTTCGCAAAGCTAAAGCGAGAGTCCATTCCAATGCCAACGTTTTCTTGTGCTGGGATTGCTGCCAAAACACTGTCTGGTTCTTCTGAAAGCGAGCTAATATCATCTCGCCCTTTCACGAGCATGAAGTCGAGATAGCTTTGATCTGTACCGAGTCCAACTTTGTAGGCTCGGAAGTTTCGGCGATAAGTAGGGAGTTGTGGCCCATTTCCAATGAAACGAGGTCGATTAAGCAGTCGCCCGTGGAGAATGCCCATTCGAATAGATTTAGGTGTCCATTCTGCTCCGGCACCTAAAACGGTGGCACCATTGAGCAGGAATGGCGACCAGTTGAGGTTGGTGTGCCCTAGATGTAGGCGCAACGATTTATAGGTTGGGCTGACACCGATCCTGTTGAATGGAGTACTAAGACTTGAACCTTGCTGATTGAGGGCCGCCGATATCGGGATGTACCATTTATGAATCCTAAGCTGCGCATTCGCATTCAAAGAGTAGCCGAAGGGCTGCAGCGGGTTATTTTCGCGGGTAGAGTGATAAACGAAGCTACCTACGCTGAGGCTTCCTTGTAATTGTACCGGTGAGACTTTATTGAGGGAATCTACCTGTTGTGCCAAAAGGGAGAGCTGGCATAACAATAGAAGTGGCCAGATAATATGCTTAATACGTGGCATGATAAGTGCTTTTGAGGGTTTAAGGTTAAAGAGTGCTAACCACTATATCTACTGATGGCTCCGAGTAAGTGCCGTCCATAGTTTGCACAATGATGAAATACGTGTACTCGCGACCAGTTTGCACCTCTGCGTCGAAAAATCGAGTGGTATCATGTTGCGTAATGAGTATAGGCTCATCCTGCTGGTTTTCTCGCCGGAAAACGAGGTAGCGAGCCGATGATTTGGTAAGGTGGACCCACTCCAAGACTATTCCTTTCGCCTTCGGGCGATAATCACCTTCCAAGCGTTGAATAGGATTGACCATAACGGCTGGAGCAGCCAAACGAACCACCCGTTCATTGGAGAATTTCGAATGATTACCATTTTCATCAACAGCTTGCAGACGATACATCCAATGACCTGTTTCGGCATCCAACTTGGTGTCTTGGGTGCTAGTTTGCGTGGATGAGATAGTTTGGATAAGGTTCCAGTTATCTCCCTCGCTCTTTTTTCGAAATATCTTGACGGTATTCAGGTCTTCTTCCTTTCCGGATAGCCAGGAGAGTTCAATGTTTCCGGCTGTTTGTACAATTGGTCGGAGGACCGGAGCGACAGGTGCAATTGTGTCTGGCAAGATGAGCTTCACTGGTGCGGAATAGGCGGATACATTTCCATTGTCGTCAGCAGCAGCGATTTTGTAGAAGACTTCCCGGTTTACAAAGTGGAGTGGGACGGTATCTGTAAATAAAGTGCCCGGTTCAGCGTTGGGTGTCAGTGCGACAAACTCATCATCCAAAAAACGACCTCTGGTGAGAAAGTATCCTTTAATGTCTATCTCAGGATTAGTGCGCCAGCTGATGGACACCTGGCCCATGGTGTCGTGTTGGGCTACTAGGCCTGTCGGTACACTTGGAGGAATCTTGTCAGGGAAGTAAGCACTAGCTCTAAGGCTCCAGGCTATATTGCCACTCTTGTCTAGGGCCGCAATTTTGTAATAATAATTGCCGCTGGCTTCGGCAATTTTGTCTTGGAATATCCGCTTTTTGGTAGACAGCATCCCTGAACTGATTTGTCGGTAATCATGTTCAGGATCAATGCTGCGATAAACTGCGAATGCATGGAGATCGGGATCAGCATTAGGGTATTTCCATTGGAGTTCCACTGTCTGGTTTTTCCGACTTACCTGAGTCGTTAGCCGTTGGGCACTGTTAGGAGGTGTTAAGTCTTTCGTTCTTAGTGAGACAGCTTTACTTTCTGACACAGCGCCGAAAGCATCAACCGCCCTTAGTCGATAGTTGTATTCTTGGCCGATGATAGCTATAGTGTCCACATGCCAGAAGGTATCCACCTGGATGTTCCATTGCTTGGGAAAGGCTTTGGGGAAACGCCAGTCAGCGCCTGCTATCGCCCAACTGCCGTTTTCTACCTGTCGTTCCAACTGAAAGGCTTGAAAGCTAGAGGGAGCGCGTTTTTGTAGCCATTTCAGACGGATAGCTTCTCCTTGTTGAATAGCCTCAAGCTGTGGTAATGCTTGTTCTGTTTTGATCCCAGTGGGTGGTACCGTAGCGAGGATTTGTCCTCCGCCCAGACGGAGCCGATACCAATATTTTTGATTCGCTTGTGCAGTTTGATCAGAGAAAAATAGACCCGACTCTTGAATACCATTACTCTCGATGGCAATCATACGCTGAAATTCCCGAGGGAGGCTATTGATTACTTTTTGTGATTCCTCATTTTGATCAAGCAAGATCAGTAAGCTATCCTTGAATTGTTGCACATTCTGCAACAGTTGATCAGCTCTGTTAGAGTTGCTAAAGGCCGGTCTGATTAAGCCAGAATGAACTTTTGTATAGTCACGGCCATTGGTACTACGCTCGATTTGATAGCCTTGCTCAAGGCCCGCTGCCCAAGCCCGATAGTCGGCCGGGAACCATCGTGCTTGATGGGATGTAGCGGTTTTCTTAACCAATAGTTGGTGAGCGTTGTCCTGTGCCAACAAACCCAAAACAGGGTAGCAAAGGATGAGAAACAGAATGAAGTTTTTCATACGGGAATACTATTTTATTCCTGGAGCAGGCACAGCAAGGGAGCATATAGCCTGATCCGAAGACCAGCCTATGTGTTCCTGCTAGAAAGCTGTCAGTGATTTTTAATATGTGATTATTCGCAGTCTGAGCCGATGGTGATGCTAAAGTTCTCCCAGCCCCAGTAGGGGATGTCTACTCCCACACCTAAGCGCACTCCTGTAGGGTTGGGGGTGTACAAGGCCATATCGATATCGAAGTCCCAGCCCCACCATCGTTCCCACCGGTTAAAACGGTCGTTAACGAGCGTCCAAGGGAGAATACTGCGACTACTTTCATAGTAGTCTACTTGCATGCCAGCGTTAAGGCCTGCACTGATGTAGCTGAAGAATTGATTAGGTGGATGATTGGTGCAAAAAGAGGTGTTGTAACCTAAGCCTCCTTCTAGGTCAAAGCCCAACCACCCGGAGAAACGGATTCGGTCGGCAACCGTTACTGGCACCCAATAACTGTTGCTTCTGGCAAATAAGCTTCCACGAAGTCCAATCTCGATGTTCTCCAGGGCTCGTCGCCAATTGTTGGTTCTTCCTTCAGCCATGAAGTAAGCATCCAGTGCCACTGTTGTTCCTGGTAAATTCATCTGAGCATTCAGTCGATTGTCATCCTGGCCAAGGTAGATGTGCCAATCACGACTATCAATGAGGATGTCTACTACATCATCTCCCTGTCCGGTAATTAGTCCATCTTCAAAATTGAGACGGTAACCAGCCAAGGCTTCCAATCTACGTTCAGGCCAATCAAAGCGTATCTCACCATCTACGGTAAAGGCAGCGTCTTTATCTGGCTCAGTATTGTTGATCCAGTGGTTGGATGATACTTCTTTATCCATCAGGTGGGCCATCCCACTGAGTCTGATTTGATCAAGACCCTCATCACGAAGGTCCACTTCAAGGAGGAATCGACCATTAAAGACATCACCACTGGTTTCACTATCCGTCAGTACGGTACTGAACATAAAGCCATAGTTGTTGCGGCTGATTCCGATGTTAGGTGGTGAGAAATTGACCTGTGTTACACTGGCACCGTTGGCTTGCGACTGTGGTTTGTTCATGTTGTAGTATATGCCACCGCCAAAGCTGCGGGCTTCCAGACCACAGAATAGATCAATTGCATCATCCGGAATTACTTCTCCAGCGAAAGCCCAGTAGGGTACTGCACCTGACCTTCCCATCTGGGCATTTACACGTACACGATACTCTACCAAGTCAATTTCCATCTGACCATGAAATTCCCTTCTGCCATTTTGGAGGCCGTAATTAAGGCTGCCATCGGCATCAATGCCTTCCATCGGATTCCAGTCGATTGGGTCTAAATCGATACGTGTGCTATGGAGTGTATAGGCTGACCGATTTGGGCTCTGTGTCGCCAAGATTTCGAAGTCGGCAAAGCCAATAATACCGGCTTGCCCTAGTGCATGGAGATTGTCAAATTTGAAGGAATACTCAAACTGTAGCGTAGAGCCAGCCGGTACTCCTAGGTCTGCAGGGGTGTCAAATACATGGATGTCACTTACGAAGACCCGATAGTCGGCAATTTTTAAGGTCCTACCAGTAGGGATATCCCAACTACCCACCTGCAAGCGTGGTAAGGAACTAAACTCGGAACGTGCATTGGTCATGTACATGTTGTTGACGCCAATTCCCTCCAGTTGAATACCGGTGATACTTCCGACGTGTTCTTCCAGGGTGAGAAATCCGCTTAAGTCGGTGGCAATAATGAGACCCTCTCCATTGCTTTGTACCAAAGCCGTGAGGCGACATCGGTCTGGCCTAGGTGTGAACTCAGCAATCCAGGCTGGCATGGAATAGGGCGTTGCTTGGAGGTCCTGAAACTCTGCGGACCAATAAGTACCGTTGCCAGTCCAACTATTCTCAAGTTTAAGTGGGAAGTTGCCAGAAAAGAATGGTAACTCTACATTGACCTCAATATCTGCCAACTCGAGCTGATCGCGTTGGATGTCAATTTGGGCTTGTTGTACATTGCCTTCCCAGTCCTTGATCTCGCAGGCAATGCCGCTATCAGCGGTTTGGAGTAAGGTCTGACCACTCATTCCCTTATCATCCAGGACCATGTTTTGGGCGCGCATAAGTAGGGTGTTGCCGTCTTCCTTCCGTAGGAACCGAGGTAGATGCCAATAGGCTTCCTTAAAGTAGACGCCATTCCAAAGGTTGGCTAAGCCTGGGAATTGATCAATTTGCCCCTGAGAGGCAATATTGCTTCCTTCCGGCAGAGTAAGCTCAGTAGGGTTGCTATAGGCAGAGTGATCAAAGTGCCATTTTACGACCTCAAGTTCGTAGTGCGGTAATTCCGCTAGCTGTAGTTTGACGGGTTCACCAAGGCTGCAGCAACTTCCCCGGGCGCCGATTGGCCGGAGATATAATTCAGTCTGCCAATCAAACCAATCGGAAAAGGTTGTCTGGAATGCACCGTATAGTGGATTGTTGTTGAGTACCTGCCCTTCGGCGGAGAGGTGCTCACTCTTAAGTGTAACATATCCAGCAGCCTGAATAGGTTGTTCCCCATCACAGATAAAAGGAAGGGCAGTACCACCAAATGGAGCACCTTGGGCGTTGGTAATTAAGGTAATGCTGTAATTGCTGGAGCGATCAACCGTCACTTCTTCTTGTAGGGCTAAGAACGATTCTGATGCTGGTTCCGCCGGCCCTGCACCGGTAATACAGAATCCCTTCTGTGCAAACAAAGCATACTTATTATTGGCTACACGATCACCACCTAATTCGTGCAGTGCTACTATGTTAGCGGTTGCAGTGGTAGGTAATAATCGGAGGTAGGTAATGTGGGCACCATTGATTGAGATCGGCAGCTGCACGGTCTCATCACTAGCTTGATCTACTGGGGCACTATTGTTGTCCAGTGTATTTAGTGTAGCAGCTGGGTCTGATGGAAGACGGATAGCACCTAGGTTACTGGTCCAAGCAGAAGGTAGGCCAAGATTTGACTGCAGAATAGATTCTGCCAGGCCACCGATTGCTATTCCCTCGGCATTGAATCGCAACCCGCGCAGGCGGATCAATATAGGAGCCTGAAAGAAATCACCGGCAACAATTTCTCCTTCACCGCTGTAGAAGGTACCTGATCGAGTAGTGGCATCAGTAAGGCGAATCAAGAAATTGCCAAGACGGAGGGTGTCTCCACTGACAAAGTGGTCAACTGCTCCTTGAGTTCCTGTGGGCAATTCAAAGCGGCAGCCTTCACCACAGGCAATGTTTAGCTCATTGCGTGGGCTAGCAAGTCGTTCCAGGGTAATTTGATGAATACTGCTCTTACCATCATTGGCAAAGGAACGTTCATTAGCTGTATCACTAGCTTCTACTTGAAGCAAGTATGTCCCACCATCACCAAAGTCGAAGTCGTCGACGGATGTTTCATAGGTGGTACCTGAAATAGCTTGCTTCGTAAATACAGGATTTTGGGTGCTGACGAAGCGGGTTGGGCTCATGCTACCATCATATTCCCATATGGAGAAACGGTATTCTACCTCGATGTTCTCCGATACCTCATGCTGCCATTCGCACGCTACTGTTAAAGCGCCAGGAGCGGTGTGTTCCCAGTTTTCCGGAGGGCTCAGGATTTCAGGGGCAGGGAGAAGTGATTCTCCTAGTGTAAAAGTGTATATATCTGATAAGCCATCATTCTCTACTTCGTATACACCATCGGGGTCATAAGCACGAACCTGCCAGGCGTAGGTCTCATCTATTACTAGGTCCTCTTGCTCCCCTCGATAGTAGTGAGTGCCAGAACGTAAACCTATTTTCTCGCTTACAAGCATATTGGGATCTGCCAAAGCATTGCGAGGCGAAATGCCGAATGGTACACGTGCCAGTTTAAAGTCATGATGTAGTGGGGAACCATTCACATTAACACGGCGCCAGCTGAAGCGATAGTTCTGCGGTTCGGTTTGGGGTATAAGGGAGACATTGTAAGGAAAACGTAGAGCTGGCGGTTCTGGTAAGACGGTATGCAGACTGAACTGCACCACATCACTGCGACCTTCATTCTTGATTGCCGCTTGACCCATAGGGTCATAGGCCGTTACTTGTACGGCGTATTTACCATCTGGCAATGGTGGCAGACTGGCGTCATAAATAAAGATCGGAGCCATAAGCGCATCGACCTCCCAGCGAAGCAAGTTGTCGTCGTTAATGGCATCATAGGGATTGGTGCCAGATGGCAAATCGGCGATGCGAATTCGGTAGTTTGCTATCCCCTGAGAAAGGATGACTGGCGTCCAGCGAAAGGTAATTATATCACCAATGGTGCGGGGTATGCGTTCTCGTTCACGGGGAGTAATAATGATCGGTGGATCAGGAGTGCGAACTTTGATTGGAGGCGTACAGCCTGTCAACTCAGCAGAGAGTCGGTCGCCACTGTTGAAATCATATACCTGTACACATACTACATATGAACCCTCGGGAAATAGCTGGTTCATCACCAGGTCTCGTAGGTCAATACCACTGTAGTTAATATCATAAATGCTATAGTTGGAAAAGACCTCGAGGAGTTCATCACCCGTAAAACTCCGGGTTTGGCCTGGTGGTAGGGTAATGGGGAAACGAGGACGCTTCGTTCGAGGGTCGATTTCTCCCTGTATGCGATTGTCGCCAACGATCGTGGCACCAATCATAACATCATAAGACTTTAGGGCATTAGTATTGGTTAGAATAAGGACAGGTTGCCCTGTTCGACCTAGTAATTCAACGGTAGAAGTAGGTACAGGTTGTGGGACAATGATCTGTGGGATAATAGGTGTTTGCTGAGCAGTTGCGAGCGAGATACTCGCCAAAAAGAACAGCAATGATAAAAGAGTACGAGCTAACATAGCTAAGTGGGTTTTGCACTCCTTTATAATTTGCGATGTAAAAGGTTAACATTGATTTTGAGAAAAATTGTAATCGCCAATAAAATGATTCAATAGCAAGATTGTAAGGAGGCGTATTTTTCGATAATTCAGAAATACTAGGTGGGCCCCGGTAATTGTCATTGTCCTTCTTTATTTTAGCTATCAATGTTAACCTTTAAGCGATAAATCTATTAATGGCCGAAACAATCCATCAAGATTGGATCCGCGAGCTGCGGGAGGAAGGACTCCGTGCAGTGGAAAAACTGTACGCGCAGTGGCGGGAAGAGTTTCTGGCCTTCGCCTCGCGGTATGGCGGATCACAGGATGATGTATTGGATGCTTATCAGGATGCACTGATCATATTGTATGAGAATGTACGTAAGGGCAAACTGACGGAGCTATCAAGTTCACCTAAGACCTATCTTTTTAGCATTGGTAAATACACGTTGCTTAATAGCCTGAAACGGCAGGGCAAACAACGCACTCTGGTATCAGAAGCCGTCGAACAAGAAGTAAGCTGGACGCCTCCTGACGATGAGTTGAATGATCGGCAGCAACGCCTTATGGTAGCATTGAAAGGACTAGGCAAGAGCTGCCAGGAGTTGATCGATTTGTTTTACTATCAGCGTTTGTCCATACGAGAAATCGTAGCTAAAACGGGCCTCAAGAATGAAAATACCGTTAAAGCTCAAAAATCACGTTGTGTGAAATCACTGCGTGCTAATATGCAGAAGGTATGATGGATGATAAGGACCAAGATCGGATTGAGCGTTTGCTCAGAGGCGAACTTTCTGCGGAGGAAGAATCGTCTTTGCAGGCGGATGCTAAGGCTAGTGATGAACTGGCTCAGGAGCTTGAGTTCGCTCAAGATCTAGATAAGGTCGTGGGCGCTGCTGGGCGGGCTAGCTTGAAGGAGCGCTTACAACAATTGGAACAGTCGCAAGAGCAAAAAAAGGCCTTGAAAGTAAGTTGGCGTAGACCGTTGGCCATAGCGGCCAGTGTGCTATTGCTGCTCGGGATGGCAGCTGTTTGGTATGCCAATACTGCTTACAGTAATCAAGCTTTGCTGACCGCGTATTACGAAACTCCCAATTTTTCGGGTACCCGCTCAGCGGGAGATGCCTCTGCCTGGGAGCAGATTACTGCTGCTTTCTATGGGGAAGATTACGCTAGTGTTGTTGAACTAATGGAAGCTAATCTAACACTGAAAGCCACAGAAGATGGCAAACAATTGCTAGCACATACTTACCTGCAATCTGATCAAATAGAAGCTGCTCTAGAACAAGTAGAATCTTTGAGCGAAGGACCCACAAAAGACTGGCTTCAAATTCTTACTCGTTTAGCCGCAGGGCAAAATAGTGGCGTCGAAAAAGGACTGAACAAGATCATAGCTTCATCCGATCATCCCTACTATCAAGATGCAATTGCGCTTAAGCGTAAAATCAGTAGTGTTTGGCGATTACTCCAGTAGAATTTAAGCTGGTGTCTTTCTTCGGCGAACAAAAAGGACGAGGAATAGGAAGGCTATTGAAGCAACTACAATCCACATTAGCGTACCATTGCGAGCAAAGCTTATCGGAGCATTATCACCTATAATGGTAAACGCTCCCCAATAGAAAGGGTGGGCCAGTTGATCCTCCTTCTGATCATTCAAATACTGAAGTTGTGCTTGCTGCAGTGCAAACGACTTCGTACCACCGTCCGCTAGTCCCTGATAGAATGTGGTCATGATGGAGGCCGTAGCTTGATCATTGACAGCCCATAGCGACGGCACAATACTTTTGGCTCCAGCATAGGCAAAACCGCGTGCTAAACTGATGAGTCCTTCCCCACGCTGGAGCTTGCCCAAACCAGTTTCACAAGCGCTCAAGACCACCATGTTCGCCTTTAATTCGAGATTGTAAATCTCCGAAAGGAAGAGTTGCTCGGGGAGCGAATTTATGCTGCTAAAGGCCAGGAAGGAGTAGCGAGGAAGATTTTCCTCTACTTTGGCATGCGTGGCAAAATGAAGGATATCGGCATCTTGTAGGTGCTGGTGAAGGTTGGCAATACTAGCTTCAGACTGAGTAAATAACTTGCTGCCAGTCAGCTCCTGTATGTTTTGTGCTTCTTCGGTATTGAAGAACAAAGGGCCCAAAACTACCTCTCTCATCGCCAAGGCGACTGTAGTATCGATTTTCACTTCATCAAAACTGGGCGCAAATACCAGTGTGCCTTTGGTGGGTACATCGGCTGTAGTCATCGATTGCCAAATGATAGGGGAGGGAGCATAGCTGATTTCATATTCCTTGATCAAATAAGGTAGTTCAGTAAATCTGCTATAGACTTCGCCGGTAGGTGTGACCAAAACTGCAAAAGGCAGGTACGCTAAAATGCCATCCGGCACGATGATCAGATGCTCGGTCTCCTCGGTGATTTGCTTTAATACCTCTTCTAGTAAGAGCGTGTGAAGGGCTTCCGCTTGCCTTTGATACTGAGCCACCGACTCAGGGCCAGCTTGGGGGCGCTGTTGTGTGTTTTCTAGAAAAGTGGCTAGCTCTTCTTCAAAGTTGTCTGGTAGGTTCTTGGTAAAAGCACTTGTTTCACTTCCTGCTGGAGTGACGAAAACGGTCAAGGAATTATCACCCAGGAAATAATTGATCATCGCAGAGCCCGCTGGTAGCATTTGACTGACCTCCCTTGCGGAGAGCTGTTGAGTCGTTTTCGTGATTTCTGCGTAGGCGGGATATTCCGCTAGGGCTTGCTCTGTATTCTCAACGCTTCGCTTGATGTTGAAGGCTTGCTTCTGTAAGCTCGCTAGCTTTGTACTGTCAGTACTGTGTTCGGCAATTTGCTTTTCAATGAAACTGAGCTGCGCATTGAGGTCTCGTAGACGTTGCAGACTATCCGCAGGAATGCCAGAGAAAGAGGAGGCCCCGGATAGCTGAATAGCATCATATAGTACTCCTGCTTTTGCGGCTGCATTATAAGCGAATGATTGGGCTTCTTCCTCCTTGCTGTTGGCCAGGATCAGTTGGGCTTGAATGATTTTTTCGTAGAGGCCGTAGTAGTTGTGCGTGAGGAAAACTTTGCTACTTTCTGCTTTTGCCGCAGTCCTTTGGATTTGCAGCAGCTGCAATCCGTTTTCTGCTAGTTGAATGAGTTGACGCAGCTCCGCTTCGGATCCTGTTTTTTCATACGCACTCCAATGAAAATCCACGGCCGACTGCAAGACTTTGAGTGTGCTAGCTCTATCTTCCAGTTCTGCTAAATATTGCTCATCTGCTGGGAGGTTCCACTGGTTCAGAATGTTCCTATAGCGTACCCGAGCATTCTCGTAATCTCCGGAAAGGTATTCTGCTTGCGCGAAGGCGGCTTGGATATTTAGCACTTCACCATTATCAGCGTCCAAGACGTCGGACAGATTATTCAAGGCTTGTTGCAAGTAGTACTTTGCCTGATCGTAATCTTCCATCTGGGTATAGAGAAAGCCCAGATTGTATTGGGTGTTGGCAATGGTGATTGTGCGGCCACTGTATTGATCGAGGTAGATATCTAGCGCTGTTGCATAACATTCGCGAGCACGCTCGAAGTTTCCTAAAGTCCGGTAAGCAATGGCAAGATTGTTATTACAAACTGCTGTGTAGTAACCATTTGATCCCTTGTCCAGTATCTGACGGGCATATTCCAGAACCTCCACCGTTTTCTCTGGCTGATTTCGTTCTGCGTACATGCTCCCTAGCATAAAGGTGCTCACCATTGTACGGAGATGTTCCGGCCCGTAAGCTTCCGTCCTAATGGCGGTCGCTTTTTGATAGCAATCAATGGCTTTATCTAGATCTCCAAGTTGATAGTAAGCGCCCCCCATGTTATTGAGGATAATATCACTTGGTACCTCATCCGAACGCCCATCAATTTCAAGACTGCGATAGCTGTCGTTGAGGTAGCCGATGGCTTTTTGGTACATCCCCGTGCGCCAATAATCCATACCTAAGTTACTGTATACGGCTACGGCCTCGGGATGGGTGTCATCATGGTGTTGGAAGAATAGGTCAAGGCTCTTTTGATTAATTTCTAGCGCCTGTAGTGGGTCTCCGTTCGATTCAATAGCGGCAGCCATGGAGCCGTAGAAGGCACTCATTCGCTCTCGGCCAATTTCATTATTCAGAGCCTCACATAGCTGTAATCCCTCTTGGTACAGCGCTAAGGCTTCTTCCAATTGCTCTTGGTCTCGATGATAATTGGCTTTAAGCCGGATCAGCTCAAGGGCGAGTAGTTGGTATTCATCTTTAGTGGTAGGTAGTAAACTGTCCAGTGTAATGAGGACTGCTTTTCCAGTTGTGAAATCACCGTTGTTAATTGCCCTTATACCTACTCTTAGCTTGCATTGAAAAGTAGTAGGATGGTTGGTCGCTAGATGCTCATTACTTAATCTGAGCGATTGATCTTGATAGTATTCTAGGCTATCGGCTTTACGATACAATCTGTAAACATCAGCCAGGGTAGACAAGGCCGTAATGTAGGTCGCTGATGATTCTGGGGCGCATTGCAAGGCTTGCCAGGCTCGTTGTTTGAGGTCCTCAAAATCAGCTTTCCCACGGATGAGAGGCAAAGGGGGAGGGGAGAAAGTGCAGTCATCATCCTGAGCGATCGCTACGGATGAGCAAACAAGCAGGAGAATCAAACTCCATAACCGCAGTACTTGAGATGACTTGAGCAAGGGGACTCGTATTTTCTTGTGAAAATACAATAAACCCCTTATCTCTGATTAATTATGAGGGGCTGTGACCTGCCCAATAGACAAGTCACAGCAAGGATTAACTCCTAGGGTTTCACTACCAATCCATCTTTTGGATCCCACTTATCATATTCCATATAGTGAGCGGTAGCCTGAGCGACTTCCATGCCGCAGAGTCGCTCTACCAAATGCAATGCACCATCAATTCCTGCAGATACACCGGCCGTAGTGATGATCTTACCATTGTCTACCCAGCGGGTATCAGCCAGTACTTCTGTTTCTGTTGCTTTGGCGCGAAGTGATTCAATAGCATTATGGAAAGTAGTAGCCTTTTTACCCACGAGTAGCCCGGCACGTTCCAGGATAAAAGCCCCGGTACAGACCGATAGAGCAGCGGTAAGATCAGGCTCTACATCTTTTACCCATTGGATCACGGCATCATTGTCTACTGATGGTCCTGTATTTCCACCCGGCAGAACGATGATATCTGGTTTGGGGCAATCGGTAATCGAAAACTCCGGCTGGATATGTACGAAGCCTTGACTCACTAAGGGCTCTTTTGTGGCAGCTACCGTATAGACCCGGAATCCACCACCGTCGAAATGACTGGCTGCAAATACTTCTCCTGGGCCGCTAAAATCCAAAATTTCCACACCATCATAGAGGAAGATGGCCACGTTTAATACTTTACTTTCTGCTACTAAAGTCATATTGCAATGTGGGCATTGTCCGGGTTCATCGTAGGTTTGCGTATCGCAGGATCCGTCACTACAAGGTGGGCAAATGTAGACCTCCGCAATACTGTCCTGCGCTTGCACAGACCATATAATTGGAATACTAATAAATAAGAAGAACACAGCGAATCCGAAATGTTTCATGTCAGGTAATTTGATCTATGGACAAATGTAGACTTGCTACTGATTCGAATTACTAATTGTCAATTAATGACAATAGAATGTCGGTTATTGACTACATTTGAACATGCGAACAGTTGCTTTTATCCTCCTTCCTGGTGTCCACCTCATGGACTTAGCTGGTCCTGCTCAGGTGTTTTATGAAGCTGCTCAGCTAGGGCGTATTTCCATTCGACTTCAATTTGCTAGTGTGGATGGTCATGTTCAAACGGCGCAGACCCTGGCATTGGCACCAGCACTAAGTTTAGAAGAACTGCGACTACAAAAGGGAGACTTCCTTTGTATTCCGGGGGTAGATTTAGAACGTCTACAACGTGGTGCGTTAGACGAAGTAATTGATCAGTTGAGAACGTGGCTTCCAGCACAGCGAGAGAAAGGTGTGCTGTTAGGGTCAATTTGCTCCGGAGCGTTAGTATTGGCAGAGCTGGGGTTGCTGGATGGCCGTGCTTGTACCACCCATTGGAAATGCATGGATTATCTGGAGGATCGGTACCCTTCTGCTCGTGTGCAGCGTAATCGTTTGTACTGTTTTGATCGGGAGGTCGTTACCAGTGCGGGAATGACTTCAGGTATTGATATGTCCTTGGCTTTAATTGAGCTGTGGACCAATCCACTGCTAGCGGCCAAAGTAGCCCAAGAAATGGTGATAAACGTACGAAGGCCAGAGACAAGCAGTCAGGAGAATACCTTTCTCAATTTCAAGAATCACTTCCATCCACTCGTTTACCGAGCGCAGGAGTTATTATCCAATGACCTTAGTACGGAATTTACCTTGGAGGACTTAAGTCGCCAACTACATCTTAGCAGTCGCCAATTAGCTCGCTTATTCAAACACCATACAGGACAGACTATTCATGCTTATCGCCAAGAGCGACGCATTGAGCATGGCGAACAATTGCTACAGCACTCTGATTTGTCCGTGAAGGAAATATCCCAGGCGTGTGGCTTTTCCCAAGTTCGGCAGTTTATTCGCTTATGGAAAAAGGCCAAGGGGCATACACCCGGGCATTGGCGTAAGCAACAATTAGAAGTATCAGAAACGGAATTATCCGCTTAGCGTACCAAGAGCCTTCTTACACTAAATGCACCATTGCTAGAGTACTCCAAGAAGTACGAACCCGCTGGCAGATTGCTAACGTCTAGCTGACTACTAGGCCCTAGTGAAGTCCAATCTTGCAAGGTCCTTCCATCTACATCTACCACGCGAACTTTGCCATCAGCAAGTGGGTTGATAGCCTCAATCGTCACTACACCTTGATCATTTGGGTTAGGGTAGATACGAAATGGAATCGGATCTGCAGCAGCATAGGTGGAGGAAGCCAAGCAGTCTGGTTCATCACTAGTCACGGCATTAAAGCTTCCGGCAATGGCCGACCAATCTTGCCAATCGCCACCTTCGGCGGTGGTCCAATCATTTAGGTCGATGGTATAAAGACCGGTAGGCGTTCCTTTCACCGCATATACTTTTACGGCTGTTCCGCTGTGATCCCAAGTAAGAGGTTGATTATCCGTGCATACCTCAGGCATATTGTCGGATAAACCGCAATTGGGAACGAGGAAGTAGGCATTATCGTCAAAATCTGGATAAGTACCGTAGATCTTGGCGATACCACTTTCGTCAATGCAAACGGCAGTGTATTCATCACAAGCAATGCCGCGGAAGGTGCCACCATACTGCGTCATAGCGTTGGCTAAGAAGCTGAGGTGACGGCCGCGGCGGTCGGGATCATCATAGTGCGTGTCAGTGATCACATTCTCCAGGTATGGAACGCGGATGAATGGTGTGTTGTCAACCGTCATTCTACTGTCGAAGGGGTTGCTCAATGCATCTGCACTGTTGATGGTTCCGTTGGCTGCCGAGAAATAGGCGCCACCTAGAATAGCCATTCCGGCACTGGTGCCACCGATAACGATATTCCGTTGGGTAATGCCTTGGTTGATTAGATTCGCGACTTGATTTCCGCGCCAGTAGTTTACGTAGTTATATTGGTTACCTCCAGCAATCCAAATAGCTTCGGCCTTACTGATGCGGTCAAGAACATATGCCTCGCTGGAAGCGGAGGCATTATTGAATACGATGGTTTCAACGGAGTTAACGTTTACTCCTAGTTCGTCGTAGAGATAGTCATTATAACCATCAGATCCGGAAGCGCGGATGACGAGAACATCGCCTCCGCTTGCGCGCTGCAGAAACCAGCGCATGGCGTTATCATCTTCTGTGGCTCCGCCCATTAGGCATACACCTCCTTGTGGTGCCACCACAGCATCTTGCATATTGCCGGTGAAGTAGGTCGTGTAATTTTGTGCTGTTACCAGCAGGGAGCAGCAAGCTACCCAGCAGCACAAGGCGATTCTTTTCATGGATTGTGTGTTGCTATCATTCGCGGGAACGCCCTCAATTTGGCCACTGTTCCCAAGGTCCAGGGCTAAGGTCGCAGATTTGGCAGGCATTACCAAAGATCTACTACGCTCGACGACAAATATCGATTCCTCCACGGATGACGACGATTGATTAATATGTTCATATTAAGCAGCTGATTAACAGCTACCTGTTGGGATTGTATTTCAATTCTTTATTCCAATCTATACTCCGGTGTTACCGGGTTCGCCACAAAAAGTCATTGATAACCAACTAATTCCACTAGATAAGCACCTCGATATCCCATCTCGCGCAGCTCATTGCGAAGTTGCAGAGCAGTCGTTCTACTAGCGTAACTCTCTCTGGATTCTATCACCCAGACTTCTTCACAGGGACGATAGCGGGCTACTAATTTTTCGTGAAAAGGATATTCACGCGGATCAGTATTGCGCAAAATCGCAACCTGGATTTTATATTCCTTGGTAGGAGCAGTTCCAAACCTTGGTAGTGATGGTCTACTACTTGCACCTTTACTGTAGGTATTGGGCAAAGCATCACAATAGGAAGGGCGATTCTCCTGTGCTTGTAATCCATTGACCATCAAGGACAGGGCGCCAACGAGTAAAAAGTGTATCAGATATTTCATAGCAAGGGGTCAAATCATTACGCAAACAGTCACTCGTCCTCCTTAAGACGGCGAAGAAATCTTAAGTCACTGCAGTGCCAATAACACAGCGGTTGTGTAGTTTCAAAAAACTGCGGGGAATGTGTGTTGAATTAGTAGTCCTTGCCCGGATAAATGCCGGAATTGCTTGGGGCGATCAGCGTGTAGGTGCTGATTAGTAATGACTTGCTAAAAATAGGGATTTATTCTTAGTCAGGTGCTTATGAACCCGAAAAACTGCTTCCCATTAAGTCTATTCCATCACTCACGAATTCAGAAAAGTACATTTGCTACCCAATCCTTATATTGCTGAGAATCCGATTGTATCACTATGTTCCTGAGGCGCTTTCCATTCTATCAGCAGTTTGACCAAGTGGATTGTGGTCCAACCTGCCTGCGTATGGTTGCGGCTTATCATGGGCAGCAATACAGCTTGCAGCACCTTCGTGAGTTGTGTCATATTGAGCGTGATGGTGTCAGTCTATTGGGCATCGTTCATGCGGCAGAACAAATCGGATTCAACGCCGATGCGTTTCGACTGCCCTGGCAACATCCAGATAGTGATCACAGTGGATTAATTGACCTGCAGCCACCATTTATCGTTCATTGGGAGCAAAACCACTTTGTGGTGGTCTATCAGATAAGTGAAAAGGAGGTGCTAGTCGGTGACCCCAAAGCGCCTGGCTTGCAAAGACTGAGTCCCAAGGTTTTTCAAAAGGGGTGGTGCTCTGAAGGTGAACAAGAAGGTATTGTTTTGTTGCTGCAACCTACTGCCGATTTTTATGAACAACATCAGAATAAGGCTGAGGAGCAATACGGCTTTTCCTATCTACTACGCTTTTTAGGACCTTACCGGCGTCTAATTGTGCAGCTGCTGATCGGGCTATTCGGCCTGAGTGCCTTGCAACTGCTATTCCCATTTTTGACGCAGGCACTGGTAGATGTCGGGATCAATAACCAGGACTTATCCTTTGTCTGGTTGATGCTGGTAGGGATGCTCCTGTTGTTTTTGGGTGAGGTGAGTATCACCCTGTTACAGGGTTGGATATTGCTTCATGTTGGAACGAGGGTCAATGTAAGTTTAGTGGCCCAATTCCTCCAGAAGGTGATGCGTTTACCGTTGAGTTATTTCGATCAGAAGTCGACCGGGGATTTCCTGCAGCGCATTTATGATCAAAACCGCATAGAGCAGTTTTTGACCAATACTACCTTGGCTGCACTGTTTTCCTTTGTGAGCTTAGTAGTATTGGGTGTTCTGCTGGGGTGGTATCACATCGGTATCTGTCTGGTGTTTTTTGGTGCGGCCGCTTTGTACGTTGGTTGGATTTTTCTGTTCCTGAGGAAACGCGCCTTGGTAGACCATCAACGATTCCGTGAACTCACCGAGAATCAAAATACCCTGATTGAGTTGGTGGAAGGGATGTCGGAAATCAAACTGCAACAGAGCGAAAGGAGGAGGCGTTTTGGCTGGGTCCAGATTCAGAATAAGCTCTTCAAAACCAATACCCGTTTTCTAACGCTGACCCAATATCAGGATACCGGCGCCAAGTTTATCAGTCAGCTGAAAGATATTTTTATCCTCTTTATTTCAGCCCGGGCTGTGATTCAGGGGCAGTTGAGTTTAGGCGAAATGTTAGCTATCCAGTTTGTAGTGGGGCAGCTGAATGTACCATTACAAAGGTTGGTAGGGTTTACACGCACTGCGCAGGACGCACGCTTGAGTCTAGAGCGCATGGGTGAACTTCAGAACCTAGAAGAAGAGGAGCCTGATTCAGCACTCAAGATCAATCAACTTCCAGTAGAAGCCGATCTGGTTATTGATAAACTGAGCTTTGCCTACAGTCCGTTGTCAGGGAATGTTCTTAATGATATCGACTTACGAATTCCTCACGGGAAGGTAACCGCTATTGTGGGCTCTAGTGGCAGTGGTAAGACTACACTCGTCAAACTCTTATTGGGATTTTATACACCCAGTGCCGGGCAGATTCGCTTAGGTGATCATGCATTGTCAGCATATACAGTATCTGCCTGGCGTTCCGCCTGTGGGGCGGTGCTGCAAGATGGCTTTCTGTTCTCAGATACGATTGCTAGAAACATTACCGAAAGCAGTGCCACTATTGATCAGCAACGCCTGGTCTTTGCCACTAAAATGGCCAATCTACAGGGCTTCGTACAGCATTTGCCACAACAGTTTCAAACTAAGATTGGTCCGCAGGGCAATGGTATCAGCCAGGGGCAACGCCAGCGTGTCTTGATTGCTAGAGCGATCTATAAAAATCCGACTCACCTATTCTTCGACGAGGCGACCAATGCCTTGGATGCTGAAAACGAAAAGGTAATTGTTGAAAACCTCCAACACTTTTATCAAGGCCGAACTGTGGTTATCGTTGCGCATCGTCTAAGCACCGTGAAGAATGCAGATCATATTGTGGTATTGGAAAAAGGAGAGTTAGTAGAAGAAGGCACCCATGAACAATTGGTGAATCAAAAGGGGCGCTATTTTAATCTGGTTCGTAATCAATTGGAGCTAGGAGATTAGCGACTTATCGCTTGCAAATTTTCTTTATTGGTCAGGATATGTTCATAGCTTCGGTTGAGAAAATTCCTCTACACCTGGACCATTTGCACCAGGTAGTACCGTTACGTTCGATATTCTGGTAGAGAACGAGGGAGATACAGATGCCGCCAATGTGGAGGTAACAGACGTACCACAAACAGGCTTGATCTTTCAAGGAAGTGATGTGGGTAGCAATAGTAATGTGACTGAACTTAACTTAACCCAGATCAGTACTTGATCTCCAACTTGCCAAGTGGAGCAGTGGAGACGATCACGCTTACCTATCTAATTGCGAGCGATTTCCAGGGCTTCTCCCTAACAAACAAAGCACGTATTACGGCCGATGATGGAGACGATGATGATTCTGATCCAGACGAAGATGAGACCGTTGACGAAGACGGCGATGGTGACGGCGATGACGACGACGAAGATGAAGAAACCATTCCGGTAGAGCAGACGCCATCAGTTGATATTGAAAAGGCTACCAATGGGCAGGATGCAGATGACCCTGTTGGTGTTGTAATCTTAATTCCTGATAACAACGTAGAGGTAGAATGGACCTATGTAGTAACCAATACTGGTACGCTTGATTTAATTGACCTGGTAGTTGAAGATGATCAAGAAGGCACCATTGGTACCATTCCGTTCTTAGCGGTTGGTGAGAGTGCAACTCTGAGTCTAACCGGTACTGCTCAGACAGGGCAATACAGCAACTTAGCTACTGTTACCGGTCAACCAGTTGATGAGAATGACAATCCATTCGGACCACCGGTGACGGATGAGGATCCTTCCAATTATGTAGGGGTGTTCATCAACATGGACAAAGAAGGCGATAAGAGTAATATCTGCCCAGGAGAAGAGGTCACTTTCACATTGACCACCCGAATGATTGGTGGGGCACCAGGCGTGCAGTTTCGAGATATAATGGCCGAGGATACCAATCTTCCAATTACTCTGGAACCTTACGGAACGTACTGGGTTGGAGGTGATCTAAACGGCAATGGTTATTTGGACTTCATCGACAACAATGGTGATGGCATTTCGGATGAGGAATTCGTTTGGTCCTATACCTTGATTTACGAGGAAACAACGACCAACGTAGCTACCGACCAAGCTACCGTTTATGTGGATGGAGAAATCGTCTTAGACCCTGACACCGGTGAGCCACTTGTACCAATGGGTATGGACGAATGGACTGTGAACGTAAGCACGGATAATTGTGCCAATCTCGGTGACTTCGTTTGGAATGATTTCAATGAGAACGGCCAACAAGATCCAGGTGAGCCAGGGATCGCTGGTGTTACCGTAAATCTCTTGGATGCTTCCATGAATTTCATCGAAGCAACGACTACCAACGCTGATGGCTTGTACAGCTTCACGGATCTCATTCCAGGAGATTACATGGTAGAGTTTGTGGGCCCAACTGGGTTTAATTCCTCACCACAGGATCAAGGGGATGATACAACGGACAGTGATGCCGATCCAGTTACAGGTAAAACTGGAGTCATTACCTTGATGCAGTCTGAGACCAATAATACCATCGATGCTGGCTTCTGGAATCCGCCTAATATCGACATGGTGAAAGACATAGTCGACGTAGTATACAATGGAGATGGCACCTATACGGTCTCCTATACAGTGACGGTGACTAATGATGGTGGACCTGGCAGCTACACCCTGACAGACACCCCGTTCTTCGACGATGATGTGACGATTATTAGTGGTTCATTCAGTGGTCAAAATAGTGGCAACCTGATTGATGGCGTTAATACACTGGCGAGTAACGAAAGTATTGCGGGCGGTGCAACACATGTGTATAATTTGAGCTTCATCGTTACGCTCGATCTACAGGATGGTTCTACCGACGGCGGTGATAATATCTACACCGCTTGTGCTGTGGCTGGCAATGGACCAGGAAGCAGCCCTGGTCAGGGCCTATATAATCTGGCTGAGTTAGATAGTGATGGTGATGGTCAAACGGACATTCAAGATGATGCCTGTGGCGACTTACCAGCCCTCGAGCTAGATAAAGAGCTACTAAGCGTAGTACCTGCCGGAGGTGGCACGTACGATGTGAGTTACACCATTGCCGTAACGAACAACGGTGGTGCAACTGGTAGTTACACCTTACGTGATACTCCATTCTTTGATGGTGATATCACCATTAACAGTGGAAGCTTCAGTGGCCAGAACAGTGGCGCGATGAACACGAGCGGTGCTACGATTCTGAATAGCAATGAAAGTATCGGAGCTGGTGTGACGCATACCTACGAGGTTACCTTCAACGTAACGCTCGAACTCATGGATGGTGTATCGGATGATGAGTACACTGCCTGTGGCTCTACGACCGGGACACCGCAAGCTGGCGAAGGCTTGTTTAATGAGGCTGGTCTGGATATCGACGGTGATGGACAAGATGATTTGACGGATGATGCTTGTGGAGATATTCCAAATATTGAGCTCCAAAAGGACTTGCTAAGTGTTACCGAACAAATAGATGGCACCTACGACGTAGAGTACATCATTGTAGTAACCAACAACGGTGGCGCTACGGGTACCTACACACTCCGTGACACTCCAATGTTTGATGGTGATATCACAATTAACAGTGGCAGCTTCAGTGGCCAGAATAGTGGGGCAATGAACACTACGGGCACTACCATTCTAAATACGAATGAGAATATTGCTCCTGGCGAAAGCCACACGTACATCGTGACCTTCAATGTGAGTGTCAACTTGAATGATGGCATCTCTGATGATGTTTACACACCTTGTGGATCGACTACTGGCGTGCCGCAAGCTGGCGAAGGCCTATTTAATGAAGCAGGTGTAGATGTTAATGGTGACGGAGAGGATGACCTGACGGACGATGCCTGTGGAGATATTGATCCAGAGTGCGAATTGATGGCTGGACCATTTTCTCAGGGACCGTGCTACAACAATGGTACAAGTGATCCATCAGACGATACATACATCCTGACCTTTGAGTCACCAACGGTAGAGAACCCTGGAGGTGCTTTCTATCAATTGGTACTGGATGGTACGGTAGTATCGAATAGTCCTTATGGAGAAGGAGGTACTATCGAAATTCCTGCCGACGGACAAAGTCATTTGTTGGTGTGGAGAGATGCAGTAGACATAAACTGTGCTGATGCTCGCATCCTGCCTCCAGTTGATCCATGTCCGGATCCGTGTATGCTTAGCGTTGAGACGGAAACGGAATGTAACGATGATGGCACCTTTACAATAACCTTTATTGTAACTGCTACCGGTACGGATGCTAACGAATGGATTGGTACCGATCCAAATGGCACCTTTACAGGGACGTATGGAGTACCAACTAGCAGAACATATAGTCAAGATGCTGCTAGTCCGATTAATATCACCATCCAAGATGCTGATCTAGCTGATTGCGTGGCAGATTTGGTGATCGATGTACCTGATTGTGGAGAGGATTGTGAAATTACTTGTCCACCAGATGTCTTCGCAGTTGAAAATGAGTCTGGCGAATTGGAAGAACTTGTTTGTGGTGATGAAGAAGAATTCTTCAATAACTCCGGTAGCTTGTCTATTGCGGGCGAGCCAGAGATTGCTGCTGGAGATTGTTCAATTACCGATGTGCAATTCACTGATGAGTTTGAGAATAGCGGTGATTGTGAGTACCTGATTATCGTACGAACCTTCACTGTTACGACTAGCGATGGTGAAACGCATACCTGCGTACAACGGCTAGTATATGCGTAGTGCGACCGTTTAGGGAGCATTATCGCATATACATTGTTGTAAGCAGTTATCTTTTAATCAACTTGTAAGTTGTCTGATTGTTATTGTTTAGGATGGTCAAATAGTATATCCCTGAGTTTGTTTCTGGTATTTTTATAGTTCCTGAACATTTTCCTTCAGTAATATTTCGCCCTAAAATGTCATAAATGATGAAGTATTCATCACCAAGCAGATTCTCGACAAAAATTTCATCCGAAAACGGATTCGGGTAAATTTTATACCCTTTTTCGAAGAGGTTCTCTTCAATACTTGTCAAAGGAGTGCAGTAACTAACATCAATTTCGCTGTATAAATTCGGGTCTTGGTTTGGGTCTTCGACCGTGTTAGCCATCATTGAAATTTTAACAATTTCATCACTTGTAGAAAAACATAGTTGGTGAAAATTGTCGTTGTCATTTATATCTGCTATCGAAATAGGTACATGCGGTATTAGAACTCCAGAACTGTCAGAATAGCCAATATAGTACTGAAATAAGTCAGATTCGGTATCACCACTTATATACGGTGTAATGCCACCATTCCAAGCAACTTGAATCGTTTGTGTTCCAGAATTACATTCATTCAGATTGCCATCAATTCTTTGGGCAAAGAATAAACTTGGTCCATCAGCAAGCGGAATAACATTCGTGGTAGTGATTCCGTTTAGGTTTATGATTTCTGAACAAGCGGACTCTCCTGAAAAAGTATCAGTTGTAAATAAATCCCCTACAACTCTAACTTCAAAAGGTGGATTAGTAATAGCAGTTCCAAATTCACCTATCAATAGCACTGTTCGATTTTCACCGTTTTCATTTGCCGGTGCTAAAACAGCACACATCGGTATGTGTATATTTCCAAGGCTATCTACAACTTCAAAATCAGATTCTGACAAGGTGGATGCATCTAATGGGAATTTAAAATTAACAGGCATACCATCTAGCAGACTTCCTGGTTGATTACATAATAAACCTGGTAGTCCATTATCAAGTCCAAAAAAAGCTGAGACAAGAGTATCTTGTGATTTTACACTGGTAACAAAAGATAAAATTATTATTGCTGAAAATAGGACTTTTCTCCTCATATTTTATTAATTTATATTTCAGCTTAGACTCTATTTATCTGGTTTGGTTTAATTGCTTACAACGAATTTTCTTCCTGCGCACGCCACCAGTTGTGAGCTGCCCAACGAGCAATCACTATTGCCCGATTTTGGAAGATGATATCATGCTGTATACAACGGATCCTAATAGCTGTTCTGCCAGCTTCTTCGCACCGCTACCAGAGGTGTCCGGTGGATGCCAGGATTCGTATGAAATAGTTACCCAATTGCTTGATGAGGATGGTGTTGTGGTGTATACCCTAATGCCATCTGATTCAAGGTTGTTGATTGGAGTGTCAGTTGGAGATTACACCTTGCGGTACATTGTCACCGATGACTGTGGCCTAAGTACTACTCAAGACTGCCATCTGCGAGTAGCGGACATTGAAGAGCCTACGCTGTTCTGTCAAGGAGGTGTTGTAGCGTCCCTCAATGGAGCAGGCATTGCAGTCGCCTTTGTGGATCAATTCCTGAATGGAGCGACTGATAACTGTGAAGTAGCCTCTGTAGAGATCCGGCGCTATTACACAACTGATTCTAACGACTGTACCCTACTGGATACTCCGGAATGGAGTGAGTGGGGGTCTACCGTCATCTTCACTTGCTGCGATGCTGATCAGTATATCACTGTTGAGCTTAGAGCTACTGATATTTATGGCAATATCAACACCTGCTGGGTAGAGGTTCTTGTAGAAGATAAGACCTTGCCATATTGTGTCGGACTGGATGATGTCAGCATTGGTTGTGGATCATTGCCAAATGACTTTGATCCATACAATACCGATCACCTCTACGAACTCTTTGGTGGTCCTGTAGTAATTGATAACTGTGTTGCGGGAGCGATTGAATTAGAGCTTACAGTTGATTGGCCTACCTGTGAAGGTGGTACTATTCTACGCCGATTTATTGCTGTGGACCAAGTAGGTAACGAATCTACAGATACGCTTGAGCAACTCGTGACTATTGAGTACGAGCTGAGTTATGCTATTCGCCTTGCGGCTGATATCAACACAGAATGCCTTGAGGAAGTCACGGGCATTGAAGTCTTCAACGCCAGCTGCGATGAGATCGAAGTGACATACACAGATGAGTTCTTGGCCAATGAGGATACGGAATGCCGATTTATTGAGCGGACCTATGTCATTACAAATCTCTGTGAATGGGATGGTCAGTCTCCAGCTATACCAGTCAGTCGTGATGAAGATTGTGATGGTGAACTTGGAGAAGAGGACGTGTGGATTCTTCGGGATATAGATGGCGCCTTTATCGATGCAGATGATAGTGCTAGCAACCAGTTGCCGGCTGCTGGAACCCAAGGTGATTTTTGTACCGGGGAGACTAATGTAGAAGGGTACTGGCGTGCAGTTACCAGCAGCGGTCGATGGACATATACACAACGAATTAAGATATATGACCTAACTGCTCCAGTTATCGAGTATGCAGCAACAGAACCGTTCTGTACAACGGACGAATCTTGTGAAGCCTTGGTGCAAATTCCATTGTATGTTGCTGAGTTCTGTCTGCTTGACGAATTACAGATCAACTTATTCCTGGATGTCAATGCGGATGGTGTTGCAGATGTTGATTTGACCGATGCAGGTGTAATTACTGGCAGCTTACCAGAATTGTTAATCGAAGGCTACTTCCCGATCGGTAACCATGCTTTCGAGATTGTTGCACAAGATGGTTGTTTGAATACCGCCTTGGCTACGATCCCATTCTCTGTAGTGGATTGCTACATTCCGGAACCGACTTGCTATGATGGCTTAATTGTCAACTTGGAAGCCCTAGAACCAGGTACTGACATTGATGGTGATGGCGAGGTAGATGCCGCAGCAGTAGCTGTCTCTGCGTTCCAGTTGATGAGCTGTGATGGTGAAGATTGTAGTGCACCACTTCAGTTCTCTGTGAATAGGGTAGGAGAAGCGCCGAATCCAGAGCAAGACATGATTTACCTGACCTGGGATGATCGCTACAGTGTAGAATTAGAAGTTTACGTCTGGGATCAAGCATTTAATCCTTACGCAGTACAGCCAGATGGCTCAGTTGGCGGACGAAACTACCGCACGTGTACGGTAACGGTCTTGGTACAAGATCCTGATCAGGCTTGCGATTACTGTCAGTTAGAGCTTCAAATTGCGGGGTCAGTCTTCAATTATTTGAATGATAATCCATTACAGGATATTGAGCTTCGTCTGGAAGGACCGTACACAGAACTTGAAGTGACGATGGAAGATGGATCGTATCTGTTTGGAGATGTACTTCCAAACGAGAACTACACGATTTACCCAACTCGCACAGGAGATGATGCAGTAGGTATCACAACCTTAGATATGATTGCGGTTCAATCCCACTTATTAAACCGTACACCTATTGCTGATCCGTATCGCTTAATTGCAGCCGATGTGAATAACTCTGGTGCAATTTCGACTATGGATATTCTAGAGCTACGTCGTTTGCTACTAGGCATGGATCCAGGGTTCCGCTTTAATAGTAGTTGGCGGTTTGTGGCATCAGATTATGAGTTCCCTGACACAGAGAACCCATGGCATGAAGCATTCCCGGAATCGATCACCCACGAAGGACTTCAGGAATGCCGATTCGATCAGAATTTCATTGGAATTAAGATCGGTGATGTCAACGGCTCATGGGAGGCAAGCGCTACCATGACTCAAGGCGATGACCGTTCCGGCCGACCAACATGGCCAATGATGATGGATGAGCTTGAACTAGAAAGTGGTAAGACCTACCATCTACCTGTTCGTGCTACTGATCTTGCAGCAATTGAAGGCTTCCAGTTTACGATTGATGTAGATCCTCAAGATCTGGAGATTCTAGCGATAGAATCAGGATTATTGAAGGAAGAAAACTGGAACCTGATACATGCTAACCGCGGTATTGTGCCAGTGAGCTGGCATCAGCTAGGAACAGCAAGTGAGGAGGTACTCTTTACGCTTGTGGTTCGCGCGAAGGCGAATGTACTGAGCAGTGATGCATTTGAATTCAGTTCGGCCTTGATATCAGCGGAAGCGTACACACGTACCGACTGGGAATTAATGAATGTAGGCCTTCAGTTTGAAGGACTTGAAGAGCCTGTACTCTTACTGATGCAAAACTATCCGAACCCAGTGACGGATCAGACGGTTATTCCATTCCGCTTACCGGAAGCGGGCAATGCAACCGTAACGATTTATGACTGGACGGGTCGTAAAGTTTGGCAGGTAAGAGCGAATTATGAACAAGGTTATCACCAAATCGATTTGGCGCCTACTACCTTGAAACCGGGTGTATACGCCTACGTTCTCGATTATCAAGGACAGCGCTTAAGTAAAGAAATGGTGATTATTCGATAGCGAACAGTTTTTGACTTTTCATCAAGAGTGCGTCGGTCAGTTCAGTTGTTGGGCTGGCCGACACTCTTTTAGCCTACCATTTTTACCAGCGGGCTCCTTCCCAAGCGTTTCGTTGCTTATTGTTCAAGAAGGTCCAAGCCAGGATGCGGCTGTTCTTGTTACCCTGCGCCATTGGAATTACTTTGCTTTCGGTACACTTTAGTTTTTTGAGTACTTGCAATAAAACCTTCAGGTGTTGCTCCTTCGCAACCAGGCTGGTGTACCAGTAGCATTGAGTAGGTGTTTCGGCGCTCTCTTCAATGAGCTGTTGGATGAAGGCCTTCTCTCCACCGGGATGCCAGAGTTCATTTGCCTGTCCACCAAAATTGCGGGTAGAAGAAGCACGCCCATGCAAGTTTTTCTGCTTCCGTTGATTTTCGATTTGAGCCTCCTCAGCAGAACTATAGAAAGGAGGATTACATAGCATCAAGTCAAAATATTCACCTGATTGCATTATCCCTCGGAGGATGGAAGTTCTATTCGTTTGCTTCTGCAGAGAGACTTTGGATTTCAAATTTGGATTTTGATCCAAGATCTGTTGTGCAGCGTCTAAAGCTTTATCATCCACATCCGTACCCACAAATGACCATCTATAAGTATGAGACCCGACGATGGGGTAAACTAGGTTTGCACCAGTTCCAACATCTAAGCAACGGATCTTTTTGCCGCGTGGAATTTTGCCACCTTTTGCGCTAGCTAATAGATCAGCTAGATAATGAATGTAATCGGCGCGGCCGGGTACGGCAGGACACAGGAAAGTGTCAGGGATGTCCCAGTATTTTAAGTCATAATGATGAATCAACAAGGCCTGATTCAAACATTTGACAGCCGTAGGGTCATGAAAATGTATGGTTCGCTTTCCATGTTTACCAGTTATGACATACTTCTCCAAATCAGACCAATGCTCGGTCAGTGCTGCGAAGTCGTATCCGCTGGAGTGTGCATTTCGCTTGTGTAAACCTGGTTTAGTTTTTGCCATAAGCCACAAAAATACACCGGTAGTTAGGAACAACGAATGAACAGCCCCTAAATTCCAACTAACCAATTAACCAACTAACCAACTAACCGTTCCCGAGCGTCCCCCGACGCGAGGCCCCCCCTACACCTCCGTCTTCAGCCACCTCCCCTTTCGAAAGAGTATGTAAGCCAATAGTGTCAGCATAGTTTCACCAGCAATAATCGACCAGGTAACGCCAGCGACACCCAAGCCCATGGTGATACCCAGAAAATACCCCAAGGGTAATTCGGTGATCCAAAAGGAAATAACATTAATGATCATCGGGGTACGAGTATCCCCTGCACCGTTGAAAGCCTGACTGTAGATCATTCCGAATCCATACAGCACATAGCCAATAGCGAATATGCGCAAGGCCGTGACGCCGGCCTCAACAACTGCTGGTGTGTCATCAAAGAATCGTATGAATTCAGGGGTAAATATCAGGTAGAAAACGGAGATGATCCCCAGAAAGATTCCAGCCATTACTGCGGCAATATTGACGGACCGGATGGCCCTGTCCGGTTCTTTAGCACCTAGGTTTTGACCGACTAAGGTTGCGGTAGCATTGGAAAGGCCCCAAGCTGGCAAGAGCGTGAAGATGATTAGTCTGATGGCAATAGTATAACCTGCTACAGCTTCACTTCCAAAGGTCGCTATGATACGCATAAGGAAGATCCAGCTAGCCGAAGCAATAATGTACTGCATCGCGCCAGATGAAGCAATCCGCCCCAATCGCCTGAGAATATCCCAATCCAGTTTCCAACCGCCTGCCCGCAGCTTAATCGTTCCACGGCCGCCAAACAATACATAAAGCTGATAGCTCACGCCGATGCCTCGGCCAATAGTAGTAGCAACAGCGGCTCCGGTAACTCCCATAGCAGGAATAGGGCCAAGGCCATGAATAAAAATCGGATCAAGGATAATGTTGATGCCATTTGCAAGCCACAACGCGCGCATGGCATAAGCAGCATCGCCAGCTCCACGGAAGATTCCATTCAATAAAAAAAGCAACATGATGACCACGTTACTTCCGAATAATAGACGAGTATAGTTGACGCCCGAGGCAATTAACTCCTCACTGCCACCCATAAGACGTAGAATGTCGTCGGCAAAGATGACACCCGGGATCCCTAGTGTAATACTCACGCCAATAGCCATGTACATCGCTTGCTTAGCTACACGTGAGGCACCAGCCTGATTCTTCTCGCCTATATAGCGAGCAATCATAGCTACCGGGGCAGTACTGATTCCAATAGCAACGGCGTATACCAGGGTAATAACAGATTCGGTGAGGCCTACAGTAGCAACTGCATCGGGGCTGACCTTAGCCACAAAGAAGGCATCGACCAGGGCAAAGAGCGACTCCATAGCCATCTCCAGTACCATTGGGATACTGAGCATAAAAATGGCCTTCTTGATCGAGCCTGAGGTGTAATCGTATTCGTCGCCGCGTAAGGCGGCACGTATCAGTCGGTAGATTTTTCGCATGAGGGTGATCGTGGTTTTCGTTGTGCGCCCGATCGGCAAAAGTAGGATTATCGGACGAATTGTTACAGTTGGGTGATTGCTGAGGATTTGTAGCTCCTCATATTAGACTATTCGTTAGGGCAAGAAGTCATTGGATGGGTGTGTCGGTTAAGTTCGTTTATATATGTTGTCTGATGCCAAGAACCGGGGAGTAGGAAAGATAGTTCCCGACACCAGTAGTATAATCGCTTTTTCGGGATTATGATATCACAGGATACAGCCCGCCCGTTGGGCGGGACCCACCCTTAT
>ENA-UENW01000050-UENW01000050.1-marine-metagenome-genome-assembly--contig:-NODE-50-length-76181-cov-3.918842_pt1 | contig 76181 bp, 81 predicted proteins | sample MGYA00237876_ERZ529329 | MGnify/ENA primary metagenome ERZ529329 (study PRJEB26372, sample SAMN05368346) | marine metagenome | biome: cultured habitat; feature: ocean water; material: water; isolation... | reverse complement strand
ACGGCTGCAACAGGTCGTGGGGCCGCGGCGGGGTGGCTTCATGGCCGCTCTGGTGCTGGGCAGCGCCCAAGTGCAGCTTCCCGAAGATCTCAGGCAGGCCTTTCGTGTGGCTGGCTTGTCCCATGCCCTCGCCGCATCGGGCTTCCATCTCTCTGTGCTGCTGGGCAGTGTGCTGATGCTGTCTCGCCGTTGGCCTCCTGCCCTGCGGCTTCCTCTGGCAGCCATGGCGCTGCTGCTGTTTGTCTGTCTTGCCGGGGCTCAGCCATCTGTGGTGCGGGCGGTGCTGATGGCTGCGATGGCCTTGCTGATTCGTGAGGCAGGTCATCACAGCCGTCCCGTCGGTGTGTTGTTGTTGACGCTCAGCGGCATGTTGCTGTTCCGTCCCGCCTGGGTCCACTCGATTGGCTTTCAACTCAGTGCAGCGGCCACCGCTGGACTGATCCTCACGGCTCCACGCCTCGAGAAGGCTGTTCAAGCGTGGTTGCCGGATCGCTGCCAGGGCCTGGCAGCAGCGTTGTCCATCCCTGTGGCGGCCTTGCTCTGGACGCTGCCGCTCCAATTGCTCCATTTCGGTGCCATGCCGTTGTACGCCCTGGTTGCCAATCTTCTTGTTGCCCCGCTGCTGGCGCCTTTGACGCTGCTGTCCATGATCTCGGCACTGTTGGTTCTCGTGGGGCCTACGGCTGTGCTGCCCCTGCTGCTGTGGCCCATTCATCAGTTGGCGGGCCTGGTGATCACCATGGCCAGCTGGATCAGCCACTGGCCTGGGGCACAACTGCTCACCGGATGTCCCCAGATGTGGGTGGTTGCCCTGCTGGTGCTGGGCTTGCTGCCCTGGTTGCTGGGGGCAGGGCCCTGTCGCCGCTGCTGGTCGTTGATCCCCCTGGCAACCGCCCTGCTCGTCCACGGCCTCGTGCAGTTGGGCGATGGTTTGGTGACGGTGGAGCGGTTTGATCGTCACTGGTTGCTTGGTCGCCATCTTGGGCGTGCCGCTCTGGTGAGCACCCATGGCGATGCGCGCAGTTGCCGGATGGCCAAGAAGCTCGCCGCTGTGCACGGCCACGCCCGTCTGGACTGGGTGCTGCTTTTGGATCCTGTGGCCACAGACGTGCTGGCCTGCTGGCAAGCGCTGGCCCACCGTGTTGAGGCTCCCCAGCAAGGCCAAGCTCCCATCGCCATCGGCCAGGTGCTTCGGAGCGATGGCCTATCGGTGCAGCCTCTGCAGTCCCGCTCTGGCGCACTGGTGATGCGGGTGGGGCATCAGCGCTGGCAGCTGGTCCCGAGCCCTCAGGCCTTGTGGGCACTGCAGCAGCGGCAGCGATCAGAACCCCGGCAGCTGATCACCGGAACCTGGCTGGGGTTTAAGCCTTCCGTACCCCAGCGCCGTTGGCTTCTGAAGCATGGAGCAGGTGCCCGGTTCGTCGGCCTTTAAACTGCGGGAACGCCTGAGGGCGTGTGGAGAGGTGGCAGAGTCCGGTTGATCGCGCACGACTCGAAATCGTGTAGGGGTAACACCCTCGTGGGTTCGAATCCCACCCTCTCCGTTTTTGTTGATCGCTGAATAGGTCGAATAAAGAGATTGCTTGATTAAGAGTTCATGAATCAAGGCCTCTGGCTGCTTATTGCAAATGCTTGATCTTTGAACTTATTGATTGGGTTTTTAGAGGGTATTTCTGAGCTGTTTTTATGAATGAAATAGCAGAACCAGCCCCTGCTCCACTTGATGAAATTCTCGTTCCTCTCGGCTGAGGTCGAGCCCCACATTGAGCCCTTCTTTGAGTGCGTCCTCAAAGGGCGGTGTTGATGGCGGAGCGCTGTCAATCCAAAGTGCCGCAATACCCACCGCTGTGGCATGCCAACGGAATCGGCTCGTTGTGCCGATGTCCGGTTCATTCAACGCCTCCTGCAGGAGGATGTTGATGGTGGTGTTCGTGCTGGACATGTGCTCCAGCATCGTGATCTTGGCCTAGTCCTGCAATCAGCTGAGAGACTTCGTAGCGTTCGCTTCATTGCAGAGGGATGGCCTCGGCTTCGGATCACCTCCCGCGGCGCATCGCTCTGGTTCATGAGTGGTTCTCGCCTCGCTCAAGCGGGGGCTCGGAACAGGTTGTTCAAGAGGTTGATTCTCTGCTGCGCAGCCTCGGCTGCGAGCCGCAGCTGGCGGCCCTGGTCGACGCCGAATCTCAACGGCCGGGCAGTTGGTTGCACGCACGATCCGTCCTCACCAGCCCGATTCAGCGTCTGCCCTGGGGGGCCAGTCATGTGCAGCAGTACCTGCCGCTGTTGCCCTATGCGATCGAACAGATCGATCTCGGCGCTGCTGAGCTGGTGATCAGCAGCAGCCACCTTGTGGCCAAGGGTGTGCTCACCGGTCCAGAGCAATTGCATGTCAGCTACGTGCACACCCCAGTGCGTTACGCCTGGGACCAGATGCATGCCTATCTACGCCGCTCGGCCTTGGCGCGGCGTGGCCTCGGCCCCTTGATTCGCTGGCAGTTGCATGCCCTTCGGCAATGGGATCAACTCAGTGCTCAGCGGGTGGATCACCTCATTGCCAACTCCCGTTTCACGGCCCGACGAATCCGCAAGTACTGGGGGCGCGAAGCCAGCGTGATCCATCCTCCTGTGCAGGTGGAGCGCTTTCGCTGGAACGCCAATCGAGACGACGTCTACCTCTGTTTGTGCCGTTTGGTGCCTTACAAGCGGGTTGATCTGGTGGTGGATGCCTTTAACCGTTTGGGTTTACCTCTTCTTGTGGTGGGGGATGGACCAGAGCGGGGACGGTTGGAGGCTCTGGCTGGTCCCACGGTCACGTTGCTGGGCCGTCAGACCCAGCAGCAGGTTGTAGAGCTCATGGGTCGTTGTCGGGCCTTTGTGTATGCCGGCCTTGAAGACTTCGGCATTGCTCCGGTGGAAGCGATGGCCTCCGGAGCGCCGGTGATCGGTTTGGGCCGGGGTGGTTTGTTGGACACCGTGCGTTGTGCGGCTGCCGGGATACCTGGCCCCACTGGAGTGTTGTTCCCGGAACAAACCGTGCAGTCGTTGGTGCAGGCCGTGGAGTGGTTTGAGCAAGAACGTCTTTGGCGTTCCCTCGATCCGGAAGCCATTCGTGCGTGGGCCGAGCGTTTTCGGCCGGAAGCCTTCGCTGCGCGCTTTGAATCCGCTCTCCGAAACGCTTGGAGCACCCATCAAAGGGCCTGTGCCGTTGCAGCGAGTGACCCTGCGGAGATGCCAGGGCTCCGCTTGTGACGTTGAGTGTGGTGAGTCACAGGTTGAGCCTTTGACCTCGGCCTCCCGGCCTTCCTTGATTCAGACCGCAGGTCGCACGTCTCGCCGTGGCAAGTACAAGCCACACCTTGCGCTGATCTCAGCCCCGCCATCGGTTCTGTCGACCGGCACGCTGATCCGCCATCAGAATCGTTGGGGCCGCGTCTTTAAGCGCACCGGAGACATTGTTTTTTCTCTGGCCGTACTCAGCATAGGTTCCCCAGTGTTGCTTCTTCTTGCGGCATTGGTGAAGCTCAGTTCGCCAGGACCTGTGTTTTACGTCCAGCGGCGTGTGGGCCGGAGCTACCAGCGTTTTGGCTGCATCAAGTTCCGCACCATGCGGGCGGATGCTGATGCCGTTCTTGCGCGTGTTCTGGAGGCAGATTCCTCGTTGCGCGCTGAGTTTGAGCGTGACTTCAAGCTCAAGAGTGATCCCCGAATCACTCCCGTGGGTCGATTCCTCCGCCGCTCGAGTCTTGATGAGTTACCTCAGTTCCTGAACGTTTTGCGTGGGGAGATGAGCGTTGTGGGGCCACGTCCGATTGTTGACAAAGAACTTGTGCGTTATGGCCCCTACATGGACGAAGTTGCTTCGGTCCGTCCTGGGTTGACCGGGCTTTGGCAAGTGAGTGGCAGAAACAACCTGAAATACAAGAAACGCGTCAAGCTTGATCTGGCTTACGCCCGTGGTCGTTCCTTCGGTCTCGACTGCGCCATCATTCTGCGCACGTTCGGTGTGTTGCTCCTCCCGATGGATCGTGGTGCTTACTGAGTCGTGTTCAGCGGCTGATCGCCCATTGGATGATCACAAGACCACTGAGCCAGACAATCTCCAGCCGGCTTGATGCCTTCAGAACATTTTTGACGAGGGTCACGTTTGGACAGGCTTGGCCTGCCCCCAGCAGTGGTTTCTGAACCAGGCGCTCTCCATACCTGTTTTCGCCGCCGAGTTGGATCCCGATGCAGTGGGCATAGATCGCTTCTGAACGACCTGCATTGGGGGATGGATCCGCAGAGCCATCCCGTTCTGCCGCCTGCACCCGTTGCACCCATTGCGTCCAGGGTGGGCAGACCAGGGGCAGCGTCAGCATGACCATCCGGCAGGGCAGCCAGGTGAGCAGATCATCGAGGCGTGCGCCGGCTGTCCCCAACCAGCGCAGCCGGCCGCTGCGGTACCCGAGCATGGAATCCAGCGTGCTGCTGGCCTTGAAGCCCCAGGCCAGCGCCAGCGGACCAGGGCCAGAGGGCAGGACCATCCACAGCAGGGCACCGATCCCCATCCAGAACAGCGGTGCGAACACGCCATCCACGGCATTCTCTGAGGCTGTTTCAGCTGCGGCCCTGAGCAGTCCCGTGCGATCCAGACTCTGAACGTCGCGTCCAACGATCCAGCTCAAGTTCCGGCGGGCTGGTTCGAGATCCCCCTCCGCTGCTGAGGGCAGTGCATCCACCACGGCGAGCACACTGTCCTTGAGGCTGCGAGCCGCCAGGGCGCTGGCGAGGCTCAGGGTCAGTACCGGAATGCTGAGCCATCCCCATGGGGAGGGAAGCCACAGCAGCCGCTCCAGACACCAACCCGTCAGAACACTGCCAAGCACCACGATCAGGCTGATCAAGCCTCCCCCGATCCGCAGCTTGATCGGATGGTCCCCCGCCCAAAACTCGACCCAATGGCGCAACTGCTGAATGCTCCACCCCATCACCACCACGGGGTGGAGCCACCGGCGCGGGTCACCGATCAGCCGATCAAGCACGGCTGCCCCGATCACCAGCAGGCCTCCCAACGCTTCTGAACTCATGGGAGGGGCGTGGCCAGAAACCAACAAAAATCCCCGCTCTGCACCGTTAGGGCAACAGAGCGGGGGGTGAGCTGAGTGATGGTGTCTGATGCCACCGGCTGTTCAGCGCTTGCGCTGGATCAGGCGTCCTTCAGCCAGCTGAACATCGAGCGCAGGCCTTTGCCCACGTTCTCGATCGGATGCTGTGAATCACGCTCGCGCACCTTCTTCATCTCTGGCTTGCCGGCTTCGCATTCGGCCACGAAGTTTCTGGCGAAGGTGCCGTCCTGGATGTCTGCCAGAACGCGCTTCATCTCGGCCTTGGTGTCGGCGGTGATCAGACGGGGGCCGCTGACGTAGTCGCCGTACTCCGCGGTGTTGGAGATCGAATCGCGCATGGAGGTCAGTCCTCCCTTCACCATCAGATCCACAATCAGCTTCACTTCGTGCAGGCACTCGAAGTAAGCCAATTCGGGCTGGTAGCCCGCTTCCACCAGGGTCTCGAAACCAGCCTTCACGAGTTCAGACAGACCGCCGCAGAGCACAGCCTGCTCACCGAACAGGTCGGTTTCGGTCTCTTCCTTGAAGTTGGTCTCCAGGATGCCGGCACGGGTGCCACCGATTCCCTTGGCGTAGGCCATTGCCATGCCGCGGGCGTTGCCGGAGGCGTCCTGTTCGATGGCGAACAAGGCGGGCACGCCCTGGCCGTTTTGGTACTCCCAACGCACGGTGTGGCCAGGGCCCTTCGGGGCGATCATCACCACATCCACATCGGCGGGGGGCTTGATCAGCTCGAAACGGATGTTGAAGCCGTGGGCGAAGCTGAGCACCTTGCCTGCACTCAGGTGGGGTGCGATTTCCTTCTCGTAGACGTCCTTCTGGAATTCGTCGGGCAGCAAGACCATGATCCAGTCGGCCTTGGCTGAGGCATCGGCCACGCTTAGTACCTCTAGGCCGTCCGACTTGGCTTTCTCGGCGGAGCGGCTGCCGTCATAGAGGCCCACCACCACGTTCACGCCTGAATCCTTCAGGTTCAGAGCGTGGGCATGACCCTGGGAGCCATAACCAATGATGGCCACGGTCTTGCCGTTCAGCAGACCGAGATCGGCGTCGGAGTCGTAAAAGAGCTGGGCCATCCGGGGCGGGCTTGCGGAACACTGCAGTGGACGAGCTTACGCAGCGGCCTGCTCCGTTCGGTTCAGGCCTCGTTCGGATGGGAGATGACGCGGTCGATCAGGCCGTATTCCTTGGCTTCTTCGGCGCTGAGGAAGTAGTCCCGGTCGGTGTCCTTCTCGATCTTCTCGAAGCTCTGGCCACTCATGTCGGCCAGGGAGCGGTTGAGCATCTCCTTCATCCGCAGGATCTCCCGTGCTTCGATCTCGATGTCACTGGCCTGGCGACGGCTGGTGCCGCCGAGGGGCTGGTGAATCATGATCCGGCTGTGGGGCAGGGCGACCCGCTTGCCTTTGGTGCCAGCCGCGAGAAGGAAGGCACCCATGGATGCAGCAAGGCCAACGCAGATGGTCACCACCTCGCTCTTGACGTATTGGATGGTGTCGTAAATCGCCAGTCCAGCCGTGACGGAGCCGCCGGGGGAGTTGATATAGAGGTAGATCGGTTTGCTGCTGTCTTCCGAGTCCAGATAGAGCATCTGGGCCACCAGGCTGTTGGCGATGCCGTCATTGACCTCAGAGCCAAGGAAGAGGATCCTCTCCACCCCGAGACGGGTGTAGATGTCGACCCAGCGCTCCATCTGGCTGCCGGGCAGGCGGTAGGGAACGCTGGGGGTACCGATCGGCATGGTTCAGAACGTTGATGAAGGAAGGGCAGGAGGTTTGGGTCTGATGCCGTCGGTCAGACGGGGGGATTGCCAGGCAGGTCCTTGCGGCTGCTGAGCACGCGGTCGATCAGTCCGTACTCAACGGCTTGTTGAGGGGTGAGGTAGCTCATCCGGTCGGAGTCCTTGCTCAGCTCCTCCACAGAACGACCTGTGTTGGTGGAGAGGATCTCGAGCATCGCCTGCTTGTTGTGCAGCACTTCCTTGGCCCGGATCTGGATGTCCGTCGCCTGGCCGCGGGCGCCGCTGCGGGGCTGGTGCAGCACGATGGAGGAGTGAGGCAACGCGGCCCGTTGACCTTTGGTCCCTGCCGAAAGAATCACTGCCGCCGTGCCCATGGCCTGGCCGATGCAGATGGTGTGCACAGGAGGCTTCACATAGCGGAGGGTGTCGCAGATGGCGAAGGCTTCGGTCTCGAATCCGATCGCATCACCCGAGTACCAGCTGGTGCCAGTGGAGTTGATATAGAAGTAAATCGGCTTCTCTGGGTTGTCGAACTCCAGATACAGCAGCTGAGCAATGATCAGCTCAGTCACGTCGATGCCCATCTGACGCTTGGCGTCGTCGTCAGAGAACAGGGGCAAGCCCAGGTAGACGATTCGCTCCTTGAGCAGGAGTGAGGGAAGGTCAGGAGGTGGTGTGCGCATCACGGCGCTGTCGCCGTAGTACGGGGCCGAAGTTGTCATCTCCACCATCGCGGTGGGGCGAGCCTAGCCGGGGTCAGCGGGCTTGCGGTTGCTGGTTTTGGCCGGTTTTCCCTGACTTTTCGATTTGGATGAGGGCTTGGTGTCGGTTGATGCATCGTTCTCGTCCAACCGTGCAAAAACCATGCGCCCGGTTGGGGTTTGCAGGGCACCGGTCACCACCACAGGTTTGCGTTGGCCGATCAGCGATTTCGCCTCGTTGACCACCACCATCGTTCCGTCATCGAGGTAGCCGACACCCTGGCTGTCCTCCTTGCCCTCTCGCACGATCTTGAGTTTGAGCTCATCGCCTGGTTGCACTTCAGGCCGCAACGCGATCACCAGCTCACTCAGATTCATCACCTTCAGGTCTTTGACCTGGGCCACCTGCGCGAGGTTGAAGTCTGCGGTCACCAGCGTGCCGCCGGTGTCGGATGCCAACTGCAGCAATCGGTCGTCCGTTCCCTTGCCGTCGTAACGGGTGCTGTTGATCACCAACCGCCGCCCGTAGGTTTCCCGCAGATCCTTCAGAAGCTTCAGGCCACGTCGGCCCTTGGCCCGCTTTTCGATGTTGGTGGAATCCGACAGCTGCTGCATCTCATCGATCACCGATTCGGCAACGATCACCTGCCCTTCCAGCAATCCGCAGGCGAGCATGCCGCGGATCCGGCCATCGATGATCACGCTCGTGTCCAGGATCTTGGCCGTGGCGGGGGTCAGCACCCCATCAGCCACCAGCAGCGCCTCCGTGCTCGCGGGATTGAACAGGCGCAGCAGCGTGCGGCCGTGAACTTCCGCCAGGTTGCTTCCGAGAATGCCAAAAAAGACATTGCTCACCACCGCCAGAAGGGGTTTGAGCAGAACAATTCCTCCGGAGAACGGAAGCAGCAGAACAGGCAGCAGCAGCAGGTTGGCCACCAGCAACCCCAGGATCAGGCCGACAGCCCGGCTCACCAGCAGATCGGTGGGCATGGTGCGCACCTGTTGCATCAGGCGCACCCGCAGCTTTTTGAACACCAGGCCTGCGATCAAGCCAATGCCACCGCCAGCTCCGCTGAGCTCGAGACGCAACTGTTCAGCATTGGTGGTTGCACTCACCAGGCCGTCGGGCAGCAAGTGAATCCCCATCCACCCGGCAGCTGCACCGGAAACCACAAACAGAAGCAGGATGAGCGGATCCACCATGGGTTCAGGTCGTGGCAGCTCGATCCGGATGCCAGAAGCATGCCTTATCCCATCCCGCCCCGCAGCGCCTACCTCCACATTCCCTTCTGCCACCGGCGCTGTTACTACTGCGATTTCGCCGTGGTTCCCCTGGGGGACCAGGCCCGAGCCGACAACGGGCCTGGCAGTCGCTCGATCCGTGAGTACCTGGGCTTGCTGCATCAGGAAATCGCCTCTGCCCCAGGGGGTCCTCCCTTATCCACCGTGTACATCGGCGGGGGAACGCCATCGCTGTTGTGCCCCGATCAGATCGGAGCACTGATCGATGCCTTGGCCAACAAATTCGGTCTTCAACCGGGTGCGGAAATCACCCTGGAGATGGATCCGGCCACCTTTGATGCCGCGCAGTTGGCCTCCGTTCTGGCCCATGGCGTGAACCGCATCAGCCTGGGGGGGCAGAGCTTTGATGATGCGGTGCTCGAGCAGCTGGGGCGTCGGCATCGCCAGAGCGACCTCCATGCGGCGATCGACTGGCTGGTTCAGGCCTGGCGCGATGGCGCGCTTCGGTCCTGGAGTCTCGATCTCATCCAGAACCTCCCGGGCCAGACCCTGGCCGGGTGGGATGCGCAGTTGGATCAGGCCATTGCCAGTCAGGCCCCCCATCTCTCGATTTACGACCTCTCGGTGGAGCCGGGCACGGTGTTTGATCGCCAACGAACGCTTGGCCTGTTGCAGCTGCCGGAGGACGACCTGGCCGTTGCCTTGATGGAGCGGACCACACAACGGCTGTCGGCTGCTGGACTCAGCCGCTACGAGATTTCCAACCACGCCCGTCCGGGCCATGCCTCCCGTCACAACCGGGTGTACTGGAGCGGTGCCGGCTGGTGGGGTTTTGGCATGGGAGCGACATCAGCACCCTGGGGGGTGCGTTTGGCGCGACCCCGCACCCGCGCCGCCTACGCGGAATGGCTGGATCACCCTTCTGAGGAATCAATTGCCGAGGCTGGTCTCCCCCTGGATGATCAATTGCTGGTGGGTCTGCGGCGCCGGGAAGGGGTGACCCTTCTAGGTCTTGATGCCGATGCCCTGGTGCACCGTTGGCAACCGTTCGTTGAGCGTGGATGGCTGCAGCAGCGGGCAGGCCGTTGGTGCCTCACCGACCCCGAGGGCATGGCTCTCAGCAATCAGGTGCTGATTGAGGTGATTTTGTGGTGGGAAGAGTGTTGTTCCGGGTCTGCTGGACCCAACCCTTCAACGCGTCGATGAACAGGCGGCGGCCATCCACCAGCGCTGGGCTGAAGGGAGGTTGTTTAGCGGTGAGCCCCAGCAGGTCTGCGGTGACGCGCACCTGGCCGTCGCAGCCGTCACCTGCCCCGATACCGATCACCGGGATGGTCAGGGCCTGCTGCACCCGGCACGCCAGATCCGCAGGAACATGTTCCAGCACCAGGGAGAAGCAGCCCTTCTGCTCGAGGGTGCGCGCCTGATCGACCAGGCGTTCCTGGCTGATGGCGTCCGTGGCCTGGCGCCGGTACCCCAGACGGTGCACGGCCTGGGGCGTGAGGCCCAGATGCCCCATCACGGGAATGCCCATGCGCACCAGACGGTCGATCACGGCGACAACCTCGGGTTCCGCTCCCTCCAACTTCACCGCCGCAGCACTGGACTCTTTCAACAGACGTCCTGCGGCCGCCACGGCACGGTCTTCGCCGCACTGGTAGCTGAGAAAGGGCAGGTCGCAGACCAACAGCGGCTGATCGGCGGGCATGGTCGTCAATCCCCGGGCCACCGCCTGGGTGTGATGGAGCATCTGGTCCAGGCTCACTGGGAGGGTTGTGGCATGGCCCAGCGCCACCATCGCCAGTGAATCACCGATCAGCAGCACATCTGCACCGGCGGCTTCGGCCAGAGCCGCAGAGAGGCTGTCCCAAGCAGTGAGCACGGCGATGGGTTGGCCCTTCTGCTTGAAGTGGGTCAGATCAGAAGGACGCATGCAGCTTTGGAACCCCTGGGCGGCTCATTGCTAGCATTCAGCTGATTCGGGCCTATGCGGCTCTGACGCCCAAATCTGGTCAGGACCGGAAGGGAGCAGCCACACGGGATGCTCAGGGCAGGCGTGGGTTCCGGGTCACCACTTTGAGATGAGCCGTCAGACCGTGCGGTCTGACGTGGTTCTCACACCGTCTAGTTGTCCTGTTGCTGACGACGACGCAGGAATTCAGGAATCCTGGCGCCATCCTCTACAGGTTCCGCACGGCTCGCCATCGATGGCATCGAGCGGCTGCGCTCGCTGCGGTAAGGCTGCTTGTTTTCGAATCCTGTGGCGATCACCGTGACGTGAATCTCCCCTTCGAGGGCTTCATCCACCACAGCGCCCACGATGATGTTCGCTTCAGGGTCAACGACGTCGTAAATCACCTCAGAAGCGGTGGTCATGTCCTCCAGGGTCATGTCCTTGCCGCCGCTGATGTTGATCACACAGCCCTTCGCACCATCAATGCGCTCGGTTTCCAGCAGTGGGCTGGCAATCGCCGCCTGTGCTGCTTCCACGGCTCTGGAGCGGCCGGAACCGATACCAATGCCCAGGAGTGCCGTGCCCGCCTCAGTCATCACGGAGCGAACGTCCGCAAAGTCAACGTTCACCAGGCCCGGGCAAGTGATGATGTCACTGATGCCCTTGACGCCCATGCGCAGGACGTCGTCCGCGCTGCGAAAGGCCTCCTGAAGGGGAGCCCCGCCGATGGCATCACGCAGGCGGTCGTTGGGGATCACGATCAGGGTGTCCACATGTTCTGCCAAACGAGCGATGCCATCGTCGGCCTGACGCATGCGACGACGGCCCTCGAAGCTGAACGGCTTGGTCACGATGCCGACGGTGAGAGCACCGACTTCACGGGCGACTTCGGCAACAACTGGTGCTGCACCAGTGCCCGTACCACCGCCCATGCCAGCGGCAATGAACACAAGATCGGAGCCCTGCAGCGCGTCGTGGAGATCAGTGCGGGATTCTTCTGCGGCCTTCTGACCGATGGTGGGGTTGCCGCCGGCGCCAAGCCCGCGCGTCAGGGTCTGCCCCAACTGCAGACGTTGCTGGGCTTGCGACTGGATCAGGGCCTGCGCGTCGGTGTTGAGAACGCGGTATCCAACCCCCTCAAGGTCACTGAGGATCATGCGGTTGACGGCATTGCTGCCACCGCCGCCAACGCCGATGACCTCGATGCGGGCGGACTGGCTGGGCTGGATTCCCGTTGCCGTGTAAGACCCTGAGCCGCTCACCATCTCCATCGTCGAGGCAGAACCGTTTGGTTGCGTTGCAGTATGTCCCTGAAGCCTGAATGCGGCTTCAACTGATCACAAACCAGGCTCTGAGGTTGTGGTCTCCGGATTTTCAGCCCTCATTGTTTCAGGGTTGGGTTAGGCCTGCCTTGGGCGCAGGTGGCGACGGAAGTTGCAGTTCCGGGCGGTCCGGATTGCTGAGATCAAGGCTGCTGTGATGGCCCCTGCGCAGGTGCATTGGCAACGTCTTGTTCAGATGGAGGATCGTTTCGATCTGAGCATTCAGGAGGGCCGGTTCGCCACCGAGATCAATTCGGCCCAATCCCGTGGTGATCAGACTGACGCCCCCGTCGGGGTGAAGCATGATCGCTTTGAGTCTCCCCTCGAATCGATCCCGTTGTTGCAAAAGTGCAGCAATCTGGCCGCGTTGCCGATCGTTCCAACCGCGCACCATGATGTTGGTGAGAGGTTTTGGTGATGCTTCGCTCAGGGGAATCCATTCACCTGCGGCGTTGAGCAGCCCCCGTTCCCGTCCAGCGGGTCCCCGACGCTCAGCGCGTGCGATTGGAATCTCCGGCTTCAGGCTGATGACGAGGCGAGCGGGGAACATCCGGCGCTGCACGTGAGCGCTGTGAACCGGTAGTGCCCCGACCAGCTGTTGTTCCAGCTCCCTCGGACTGACCTCCAGCAGGGGTGAGGGAATGCGCAGTTTGGCCGCCTCGATCACCTGATTGGTCTCAAGGTCAGCACCGCCGGTCAGGATGACTGCCTCAGGGCTCCGCAGCGTCCAGCCATGGCGCAGCAAGATCCAGCTGAATCCGCCACTGAGCAGCAGCAAGGCCACCAAGCGCCAGAGCTGAAGCAACAGGGTCCGGCGGCGCTGCCGGCGTAAGTCTCGGCGCCGGGCGACCTGAGCGGAAACCGGCCGTTGGGAGGATTTGTTGTTGGTCGAGACCCGCCTCACAGGTCGCATCGGGCCCGTGCCATCAGTTGCTCGCCCCAGCTGCGCGCGCGGTCCGCATCAGAGAAGGGCACATCCATCTGCAGATCCTTGCCAACGAGGCGCAGCCGACACCGCCCCTGGGATTCATCGGTGAGTGGCGCATCACCGGAGGCCAGAGACATCAGTTCCACCAGTTCGAGTTTGCAGATATCAAACGAGCCCTGATCCTGAAAGCTGCCCGCCTCGAAGCTGCTCCAGTGCAGTGCACCGTCTTTCAGACGCGCACCACCACAACCGTCGAGCTTGGCGAGTTCAGAGCCTTCGGCCCAGGCGCGAAACAGGGTTTGGCGCCGGCGTTCCAGCCATCCGAGCGACGCCAGCAGCACAAAGGCCAGCAACAAAGGAAACCAGAGCAGTCCGTGGCTCATGGGTCAGGCGAAGGACGCTGCGTTCATTCTCCTGCGGTTTGGATCAGTTTGTGCACCAACTGTTCGAGTGTTACTCCGCTGGCCGCCCAGAGCATCGGGAACATGCTCTGGGCCGTGAAACCAGGCAGGGTGTTGATTTCGTTGATCCAGAGCTGATCGTTGGCGTCGTCGTAGAAAAAATCCACCCGACCCATGCCGTTGACGCCCACGGCAGCGCAGGCCTGCAGGGCCTGGGCGCGGATGCGGTCAGCCACTTCATCGGGTAGTGGAGCGGGAATCAACGTGGTGCTGCGCCCTGCGGTGTATTTCGTCTCGTAGTCGTACCAGTCCGCATCAAAACAAACCTCACCGATCACCGACGCTTCGAGCATGCGTCCCCCCAGGACGGCGCATTCCACCTCTCGGGCGTTGACGCCCTGCTCCACCACCAGCCTTGGATCGAGCGCTGCAGCCTGATTGAGGCCTGCTTCCAGTTCTTGGCGGGAACGCACCTTGCTGATGCCCACCGAGGAGCCGAGATTGGCGGGCTTCACAAAGCAGGGGTAGTTCAGTTCGCGTTCAATCCGATCCATGAGGGCCGATCGGCTGATCGCGTTCTCGAGGTCGGACGCGTGAAGGGCCACATAGGGCACCTGGGACAGCCCGGCGCTGGCGAAAGCAGATTTCATCGCCTGCTTGTCCATGCTGACGGCTGAGCCGAGCACGCCGGCACCAACGAACGGTTTGCCGGTCAGCTGGAACAACCCCTGAATGGTGCCGTCTTCTCCATTGGGACCATGCAGCACCGGGTACCAGAGGTCGACCGCATCACATCCCTCCGGGAACCCCTGGAATCCTGATGGGGGCAGAGGTGGGTTGAGCTCCGGTGCGGTTTCGGAGGCCAGGGTTGCCTCGGACAGATCTGTTCCCCACCAGCGACCATCACGGTCGATGTAGATCGGCAGCACCGTGTATCGCTCTCGGTTCTGCCCGCTGCGCAGGCCTCGGACGACGGTCGCCGCAGATCGGATCGACACGTCGTGCTCTCCAGAGCGGCCTCCAAAGACGAGCCCGACCGTGATGGGACTGGACGGCATGAATGCGGCGACCCCTGAGCGGTGGGAGCGCCAAAGGTATCAGCGTTGTGCTCAGTGGGGCAGGGGGCTGCCGCTGAGTGAAAAGGAGCGCACCGCATCGATGCGCACCGGCACGAGATCGCCCGCTTTGTAGGCACGACCATCCGCTCCGGTGGAGCTGAAGAAGGTCAGGCGATTGGTGCGGGTTCGCCCCATCAGCTGCGATGGGTCCTTGGGGTTGATGCCCTCCGCCAGCACTTCTTCCGTGCGCCCCTCATAGCGGGCATTGGCCTTCCGGGCGCAGCGTTCCACCAGGACATTGATTTCGCGCAGGCGTTCCACCTTCACCTCCTCCGGCAGCTGGTTGTCCCAATGGGCTGCAGGGGTATTGGGCCGGGGTGAATAGGCCGCTGTGTTCACCTGATCGAAACCGATCTCTTCGATCAGATCGAGGGTGCGGCGGTACTGCGCATCGGTTTCGCCAGGGAAGGCAACGATCACATCGGCACTGAGGGAGGCATCGGGCATGCGCTCACGGATGCGGTCGATGATCCGCCGGTAGCGCTCAACGGTGTAGCCCCGGGCCATGGCCTGCAACACGTCGTTGTCCCCGCTCTGAAACGGAATGTGGAAGTGTTCGCAGAGCTTGGGCAGGTCGGCACAGGCATCGATCAGCCGCTCGGTGAAGTAGCGCGGATGGCTGGTGGCAAAACGGATCCGTTCAATGCCCTCCACGTCGTGGACGTGATGGAGCAGATCCGTGAGGGTGTGTTGGCGGCGACCCTCCGGCGTGATGCCAGGCAGATCGCGGCCGTAGGCATCAATGTTCTGTCCGAGCAGGGTGATTTCCTTGTAGCCCTGGGCGGCAAGACCCTCCATTTCCAGCTTGATCGACTGGGGCAGTCGTGATTGTTCCTTGCCGCGCACGGAGGGCACCACGCAGTAGGTGCAACGTTCGTTGCAGCCGTAGATCACGTTCACCCAGCCACAGATGCTGCTGTCTCGGCGGGCCGTGGTGATGTCTTCAAGGATGTGGTGGTCTTCGGTGGCGACCACCTGCTGACCGCTGTCCACCTGCAGCAGAAGGGTTTCAAGCCGATTGGCGTGTTGCGGTCCCATCACCAGATCCAGCTCCGGCACCCGCCGGAGCAGGGACTCGCCCTCCTGCTGAGCAACGCAGCCCGCCACCACCAGGGTGAGATTGGGGTTGCTGCGTTTCCTCTGGGCCTGTCTTCCGAGGTAGCTGTAAACCTTCTGCTCGGCGTTGTCCCGGATGGTGCAGGTGTTGTAGAGCACCAGATCGGCATCCAGTTCGGCTGACGCCTCCCGATAGCCCATGGCCTCCAGGATTCCCGCCATCCGTTCGGAGTCCGCCTTGTTCATCTGGCAGCCGAACGTGGTGATCCAGTAGCTGCCGCGCTGGGGGTTGGCGGTGGCGTCAGTGGCGAGGGGGGCGGAGGCGACCAAATCTCTGGCTCAAGCCTTCTCAGTGTGAGTCACAGCGGTGTTGTGTCAGTTTGGAGATTGACAGCCGGATGGCGATGGGCTGGGCCCTCACACGGTTTTCGCTCACCAAGGCCGTGCCCCTCACGATCAGCCGGGGCACCACCGCTGCCGTGGTGCGGTTAGAGCTCAGGTTGGAACGTGATGGGCTGGTGGGCCGCGGCGAGACCGGGGGATTTGAGACCGGCCACCGAGCCTTTGCCCTTGAGGCTGTGGAACAGGAACTGCTGGGGCTTTTGCCGCAACTGGAAGCTCTGGATCCCCACCGTCCGCAACGGTTTGAGCCCCTGCTTGCATCCCTGAGTCCCCCGGCCCGTTGTGCCATCGACCTGGCCTTGTGGGACTGGCATGGCCAACGGCTCGGCCATCCGCTGTGGCGGCTCTGGGGGTTGGATCCAGCCGAGGGTGTGGCCACCAGCGTCACCCTGGGACTGGCTTCTGTGGATGCCGTGTTGGATCGTCTCCAACGCTGGTGGACGCAGCTGCCGGCGACACGGGTGAAGCTCAAGCTGGGCAGCCCTGACGGGTTGGACCACGACCTCAGCCTGTTGGAGGCGGTGGCCCAAGCCATCAAGGATCAATCCCAGCGGCAGGGTGTGGCCATCGAACTGCAGGTGGATGCCAACGGCGGATGGACCGTGGATCAGGCCAGGCAAATGCTGGAGCCCCTGGCCGCACACCGGGTGGTGCTGCTGGAGCAACCCCTGGCTCCCGATCTGGATCCCACGCAGGACACAGCGGGATTCGCGGCGCTTCACCCCCACTGTCCGATGGCCCTGGTGGCGGATGAAAGCTGCTGGGATCTGGACGATCTGCTGCGCCTGGCTCCCGTGGTGGATGGTGTGAATCTCAAGCTGCTCAAGACCGGCGGGCTCAGTCAGGCCCTGCTAATGGCCCAGGTGGCGCAGACGAAGGGGCTGGACCTGATGGTGGGGTGTTACTCCGACAGCTCGTTGTTGAACGGCGCAGCGGCCCAGATGTTGCCTCTGATTCGTTGGCCGGATCTCGACAGCCACCTCAACTTGGTGGATGACCCCTTTGTGGGCCTTGAGTTGCAGAACGATCGTTTGCGACCTTCGGCGATGGCTGGATTGGGGATCCGTCCTGCAGGAGGCACAGCAGCGTGATGCGCGGGATTCAGGCGCCGCCGGGATTTCGGGAGATGCGGTTGGTGCTGCTACAACACGGCGGATTGGCCAGCCTCACTGGCAAGACCGGTCTGGCCATGCTCCGCCACCGTGCCGGACCGATCGTCGCGGTGATCGATCCCGACCATGCGGGTCAGTCTCTGCAACGCGTCACCGGTATCGAGCGGGACGTGCCGGTGGTGGCGGATTTGGCTGCGGCGCTGCCCTACGAGCCTGAGGTTGCTGTGGTCGGCCTGGCTCCCTCGGGGGGGCGGCTGCCTGATCTTGTCCGCCACGATGCCTTGGCGGCGTTGCGCGCCGGCCTTCACCTCGCCAGCGGACTCCACACCCGGCTGGCCGATGATCCTGAGCTGGCGGAAGCCTGCTGGCCTGACCGTTGGATCTGGGATCTTCGCCGGGAGCCGGAAGGTCTCAACGTTGGCCAGGCCCGCGCTGCAGAGCTTCCCTGCCAGCGCCTTCTGGCCATTGGCACCGATATGGCTGTCGGCAAGATGAGCGCATGCCTGTCTCTCCTGGAGGCAGCCCAGCGCTCCGGGATCCCCGCGCGCTTTGTGGGCACAGGGCAGGCCGGAATTCTGATCAGCGGAGAAGGGGTCGCCCTGGATGCTGTGCGCGTCGATTACGCCGCCGGTGCGGTGGAGGCGGCGGTGCTTCGCGCGGCGGCGGCTCTGCCGGAGCAGGGTCTTGTGCTGGTGGAGGGGCAGGGGTCGCTCTGCCATCCGGCCTCAACAGCCACCCTGCCCCTGTTGCGCGGTACCCAGCCGACGGCTCTGTTGCTCGTGCATCGGGCAGCACAGCAGACCATCGACCGGCTGCCTCAGATTCCTCTCCCCAGCCTTGAGGCTTTGGTGGCCACCACTGAAACCCTGGCAAGTTGGGCTCGGCCTGATGGGGCCGGTGAGCCAGCCAAGGTGGCCGCTGTCGCCCTCAACACAGCACGCCTTGATGAGGCCCAGGCTCGAGAGGAGGTGGAGCGCATCCGCCAGACCCTGGGTCTGCCCTGCACGGATCCAATCCGCTGGGGTGCAGAACCTCTCCTGGACGCTTTGTTGAGTTGTTAGAAGGGCGAGCGAGGGGATTCGAACCCCCGAATAGCGGCGCCACAAGCCGCTGCCTTAACCACTTGGCGACGCCCGCCGCGTCCGTGAGAATCTACCAACACGAGCTGCAGCCTGCCTGGTGTCCCGTTCATCGCGTCCGCAAGGTCGGTCTGCTCTGGCGATGTTGGCGGGGGGGATTGCGGCGGCCGGGGTGCTGTCGCTGGTGGTATCCAACCCATCGTTGGAGGACTACCAGGCCCATGCCGGAGACCAGCTGGTCCGGTTGGGCACCAAGGAACTGTGCGACGAACCAACCCTGCCGATGGTCCTGCGTCTCTGGATTCGCAATTGCCCTGAACTGATTGCCTCCCAGCGGGATGCACTGGGGGCATTGGCAGGCCAGTTCACCATCCGCCGCAACTTGTTTGTGGCCAGTCTCTATTCCACGCGGATGGAACGGAAGGAGATGCTGCCGGGTCTGCGCCTGCCTGGTTTTGAAGTGCTCAGCCTTGGTGTGGCCGGTCGTTTCGTCGTCCTCCGCACCGATGCCAGCAATGGTGCTGAGCGGTGATGGACACCCCGTCTCTTGAGGCCAAGCCGGGCAGTGGTGCCCTTGAGGCCTGGGCACCCCTGGGACTGCTGGATTTCGCCCCTTCAACGCCCTTGCCGGAGGTTGAGAAGCAAGGGCTGACGCCTGTGCGGCTTGCCTGGCATCAGGGGCGTCTGCGGGAGCCCATGCCCCTGCCCGCCGAACGCGTGTCTCCGTCTCGGATGGTGCTGCCGCGCTTGGTCGACTGCCATGTCCATTTGGACAAGGCCTACACCTGGCAGGAGCATCCAAACCTCAGCGGCAGCTATGGCGGTGCCCTGGAGGCCAACCTGCGGGAGCACAGCAGCCGAACCGTGGCCTGTGTGCTTCAACGCGGAGAGCGCGCGATGGAGAGGGCATTCGCCAATGGTCTGCGGGCCATGCGCAGCCATGTGGATAGTGGAGGCCCCGGTGCTGAGCCCAGTTGGGAGGCCTTGCTCACCCTGCAGCAGCGCTGGCGCACCCGCATTGATCTCCAGCTGGTGGCGCTGGTGCCCTTGGAATTCTGGTGTTCAGCTGAAGCGGATGCTCTGGCGCGTCGTGTGGCCGCCAGTGGCGGCTGTCTTGGTGGTGTGCTGACCCCTCCTTGTGGATCGGCTCTGGTCACCGAGCAGTTGGAGGTGTTGTTGCGCCTGGCTGATCGCCACAACTGCGGCATCGATCTGCACATCGATGAGGCGGATCACGGTCCGGCGCAGGGCATGGTTCAGCTGTTGAAGGCCCTGCAGCGCGTGCCGGTGCAGGTTCCCGTCACCTGCAGCCATGCCAGCAGTCTTTCTCTGCTGCCGGCGTCACGCCTGATGCGGTTGGCAGAGCGCATGGCAGCAGCGCAGCTCAGTGTGATTGCCCTGCCCCTCACCAATGCCTGGTTGCTGGCGCGGGCGGATCACGCCACACCACTTCAGCGTCCGCAGGCCCCGATCCGTCAGTTGCAACGTTCTGGTGTTCCGGTGGCGGTGGCGGGTGACAACGTGGCCGACCCCTGGTTCCCGGGAGGTGACTTTGATCCCTTGGCCCTGCTGGCCGCATCGATGCCGTTGACTCAGTTGTTGCCTTGGCAGCGCCTGGGCCTGGCCCCTTTCACCACGGCACCGCCCGCCATTCTTCAACTGGAGTGGGATGGGGTGCTGCGGGCCGGAGCTCCCGCCGATCTGATCAGCATGGAGGGCCAGGGCTGGTCGGACCTGATCCGTTGTGCTCCCCAGCGTCAGGTTCTCGTGGACGGCCACTGGCAGTCGTCACCGGGCGCTAGACCCTGACCAGTGTTCCGCCACGCCATGGGTCGCGCCGAAGCCTTGATTGCCCTGCGGCAAGCCCTCACTGCTGTTCCGGAACTGGAGCTGTTGGAGGAACCGGGGGAGCTGCAGCGCCATTCCCGGGACGCCTTTGAGTACTCCCCCGTCCTGACGCCGCGGCTGGAGGCCTGCCGTGCTGAGTTGGTGGTTCGTCCGCGCACGGTGGATGCCGTTGAACGGCTGGCTTCGGCCTGCGCTGAGCACCAGGTTCCCTTAACCCTGCGCGGCTCCGGGACAGGGAACTACGGCCAGTGTGTGCCTCTGCAGGGCGGCGTGGTGATGCTCACCACAGCCCTGCGGCAGATCCGCGCGATTGATCCGATCACCGGGGTGGTGACGGTGGAACCGGGCTGTGTGATGCGCGATCTGGATCAGGAGTTGCGCCGGCATGGACGCCAGCTGCGCTTGATGCCCAGCACTTGGCGCAGCGCCACCATTGGCGGCTTTGTGGCAGGGGGCTCTGGGGGCATCGGTTCCCTGCGCTGGGGCTTCCTGCGGGATCCAGGTCATCTGCTCGGGTTGGAGATCGTGCCGCTACGCCCCGATGCCCGGCGCCATCAACTCGGCGAGATGGATGCGGAGGCTTTGAATCACGCCTACGGCACCAACGGCATCATCACGGCCCTCAGCCTGGCCACAGCTCCAGCGGTCAACTGGCACCAGGTGAGCGTGGACTGCGAGCACTGGGAGCAGGCGATTGAGCTGATGCAACGGATCGCTGCCTCGGCCTTGGATCTCCATTTGGCGAGCCTGCTGGAACAGCCGCTGTTGCCCCGGATGCCCAGCTGGGGTGGTCCTGCCGTCTCGGCGCATCGGCTGCTGTTGCTCGTTGCCCCCGATGGGCTCAACAGCCTGCAACGGATGGCGCAGTCAGCTGGCGCCATCCTGCGGGATCTCGGCCCTGAGGATCTCTCCGGGGGCAATGGCTTGCGCGAGCTGAGCTGGAACCACACCACCCTGCATGTGCGGGCTTCAGAGCCGGGATGGACCTACCTGCAGATGCTGTTGCCGCAACCGGAGGCCCCAGCGATGGCGGCCTTGAAGCAGCGCTGGGGTGATGCCCTGCTCTGGCATCTCGAGCTTGTGCGTCAGCAGGGCTGTCCTCGGCTGGCGGCTCTGCCGCTCGTGCGTTGGCAGGGGGCAGATCAGCTGAACCGGTTGATGGACGACTGCAGGGCCGCGGGTGCCGTGTTGTTCAACCCCCACGTGATCACCGTGGAAGACGGCGGCCTTGGCGTCATCGATGCCGATCAGGTGGCGGCCAAGCAGCGCTTTGATCCCGAGGGCCTGCTCAATCCCGGCAAGCTTCGAGGTTGGGAGGAGCGCTCCTGAGGATCAGCAGCCCAAGCTGTCGAAGGTGGAAACTCCGGTGCTGGGGTTGATGCCATCGGCCTCGCTGCACAGCCGGCGTTGATCATCACGATCAAGCAGGGCATCCGTGAAATCGGCCCCCTCGATCTGAGCGTTGCTGAAGCTGCTGCCCGACGCAATGATCCCCGTCAGCACGGCATTGCGTAGATCGGTGGCGACGAAGTCGGCGCGATCCATCAGGGCGTCGGAGAGGTCAGCTCCCTGGAAATCAGCTTCGGCGAAGGCCCCTTGGGTGAGGATCGCGCCATGCAGGTTGGCGCCCCGGAAATTCGCTCCGCGGCCCACGGCTCCGGCGAAGGATGTGTTGGCCAGGTTCTGCCCCTCGAAGTCGCCGTTGCTCTGGTTGGTGAGCGTGTAGTCCACCTTTTCCTGGAATAGGGCACGATCCTGCAGTCCCACCCCAGCTGAGGTGTCCAGGGCCAGGGCCGGCGTTGCCATGAGCAGGAGGGGCAGGAGAAGGCCCAGCAACCAGGAGATTCGCAGCACAGTCCACGCGCAAGCTGTGCTCACTCTGCCGTTACAACGCCGCGAGCGAACAGGTCACCGATCAGATACAGCGATCCGGCAACAATCGGCACCGGTGTCGGCCATCCATTGCTGCTGAGCTGGTGCAGCACGGTTTCGAGGTTGTCTGCCTCCTGCAGCTGGTGCTCGAGCTGAGGCAGTTCCTGGAGGAGGGCCGACCGGTTCCAGCTCCTGTGGCTTGGCACCGGAATGATCCAGGCCTGGTCCTGCGGCTGCAGCAGCGTCCGGAGCATGGCGACAGCGTCCTTGTGGGCCTGGATTGCCAGGATCCACACCACACCATTGGCGGCATGGCTCCACAGGCTGCGTTCTTCGGCCAGTTGCACTGCGGCCGGTGGATTGTGGGCTCCATCAAGGCGAAGCCTGTGGTCACCCCAACGCACGCTTTGCAGCCGACCGGGCCAGTGGGCTGTGGCGAAGCCCTCCTGAATCACAGCCTCAGGCAACGTCCAGCTCAAGCCCGAGAGGGCTTGCAGGGCACCAAGGGCCACAGCGGCGTTGCTGCGCTGAATGGCGCCGGGCAAGCCCAGTTGCCAGGTTGGATCCAGGGGCTTCACCCAGTGGAGCCTGGCCTGCTGGGTCCGGCAGGTTGTCTCCAGCACGTCCCGCACTTCAGGGGCTTGTGCACCACTGATCACGGTGGCCTGAGGCGGGATCGCTGCCGCTTTTTCAGTTGCGATGGCGGTGAGGCTGTGGCCCAGGTGCTCGCAGTGGTCCAGGCCAATGCTGGCGACGGCTACGACAGGACGGCAGGGATGGGCCGTGGTGGCATCAAGCCGTCCCCCCAGCCCCACTTCCAGCACCAGCAGCTCGCAGGCGTGCTGTTGGAACTCCAACAAGGCGGCTGTCACCAGCAGTTCAAACGGAGTGAGCCGATGCCGTTGGTTCAGCGGCTGGAGTTCCTGCAACCGGCTGCGCAGGGTTTCAATCGCAATGGGTTTCCCCTGGATCCGGATGCGTTCGCACCAGCTCACCAGGTGGGGGGAGGTGGTGACACCGCAGCGGAGGCCGGCGGCACAGAGGGCTGATTCCAGAAAGCTGACGATGGATCCCTTCCCGTTGGTGCCCAGCACCTGGATCGCGGGAATCGTCCGACAGGGATGGTCGAGCTCGCGCAGGGCCGCATCCATGCGATCCAACTGCAGATCCATGCCACGCAGGTCGAAGCGCGGGATCAGATCAGACAGATCGTCCACTCAGCTGAGGCTGGAGAGGGTTGTCGCCAGACGGCGCAGCAGTTCGCGCACCTCGCGCTTGTTGATGGTCAGTGGGGGCACCATGCGCAGCACCGAGGGGCCGGCCGCCACGAGCAGCAGGCCGTGATCGATGGCGGCTTTCGCCAGCGCGGGTGCCGTCCAACTGCTGCCTTCCCGGATCACGATTCCCTGCAGCAGGCCCCAGCCGCGCACGCCTTGCAGGTGCTCCGGGAAGCAGTTCACGAGCTCTTGGAGTCCATCGCGCAGTTGTTCGCCACGGGCTGTGACGTTGGTCAGCAGGTCGCGGCGTTCGATTTCGGTGGCCACCGTCAACCCCGCTCTGCAGGCGAAAGGATTGCCTCCGAAGGTGCTGGCGTGGTCGCCGGGTTCGAACACATCAGCTGATGCATTCACCAATAAGGCACCAATGGCATGGCCACCGCCCAGGCCCTTGGCCAGGGTGAAGGCGTCAGGGGTGATGCCCAGCTGTTCATAGCCCCAGAGGCGACCACTCCGCCCCATGCCCACCTGCACTTCATCAAGGATCAGCAGGATGTTTCGCTCCGTGCAGATCTCGCGCAGGCGTGAGAAGAAAACGCGATCTCCAGGGTTGACGCCACCCTCCCCCTGCAGGGGTTCAACCAGAACGGCCGCGATCGAGGGGCCGGCCTGTTCGTAGCGGTTGATCAGGGCTTCGAGGGCCTTCAGATCGTTGTATGGGAAATAATCAAACCCGGTCACCATGGGCTCAAAACCCTTGTGGTACTTGGGTTGACCCGTGGCGGTGACCGCCGCAAGCGTGCGGCCATGGAAGCTGGCTGCTGCCGTGAGAATCACGGGCTGTTCGATACCGCGCCGTTGATGGCCGTGTTTGCGGGCCAGCTTGATCGCGGCTTCATTGGCTTCGGCGCCGGAATTGCAGAAGAAGACGCTGTCGGCACAGCTGTTGTTCACCAGCCAGCTGGCCAGCTCTTCCTGTTCCGGAATCCGATAGAGGTTTGACACGTGCTGGAGCCGACCCAGCTGCTTTCGCAAAGCCCGCTGCATGGCCCTGTCGCTGTGGCCCAGGGTGCACGTGGCGATGCCGGCGACGGCATCCAGGTAGCGCCTGCCTTGGGTGTCCTTGACCCAGCAGCCGTTCCCTTTGGCCAGAGCCAAAGGGAACCGGCCGTAGGTGTTCATCACGGCGGAGGGATGGGAGCCGGGGGACTTGAACCCCCAAGACCAGTGGCCGGCTGATTTTGAGTCAGCTGCGTCTACCAATTCCGCCAGGCTCCCGCACAGGGATTGTATTGATCGAAGGGCCCCACTTCAGGGGATGTTGCGCTTCACCTCAGCGCCAGCAGCGCTGAGCTTGGCTTCGAGGTCGTCGTAGCCCCGGTCCAGGTGCTTCAGACCAGCCACTTCGGTGATTCCTTTGGCGGAGAGGCCAGCCAGCACCATGGCTGCGGCTGCACGGAGGTCGGTGCCGGTGACGGGAGCTGCGCTCAGCTGAGCCACTCCTTCAACGATGGCGGTGCTGCCCTCGAGTCGAATCGATGCCCCCATGCGCTGCAGTTCGGCCACATGCTGCAGACGGTTTTCGTAGATCTTTTCGCTGATCACACTGGTGCCCTTCGCGGTGCACATCAGGGCCATGAACGGTGCCTGGAGATCGGTTGGAAACCCGGGGAACGGTTGGGTGGTGATGTCCACGGCCGTGATCTCGCCAGGGGTGATCGTCACGGCCCTCCCCTTGATCTCGATGGAGCAGCCGCAATCACGAAGTTTTTGGATCACAGCGCTGAGGTGCTCGGGAATGACGGGCTCCACCACCAGTGGTGAGCGCGTGATTGCCGCCGCCATCAGGAATGTTCCGGCTTCGATGCGATCCGGGATCACCGGGTAGTTGCTGCAACCACGGAGACGCTCTACGCCTTGAACGGTGATCACCGGGCCGCCAGCGCCGCTGACCTGGGCTCCCATGCTGTTGAGCAGGTTGGCCAGGTCCTGCACTTCAGGTTCCTGAGCAGCGTTTTCGATGGTGGAGACCCCATCGGCCAAAACCGCTGCCATCAGAATGGTTTCGGTGGCGCCAACGCTGGGGCAGTCGAGCACGATCTGAGCGCCCGTCAGGCGTTTTTTGCTGCCAGGCACTGAGGCCGTGACAATCCCGTGCTCGACATTGACGACGGCACCGAGGGCTTTGAGTCCGCGGATGTGCTCCACCACGGGACGAGCCCCGATACGGCACCCTCCAGGCAGGGGGACCCGAGCGTGTCCCAGGCGTCCGAGCAGGGGGCCAATGCTGAAAAAACTGGCGCGAAGGCTGTTGACCAGCTCGTAGGGAGGGGCCGAGCCATTGAGCTCGGCGGCGGTGAGGCGAATGCGATCTGCGCCTTGGCTCACCTGAACCCCCAAAGCTTCAAGGATGGCGCTCATGCCATCGATGTCTGTCAGGGAGGGAATGTTGGTCAGTTCAATGGTCTCCTCACTCAGGAGGCTGGCTGTCATCAGCACCAGGGCAGAGTTTTTCGCGCCGCTGACGCGAAGCGTTCCCTTCAAGGCGTGTCCGCCGCTGACATTGAGGCGTTGCTTGAGACTCTCCTGAGACGCTTCTGCAACGACCATCATTTATGAGCTGATCCCCTATGTCCGGATTTTGGCAACAGTCTTTGAGACCGTCTAGACGGCCGGCGTCCAAACTGGACAGTTTGTTTCGGGGCCGGGGAAGCCACGGATCGGTGATGCTCTATGTTCATTCGGTCGAACACGACACGCCAGCGGATGTGGCGGAATTGGTAGACGCGCTAGTTTCAGGTACTAGTGGTGGCAACATCGTGGGAGTTCAAGTCTCCCCATCCGCACTAACTTTGTCGGGTAACGACACCCGACTACCATGATCGTTCTGAAAATTTCCAACGCCTCGGAAGTCGTTGCTTCGAAGGTCGGGAAGTTTCTTGAGTTTCTCACCCCTGATTCCATCGACCATGCAACCGTCGAGGATCAGGTGATCAAAAAGATGATTGAAAATCTGGCAGCGGAAGGAATTAAAGGGGAAATCGCAGCCATCAATGGCCTCGAGCTCGACGGAGAAGATCTGAGCGTTCACAAGGGCCTGAACGTGCGCAAACACGCAGCGTTCTGAGGCGTTCTCTGGATTCCTCTTTCCCCCTGATCAGCAGCCGACGTAATCCCCTGGTCAAACGGCTGCGAACCCTGGCGACCCGTGCTGGGCGAGAGGCCGAGGGGCTGTTGCTTCTCGAGGGCACCCACCTATTGCAGGAAGTTCTCAGGCAGGGCAACGCACCCGTTGAAATCATCTCGACTGAAGCCTGGTGGCAAGGTCATCCGGCCCTGGCTGAACGTTGTTCTCAGGCGCGATGGCGGATCGTCACAGATGAGGTGTTGCGGGCTGCTCTTACAACAGTCACACCTGATGGCGTTGCCTGCCTGAGCCCCCTGGATCGACTGCCCGCCGTCCCACCAGAGCTGGACTTCCTCCTGGTTCTGGATCGGATTCAGGATCCAGGGAATCTGGGCACGTTGCTGCGCACGGCCCTGGCCGCTGACGTCAACGCGGTTTGGATGGGGGCTGGCGTTGATCCCCTTGGCACGAAGGTGTTGCGGGCCTCTGCCGGTGCTCTGCTTCAACTGCCGCATCAACGCTTTGGACCCAGCGAAGCGATGGCGATTTCACAGCTTCGGCAGGAACTGAAGCAGTTAGCAGCTTTGGGTGTGCAAGTGGTGGCCACCCTGGTGCCCGATTCGACCCAAGCTTCTCCGATTCCCTATTGGGATCTCGACTGGACTCTGCCGACGGCGCTGGTGCTGGGAACCGAGGGCGCAGGTCTGCATCCGGATCTGCAGGCCTGCTGCACCCATGCCGTCACGCTCCCCCATAGCGCACGGGTGGAATCCCTGAATGTGGCGTCTGCCGCTGTTCCTCTCCTTCTGGAGCGGCGAAGAGCGACAATGACCGCCACATCGCAGCAGTTCGGGTGAGCGACGCCAGCTTCGACTTCGACGTCATTGTTATTGGAGCCGGCTACGGCGGCTTCGATGCTGCCAAACATGCCGCCGAGCACGGCTTGAAGACGGCGATCGTTGAATCCCGCGACATGGGTGGCACTTGTGTGAACCGGGGCTGCGTGCCCTCCAAGGCGCTGCTGGCCGCCAGTGGAAAAGTGCGGGAACTGGCAGACGACAAACACCTCTCGAGCTTCGGCATTCACGCTGCTCCCGTCCGGTTCGAGCGGCAGAAGATCGCTGATCACGCCAATCAGCTGGTTCAGACCATCCGCACCAACCTCACCAAAACCCTCGAACGGGCCGGGGTGACCATCCTTCGTGGGCACGGCCGTCTTGAGGGCAGCCAGAAGGTGGGACTGCGGGAACCCAGCGGGGTGGACAGGGTGCTGACCGCCAAGGACGTGATCATCGCCACCGGATCAGATCCCTTTGTTCCGCCAGGCATCGAAACCGATGGCCGCACGGTGTTCACCAGTGACGAGGCCATCAACCTGGAATGGCTGCCCCGCTGGATCGCCATCATCGGCAGCGGTTACATCGGCCTTGAATTCGCTGATGTGTACACCGCCCTCGGTTGCGAGGTGACGATGATCGAGGCCATGGACAAGGTGATGCCCACCTTTGATCCCGACATCGCCAAGATCGCTGGGCGTCATTTGATTGATGGTCGCGATATCGATGCGCGTTCCGGTTTGCTGGCCCGCAAGGTCACCCCGGGCTGTCCGGTGCAGATCGAACTGGCTGATTTCAACAGCCGTGAACTGGTGGAGACCCTTGAGGTGGATGCCGTTCTGGTGGCCACAGGGCGTGTTCCCAGCAGCAAGGGTCTCAACCTGGAGTCACTGAACGTGGAAACGAACCGTGGGTTCGTCCCGATCGACGATGCCATGCGCGTTCTGGTCAACGACCAGCCTGTTCCTCATCTCTGGGCCGTGGGCGATGTGACCGGCAAGCTGATGCTGGCCCACACGGCTGCTGCCCAAGGCACCGTTGCGGTGGACAACATCCTTGGCCATGCGCGCGAGATCGATTACCGCAGCATTCCGGCGGCCACCTTCACCCATCCCGAGATCAGCTCGGTCGGCCTGACCGAGGCGGATGCCGAAGCTTTGGCAGAGAAGGATGGCTTCCAGCTCGGTTCCGTTCGCAGCTACTTCAAGGCCAATTCCAAAGCTCTGGCTGAACTGGACAGCGATGGCCTGATGAAGCTGCTGTTCAACAAAACCAGCGGTGAAGTGCTTGGCGCCCACATCTATGGGCTTCACGCCGCCGACCTGATCCAGGAGGTGGCCAATGCCGTTGCCCGGCGCCAGAGCGTGCGTCAGCTCGCCACCGAAGTGCACACCCACCCCACCCTCAGCGAGGTGGTGGAGGTTGCTTACAAGCAGGCTGCCGCCCAGGTGGCCGCCTGATCCCGCCCCACGTTTTTCGTTCCAGTCTTTTTCCTCTTCCATGGAGATCCGCCGTCGTCCCCCCAACCCCAAGGTGCGGGTGGCCCATCTCGAATATGCGGTGCCCCACGACGACGAGGAACCGCGTCACATCCTCGAGAAGATTGTCTGGGAAAAGGACCGTGAGATCGATGCCGCCCGCGACAAGGTTCCCCTCGACAACCTGAAGCAGCAGATTGCCAAGCTTCCCCCCACCAAGGATTTCCTGGGGGCGCTGCAGGCGGCCGCCACGAAACCTGCGGTGATCGCTGAGGTGAAAAAAGCGAGCCCCAGCAAAGGGGTGATCCGTGAGGATTTCGACCCGGTGGCGATTGCTAAGGCCTATGCCTCTGGTGGTGCAAGCTGCCTCTCGGTGCTCACCGACAAGACCTTCTTCCAGGGCGGCTTTGATGTCTTGGTGGAGGTGCGTCAGGCCGTTGACCTGCCTCTGCTCTGCAAGGAGTTTGTGCTGAGCCCTTACCAGCTGTTCCAGGCCAGAGCGGCTGGGGCTGATGCGGTGCTGCTGATCGCTGCCATCCTCTCGGATCAGGATCTTCGTTATCTCAACAAGGCTGCGGCGGCACTGGGTCTCACCGTGTTGGTGGAGGTTCATGACGCCACCGAAATGGACCGGGTGCTCAACATTGGCGGCTTTCCCTTGATCGGAATCAACAACCGCGATCTCACCAGCTTCGAGACGGATCTGGCCACGACCGAGCGGCTGCTTGTCGACTTCAACGACCGGTTGAAGCAACAGCGGGTGCTGCTGGTGAGTGAATCGGGTCTGTTCAGCCGGGCCGATCTCGATCGCGTGCAAGCCGCCGGTGCGGGGGCTGTGCTGGTGGGGGAAGCCTTGATGCGGCAGCAGGATGTTGAAGCTGGTCTGGTGCAGTTGATCCAGGCCGGTTAAGGCCGTTGCCATTTCACTGCTGATGCAGAATTGCGACACTCAGGCGGTTCTTTGTGCTGATTAGCCTTTTGACCGGTGTTGCAGCCGGGGCCGTTCATGTGGTGGGTGGTGCTGATCACCTGGTGGCCATGGCGCCTTTCTCCCTGAACAAGCCATGGGCCGCCTTTCGTCACGCCCTGGCTTGGGGTGCTGGTCACTCCACCGGGGTTGTGGTTCTGGCGTTGATCGCCATTGGTCTGAAAGACCTGGCCCATGTGGAGGCGATGTCGTCCTGGGCGGAATTTTTGGTGGGTGTGGCTCTGCTGGTGGTGGGTGCCCTGGCCGTGCGCACGGCGTTCGGGCTGGAACTGCACACCCATCAGCACCGCCATGACGGTGCCGCAGAGCATCGTCATCTTCACTTGCATGTGCGCGGCGCCAGCAACCACCGTCGCCACGTCCACGCCTCCTCCGGCCTGGGCTTGCTGCATGGCCTGGCGGGGGCCAGTCATCTGCTTGCAGTGATCCCTGCGTTGGCCCTGCCGCCCCACGCCGCCTTGGGCTACCTCGTGGCTTACTTGCTTGGTTCCATTGGCGCCATGGTGGCCGTGGTGTCTGTGGTGTCGTTCCTCACGCTCCGCAGCGGTGCCCGGCTGATGCCTTTTCTGGTGGGCGGTACGGGTGCTCTCTCGATCATCACCGGGGCCATCTGGCTGCAGAAGACCTCACCGGCTCTGTTCTGATTTCCCACGCGGCAACCGACCCACCACTTCGCCGATCAACAGATTGGTAGGCACAGCTCCAAGTTGACGGCTGTCGGTGCTTTCGCCTGGGTTGTCGCCCAGCAACCAAAGTCCTCTGCTGTCCAATCGGCTGAGACGCTTGATCAGGCGCAGCTTGCTGCGCTGGGGATGCCAGGTCACGACCACAGATCCCAGGCAGGGTGCGGTCTTCCGGCCCAGCCGCCTGACCAGAACCCGATCTCCGGGTTCAAGGGTGGGTTGCATCGATCGTCCTTCGATGCGCAGAAGCAGGCGGCGGCCACAAAAAAGCAGCAACAGGTCGCGAAGACCTGCTGCTGCGATGGAGGGATTGGTTCTGTTCGAGCTCAGGATGCGGTGACCCAAGCGTCGGAACGGCCCTTGGATTGCCAGAACATGCCGTGGATTTTCTCAACGGCGGCCATCAGTTCCTCGGCCTTGGCCTGATCGATGTTCACCTTGCAGGCGCTGCAGAGTTTGGCTGCTTTCCAGAAGGTGTCGTGCAGGTCGGGGAAGGTGGCCAGGTGATCGGGCTTGAAGTAGTCGGTCCAGAGGATCAACAGCTCTTTCTTGGTCTTCTGTGCTTCCTCTTCCTTGATGGCCACGTAGCGGCCGAAGGTGTTGTTGTAAGCGGCCATGGCAGCAGCGTCACCAGAGGCGGGAGCTTCCATCGCCTTCAGCTTTTTGGTCATCGACAGAACGGCTTCGGCTGCCACGCGAGCGGAAGCCGGGTCGTACACGCCACAAGGACCGTCACAATGGGCTTCTGCCACGGGGGCAGGGAGGGCACATGCAAGGGCGGAAAGGGCCGAGCGCAGCATCGGTTCAGAGCGGAATTGGCTTGGATTGAGCCTAGCTTCCGCTCACTTCTTCACGTCGAGCAGTTCCACCTCGAAGATCAAGGTTGCGTTGGGGGGAATCACGCCACCGGCGCCCCGGCTTCCGTAGGCCAGGTCGGAAGGGATCACCAGCTTGCGTTTGCCACCAACTTTCATGCCGGCAACACCTTCATCCCAACCCTTGATCACCCGACCAGCCCCGAGGGGGAAGCTGAAGGGTGTGCCCCGGTCGTAGCTGGCATCGAACTGGAGTCCGTCTTCCAGGGTGCCGCGGTAATGCACCACCACCGTTTGGCCGGGTGTGGCCTCTTCGCCGCTGCCCACCTCCAACTCAATGATTTTCAGACCACTGGCGGTGATGGTGGTGTCGGGGGCATCGAGGGGGCCGCCGAGGGCTGAGGCGTCGGCGGGAGCGGAATCGTTGGCCATGGCGAAAAGAGTCGGGTTGGGGTCGTCAGGGTCGAGTTCGAAGCTCAACGCCTTCTGGGGTTTCGAAGCCTCGCTGCGAACGGCAGCAGGCTGCACCGGGGCTGCGGAAACGGTGGAGGGGGCCACGATCTGGCTGACCAGGGCCAGGAGCAGGCAGGCCACACAGACCGTTGTGCTGATGATGATGTCGCGCACGGAAAGGCTTCTGTTGCGCTGATTCTGACCTCCGGTCCGCGGCGCCGGCGTTCATTCAGGCCGGTTCATCTGCCGCAGCTGTTGCTCGAGGCGATCAATGCGACCGCGCAGCTCGTCCACTTCCTTCTGGCTGGGAACGCCGAAGTCCTGGAGCAGGTTGTCGCGGTTGCGTTCCAGGTTGCGCCCCATCTGCTGTTCCAGCTCGGGGGTTTCACCACGCAGGGCCTTGAGCACGTCGTCCACCAGAGCCGATGCTTCATTCGGATCCAGCCGGCCACTGCTCACCCAGTTCTGAGTGACGCCGCGCAGACGCTCAGCAACGAGGGTGGTGGTGCCCAGGCCGCGGAGCAGCAGTTGCTGGAGAGGATTCGCGGCATCCATGGCGACAGGTGGGCGGGTCCGATCCAGGATGCCTTCGGCCGGGACTGCTGACCATGGGCAATCACCAACTGCAGGCCGGATCGCGGGTGCTGCTTGGCGGCGTCCTGGCCGGCGTGGCTCCATCCCTTGGCGGGCCATTGCTGATGGTCCCTGCCCTTGCGCTGCTCTGGTCCGTGGCTGAGCGCCCCCGCTGGTCGGCGGGCTGGGGACTGCTGGCCGTTTTGACCAGTCACCGTTGGCTGCTGGCCCTGCATCCACTCACCTGGATGGGCGTCCCCGCCTGGCTGAGCCTGCCTGTGGCACTGGCCCTCTGGCTGGCCTGCGGAAGCCTTGCCGCTCTGCTTCTGGCCGGATGGTCTGTGCTCGCGCGGCGGCTGCCTCATCACTGGCCGCGGTCAGTGCGGCTGGTGTTGCTGGCTGGGGTCTGGGCCCTCGCCGAACTGGTGCTGTCGGGTTCGCCGCTGTTCTGGATCGGCGTCGGCGGCACCACCCTGCCCTGGGACCGTCCCCTGGCGGGATTGGCCCGCTGGTTCGGTTCCGGAGGGCTGACATGGCTGCAGTTGTGCTGGGGCTGCTGCCTGCTGGCGCTGTTCGAGCAACCCGCTGCCTGGCGTCGCTGGGGCCTGCTCGGATTGGCCAGTGTGCTTCTGGCCCATGGTTTGGGCAGCTGGCTGTTGTCAGTGCCGCCGCCGCCGGTCGGCTCCGTTGTTCTGGGGGTTTGGCAACCCGCCGTTCCCACCCGAGAAAAATTCGATCTGGAACGTCAGCAGGCGCTTCCAATGGCTCTGGTGGATGCGATGCGTCAGCTGGAGCCCAACAATCCAGCCGCTGTGGTTGCTCCGGAGGGAGCGCTTCCGGCGCGTTTTCAGCTGCCGGCCGAAGCTCCAGCCGTTCCTCTGATCAGTGGCGGATTCCGTTGGGTGCGGGGTCAGCAACGCAGTTCTCTGTTGCTGTATGAGCCCCCCGACTGGTTTCCCGTTCCTCTGGCTGACAAGCACCGTCTCGTGCCGATCGGGGAATGGATTCCGCCTCTTCCTGCCGGGCTGACGGCGGGACTGTCTGCGGTGGGGGGACTGTCCCCCGGTCCGGCCCCGAGAACGATGGCGGTGGTGGAACCCCCTGCGGCCGTTGCGATCTGCTACGAGATCGCCGATGGTCTGGCTCTGGCCCGCGCCGCTGCCGATGGAGCGACCTGGCTCCTGGCCATCGCCAATCTCGACCCCTATCCGCTCCAATTGCAGGAGCAGTTTCTGGCTCTCGCGCAGTTACGGGCGATCGAGACAGGACGGGATCTGCTCAGCGTTGGCAATACGGGCCCCACGGCGCTGATTTCGGCCAACGGGTCGGTCCAGAGGTTGTTGGCGCCGGAAGCCCCTGGGGTCGCCGAGGCCGTCGTTCAGGTGCGTCAGCGCGTCACGCCCTATTCCCGTTGGATCAGCCCCCCACCCAGAACGGTTTCACCGTCGTAGAACACCGCCGCCTGGCCTGGTGTGATCGAGAACTGCTCCTCCTCAAAGCTGAGACGGCAGCGGTGGGGCCGCTCCCGCTGCTGATCTGCTTCGGTTGCTGGAAGGGGTGAAAGTTCCGCACTCACCGGAGTACTGCGGTAGCGCACCTGCACCTCAACGGTTCGCGGCGCCTCGATCGGGTCAATTGAGACCCAGTTCACCGCACCCACCACGCAGCTGTCTCGGCCGGCCTCGGCCCGGGGTGCCACGACCACACGATTCATGGCAGCGTCAAGGCGGATGACGTGAAGGGGCTCGCGCCAGGCCACACCGAGCCCTTTGCGCTGACCGATGGTGAAATGTTCAATGCCGTCGTGCTCGCCCACGACAGTGCCGTCCGCCAGCACAATTTCCCCCTGTCGCGGTGGCAGATAGGCGTCCAGGAACGCCCGCATCGATCCGTGGTGGTCGGCCAGGCAAAGATCCTGGCTCTCCGGTTTTTCTGCGGTGCGCAGACCGTGGCGGGCGGCTTCGAGTCGCGTGTCGGGTTTGGTCAGCTCCCCCAAGGGAAAAACGATGCGCCCTAGAACCTCCTGGGGCAGGTCATAGAGGAAGTAACTCTGGTCCTTGCGGGTATCGAGGCCCCGCAGCAGCTGATGGCGCCCTCGATCACCGCCATGACGGATCCGGGCGTAGTGGCCGGTGGCGATGCGGGGCAGCTTTCGCTCCTGCAGAGCCCAATCGAGCATTGGTCCGAACTTCACCGATCGGTTGCACTGGGAGCAGGGCAATGGCGTGATCCCATCGCGATAGCCATCCACCAGCCGTTGAACGATTTCCTGTTGGAACGTTTCGCGCGTGTCCACCACGTGGTGGGGAATGCCCAGCTGTTCACAGATGCCGGCCGCATCCACCAGCCCCTCGGCGCAACAGGCCCCTTTCCCGCTCATCAGCCAGAGCGTCAGGCCTTCCACCTGCCAGCCCGCCTCCACCAGCAGTGCCGCCGTCAGGGAACTGTCGACGCCTCCAGAGAGACCAACGGCCACACGATGCTCTCCGGGCCATTGCCTGAGGCGCTCAAGAGCAGCCTCTCCAGCGCGGGTTGTGGTCGATCCGACGGCCATGGGCGGCGCAGGGAGTTCTCTCCATAGTGAGGTCCCGGCAACCGCAACTGGTGTGGCCTCCCGCTGATTCCGATCATCTGCTTGTGGATGCCGCGTCCATGGCCGCCTTCGAACAGAGGTTGTTCGACAGCGGCATGCCTGTTGCGGCCTTGATGGAGAAAGTGGGGCTGGCCATGGCGGCCTGGCTGCTGGCGCGCCGGGATCTGCTGCGCCAGGGCGTGGTTGTCCTGGTGGGCCCCGGTCACAACGGTGGCGATGGTCTCGTTGTGGCTCGGGAGTTGCACCTGGCTGGCGTTGAGGTGTCCTTGTGGTGTCCCCTGCCGATTCGCAAGCCCCTCACCGCTGAACATCTGCGCCATGGCGAGTGGCTTGGTCTGCAGCGCCTGGCTGACGAGCCCGACCCCGGCGGAGCCGCACTGTGGCTTGATGCGGTGTTCGGGCTCGGCCAGAGTCGGCCCCTGCCTGAGTGCTTGGCGGATTTGTTCCGGCGTCGCCAGCAGCTTCGGCCTGGGGCCTTGATCAGCCTGGATGTTCCGTCGGGCCTTTGCTCCGACCAGGGAACCGTGTTGGGCGAGCAGGCAGCCTGTGCCTCGGTCACCCTCAGCGTTGGCTGGTTGAAGCGCGGGTTGTGTCTGGACCCGGCCCGCCCCTGGGTGGGTGCGCTGGTGCGGGTCGATCTGGGCTTGCCGCCAGCGGCGGTGGGCAATGCCGCTGCGGTCTTGCCGCGCCGCCTGCCGGTGAGAGAGGCAAGCTCGGCCCCGTTACCGCCGCTGCCGCCCACAGCGATGAAGTACGAACGCGGCCGCTGCCTGGTGGTGGCGGGCAGTGATCGCTACCCCGGCGCAGCACATCTGGCGCTGCGGGGGGCCATGGCCAGTGGCTGCGGCTGCGTTCAGGCCGTTGTGCCGCCCCGTCTTCAATCCAGCTTGTGGCAGGTGTTGCCGGAGGTGATGCAACTGGAGGACGGGGTGATTCCAGAGCGGCTGGATGCGGTTTTGGTCGGTCCCGGTCTGGGGGAGCCCACCCATTGGTGGAACCAGTGGTCGGAGCAGATGCTCAGCGTCGCCGGTTTGCTGGTGCTCGATGCCGATGGCATCAACGGTCTGGCGGCCAGTCCGCAGGGGTGGCGCTGGTTGTTGAAGCGGCGGGGGCCCACCTGGCTCACGCCCCATGCGGCCGAGTTCGCGCGGTTGTTTCCAGACTATGGAGCAGGTGACGCGCTGGAAAAGGCGATTTCCGCAGCCCGCTGCAGCGGTTGCTGCATTTTGCTGAAGGGTGCGCATTCCGTGCTGGCTGATCCATCGGGTGCGGCGGTGGTGCTCACATCCACGAGCCCCCATGTGGCCCGCACCGGCCTGGGTGATCTGCTGGCCGGTTTTGCCACCGGTTGGGGCGCCCAGGGAGTTGCGGCACAACAGCAGCCCGGGCTTGAAAGCTTCGCTGCCGCTGCGGCTTTGCACGGTTTGGCGGCAGCTCGTGCTCGCTCCAGTGATGCTTCAACAATTGCGGATTGTTTGAAAATCAATACAGCGCGGTGTCAGAAAAAGCAAACAACGATGTTCAACGAAGTCTGAACAAATGATTCGTTTTGATTGCCTCGGCTTGCAGGTCCCAAAAGAGCTTTTGTTGGTTTTTAAATCTTTCGCAAATCTGAAATATTGCGGTTTGCTGTTCTGAATCTGAAGGGTTGCTGAAAACACTTCGACATTCTTTCTGTTCGTAGGAAAGTCAACTCACTTCCGCAGCACCCAAGGTGTCCACAGCTTCCAAGCCGCTGGAGACGCAACGTCGGCGCAGCAGCGACCCCGTCAGTTGGTATCTCGCCACCATCGGCAGAATTCCACTGCTGACCCCAGCTGAAGAAATCGAGCTGGGCAATCAGGTGCAAGCGATGATGGCGCTTACCGAAGACGGTTCCCGTGAGTTCGAGGATGGAGAACTCACCACGGCACAGCGCCGTCTTCTGAGGATCGGTCGCCGCGCCAAAGAGCGGATGATGAAGGCCAATCTTCGTCTTGTGGTCAGCGTCGCCAAGAAATATCAAGGTAAGGGTCTGGAATTGCTCGATCTGATTCAGGAGGGCTCCCTGGGCCTCGAGCGTGCTGTTGAGAAATTTGATCCCACCCGTGGTTACAAGTTTTCCACCTATGCCTTCTGGTGGATCCGCCAGAGCATGACCCGGGCCATTGCCTGCCAGTCGCGCACGATTCGTCTTCCCGTTCATCTCAGTGAGCGGCTCACCACGATTCGCAAGGTCAGTCTTGATCTGGCCCACAAGCTCGGCGCCATGCCCAGCCGTGTCGAGATCGCTGAAGCCATGGACATCCCCTTGGATGAGCTCGATTCGCTTCTGCGTCAGGCCCTAACCACCAGCAGCCTGGATGCTCCCGTCAACGGTGAGGAGGGTCGTAGCTTCCTCGGGGATCTGATTGCTGATTCATCCCTTGATGAACCGCTCGACATCGTTGAACAGCGGATTCATCACGAACAGCTGGGCCGCTGGCTGAGTCACCTGAGCGAACAGGAGCAGCATGTTCTGCGCATGCGTTTCGGGCTTGAGGGCAACGAACGCCACACGCTTGCTGAAATCGGACGCCTGATGGAGGTGTCCCGCGAGCGGGTGCGTCAGGTTGAACTCAAGGCGCTGCGGAAGTTGCGCAACCTCACCCGGCGACTCCCGAGCGGCATCTGAGCCTTCCCGGGAGACGATTGATTCAGTTGATCCAGGTCAGCTGAATCAGTCTTCCGCCCAGATGTAACGGGTGAGTTCAGCAGGGTCTGGCTCGGGTGCGGAGAGGGCGAAGTCAACGCAGTCCTGAACGATGCCGTCGATGTCCTTTTCGATCGCGCGCAGCTCATCGCTGCTCACAAGGCCAGCTTCGGTCAGGTCCCGCTCGAGGGCTTTGAGGGGATCACGCTTGGCCCAGAACTGCTTTTCTTCCTCCGCGCGCAGTTCGTCCGGGTCCGCCAAGGAATGACCGCGGAAGCGATAGGTCAGGCATTCCAGCAAGGTCGGACCCTCACCCGCTCGGGCCCGTTCCACGGCCCGTTGGGCTGCTGCCCGGACTGCAAGAACGTCCATGCCATCCACTTCCTCTCCGGCCATGCCGAAGGAACTGGCCTTGCGCCAGATCTCCGGGTCACTGGTGGCCCTGTCGTGGGCCATGCCGATGGCCCACTTGTTGTTCTCGACCACGAAGATGATCGGCAGCTTCCACAGCTGCGCCATGTTCATGCATTCGAAGAACTGACCGTTGTTGCAGGTTCCATCGCCAAAGAATGCTGCTGTCACGGCGTTGCTTGAGGCATCACCAAGGGCGTCGCGCTTGTAGCGGCTGGTGAAGGCAGATCCGAGTGCCACGGGAATGCCTTCGGCGATGAAGGCAAAGCCTCCAAGAAGGTGATGCTCCTTGGAGAACAGGTGCATCGAACCGCCGCGGCCTTTGCTGCAACCGGTCTCCTTGCCGAAGAGTTCGCTCATGACTTCGCGGGCCGGCACACCGGCGCTCAAGGCATGAACGTGGTCGCGATACGTGCTGCAGAACCAGTCGTGCTGACGCTTCATCGCACCGATCACGCCGGTGCTGACCGCTTCCTGACCGTTGTAGAGGTGCACGAAGCCGAACATTTTGCCCCGGTAGTACATCTCGGCGCACTTGTCCTCAAAGCGCCGGCCCAGGGTCATGTCCCGGTACAGCTCCAAGCCGGTGTCCCGGTCCACGGTGGCCCGTTGTGTTGTGACCAGCTTGGAGAGCCGTTCGGCATGGGGACCAGCAGTCGCAGTGCCAATCGGAGCGGAATCGACAGCGAGGTCCTGACCCATGTCCACCTGAGGGATTGCGTTCAACTTTAAGGGCCAACCGATGAGCGATGGGCAAAACCCCTGACACTGACTAAGATCCGCGTCTCCTCGCAGCGGCGCTGTTGGATCTGCCCATTGATCATTTCCGACTTCTGGGCGTCAGTCCATCGGCAGACCCTGAAGCAATTCTGCGCCGCTTGGAAACCCGCTGTGACAGTCCCCCGGATCAGGGCTTCACCCATGAAGCTCTGCTCCAGCGGGCGGATCTGCTGCGCCGCTCAGCTGATCTGCTGATCGATCCCGCCGACAGGGCCGAGTACGAAGCAGCCCTGTTGCGCCTCAGTGAATCCCATCCCAACGGCACGGTGGGCCTGGACCTTCCCACCAGCAGTGAGGTGGCGGGCCTGATGCTGCTCTGGGAGGCCCATGGCGCTGTTGAGGCCTTTCAGCTGGCCCGTCAGGGGCTCCAGCCTCCCCAGGCTCCGGCTCTTGGCAGTGGCCGTGAAGCGGATCTGACGCTCCTGGCGGCCTTGGCTTGCCGCGATGCTGCCTTGGAGGAACAGGAGCAACGGCGCTACGAGTCGGCGGCCCAGCTTTTGATCGACGGCATTCAGCTGCAACAGCGGATGGGCAAGCTGCCCGACCAGCAGCGCCGGCTGGAAAACGATTTGCAGGGGCTCACCCCCTTCAGGATTCTCGATCTGCTGAGTCGTGATCTTGGCGATCAGGCCTCCCATCAACAGGGTTTGACGCTGTTGGATGAGTTGGTCGTTGCCCGGGGCGGCTTGGAGGCCGCTGATGTTGATGACGATCAGCCCGGCAGCCTCAGCCAGGAGGATTTCGAATCGTTCTTTCACCAGATCCGTCGCTTCCTGACCGTTCAGGAGCAGATCGATCTGTTCAGCCGCTGGTTTGAGGCAGGCGCCGCTGATGCAGGTTTTCTCACGGTTCTGGCGCTGACTGCGGCGGGATTTTCGCGGCGCAAGCCCGAGTTCCTGGAGCAGGCGCGCGATCGGATGCAGACCCTTGCCAATGCCGAGCTCGACCCGATGCCGCTGCTGGGCTGTCTGGATTTGCTGTTGGGCAACGTCAAGGATGCGGATCGGCATTTCGCCGTCCTGCGGGATCCAGACCTGCAGGCCTGGTTCCTGAACCACCCCGGTGATGGTCTTGCAGCGCAATGCGAATACTGCAGAGCCTGGCTTGAACGCGATGTCTTGCCGGGATACCGCGACGTGGATGCCTCGGGTGCTGATCTGGATGCCTGGTTCGCCGATCGTGACGTGCAGGGCTTTGTCGATCGTCTCGATCGCAAGGCGTCGCGGCAGATCGGCGCTGAGGAGATGGCCCTGGCCTGGGCAACGGCAGGGAATGCATCAATGGAGTCCTCGCCCGACCTGGATGAATCGGTTGTGGATGCTGAGTCCGAAGACACAGACGCTCCGCCGCCGCTGTGGCAGCAACACTGGGTTCGTCCAGCCGCTGCAGCCCTTGCGGTGGTCGGGATCGCTGTGGGAGGCATCGCCCTGGTTCGACGCAACCTGGATCCTGCGCCCCTGACGCTGGAGACGACTTCAGAAACCGCTGAGGTTGAAGCGATCGCAGACGTCGACGCTCCTTCACTGCCGCTTGCCGATGAGCCCGTCGCGAGCCTGAAGCCCGACCTTCAGCCCTCCGCTCCCTCGGAACCGCTTGTCAGTGATGCCCCGACGGAAGCAGAGCTGCAGGCCCTGGTTCAGGGATGGCTGGATGCCAAGGCTTTGGCACTCTCTGGCCAGCCGGCGCACCTTGCAGTCGTGGCCAGAGATCCTCTCGTGAAGCGCGTGGAGCGTGAACGGGCCGTCGACGCCGCTGCTGGGCGCTCCAAGGCGATTGATGCTTCGATCACCAGCATCGAGGTGGTCGACCGCAAGCCTCACAGGATTGAACTGCTGGCCCAGGTGGCCTACAGCGATCGCCTTCAGGCTGCTGATGGAACCGTCATTGATGAGACGGCACCGACTGATTTCAGCGTGACCTACGTGCTCGGCAGAGATGGAACCCAATGGCGTTTGCACGACTACATCCCGGGCTCCTGAGTTGCTTGCCCGGGTTGCTTGCCCGTCGCTTTTTACGATCACCCCATTGATCCAGGGGCGTAACGCCGATGTTCGACGAGCTTTCAGCCCGTTTTGAGGATGCGGTCAAGGGGCTGCGTGGCCAAGACAGCATCAGCGAAACCAACGTCGATGGAGCCCTGAAGGACGTCCGTCGGGCCTTGCTGGAAGCCGACGTCAGCCTGCCGGTGGTGAAGGAGTTCGTGGCTGAGGTCCGCGACAAAGCCGTTGGTGCGGAGGTGGTGCGCGGGATCAGCCCGGATCAAAAGTTCATCCAGGTGGTCCATGAACAGCTCGTGGAGGTCATGGGGGGCGACAACGCTCCTCTGGCCAAGGCAGCTGAAGCTCCCACCGTCGTGTTGATGGCCGGCCTTCAGGGTGCTGGTAAAACCACAGCAACGGCCAAGTTGGGCCTCCACCTCAAGGATCAGGGGCGACGAGCCCTGATGGTGGGGGCCGACGTCTACCGACCAGCGGCTATCGAGCAGTTGAAAACGCTCGGTGCTCAGATCGATGTGGAGGTGTTCAGCCTCGGTGCTGAAGCCAAACCGGAAGACATTGCAGCCGCTGGTCTGGCCAAGGCGAAAGAGGAAGGCTTCGACACGCTCCTGGTCGACACCGCCGGTCGCCTCCAGATCGACACCGAGATGATGGAGGAGATGGTGCGGATCCGCACTGCTGTGCAGCCCGATGAGGTGCTGCTGGTGGTGGATTCGATGATCGGTCAGGAAGCGGCCGAACTCACCCGCGCCTTCCACGACCAGGTGGGCATCACCGGAGCGGTACTCACCAAGCTTGATGGTGATTCCCGCGGTGGTGCCGCCCTTTCGATCCGCAAGGTGAGCGGTCAGCCGATCAAGTTCATCGGCACCGGAGAGAAGGTGGAGGCCCTGCAGCCGTTCCATCCCGAACGGATGGCCAGCCGCATCCTCGGCATGGGTGATGTGCTGACGCTGGTGGAGAAGGCCCAGAAGGAGGTCGAACTCGCCGACGTCGAAAAGATGCAGAAGAAGCTGCAGGAGGCGACGTTTGATTTCTCGGACTTCGTCAAGCAGATGCGCTTGATCAAGCGCATGGGCTCGCTGGGGGGTCTGATGAAAATGATCCCGGGCATGAACAAGATCGATGACGGCATGCTCAAGCAGGGGGAGCAGCAGCTCAAGCGCATCGAGGCCATGATCGGCTCGATGACCCAGCAGGAGCGGGAAAATCCCGACCTCCTGGCGAGTCAACCCTCAAGGCGTCGCCGGATTGCCAGCGGCAGCGGCCATCAGGCCGCAGATGTGGACAAGGTGCTGGCCGACTTCCAGAAAATGCGCGGCTTCATGCAGCAGATGAGCCAGGGCAACATGCCCGGAATGGGAGGCATGCCGGGCATGGGCGGAATGCCAGGAATGCCAGGAATGCCAGGAATGGGTGGAATGCCCGGAGGTGGAGGTCGTCCCGGTCGCGGTGGACCACCGAAGCGGCAGCGACCCGCCAAGAAGAAGAAGGGCTTCGGGGATCTGTGAGGGCGGAACGGTATGGTTGTTGTTTGGCAGGCGTTTAGGCGCCGCCGGACCACCTCTTTTCCTTCATTCCAGGGCCACGATGATCAAGCTCCGCCTGAAGCGGTTTGGCAAGAAGCGGGAAGCGAGCTTCCGCCTCGTGGCCTGCAACAGCACCTCCCGTCGGGACGGTCGTCCCCTGCAGGAGCTGGGCTTCTACAACCCGCGGACGAAGGAAACGCGCCTCGACACCGAGGCCATCCGTGAGCGTCTTGGTCAGGGTGCCCAACCCACCGATGTGGTTCGCACGCTGCTCGAGCGCGGCGGTCTTCTGGAAAAGACCGTGCGTCCTGCAGAAACCGTGGGCAAGGCCAAGCAAGCGGCCAAGCGTGAAGCTGATGCCAAGCAAGCCGCCAAGGAGGCTGCTGAGGCCAAGGCTGCAGCTGCTGAAGCTTCTGATTCCGCAGAATCCGAATCCACCGAGGGCTGATCATTCCAGTGTCTGACGACGGCGAACGCGGCCGTTTCGTTCTCGACCTGCCCGATCCCGATGCTGCACTTGCCCTCGCCGGTGAAGCGGAAACAACCCTGCATCGCCTGGAAGCTCTGACAGGAGCTTCCATGGTGTTGCGGGGTCTTCAACTGGTGATCACCGGGCGGCCAACGCAGATTGAAAGGGCTGCTGCGGTTGTTGAATTGGTGCGCCCAATCTGGCAGGACGGCCAGTCGGTGTCACCGGTGGACCTCCAGTCAGCGCTGGGAGCACTCAACACCGGCCGCGTTGATGATCATGCCGCCATGGGCGAGCAGGTGTTGGCGAAAAGCCAGAAGGGCAACCTGCTGCGCCCGCGCACCCTGCGCCAGAAGAAATACGTGGACGCCATGGAGCGCCACGACCTCACCTTTGCCCTCGGTCCTGCCGGCACCGGTAAAACCTTTCTCGCCACCGTTCTCGCGGTTCGGATGCTCACCGAACGCAAGGTGGAGCGTTTGATTCTCACCCGGCCGGCTGTTGAAGCCGGGGAGCGCCTGGGCTTCCTGCCGGGCGACCTGCAGCAGAAGGTGGACCCCTATCTGCGTCCGCTCTACGACGCTTTGCATTCCCTGCTCGGCGCGGAGAAAACCACTGTGCTGTTGGAGAAGGGCGTGATCGAGGTCGCTCCCCTGGCTTACATGCGAGGCCGCACCCTGAGCGATGCCTTTGTGATCCTGGATGAGGCTCAGAACACCACGCCGGCTCAGATGCGCATGGTGCTCACCCGCCTGGGGGAGCGTTCGCGAATGGTGGTGACCGGAGACATCACCCAGGTGGATCTTCCGTCCACCGTGCAGAGCGGTTTGGTGGAGGCGTCCGAGGTGTTGGAGGGCGTTGAAGGGGTTGCGGTCTGCCGCCTCACCGCTGCGGATGTGGTGCGCCATCCCCTCGTGCAGCGGGTGGTGGAGGCCTATGCCCGCCGGGACGAACGCAAAACGCCCAAAGTTCAGCGTCGATAGGGAGATCCACACCCCAATCCCTTGTCACCGCTGGCAGGATGTGATGAGTCTTTGGTGACCTGGTCGACATGCCAGCAAGCAGCAATTTCCAAGAGGCGATCCGCGAGGCGCAATCGAGCGCCCTCGTCGGCCCCAACGTCGTCAATAAAGCGCTGCCCTACGTCGGCGGCGGCATGGTGCTCACCTCAATCGGGGTGATTGGTGGTCTTTCGATGATGTCCACACCGCTGTTCATGCCCCTGTTCTGGGTGGCTGTGATCGGCAACCTGGTGCTGTTCTTCGTGGCGCAGAACGTCGCCTTGAAGGGCAACAACGCCACAGCCTTACCGCTGCTGTCGGTCTACAGCCTGATCACCGGTTTCACCCTGAGTGGTCTGGTGGCTTTGGCGGGAGCCGTTGCGGGTGTGGGTGCAGTCGGCACCGCCGCACTGGCCACCGGAATCACCTTCGTGATTGCCTCGATCGTTGGCCGTCGCATGAGCGATTCCGTTGGCCAGGCGCTCTCCGAAGTGGTGGGTCTTGGATTGATCGGCTTGATCCTGGCGATGGTCGTCCAGTTCATCGGCGGCATCTTTGCCCCTGCCATGTTCCATGGCACCAGCTTTGAGCTGATGATCGCCGGATTCGGCACCGTTCTCTTCGTGGGCGCCGCCTTCGTCGACTTCTACACGATGCCCCGCTCCTACCGGGATGACCAATACCTGGCAGGTGCCCTGAGCATGTACCTCACCTACATCAACCTGTTCATCTTCATCCTGCGCCTGATCATCGTGCTCAACGGTGGTGGTCGTCGCGACTGATCGTCACGACTGACGATTTCAACGCATTCAAATCATTCCTTGCCCCGGCCTGTCCGGGGTTTTTTTATGGCTCAGCCCTCAGCCACGGCATAGACGCTGTCTCCAATGGCTTGTTTCTGCTCGGCGTCGTACCCCCACTTCTCCAGGAAGGCGACGTCCTCACCGCGGTTGTCGAGGGCTGCGGCCAGCAGTTGCTCTAGGCGTTCCTTCACTTCCGCTGGTTCCAGCAGCCTGAGCAGTTCAATGCAGCGGCTGCTGACCCGCTCCGAGCCGGCCTGCTGCACCTCATCTCCCGTGCGCCGGTGATGAACGGCCATGGCAGTACTCATGGCCAGATTGCGAACGCTCAGATCCACAACTCCAGAACCGGCGCCGCGCAGCTGACCGACGACGGCGTCGGGCAACCGATCCATCAGCACGCTCTCGCCCGCCAGGCTCACCACGAAAAATCCCCGGGCCCCATCGCGGCTGGCCACCATTTCACCGATGCGGTCGGCCAGCACCTCATCGCTGATCTCCTCGTTGTCCCACTGCTTCAGCCAGGCCGCTGTGATTTCCATGGCCTGCTGGAAGGTGGGCTGCTGATCCGCCATGGACCTGTTCAATTCCTGCTCTCAGGCTATGGGTCGATTCAACGGGTTGATCCAATGGCGGCGCAGACTTAGAGAATGCACGCAACTCCCCTGCCAGAGGATTACCGCTCTGGCTTCATCGCACTGATCGGTCGCCCCAACGTGGGCAAATCCACGCTGGTGAATCAGTTGGTGGGGGAGAAGGTGGCGATCACATCGCCCGTGGCCCAGACCACCCGCAACCGACTGCGGGCCATCCTCACCACTGAGGTGGCCCAGATGGTGCTGGTGGACACGCCTGGCATCCACAAGCCCCACCACTTGCTGGGGGAACGGCTGGTGAAGAGTGCCCGCAGCGCCATCGGTGAAGTGGATCTGGTGGTGTTGCTGTTGGAGGGGTGCGAGCGCCCGGGGCGCGGTGATGCCTTCATCGTGAATTTGCTGCAGCAGCAGTCCCTGCCGGTGCTGGTGGCCCTGAACAAGTGGGACAAGCTGGCGGAGGAACACCGCTCTGAAGCGGAAGACGCCTATGCCGCCCTACTGCAGGAGACGAATTGGCCGGTGCACCGCTGCAGCGCCCTGTCAGGCGATGGCTGCGCAGATCTCACAGCAGCGATGGCGGCTCAGTTGCCCTTGGGGCCACAGCTGTATCCGCCCGAGATGGTGAGTGATCAACCGGAGCGGGTGCTGCTGGGGGAACTCATTCGCGAGCAGGTGCTTCTGCACACGCGGGAGGAAGTGCCCCACAGCGTTGCCGTCACCATTGATCGCGTTGAGGAGTTGCCGGCCAAGGGCAAGGGTGCGGGTCGGACGGCCGTCTTGGCCACGGTTCTGGTGGAACGGAAGAGTCAGAAGGGAATCCTGATCGGCAAGGGCGGGGCGATGCTCAAGACCATTGGCCAGGGGGCACGGCTGCAGATGCAGGTGCTGATTGATGGTCCGGTGTATCTGGAGCTGTTCGTGAAGGTGGTGCCCGATTGGCGCAGCCAACCGGCCCGCTTGGCGGAGCTGGGTTATACGGGAGATCAATAACTGCCCGCTTGATGGCATCAGCGCGTAATGTCGCGCCCATGCTTTCGCTGCTGACGCGCACCAAGAGCTTTCGGGACCCCTGGGTCGGTCACCCGGATCTGAACCGACGCTGGCAGCTGCATCGACGCCGGGTTCAGCTGGCCGAGACGCTGTGTCTTTGGAGGCGGCTGCTGCGACCACCTCAGCTGGCCAGCCTGGGGCGGGATGGCTTTGTGGTGCTGGAGAACTTTCTGGCGCAGCCGGAGTTTGAAGCCTTGAGCGATGAGGTGGAGACCGTGGTGGCTCGCGCCTCACGCCTGCATCCGGCGCCGGACAACAGCCGGCCTGGTTTTCGCCCCAAACAACCCTTTCCCGGGGGGTTTGACCGTTTCGATGGAGGAACCCTCAACCGCTTTCTGCACATCGACCCCGAGCAGATGCCTCGGGCCGCTGCCTTCTCCCATGACCAGCGGCTTAGTGCGGGATCGCGCCAGGTCATCGGCTTGCCGATGAATCCGCGCAAGCTGGACATCTACCTCACGGTGCACGGCGAGGAGGCCCGCACGCCGGATCTGCAGAAGGTGCTGCATCGGGATACGTTCTTCCGGGCTCTGAAGTTCTGGTTCTTTCTTCGGCCGGTGCAACCCCAGGACGGCCCCTTCGAATACGTGCCGGGCAGCCATCGTCTTGATTCGTCCCGCCTGCGTTGGGAGCAGACCACAGCCACTGCAGCTGCCGAAAAACGGCGACAGCCCGATGTGTCTGGATCGTTCCGCATTCGCGAAGAGTCCTTGGCTGAACTGGGTCTGCCAAGGCCTGTTGCCCTTACCTGCCCTGCCAACACCCTGGTGCTGGCGGACGTGTTTGGCTTTCACCGGCGCGGAGCGGCCGCCCATGGTCAGCAGCGGTTGGCGCTTTACGGCTGGAACCGCCCATATCCCTTCCTCCCCATCAGTTGGTGATCCGGCTGAGAGGATGGGCGCATGAGTGAACAAGCCTTTCCCCCGGAAGACCCTGGCTCCTTTCTGAGCCTTTGCGACGGGGAGTGGATGAGCCTTCGCAGTTGCTTTGAGCTGGCTGCTGGTGGTGATGACGAGTGGCACAGCAGCGAACGGGGTGAACTCACCGTCCGCTGCGTGAGCGAGCAAGGGGCGCTCGGCCAACTGCAGGTGCAGGCCCCTGGTGGAACCAGCAGCACCCTCACCTTTGCTGCTGATGGACGGCTGATTTTCGATGGTGATTCCCCAGGCAACTGGAGGTTCTGGCCTGACGGCAGCATGGAACTGAACCTCAGCCGGGCTGACGGCGTGCAGGTTCAGGAGCGGATCTGGTTCACGCGGGCCAACCTGCGCCTGCGCAGCACCACGGCAGTGGATGCCCAGGGAACACCGGTGCAGGGCAGTTTCTGCACGGACATCCGCAGGGTGTCCAAACCCGCGGCCTGAGGCGGCATGGCGCCCTATCGCCTTGATGTGGTGAGCCTGGCGCCGCAGGCGTTTGCTCCTCTGCTGGAGCTGGGGGTGATCGGTCGTGCCTTCAACGCGGGCATTGCCGAGTTGCACCTGCACAACCCCAGGGACTTCGCCACGGATCGCCATCGCAAGGTGGACGACGAGCCCTATGGGGGCGGCGCCGGCATGGTGCTTAAGCCTGAGCCGGTGTTCGCCGCGATGGAGGCGATCCCCCGCAGTCCCCGCAGCCGGGTGCTGTTGATGTCACCGCAGGGGCGTCCCCTCCAGCAGGCAGATCTGCAGCGTTGGTCCACCGACCACGATCAACTGGTCTTCCTCTGCGGTCACTACGAGGGCTTCGACGAACGGATTCGCGGCCTGGCCGATGAGGAGGTGTCAATGGGTGATTTCGTCCTCACCGGTGGTGAGCTGCCGGCGATGACGGTGATCAACGGTGTTGTGCGCCTGCTGCCCGGCACGGTGGGGACCGCCGATTCCCTGGTGGAGGAAAGTCACAGTGCACTCCTCCTGGAACACCCGCATTACACCCGCCCCGCCGACTTCCGCGGCATGTCCGTTCCGGATGTGCTGCGCAGTGGCGATCACGGTGCCATCGCCCGATGGCGCCAGGAGCAGCGGGAGCAGCGCACCCGCGAGCGGCGGCCCGATTTGTTTGCCCGCTGGCAGACCGCGACAATGAACGACCCTTCAGATCCCGGCATGGAGCTGCGCATCGGCAACGGATACGACATCCATCGGCTGGTGCCCGGTCGGGCCCTGATCCTGGGGGGTGTGACCCTCGACCATCCCGATGGTCTTGGTCTGGATGGCCACAGCGATGCCGATGTGTTGGTGCATGCCGTGATGGATGCGCTGCTCGGGGCCCTTGCCCTCGGCGACATCGGCAAGTACTTCCCCCCCACCGATCCCAAATGGAAAGGGGCCGACAGCTTGAAGCTGCTGGATCAGGTGGTGAAGCTGGTGAAGGAGCGCGGCTGGTCGGTGGTGAACATCGATGCTGTGGTGATCGCTGAGCGCCCCAAACTCAAGCCGCACATTGCTGAGATGAGCAGCCGGATGGCGTCTGCGATCGGCATCGCCCCCGATGCCGTGGGTGTGAAGGCCACCACCAATGAAGGCTTGGGTCCGGAGGGACGGGAAGAGGGCATCAGTTGCCAGGCTGTGGCTCTTCTGCAGCGGAGCTGAACCGTGCATCACCTCCGGTTAGTACTGCTTAGGGTCATCGCACCTTGTTTGGCGCTGGTTCTCTTGTTGGGCGGGCTTTCGGAGACAGAGGTGCGGGCAGAGTCCGACCCGACACGTGGTGACGTGGTGGCTGTGGTCGAGCACCTGCGGCTGCAGGTCCCCAGGGAGAGCCGTGATCAATGGATGGCGGCAGAACGCGGCAGCTGGGAGCCTTGGCTGAAGCAACAGCCTGGTTTTCTGGGTCGTGATCTGTTCTGGGATCCGGCCACCGAAGAGGGAACGCTGCTGATTCGTTGGAGCAGTCGTCAGGCTTGGAAATCCATCCCCATGGCCGAGGTGGAGACGGTTCAGGAGCGCTTCGAGACGCTGGCCCGTGAGGCAACGGGGCAACGCCAGGGCAATCCGTTCCCGCTGGTGTTTGAAGGGGAACTGTTGCCGCAGTGACCACGCCGGACGCTCGCCTCGATCTGCAGCGCCGCCAGCGCTTGGGCATGGTCGAGGCCGTGTGGGGAGAACACAAGACAGCCGATCAGATCGTCGCCATTCTTGAGAGCTTTGCCGCAGCAGGAGAACTGGGTCTGGTGACCCGGGTGGCTCCCGAAAAGGCGTCACGGGTGTGTGAGGCGTTGCCGGCGGTGGAGCTTCATGCCGATGCTCGCTGCCTCACCCTGGGTGCACTGCCTCCTGCGCCTGCGCCACCGCCACCGGCTGCGGTGGCGGTGCTCAGCGGAGGCAGCAGTGATCGCACGGTGGTGGAGGAGATCAGCTTGGCCCTGCGTTGCCATGGCATCGGCGTGGATCCTGTGATGGATGTGGGGGTGGCTGGATTGCACCGCTTGCTGGATCAACTGCCCCGTCTCGCTACGGCGCGGATCCTGATCGCCTGCGCGGGAATGGAGGGTGCGTTGCCGACGGTGCTGGCTGGGCTGGTGCCGCAACCGGTGATCGGCGTCCCGGTTTCCGTTGGCTATGGAATCAGCGCAGGGGGACGAACCGCTTTGGAAGGAATGCTTGCCAGCTGTTCCCCAGGGCTGACAGTGGTAAATATCGACAACGGCTACGGCGCAGCCATGGCTGCATTGCGGATGCTCAGGGGCTGTGCCCCGGATGTTTCAAGCTGAGGCTTCAAGCTGCAGCGGCAGGGTCGATCTGGCCGAGACGCTGCAGCTCAGCGCTGTTGTGATCACACTCCACCTGCTGAAGAGCATGCACAAGAGCATCCAGATCAGCCTGCGCCAGCTCGCCGTCCTGTTGCCATTGCATGGAGCGGGGGTCGGGAGCCAACGCTTGAAGTGCGAAATCTGGTCAAGCCAAGCTAGGCCTGATCGCTGGGGAGAAATACTCAGAAAACCTGTAGATGAGCCATCAATGGCTCTGGCGTCTCAGAGGTGCTGGAGGTTGGGGTAAGCCGTCACCAGGTCGTTGGCGCTCAGCACATCTCCACGGCCTTCCGGTTGCCAGATCACTTCCAGGGCCATGAGTTCACTGGAGGCTGTGGAACCAAGAATGCGCAGGGTCTGGCGCAGATCTTCACCGGTGTCGGCCCCGGAGAGCTTGGCCGATGCCGTGGAGGCCACCAGCAAGGTCACAACGATGAATTCGTTAGTGGCATCAGCGTCTCCAGTGCTGTTACTCGAGTCCGTCGTCCGCTGTCCGCCGACGTTGCTGGTGAGCTCAGCGTCCAGCTTGCTGCGCTCGTTCATCGAGAGGCGATTGAACGTCGATTCAGCCGAGCTGAAGGGAACACTGCCGCTCTCGGCATTGGCGTAAACCCAGAGGTCCGGTTGGCGCAGCAGGGCCAGGGTTGTTTCCTGTAGCAGCCTCTGCAGACCGGCGGAACTGCTGGTGTCTGAGGAGGCGGCCAAGGAGCGCAAATCATCCTGTAGGGATTTGGCACTGGCCAGCAGGCCCACCTGCACCTGAATCATGTTCACGTTGTGCGGCATGGCCGGAGCCGCAGCAGCACCACCGATTGAGGGGGCATTGCCAACGCCACGAAGGGCGTTCACCAGCACGCCTGCAACCGCCATCAGGATCAGCAGACCAAACAGTCCACCACCGCCGAAGCCGAAGATGGGGATGAGGAAGGGGAAGCCCAGTCCGCCGCCGCGGTAGCCACCCCCGCGGTAACCGCCGCCGTAACTGCCACCCCCGTAGCTGCCACCTGATCGGGGCATCGAGGGAGCGCGGAAGCTGCCTCCTCCCATGCGCCCACCGCGGGCGGCATCAGCCGGCTGTGCCTGGAACAGGCACAGCCCCACAATCACCAGCGGCAACAGGAGCGATGCGAGCAGTCGTCGGGATCGTGTCAACAGTCGGGGAGTGGCCACAGCAGCGCCCACAGCATTGATCCCGCGACTCTAGGAACCACCACCAACGATGGTGACGATCTCAAGGGTGTCGTCATCCTTCACCACGATGCTGTCCCAGCGGCTGCGGGGTGCGATCACACCGTTGTGCTCGGCCACCACCAGCTGGGGGTTGTTGGCCAGCAAGGCAACAACCGCCGCCAGGCTGGCGGGATCCGGTGCTGGATCCAGCACGCGGGTTTCACCGTTGACCATCAGGGTGAGAGGCATGGCTCAGAACGTGGCGTGGTCCAGCTGCTGGAGCAGTTGCCGCGAGGCCAGACCGCTGTCATCTGCGTGCATGATCGCGCCGATCACGGCCGCGCGCTGGCCACCTGCCGTGAGCAGGGCCGGCAGGTTGGCCGAGGTGATTCCACCGATGGCGAAGACGGGGCGTTGGCTGATCGCAGTGGCCTGCGCCAGGAGCTCCACACCAACAGGCTTCCGCTCGGGTTTGACGGCCGTGCAATGGATCGGGCCAAATCCGAGATAGTCGATTGGCTCCTGCTGAGCCTGATGAACCTGATCGATGCTGTGGGTGCTGCGGCCCAGCAGACGATCAACGCCCAACAGATCGCGGGCCACCTCGCTGGGCATGTCGTCCTGGCCCAGGTGCACCCCATCCGCATCCACCGCCAGGGCCAGGTCCACACGGTCATTGATGAACAACAGCGCCCCGAAGCGGTTGCAGAGCTGCCTGAGCTGCTGAGCTTCCCGCAGGCGTTCGCGGTCGTTCCCCGCTTTGCAGCGGTACTGCACCATCCCCACGCCGTTCCGCAGGGCGGCCTCCACCCGATCGGTCAGGTCATCGCAGGGGGTCGTGATCAGGCAAAGGCGAGCATCCTTGAGTTTGTTGCGTCGCCGTGCTCCCAGGGTGGCGTTGAGGCAGGTCACCTCCAGGTCGTAAAGCCCGTAGCGGATCTCTGCGGCTTCAGCGGCCAGCGCAGGATCGATGGAGCGGCCGTACTCCTCCAGCACCCGCAACGCCTCCTGCACCCGGGCGCAGTTGGCCGCCACCACGTGGTCGGGGCTGTGGCGATCGAGTTGGGCCGGATGCTCCAGTCCGGCGCCGGTGTCGGTGCTGGTGGAGCGGGCCTGCTTGTAGCTGTCGTGATGGAGTCGCCCCAGCCGTTGACGCCAGTCCTTGAGGCGCACCACCAGATCCTGTTGCTCCAGCCCGAAGCGGCACCAGTCCTCAACCACCCTCAGTCCTTCCCGGGCACGGTCGAGGTTGGCGTCGATCAGGCGTGCCACCCGTGGATCCAGGGATGTCTCGCTTGGGGTTGGATTCATGGCACCCTGAGGGCAACGGTTTCGGCGTCGGTCATGGAGAACGGTGGTTCTGAGAGCACCATGCACGTTCTGGTCTGGGGAATCGTCCTTCTCGGCGGCATCGGCGTGTTCATCGTCTGGGGGCTGGTGAATGCCTATCCGACCGTGGCCTGAGAGCCGGCCTGAAGAATCTCGCGGGCCTGGGCTGCGTCGCGGCCGATCTGGCTGCTGAGCTCTTCGAGTCCACTGAATTTGGTCTGGCCACGCAAGCGCTGCACCGGCTCCACCCCCAGCTGCCTGCCCTCTAGCTCCAGGCTCTGATCCAGCAGGTGCACCTCCACGGCTGAGGGAGATGTGGGATCGATTGTGGGTTGGGGCCCGAGGTTCATCACAGCCGGCAGACGATCGCCATCCCCATCCAGTTGGGCCCAGGCGGCGTAGACGCCAAGCCCTGGCAAGGCCTTTCGCCCATCCACCTGGAGATTGGCGGTGGGCCAGCCCAGTTCACGGCCCAGGCCTCGGCCCCGCACCACCCGTCCCTGAAAGCGGTAGGCCCGGCCCAGCAAGGCTTTGGCGGTCGCTAGATCCCCTTGATCGAGAGCCGCGCGGATGCGGCTGCTGCTCATCCGACCCCCTTGGTCTTCAACGATGGGCACCACCTTCACCTCAACGCCGTTGCGAGCCGCTAGCCGTTCCAGCATCTCGGCGTCACCGCGCCGCTGATGACCGAAGCGGAAGTTGGTGCCCACGGCAATGCGCCTGGCTTGAAGTGTGTTCAGCAGCACGCTGCTGACGAAATCTTCGGCACTCAGCTGAGCGAGCTCGCGGGTGAAGGGCACCAGCACGAGCTGCTGGATCCCCAGGGGTTCGAGCAGAGCGAGTTTTTCGCTGGGTAGATCTAGCCTCAGGCGTGCCTCCCCGAACAGCACCTCACGGGGATGGGGCCAGAAGCTCACCACCGAGGCAACGGCCTCCTTCGGGCTGTCCTGAATGGCCTCGGCGATCACGCGGCGGTGGCCTGCATGCAGGCCATCGAAGCTTCCCAGCGCCAGGGCAGTGGGCCGACGGGCCTCCTCTGGAGAACAGAGCGGGATCAAGTAGGTGCGGAAGGTGCGCTTTGGTGGCAAGTTTGAACGACAGAGCACCAGGGCATGCCAGACCGCCTCGATTTCCAGAAGTTGTCGTTCGGCGTGCGTCGGATGGGATGGATCCGGTTCTGGATCCAGGTGGTCCTCGGCATCGTTGTGGTGGGCGTTCTGCTGTTCAACAACATCGGCGGCAGCCTGGCTCGAAATTCCGAACGTGCTGTGGGCCTGGGGCCTGGCTTGTCGCTCACGTCCCTGGCCTTTCTCGTGCTGCTGTTCAGCCTCTGGCAGGGTTGGCTGATCGTGCGGACCGGTCGGGCGATCGATAGTGCGGCCCGTCCCAGTCGGGGCGAGGTGGCGCGGCTGATCAAACGGGGGCTGTTGGCGGATCTCCTGGGCCTCACCTTCGCCACCATCGGCTATCAGGCCCTCGCCGGCAGCCTGTTCGTGCAGGCCTCGATGCAGACTCCCGGCATTGCCATCGGCGGCCGTGGCATGGCCGACAACCTGGCGATCACCTCCCTGGAAATGCTGTCTGTGCTCAGCAACACCCAGGTGCTGTTCGCCCACCTGATCGGGGTGGTGTTCTCCCTCTGGTTGCTGCAGCGGGTTTACCGCACCAGTTGATCCTTGAGCTTGAGCTGCGGCAGTCCGCTGAGGGGGCCCCGCCAGAACAGGTCGGGCTGGATCGGTGTGAGTGATGGTGAATTGGCATGGATCTGGGCCACATCACTGGGCCAATCCCTTGGGCCTTCTCCGGCTGATTCCAGATCCTGCACGGCTTCTCCGGCCAGCCAGTAGTAGGCGCGGCCACGGGGGTCTTCCCGACGGCTGAATTGCTCGTCGTAGCGCCGGATCGAGAGACGGGTCCAGCGCAGTGCTCCCATCTCCTCCCGGGCACAGGGGGGGATGTTGAGGTTGAGCAGCAGGTTGTCGGGCCACTGGTCGGCGATGGCCTGTTCACTCACCTCAAGGGCAAGATCGGCGGCCGCCTGGAACTGACGCCACTGGAAGCAGGCGCTGCTCACCGCCAGGGAACGAATGCCCTCAAGGGTGCCTTCCATCGCTGCGGCAACAGTGCCGGAGCAGAACACATCGGTTCCCAGGTTGGGGCCGTGATTGATGCCGGAGAGCACCAGGTCTGGCTTCTCCTTCACCAGTTCGAACAGGGCCAGCTTCATGCAGTCGGCGGGGGTGCCACTGCAGGCCCAGGCGGTGACCCCTGGGGCGAACAGTTCATCGGCCCGCTCGGCGCGTATGGGGGTCTGCAGGGTGAGGCCATGGCCTGTGGCCGAACGTTCCTGATCCGGGCAGACCACCGTCACGTGGTGGCCGCGGGCTGCCGCTGCGGCGGCCAGGGTTCGGATGCCGTCGGCGAAGACCCCATCGTCATTGCTGATCAGGATCCGCAGCGGGGCCATGGGGTCATTCGCACTCAGGTGAACCTAAGCGGCACGGCTGCTTACAGTCGGCAGCTGTCTGTTCCATCCATGTGAGCGCACCGGTCACCCTGCAGCAGCTCACCGATCAACTCGATGCCCTCGAGCAGCAGGCTGCGGCGGAGATCGCCGAAGCGGCCGATGCCGATGCGCTGGAGCAACTGCGGGTCGGGCTGCTGGGCAAGAAGGGCCGCATCTCCGGAGTGCTTGGGGCGATGGGCAAGCTGCCCGGTCAGGAGCGTCCCCTTGTGGGTCAGCGCGCCAACGTGCTGAAAACGCAGGTGCAGTCGCTGTTGGGTGAGCGGTTGCAGGCCGTGAAGCAGGCGGCCATGGCGGAGCGCATCGCCAGAGAAAGCCTCGATGTCACCGCTCCGGCTTCAGGGGTGCGGATGGGGCATCGCCATCCCCTGATCACCACCACTGAAGAGATCGTCGATCTGTTCCTGGGCCTCGGCTACAGCGTGGCCGAGGGGCCTGAGGTGGAGCGGGACCACTACAACTTCACGGCCCTGAACATCCCCGAGGACCATCCGGCCCGGGACATGCAGGACACTTTCTATTTGGGTGGTGACCTGCTGATGCGGACCCACACCTCCCCGGTTCAGATCCGCCACCTCGAAGAGAACCCGCCTCCGGTGCGGATCGTGGCTCCCGGTCGGGTCTATCGCCGTGATGCCGTTGATGCCACCCACTCGCCGGTGTTCCACCAGGTGGAGGTGCTGGCCATTGATGAAGGCCTCGATTTCAGCCACCTGCGCGGCACGGTGATGGCCTTCCTCAAGGCCTTCTTCGGTGATCTGCCGGTGCGCTTCCGGGCCAGTTATTTCCCCTTCACCGAGCCCTCCGCCGAGGTGGATGTTCAGTGGCGCGGCCGCTGGCTTGAGGTGATGGGCTGCGGCATGGTGGATCCTGCCGTGTTGGAAGGGCTGGGCCTCGATCCCGAGCGCTACAGCGGTTTCGCCGCGGGCCTTGGGGTGGAGCGCTTCTGCATGGTGCGCCATGGTATTGACGACATCCGCCGCCTGTACACCAGCGATCTGCGCTTCCTCGAGCAGTTCTGATCAGGAACCTTCGTTACTTCGTTACTGAGCGTCGTTCAGTTCTCGCGCGTCCCATAGGGTGAGGTTGCCCTCTACCCGTCGTGGATCAGTGCCCCTGATCGGACTGATCGTCAATGACGGCAAGCCGCTGGCGGTGCAGACGGCGGACGCGATTCAGCAGCGCCTGGAGGCAGCCGGCCATGCCGTGGAGCGGGCCAGCAGTGCCGGGGGCATGGTGGGCTTTGCCAACCCTGATCAGCACCTGCGGCTGCGGGGGTACAGCGCCTGTGTGCCCAAGGGCTTCGATCAATCGATGGTGTTGGCCATCGTGCTGGGGGGTGATGGCACGGTGCTCTCCGCCGCGCGGCAGACCGCCCCTGTGGGGATTCCGATTCTCACGATCAACACCGGCCATCTGGGGTTCCTGGCCGAGGCCTATCTCGATGATCTGGACCGGGCCCTCGATGTGGTGCTCACCCAGCAATGGACGATCGAGGAACGCAGCAACCTCGTGGTGAGTGTGATGCGAGGCGATCAGCGCCGCTGGGAGGCGCTGTCCCTCAACGAAATGGCCCTGCACCGTGAGCCGCTCACGAGCATGTGTCACTTCGAGATCGCCATCGGCCGCCACGCCCCGGTGGATATTGCCGCCGATGGTGTGATCCTCTCCACGCCGACGGGATCCACGGCCTACGCCCTCAGCTCCGGAGGGCCGGTGATCACGCCGGATTGTCCGGTGCTGCAACTCACCCCGATCGCGCCCCATTCCCTGGCCTCCCGCGCCCTGGTGTTCAGCGACCGTGAACCCGTCACGATTTTTCCCGCCACGCCGGAGCGGCTGATGATGGTGGTGGACGGCAGTGCCGGTTGCTACGTCTGGCCGGAAGATCGGGTGCTGATCCGCCGCAGCGATCACCCGGTGCGCTTTGTGCGCCTCGCCGACCATGAGTTCTTCCAGGTGCTGCGCAACAAATTGGGTTGGGGCCTGCCCCATATCGCCAAGCCCGAGCGGGAATGAACGCTGTTCCCCTGTTGCTGTTGGCAGGACCTTCGGCGGTGTCGCTGGCGCCCCGACTGGCTGCATCGGGCTACGCTACAGTGAATTGGCTCAGTGCCGGGCCCTCGGCCCATGCCCCTGAACCGGGTGAATCGCCAGTGGCCGCTGTGCTGGCGGCCGATCAGGCCGCATTGATTCAAGATCTGCGCAGCCGTTTCGGGGCCATGCCGATCCTGCTTGATCTGGAACGCGACAGCGTTGAGGCTCGCGCCTCCTGCCTGGGAAGCGGTGTCGATGATTTCTGGCTCTCGGAGATCGGGCCCAGCGATCTGCTGCTGCGTCTGCGCCTGCACCGCACGATTCAACAGCGCTCAGGGCAGCGACCGGCGCTGCTTGAGCTGGACGATCTCAGCGTTGATCCAACCAACCGAACGGTGCGGCGGGGAGACCGTGTGGTGGCGTTGACGGCCAGGGAATTTATGCTGTTGCAGGTGCTGCGGCGGCGGCGTGGCCAGGTCTTGAGCCGCGAGCTGCTGCTTCAGGAGGTGTGGCAGGGGGAGCGTTCCAGCAGCAATGTTGTTGAGGTGTACGTGCGCTACCTGCGTCAGAAGCTGGAGGCCGGTGGTGAGCGTCGTTTGCTGCACACCGTGCGCGGCCGGGGCTATTGCCTCGGGCAGGTGTTGCCGGAGGCTTGAGCGGCCATGGATGCTCTGCCCCCTGAGTCACCGCCGCAGTGGCTGTCAATTGGGGCCCGCTGGTGCGTGGCCCAGCAGCGTTGCATTGATCTCGAGGTGGCCCGCAGTCCGGAACAGCAGCGGCTGGGCTTGATGCAGAGGCCGGCTCTGCCGCCCTTGCGCGGGATGTGGTTCCCCTTCTCCACCCCGCAGCCGGTGAGCTTTTGGATGTTCAACACCCTTGCGCCACTGGACATGATCTTTGTGCGCGATGGGCGGGTGCTTGATCTGGTGCCTGCCGTTCCCACCTGCTCTGCCCTGCCCTGTCGCTCCTACGCCGCCGATGCCGACGGCAATGGACGGGCTGATTTTGTTGATGCGGTGATTGAGATCGGTGCCGGTGAGGCGCAGCGGCTTGGGATTGGCATCGGCGATCCGGTTCGGATCACCCCGCTCAAGTCTTCCCCTTGAAGCCGGCTTGAGCCGGCTTCGTTCCCGTCACGATCAAGGTGGGGTTCATCGGAGCCAGGCGGGTGCCATCCCCCAGCGGTTGTCCCCGCCAGGCCTGCAGTTGCTGCACGCGCACGGCCAATCCAGCGTTCTCGAGCAGTGGCCGAACGCTGGCCAAGGCCTCGATGCTCGCCAGGGGAATCACCACAACACCTCCAGGCCGCAACCGGGCGAGCACGTCCTGCAGCAAGCGCTCCCGTTGGGCGCCCCCGCCCCCGAGCAGAACCCGGTCAGGCTGGCTGAGCTGGCTCGGGAGCTCGCCGTTCAGCACCGTGGTGGCGTCAGCCTCCAGTACCGCCGCAGGGCTGACGCCGAGCCGTTGTGCATTGCGTTGGATCAGTTTCGCGCCACCGGCGCGGCGTTCCACCGCCAGCAGTTGCAGCCCTGGGCGCAGGCGCAGCGCCTCGAGACCAACGCTGCCGGTGCCGGCCCCCAGATCCCAGAGCACGCCCAGCAGCGGCAAGGCGAGTTCGGCCAGCAGTTGGATGCGCACCTCCCGCTTGGTCATCAATCCGGGGTGATCGCTGTGCTGCAGGTAGAGCCCGTCATCGAGCCCGAACAGTGGCAGCTGATGCGGATCCGGTGCGGCCGGTTCGCGGGCGATCAGCAGTGCAATCAGCAGCGGCTGCAGATCTGTTGGTAGTGCGGCGTGTGGGGCGATCAGCTGCACCCGTTCATCGGGGTGGCCGAGGTTTTCGCAGAGCCACAGGTCTGTGCTGGCCTCCAGGCCGCTGCTGCGCAACATCTGCTGCACGGTGCCGGCGCCCCCCTGGTTCGGGTCCGTCAGCACCGCCAGGGCCGCCGGTCGCTTCTGCAGGGTGCTGGCCAGGATTTCGGGGTCCCGTCCGTGCAGGCTCACCCAGTCGGCGTCCTGCCAGGGGCGCCCGATGCGGGCGAAAGCCAGCTGCAGAGATGTGGGGGCGGGATGAAACCGCAGCCGCTCTGCCCCGATGCGGTCGCAAAGGATGCGCCCTAGGCCGAACCAGAGCGGATCGCCGCTGGCCAGCACCACCACAGTTTGATCAGTCGTTTTTGATTGCAGGCTGTCCACCAGAGCCCGCGGGTCATCGCTGCTGATCAGCTCGGGCTTGGCGTCCCCCAGCCAGTCCTGCAGAGCTGCTTGCAACCGCTGCGGTGCTGCAATCACGGTGGCCGCCCGCAGCAGCGTCTGCTGTGGAGCGGGCAACGAGGCGGGTGCCCCGGCGTCGGCGCCGATCACATCGATCATCCCGTCATTCTGGTGTGAGGGTTTGTGGGGCCATGGCAGGGGGTGATCTGCTGGTGGATCGCTTGGTGGCTGGGGGCTTCCTGCGTCCTGCGGTGCTGCTTCGAGGCTTGCAGCTGCGTCGCCCGGCCCTCTCCTGCTGGAGAGTGGGCCTGGTGATGGGACTCAGTGGGCTGCTGGTGGAGCCCCTGGCTTGGCTGCAGTCGTGGCTGTGGGCTCGCCGCTTGCGGAAGGCTGAACTGCCTGACGACCCGATCGTGGTGATTGGCCACTGGCGCAGTGGCACCACCTATCTGCATCAGTTGCTGGCCTGTGACCCCACGCTGGCCACGGCGCGCAATTCGCTCACCACGGCGCCGCAGGTGGCCTTGCTGCTTAAACCCTGGATTCGCTGGGCACTCCAAGCGTGGATGACGCGGCAGCGGCCGATCGATGCGGTGCCCTGGGGTCCGGCTGACCCCCAGGAGGATGAGATCGGTCTGGCCCGACTCACCATCGACACCAACATGGCGGGCATGGCCTTTCCCCTCTCCTATCCCTGGTTTTTCCGGCGCAATGTTCTGGGTTCCTCCGCTGCCTTCGAGCGGCAGTGGCTGCACTTCACCAAGCTCACCTGGTGCCATGACGGGCAGGGAAAGACGGGACTGCTGATCAAGAACAGTGCCCATTCCGCCCGGGTGGAGTTGGTGCTGCGCCACTTCCCCAGGGCGCGCTTTGTGCTGTTGCGCCGTGATCGGCAGGCTTCGATCCGCTCGCTGGTTCAGGTGAAGCAGCGGTTGGGTTCACTGGTGGGCCTCCAGCCCCTGCCCGATGCCGTTACCCAGGTGGAGGAAACGGTTGCGGCCAATCGCCAGCTGCTTGAGGCCTTTGAAGCGTCTCGGTACCGGATTCCTGCGGGGCAGTTGGTGGAGGTGTCCTATGAGGCATTGATCCGCCAACCCTTCGCTGCGGTGAAACGGATCTATGACGAACTCGGGCTCAGCAGCTGGCCACTGACGCAGGCCCCGCTGCAGGCGCGGATTGCTCAGGCCCGCAGCTACATCGCTGATCCGGTGACGCTGCCCTTGACGGCGGAACAGCGCCTGAACGACCTGATGGAGGAGGCATGACCCCAGCCCACGATCGCCGCCAACGCTTGCACGAGCTTGTGATTGCCTTGATTGCTCAGCAGAACGATCTGCCCCTGCTCGATCCCGATCAGCCCGACCTGGAGGGGACGGCCCCCGGCCGTTGGCTGGACCAGAACCGCCGCAGCCTGCATCGCTATCAAGCCTTGGTTCGCACGGCGGTCACCTTGGATGCCCTGCTGGATGCCGAAGACAATCCCTCACCACTGTCTGCAGGCTGATGTCTGCGGGCTGATGTCTGCAGGCTGATTTCAACGGCTGGCTGATCGCGTCAAACCTGGCAATCTGGGTCGACTCTCGGCCCCTGCATGGCTTCGTTCGGTTGGTCCGCTCTGAACTCCCTGCTGGGTCGCGGCAAGCAAGCCAAGGGCTGGCAGCCACCGGAGGCCTCCTGGAGCCGACCCTTCGGCTTGGGCTGGGACAAGCCCTACACGGTTCGCTATGCCAGCAACCTCGACGACGGCCCCAACCACGGCATGCCGCTGGGGGGCTTTGGAGCTGGCTGCTTCGGGCGGGCGCCCGACGGCAACATCAACCTCTGGCACCTCGATGGCGGCGAGCACTGGTTTGGGGTGCTTCCCGACTGCCAGTTCGCTCTGTTTGAAGGGAATGGTCGCGGCAAGCGCTCCCACGCCTTGGCGGTTCAGCCGGATCGGGATGCCTCGCGGCCGGAGGCTGGCCAGCCGCTGAAGGCCTGGGAGTGGTACCCGGCCAGCACGCCGGATCGCAGCACCGGCACCTATTCCGCCCGTTACCCCCTCAGCTGGACCAACTATGAGGGAGTGTATGACGCCGAGGTGCGTTGTGAGGCCTTCAGCCCGATCCTGCCGGGTGATTACCAGCGCACCAGCTACCCGGTGGCGGTGTTCGTCTGGACGCTGCGCAATCCCACGGATCAGCCTCTGGATTTGTCGTTGCTGCTGAGTTGGCGCAACACCACCGGCTGGTTCACCAACACCGATGCCTCGGCGGAGGTTCACTTCCGCGATGACGGCAGCCCCGAGCACAACTACGCCCCGGCCATCGGCAACACCGCCGGCCAGCGCAACCGTTGCATTGATGATGGCTCCCTCAAGGGAGTGGTGCTGGAGGGCAACATCTCCAAACCCGTTGCCGAAGGAGAGGGCCAGTGGTGCATTGCCACAGCCGAGCAGCCCGGTGTGACGATCCAGCGCTGCAGTCGCTGGAATCCCAGCGGTGATGGGCGTGAGCTGTGGGACAGCTTCAGTGCTGATGGCTCCATCCCTGAAAGCAACAACGACCGACGCAGTGGATCCGACGATCCCCTCAGTGCTGCGCTGGCGGTGCAGTGTCAGCTGGTCCCTGGGCAGAGCATTGAGATTCCGCTGGTGATCAGCTGGGACCTGCCTGTGACGGCTTTTGCTACCGGCAGTCATGCGCTGCGCCGCTACACCGATTTCTTTGCTGCGGATGCCAATCAGGCGGTTGCCATCGCCGCTGAAGCGCTGCGTGACTGGCGCAGTTGGCGTCAGCAGATCGAGGCCTGGCAGCAGCCGGTGCTGCAACGCCAGGACCTGCCGGAACCGCTGCGGATGGCTCTGTTCAATGAGCTCTACGACCTCTGCAGTGGCGGCAGTCTCTGGAGTGCGGCATCACCGGAGGATCCCTACGGTCGCTTCGGCGTTCTCGAGTGCCTTGACTACGCCTGGTACGAAAGTCTTGACGTTCGTCTCTATGGATCCCTGGCCCTGCTGCAGCTCTGGCCGGAACTCGACAAGGCCGTGCTGCGCAGCTTTGCCCGGGCGATTCCGGCCGCAGATGCCACCCAGCGCCCGATCGGTTGGTATTTCACCCAGGGCAAGGGCCGGGTGGAAGCTGACCGCAAGGTGAAAGGAGCCACCCCCCACGACCTGGGGGCTCCCAACGAGATCCCCTGGGATGCGACCAACTACACCGCTTATCAGGACTGCAACCTCTGGAAGGACCTCGGCAGCGACTTTGTGCTGCAGGTGTGGCGCACCTTCAAGCTCGCCCCCAGTGGTGAAGACATCCGCTTCCTCGCTGATTGCTGGCCGGCGGCCGTGGAGGCGCTGCGCTACCTCAAGACCTTCGACGTGAACAACGATGGCCTGCCCGACAACGGCGGTGCTCCGGATCAGACCTTCGACGACTGGCCCCTCAAAGGGGTGAGTGCCTACTGCGGTGCCCTCTGGATTGCTGCGCTTGAGGCAGCCCTGGCCATTGCCCAGACGCTTCATCTCAGCACCGGGCTCGACACCTCCGCTGAGCAACGGGAATTCAGCGGTTGGCTGGAGCAATCCCGAGGCAATTTCGACAAGCTGCTCTGGAACGGCGAGTACTACGACATTGATGCCGAGAGCGGCACCCCGGTGGTGATGGCCGATCAGCTCTGCGGCGATTTCTACGCACGGCTCCTGGGCCTGCCGCCGGTGGTGAGCGACAACAACAGCCGCAGCACCTTGAAGGCGGTGAAGGAGGCCTGCTTCGAGGCTTTCGATGGCGGATCCCTCGGTGTGGCCAATGGTCTTCGTCGCGATGGCACGCCCTTGGATCCCAATGGCACCCACCCGCTCGAGGTGTGGACGGGGATCAACTTCGGGATCGCCAGCTACTACCGGCTGATGGGAGACAAGCAGACGGCGCAAGCGATCTGCTCAGCGGTTGTCGAGCAGGTGTATTCCGGTGGTCTGCAGTTCCGCACCCCTGAGGCGATCACTGCGGTGAACACCTTCCGGGCCTGTCACTACCTCAGGGCCATGGCCATCTGGGGGCTCTGGGCCACGGAGACCGATTGGACGCTCATCCCCGGAGCGGATGCCCGTTGAAGCGTGGCGCTTGGGGATTCACCGAACTGGTGGCGGTAATCCCTGGCGAAGTGATTGCGGCTCTGGAAGCCGTAATGGCAGGAGATTTCATGCACGGTGCTGCTGCCAATGGCCTGCTGCACCGCCGGTGAGCTAAGGGCGTGATGCACCTGGCTGAGCCGGATCTGTTTCAGCAACGCCATGGGGCCGGTGCCGAAGCTCTGGCGGCAGTGGTGAACGATCGAAGAACGCGAGGCGAAGATCGTGGCGCTGAGATCGTTGAGCGTGATTGCTTGGCCGGTGTTCTTGAACCCCCAAGCCACCAGATCCTTCATCAATCCCGCCCCCACACCGAGTTCACCACTGGCTGTTCCCTGCAGCTGATGGGCTGACAACGCCTCCAGCGCCGCCACTTCCACCAGATCCTCCTGGCCCCCTCCCATCAGCTGGGCCTGGATCAAGGCGCTGATCTCCTCAAACCTCTGGGGGTGGAGGTTGGCGGAGTTGGATCGTTGGATCACCTCCAGCACCTGGTGATCACCGGTGGTGGTGGCGAGCTGTTCAAATCGTGTTTGGGAGATGAGGGCAGCCTGGATGTGGGCCCCTGCCGGAAGCTGAACAAAAGCGTCGCTCAGGTTGGTTTGAAAACCATGCAGAGAGCCGGGTTGTGTTTCCTTCCCGCGAACCACCGGCAGCTGATCGGTGGTGTTCAAGCTGAGGGGCATCACCCCAGGGCGTCGGTTGCCCTGAAGCAGCAGGTCTTGATTGGTCTGGATGGATACAACCGGCAGCTGCTGTGAACCACCCAGCCGGAACGTCCCTTCGAGTCGGCCCCGGCTCAATTGGGCGACATCCATCTCAAAGCCCACCGCCTGCAGGCTCTTGCTGAGGCACGGAGCAGAGTGGAATACAACCTCCATGGGCTGATTGTTGGCGTGAATCGCCTTCTTTTCGGGTTTGTTGTGAGAATTCATTGATTCACCGCTTCCCCATGCGCCGTTTGCTCTGCTGTTTGTTGGCTGCTTTGGGGCTGCTGCTGCTCACGCCAGGTCTGGCCTGGGCCCAGGTGCACCAGCATGAGAACGAGGATGGCGTCGCCATGGTTCGTTCGCTGGAGAGCCTGCGGGACCTCGATTACGACAGCTGGCAGGCGGTGGCCTACCGCGAGGGCCCTCCCGGCCAGCCGGTGGTGCTGCGCGTGGTGGGCTACCCCGGCAAACTGCGGCTTGATCATCCGGTGAGCCTCCAGGTGTTGGCGGGTCGGCGCGAATGGCAGCTGGACGACATCACCCTGGCCAATCCGGTGTTGGCCACCGATGGCCGTGACGCAGCGGCTGAATTTGCCCTCGATCCTCTGCTGGACGATCTCAGCAACAACCGACCGCTGCGTTTGGCGTTGCCGGGTGTCTTCACCGAGTTGCCGATCCCTCCCTACGTCGTCGGTGAATGGCGGTCCCTGCAGGAGCTGCCCCTCAGCTGATGTGGGAGCTCTGGATGCGGCGGGCCCTGGCCCTGGCCGCCCTTGCAGAAGGTCACACCAGCCCCAACCCTCTCGTGGGGGCCTTGGTTCTTGATCGCGAAGGGCGCCTTGTGGGCGAAGGCTTTCATGCGCGCGCTGGAGATGCCCATGCTGAGGTGGGTGCCTTGCGGCAGGCCGGGGATGCGGCCCGGGGCGGAACCCTCGTGGTCACCCTTGAACCCTGCTGCCACCACGGCCGCACGCCCCCCTGCAGTGAGGCGGTTCTTCGCGCGGGCATTGGCCGCGTTGTGATCGCCCTGGAGGATCCCGATCCCCGGGTGGATGGGGGCGGCATCCGGCAGCTGAGGCAGGCGGGGCTGGAGGTGATCAGTGGTGTGCTGCGCGAGGAGGCTCGCCAGCAGAACCGGGCCTTTCTGCACCGCGTTCGCACCGGCCGCCCGTTTGGAATCTTGAAGTGGGCCATGAGCCTGGATGGCCGCACTGCTTTGCCCAATGGGGCCAGCCAATGGATCAGTGGTCCACCCGCCCGTGATTGGGTGCATCGGCTGCGCAGCGGCGTGGATGCCGTGGTGGTTGGGGGCGGCACGGTTCGCGGCGATGATCCGTTGCTCACCAGCAGGGGCCGGCGTTCACCGGAACCGCTGCGGGTGGTGCTGAGCCGCAGTTTGGATCTGCCGGATCAGGCCAAGCTCTGGGACACCGCGGTGGCGCCGACCCTCGTGGCCCATGGCCCCGATGCCGATCTCCGGCGTTTGCCATCCGGCCCTGAGGACCTTCGGCTTTCGGCCTGTGAACCGCAGCAGCTGATGGAGGCCCTGGCGGAACGGGGGTGCAACCAGGTGCTTTGGGAATGCGGCCCTGAGCTGGCGGCCGCGGCGATCCGGCAGGGCTGTGTGCAGGAGATCGCAGCGGTGGTGGCTCCGAAGTTGATGGGGGGCATGGCGGCCCGCACCCCCCTTGGAGATCTGAACTTCAGCGCCATGGATCAAGTGCTGCAGGGGCAGTGGCATCAGAGCGAGCCCATGGGCAGCGACTGGTTGCTGCGTTGGCGCAGCGGCAGCTGAGCTCAGCGCTCCCGGCTTTGCCGATCGAGGCTGCTGGCAAAGCGGCCGATGAGCACTCCCATCACGGCAGCGAGGTAGAGCGGTCCGGCAACGCTGGTGGCCACACTCACCATCCGTGACAGGGGGAGCATCGGGCTGATGTCCCCGAAGCCGACGGTGGTGAGGCAGACGAAGGCGTAGTAGTTGATGGCCGAAAAAAGGCGGGCGCTGGCTAGAACGCTCGAATCGCCGACGTTGGCCATCTCCAGGGGTTGAAAGCTGCCCGGCTGGATGGTTTCCAGAGCACTCATCACCAGGCCGGCGGCGAGTCCGATGTGCAGGTACCCCGCAGTGGCACCCATCAGCAGCGCCTCGGTGACGCGCTTGGTGCTGGCGAAGCGAGTTACCAGGCGGATCACGCTCCAGCCCACCAGCACGCTCCAGCTCAGGGCCAGCGGCATGCCGCTGTAAATCAGCTCCAGGGGCGTGAGCAGCCAGAGCCACATGGTCACCACGGCCATCAGCCCCAGACCCCGATACAGCACATCACTCCAGTTCGGAGCGTTGCTGCTCCTCACCATCACCTGGGTGAGTAGCAAGGCAATCAGGCTGTAGCCGATGTAGGTCGCCCACACCAGGCGGGGAAAGGCGAAGCCCACGGTGGCAATCACAGTGCAAAGCAACAGCAGCTTCAGCTGGGTGTCATCACGCCGCAGGAGCCGCTGAACCAGTCCCACCAGCACCTTGGCCACTGTCGCTGCCCCCAGGTTCGGCAGTGAGCTGCGGCTGTCAAGCCTTGCTCAATCGAGCAAGGAGAGCTGCTGGTGCTTCTTGGCAGGAACAGTTGGCTTGAGTGCTCTGCAGTCCCATGGCTCCGCTGGTGCTGGCGTGAGCATCGGCTCGAGGGCGCGTCGGTGGGCTCCATCACCCGGTTCCAGCCAGATGCTCTCCAACCCCTCGGGAATGATCACCGGCATCCGATCGTGCAAAGGCGCCACCAGGCTGTTGGGCTGCGTCGTGATCACGCAGCAGGTCTCCACTTCACTGCCATCGGGGCCGATCCAGCGGTCCCAGACACCGGCCAGCCAGAACATCTGCCGATCTTTGCGCTGGATCAGATGTCCCTTTTCAAAAAAGCCGGTGCTGGGCAGAAGGCAGCGGTGATGACGCCATGGCCCGCGAAAGGAGGCTTTCTCCGCGATGGTTTCGGCGCGGGCGTTGATCGGTCGCGGCGCCTGCAGCGGGTCCTTGACCCAGCCCGGTAGGAGGCCCCAGAGCATGTGGGAGAGATGGCCTTCACCGTGCTCACGCCGCACAGCCAGCACCGGTTCGTGGGGGCGGATCAGCTCGCGGGGGGCGTAATGCTCCAGCCAGGCGCTGTCCTCCGGCCGCAACCAGCTGCGCAGCAGCTGCTGCAATTCCGCGCGAGGCGTGTCGAGGCAGTAGCGACCACACATGGGCAGAAGCTAGGCGCCGTTCGGTTCTCACACCCGTTGATTGCCAGAGATCCCTCGTAGCGTGTCGGAACTCTCAGGCCATCCATGCCGATCCGCCAGGACGACAACCAGCCGAACCGTCGCTTCGGGATCATCAACCTGGTGCTGATTGGCTTCGGGGTGTTGCTGCTGGCCAGCAGCTTCCTTCCCAGCAATGGCATGCAGCAGGTGCCGCGGGTGCCCTACTCCCTGTTCATCGACCAGGTGAATGACGGTGCGGTGAAGCGGGCCTTCATCACGCAAGACCAGATTCGCTACGAGCTGAGTGATCCCGAGGAGGGCACGCCTCCCGTGCTGGCCACCACGCCGATCTTCGACATGGATCTGCCCCAACGCCTCGAGACCAAGGGCGTTGAATTCGCGGCAGCTCCCCCGAAGAAGCCGAACATCTTCACCACCATCCTCAGCTGGGTGGTGCCGCCCCTGATCTTCATCCTGGTGCTGCAGTTCTTTGCTCGCCGCTCGATGGGCGGTGGTGCTCAGGGGGCGTTGAGCTTCACCAAGAGCAAGGCCAAGGTGTACGTGCCCGATGAAGAGTCGCGCATCACCTTCGCCGATGTGGCGGGTGTGGATGAGGCCAAGCAGGAACTCACCGAAATCGTCGATTTCCTCAAGCGTCCTGAGCGTTACGCCGAGATCGGCGCACGCATCCCCAAGGGTGTGCTGCTCGTCGGCCCTCCCGGCACGGGCAAGACCCTGCTGTCCAAGGCGGTGGCCGGCGAAGCCGAAGTGCCGTTCTTCATTATTTCCGGCTCCGAGTTCGTGGAGCTCTTCGTCGGCGCCGGTGCCGCCCGTGTTCGCGACCTGTTTGAAGAAGCGAAGAAGAAGGCCCCCTGCATCATTTTCATCGACGAACTCGATGCCATTGGCAAGAGCCGCTCTGGCTCCATGGGCGTTGTTGGTGGCAACGACGAACGGGAGCAAACCCTCAACCAGCTGCTCACAGAGATGGATGGTTTCACCGCCCAGGACAAGCCGGTGATCGTTCTGGCGGCCACCAACCAGCCCGAGGTGCTGGATGCAGCCTTGCTGCGCCCGGGTCGTTTCGACCGGCAGGTTCTGGTCGACCGCCCCGATCTCTCCGGCCGCAAGACCATCCTCGAGATCTACGCCAAGAAGGTGAAGCTGGCTGCAGGTGTTGACCTCGACAGCGTCGCCCAGGCCACCAGTGGTTTCGCCGGCGCTGATCTCGCCAACCTGGTGAATGAAGCTGCCCTGCTCGCAGCGCGTGCCCAGCGCACCAGCGTTGAGCAGCAGGATCTCGGTGAAGCGATCGAGCGGGTTGTGGCTGGTTTGGAGAAGAAGAGCCGCGTCCTTCAGGACGATGAAAAGAAAGTGGTGGCGTACCACGAGGTGGGCCACGCGATCGTGGGCCATCTCATGCCTGGCGGCAGCAAGGTGGCCAAGATCTCGATCGTGCCCCGTGGCATGAGCGCCCTGGGCTACACCCTGCAGCTGCCCACCGAAGAGCGCTTCCTCAATTCCAAGGAGGAACTCCAGGGCCAGATCGCCACGCTTCTGGGTGGTCGCTCGGCTGAGGAGATCGTCTTCGGCAAGATCACCACGGGTGCTGCCAACGATCTGCAGCGGGCCACCGATCTGGCTGAGCAGATGGGGGGCACCTATGGCATGAGCGACACCCTGGGGCCCTTGGCCTACGACAAGCAAGGCGGTGGCCGTTTCCTTGGCGGGGGCAACAACCCACGCCGCTCGGTGAGTGATGCCACGGCTCAGGCCATTGATAAGGAGGTCCGCGGGCTTGTGGACCAGGCCCACGACGATGCCCTCGCGATCCTGCGCGAGAACATGGCGCTGCTCGAGACGATCGCCCAGAAGATCCTCGAAAAAGAGGTGATCGAGGGGGATGACCTCAAGCAGATGCTCGAGGCGAGTGTGCTGCCGTCCGGTGTGACCGCTTGACGGCAGCGGGCCTCATCCCCGATAACAGTCCTTTGAACCGTCGCGATGGCTACCGCTTCTGCGGGCGTTGCTGCTGTCCTCTCTCCGCTGTGCGCACGTGACTTCCTTTCCTCAGCGGATTGTTCCGCCGAGGAAACAGCAGCGTTGCTGGATCTGGCTGCACAACTGAAGAGCGGCGATCGTCGGATCGATCTGGGCAACCGTGTGCTGGGTCTGATCTTCAGCAAGGCCTCCACCAGAACCCGTGTGAGCTTTCAGGTGGCCATGGCCCGCCTCGGCGGCCAGACGGTGGATCTCAATCCTTCCGTCACCCAGCTCGGCCGCGGCGAGCCGCTGGAAGACACGGCCCGGGTTCTCAGCCGTTACTGCGATGTGCTGGCGATTCGCACCTTCGCCCAGCAGGAACTGGTGGACTACGCCCACTGGGCCTCGGTGCCGGTGATCAATGCCCTCACCGATCTGGAGCATCCCTGTCAGGCCCTGGCCGATTTCCTCACCATGCAGGAAGCCCATGGCGCCCTTCCTGGTCAGACCCTGGCCTATGTGGGCGACGGCAACAATGTGGCCCATTCCCTGATGCTCTGCGGCGCTTTGCTGGGGGTGAATGTGCGGATCGGCTGCCCCGAGGGCTTCGAGCCCTTGCCGGGTGTGCTTGAGCAGGCTCAATCCCTGGCACAGCACGGTGCCTCGATTGAGGTGGTGACGGATCCCCGTGAGGCGGTGGCGGGAGCCCAGGCCGTTTACACCGACGTTTGGGCCTCCATGGGCCAGGAAGCCGAACAGGCGCAGCGGGAGCAGGCCTTTGCGGGATTCTGCGTGGATCAAGCCCTGATGGAGCAGGCGGCAGCCGATGCGATCGTTCTGCACTGCCTGCCGGCCCACCGCGGTGAGGAGATCAGCGCCGAGGTGATGGAGGGCAAGGCGAGCCGCATCTTTGATCAGGCCGAAAACCGTCTGCATGCGCAGCAGGCGCTGTTGGCGGTGTTGATGGGTGGTCTGTGACGGTGATCCACCGCTGGTTAGTTCCGTTGATCGTCACCGCCCATGCGGTGGCAGCGTCAGCGGATCAGGCCACCGACAAACAACAGCAGAGCACCATCGCCCGATGGACGGCCGAGAAAATCTGTGAAATGGGTGTGGATGCTTTTTACGCCTTGCCGGATCCTGAGCTCAAAACCATGTTTGAGCGCGACACCTCGATGCGTTACGAGGATGTTCCCAACGCACCAACCGATCAGGAGAAGTCCCGTATCACCGGGCAGTTGATGGGATATCTGATGGCGGCCTGTCCGCAACAGCTTGAGTCGTACAAAAACCGCTGAAGAGCATCGCGATGCGTAAGGAACGCTGCTGGGTTTGGTTCAAAGGTGGCCTCTCGGAGGACGGGCACTGGATGTCGGGCTGGGTAGCCAGCACAACCGAGCAGCCGGGGCTGCTGATTGAGCATCCCGGCTATGTCCCCTGCCGGGTTCCCGAATGGCGTGTGGTGTTCAAGGAGCCCAAAGACCTGAACTTGGCGCCGAGCATTCCCGAGGCTGCGGTGTGGAAGCTGGTTTGAGGTGAGCCTGCGCTTGCGGCACACGGCAAGGAACGGTACAAATGTATTGCCCGAACCTTTTCTTGCGGTGACCCGTGCCCCCCAGGAGCCCCTCACCACTGCTCAGCAAGAGCTTTACGACTGGCTGGCGGACTACATCGGCACCCATCGCCACAGCCCCTCGATTCGCCAGATGATGCAGGCGATGGGGCTGCGCTCTCCTGCGCCGATTCAGAGCCGGTTGCGCCATCTTCAGCAGAAGGGATGGATCACCTGGCAGGAAGGCCAGGCGCGCACCCTGCAGCTCTTGGGCGACATGGTGGGTGCCGCCGGGATACCCGTGCTGGGCGCCGTTGCCGCCGGTGGCCTGGTGACGGCTTTCGACGATGTGCAGGAGCATCTCGATCTGGCGCCGGTGCTGGAGACCCGCGGCCTGTTTGCCCTGACGGTGAATGGTGACTCGATGGTCGACTCCCACATCGCCGATGGGGATGTGGTGTTGATGGAGCCGGTGCAGGATCCGCAGAGGCTGCGCAACGGCACGGTCGTGAGTGCTCTGGTGGCTGGCAGCGGCACCACGCTCAAGCATTTCCATCGCCAGGGGGCGACGGTGGTGCTGGAAGCTGCCAACCCCGCTTATCAACCGATTGAGCTCCCCGCCGAACAGGTGGAGGTGCAGGGTCGCTTGGTTGCCGTGTGGCGCCAGGTCTGAGGCTCCCGCGGTGTAAGCTGTGACACGACGACGGCGGCTCTGAAGCCACCACGTCGACATGGGGCCATAGCTCAGCTGGTAGAGCACCTGCATGGCATGCAGGGGGTCAGGAGTTCGAGTCTCCTTGGCTCCATTCTTCAAAAAAGTCAGTCCAGTACTGGCATCTGAGCGGTCCACATGGGCCGCTTTTTTAGTGCAAAACGGCTAAATATCATTTTTTGTGCGCCAAAGTGTGCGCCAAATGCCCCTAAGCGGTCGGCTTGCGCCAAAAAGCTGGCGCACATAGGCCAGTACTGGGAAGTCGCCCTTTTCTTCGTGATTTCGTGACTGCTCTAAATATCAAATAAGGGCCACCGAAGTGACCCCTACTCGCTGCGCTGAGCAACCAGCCCACCGTAAGAACTGGTTGTTTTCAGTCTACTTAAAAGAGCTAAGCTAAATACACCGATAAATACCGCTTTTCAGTGCCTAAACGTCAGCTACCTATTCAGGCTGACCTGATCATTAACCGTCTTCGTTGGGAAGCAATGGTTGATCGTCAGCTTGATGCCTTTGATGTTGATGACGATGCACCTCATGTGCCGTCTACAGACCCCCTGAGCAACCCCCAAAGCCGCCGCAAGCCAGTCCATGTCAGCTGAATTTCAATCCATTGATGAGGCCATCACAGCCTCCTACCAAAACGCATCACAAGTGGAAACTCAGGCACGACAGCTTGAGGCCAGGATCTCAAAGATTGATGGTGCCAGCCGTCATTTACCCCACCGCAACTACGGTCAGCCTGTTGATCTGGCAAAAATCAGGTCAAACCTGACACTTACCAGCCTTATTGCACAAGATTCCGCAGAACTGGCTCACTACTGCGGCATTGATCCGTCAATTCGCCACCGTATTGACGAAGAACGTGAAGCCAGGGTGCTTGCTGCTCAGTCCCTGCAGATGCAAACAGAGGCTCTGCGGGCCAAAAACGAGCGTGCCAGGCAGGAACGTGAAATCCGGCTCAACACACCGAGCTGGAAGAAGGCATACCGGAGCTGGTGACGATGCTTGCAAGACCTCATCCCGTCTTTGGCGACTGGTGTTATTGCCAGCCAGGCGACAGCCAAAGGCTTCTGGATCGCCAACTCAGTTACAGAGACGCTGCACTGCGGGACAACCCTGAGTTCAGCGGTATGCCGCCTGAGTTTGAACAGTGGTGCCGCACCTCGTGGCTGCCAGCCAACTTGGGGCGTGATTACTACCGCAAGCAGGCAGAGACCCACATCCAGTCGTTAGCCGCCAAGATCAGCCGCCTTCAAAAAGAGATTGAAGAGCGTGCTGGTGGTCTTCTTGACCAGCGTGACGAGCTGATTCAGCAGCGCCTTTGGCTGCAGAACGAACTGGACAACGTGGGTGCTGGGTGATGGCCAACGTTCTTGATTTCATTGAACCAGGGCCGTTGCTGAGCGATGAGGTGGTTAAGCCACCCATCGTCAGCAACGGCCACTGTTCAGCGGTGCATCAGCAAGCTGTCACCGCATCAGTTCTGGTCCCAGCCCAGACAAGACCACAGCAAAAAAATCAGGCTGTTCTTGACTCAGGCGGAGGAGCTGTTCTTTTCGGGATATTTGCCTTTATTGCTCTTTCCGTCGCTCTGGCAATGCGACAATCAAATGAGCAACGGCAAGCTGATATCCAAGGAATAGAGACACAAAAACAACAAAACAAAGTTCAAGAGCCAGAAGACTTACAAAAAAGAATTCAGATTGCAGAAGAATGGGAAGCCTCTAATATCAGCTTGATAAAAGAGCACAAATACACCCTCTATAGAATTCGCTTGGAATCAATCGATGAAGATGACTATGGAAATATTGATGTCGAAGGGTGGGGGCAATTCTCTGATTACGTAGGAGTTCCGATCGGCGATGTCAAAGACAATGCTTTCGTCAATGGAAGAGGGTTTAAACGCGGATTCCCCTATTTCTGGAAGAATGTACTTGTTAGCGACGATGATTTTCGCGGCGATGCTTGGTTTGACGGGTGGTGGAAATACAAAATTGAAAAGCTAGGGCGCCATTCAGAGGTGGAATGGTATGAGGTTATTAATGATTGGATTAATAAGCATGCGATGTATCCAGTAGCAGAGGAGCTTGATGCACAGGAGGAAGAGCGGGTCGAAGCAGGTTTCTCTGAGGACATGTCCGGCGAAGACTATGAGATCTACTGCGGGCGCATACTTCAAGAGGCAGGCTCGAACGTTGAGCAAACTCAGGCTTCAAACGACCAAGGTGTAGACCTAATCGCGCAAATTGAAGATCTGAAGGTCTGCATTCAATGCAAGCGGTACAGCAACCCTGTCGGAAATAAAGCCGTACAGGAGGTCATCGCTGGCAAAGCCTTCTTTAACGGCACTCATGCTGTCGTCGTCTCCAATGCTGGTTTCACAAAGGCAGCAAAGAGCCTTGCTGAATCTGCAGATGTGATACTTATCAGTGATACTGAATTAGAAGATTTAGAAACGATGGTCTGATTGGTACACGCCACAGAGACACATCGATTTTTTTAGGGGCTGATCCATGGCCAGAACCAGCAGAGCTGAGCGCAACAGACGCCGTGAATCAGCGTTGGCTCTAGTCAGTCAGGGAAAGGGTTTCAGCGATGTTGTGACCGCACAGATGTCTCAGTGGGGGTGCTCACGTTCATCTGCCCAACGGGACTGTCGTTGGGCGCATGATCAGCTCCAACTGAGCATTGATTCACACGATGCTCAGCATCTGATGGTCCACATGGCGACAAGCCTTCAACGCATCTCTCTCAAGGCTGAGCAGGACAAGCAATACGCCGCTGCTGTCGGTGCCCAGAAGATGCTTTACGAGCTTCTGCTGCGCCGGAAGATGGATCATGAAGCTGCAAAGGCGAGCCGTCCTGGTTGGGGCTATCGCCACGGCAACACCCGGTCTTGATGCTCTGGCGCACTAATTGGCGCACAACAGCGGTATCTTCCGTTGCTGGTTGCAGCTGTGGTCTTTGCTTTGAGCTGTATGATCAACTGCACGAACAACAGGTGGTCAATCGCTGAGTCAGCAGCAGATGCAGCAAATGCAGCAGTAGTTGCTGCTCATTTGATTGCTGCCATCACCTCATTCGAAAGGAGCACAGCCCGCGAAAGGGGCAATGTTGTCTTCGGAGTCCCCAAGACCTCCATCCAATGGTTTATCCGCTGACCATTGGGCGCTGATCACTGCACTGACTCCCCCTTGACGGTGCGGGGAGTCAGATCAGCGTTCTTTCACTTCTCAACCTGCTGGCAGACCTCTTGTCATGGATCCTTTGGTGTTGCCAATCGCTGGCCTAGTTCTTGTCGTGGCTCAAATCACCTATGGGAATACACCTCTGCACTCAGACTGAGGACCTCATCGGACAGGCGGGGGGCAGCGCCTCCAGCCCGTCTTCTGCATCGTCTGCCAAGCCTCAATCGCGTTGTGCCGCAGCATCCGCCGACGAGTCATCGGCTCAGGCGGGCGGGGCGGAACTCAGCTTGAAGTGCGCACACAAAACAACACCCTCTGTAATCGCAGCAAAGAGTTCTGACTGATACACCTTGACCAGATTTGGGCCAAGCCATGGGCGACCTGAGCAGGGAGCAGGAACAAGCCATCGCTCGGTCAACGATGTATCTGGTCGCGGCACTCCTGAGCATCCTGATGATCTGCATTGCAGGACTGTTTCTTTCTGCGGAACTCAAAGAGCAAGCCCTGCAGAAAGCCGAGACCGCACAGCAGATCGAACTTCAACAGGAGATCACTCCTCAAGCCCAGCGTCCATGGACTCTTTGGAGAAGGCACGCTGATGTGGAAGCATGAGCCCTCTACTCCTTCTGGTTGGCTTAGGTCTCGGCGGTTATCTAGCCGTATGGCGCAACAGGCGAGCCTTAAAGGTCAAAGCAAAGCGCAGGCGTTAAAGAGGCTTCCTTAGAAACACGCTGTCAGGTCGCCACTGGCAGATGCACTGCAGCTTCTCCCTCAGCCCCTCTATGTGAACCAAACGCTGTCCCGTGTGCTGATGCACATGGACATGCTCGTGCGGGTAGCGGTCGTTGATAAGTCTGTAGAGCTGAGATCTGGACTTGTATCCGAGGCGTCGTGCAGCCTCACTACTTAGGCAAAACACTGGCAACCTGAAGGCTCTTCAGGCAGCACTCGGCATCCCATCGGTCAGCAAATTCCAAGCACAGCCCACTCGACACACAGACAACAAAGCGTTTGTCGCCAAGCTGATGCACCATCGGCGGCGGCCGAGAAATCATGCTGAATTCTTGGATCATCTCTCTTCTGCTTTTCCTGATGGTCCGTTAATTCCTTGTCCTTAAATGCATCAAGTGCCACATATTGCAGATAACTGGCAGCCTCTGCGTCAATGCTTTCTTCGGGGATATTGGCCATTGCTGTTTTTGCAGGGGCGTTCCCCTCGCTTCAACTTCATCCACATGGCCTTCTCAAGTGCGGTGAGCTTGGGGGAGGCTTCATTCAGCACTTCCAGCGCGCGAGCCTTTGCATCACGGATATACCTGGTTGTCCTATCGAGTTCGTCGAATGCCAAAACCAGTAGCTAGGGGCATCACAAAGCTAAAAACTCCTGAGGTTCAAAATTGCATCAAGTGCCACATACTGATCAAAACTGGCGGAGGCTTGATGAGATGTGTTATCGATAACTTATGGACACTGAATTACTCAAACAATCCTGGGAGAAGTTGACCCAACGTGGCTACACGCTGAATAGCCCTGCCCCTGAAGTGGTGAACATCATCACGCCGACGGGTTATTCGACTCAGATTCGATTGAAACGACTGCCCAGTTATGCCCGCTACGTGCGGTGAATTTCCACCAGCTTTTGAGCTGACGGCTTGGAATGGCGTGGGGAAGAGTCCATACGGTCCTTGATTCCCCGGTTAATAGGGAGGAGGCCAAGTGGTCCTCGACTCCCAGTT
>ENA-UENW01000048-UENW01000048.1-marine-metagenome-genome-assembly--contig:-NODE-48-length-79530-cov-3.977332_pt1 | contig 79530 bp, 72 predicted proteins | sample MGYA00237876_ERZ529329 | MGnify/ENA primary metagenome ERZ529329 (study PRJEB26372, sample SAMN05368346) | marine metagenome | biome: cultured habitat; feature: ocean water; material: water; isolation... | reverse complement strand
CCACTCGCCATGGGCAGATGAACGCCAACGTCATCCACCCAGCCCAAGGGCCCGCTGCCGGGACTGGCGAATGCCCCCACCCCCTGGGTGGCCAGCTTGGTGACCCGCTCGGCGGCATGGATCTGGCCATCCATCACCACCAGCACGCCGTGGCAGCGGGCTTCGGGGCTCAAGGCCACCTGCACCGCCTGCAAAAGATTCAACGGCCCATCGGCACTGAGGGCCGTGGCCGGCCGCATCGCCCCCACCAGCACCACTGGCCGGGGATCATCGATCAACAGCTGCAGCAACCAGGCGGTTTCCTCCAGCGTGTTGGTGCCATGGGTGATCACCACCCCGGCCAGCTCTGGGTCCGCAGCAAAGGCAGCACGAATGCGCCCAAGCAGCGCGCACCAATGGGCAAACAGCAGATCGGCGCTGTCGACATTGGCCACCTGCTCAACGCTGATCGTCGCCAGGTTCTGCAGCTGCGGCACCGCCGCCAGCAGGGCATCACCCCCGAGCACACCCGCGGTGTAGTCGTTCAGCGTTGCACTGTTCTCCGCACAGCCGGCAATGGTGCCGCCGGTGGCCAGCAGCAACAGGCGCTTCATTGCTCCAGGGGGAGGAACGCCTCCATGAAGCGCTGCATCTGGCTGGTGGTGCCGATGCTCACCCGAAAACAGCCATCGATCAGGGGTTTGCCTGCCATTGAGCGCACCAGGATTCCCACTTTGCGCAGCGCCGCATCGACCTCCGCTACCGGGCGCTGGGGCCAGATCAGCAGATAGTTGCCGCCATCGCAGTGAGACCTAACCCCCGCGTCCTGCAGCGCCTGCAGGGTCCAGTCGCGAGCCCGCAGCACCTCGGCCACGTAGGCATCCACATACGACTGATCCGCCAAGGCGGCAAAAGCCGCGGCCACGGCCACGCTGTTGACGTCGTAGGGGCCCGTGACGCGACTCACCCGATCCACCACATCGGCATGGCCAATCGCAAAGCCAATCCGCAACCCCGCCAAACCAGCCGTCTTGGCCAGGGAACGGAACACCAGCAGGTTCGGTGTGGCCGTGAAATCAGCGCTCGGCAGCACGCTGTCTCCGGTGAAGGCCTCATAGAGCTCATCCACCACCACCAAAGTGCTCGGGGCTGAAGCCGCCAAGGCGATCACCTGATCGGCTGGCAAGCGCGTGCCGGTGGGGTTGTTGGGGTTGCAGATCAACAGCAACCTCGGCGCTCGAGCCGCCAATGCCTCCTGAATGGCCGACAAGGGGAAGTCGTACGATTCCCCTTCGTAGGGAATCGCCTCGATCGTCATGCCCTGCATCCCGGCGCAGGGGCTGTAGTAGCCGAAGGTGGGCGCTGTGGTCAGCAACGTCTCACCGGCATCGCCATAGGCCTGAAACACCGCATGAATGGCGGCATCCACACCGTTGAACAGGCCCACCTGATCCGGCTTCAATCCAGGCCGGCAGCCGGTTTCCTCCAGGTTCTTGAGCAATGCGTCCCGCAGGCCGTCGTACTCCGGATACACGGCAATTTCTTCGGTGCTGAAGTTGCGCAAGGCCTGGGCCACCAAGGGGCTGGGGCCAATCGTGTTCTCGTTGAAATCCAGCCGCAGCATCTGGCGGCGGCCCTCCAAGGGCGCGCTGTAGGCCTTGAGCTGCTCAACGGCAGCGCGGGCAGAGGGCGGAGCTGGAGATTTGTCAAGAGACATCAGCAGACCATTGAAGCGTGCAGGCCTCGAGGCGCATAAAGGTTGAAACCATTCAGCGGCAATGGCCCAGAAAAGAAGTCCAGGGCAACCCTGCCTAAAATAGTCAATTGAGATCCGTGACTGCCACGCAGGTCAAAACCATAACCAGACACGGACACCAGTCAAAGCAACCAAATATTTCGGAACAAAAGCAACCATGAGAAAGCTAATAATTCACGTTGGTCCTGGAAAATGCGGGTCATCAAGCATACAAGAACACTTCAAATCCAATGAGCGAGATTATTCCTTGCAAAGCGCATCTTTCCTTCAATTAAATGCAAATTGGATAGGAAAAGTAAGCAAAATTAATGATTTTCCCGAAGAAAGACCAGAAACCAATCGGGTCAAAAACAGGGCCTCAAGCCATCAAACCTTAATCCTCAGCCACGAATACCTATTTCAAAAACCAAGAGCAGTATCCACGATTTGCAAAAAACTCGAGCAATATTTTCAAGAAATAATCATTATTGGCTACTCGCGAAGACAGTCCGAACACATTAAGTCTTCTTTCAACCAATGGATCTTCAGATCAAGAAAAAGACTTCTTGAATCCTACAACTGCCTCGAAGAACACGGGATCAATCCCACCTTGTTTACCAGCCTCGAACGATACTTAATTGCAGGCGCACTTACAGATTTTCGAAGCACAAGACAACTTTCAGGCGATTTAATTCTCAATTGGCACAAAAGATACAGCCGCCTTGATGAATTGATAAAAAACACCAATGCCACCATCAAGTGCGGCGTCATACCCATACCAAAAGCAGCCAGCCCCAATTCTTTAGTAAAGGACTTTCACTTGAAAGCCGACCTTCAACCAATAAATTCAAGAAAGAATCAACAAGAGATTCAGGCCAATCCACAATTCAACCAAACACTAGTAGAGGCTGTAAGCAACTTTCAGCTCCTCAATGAAATCAAACTTGTAGAACCTCACAAAAAAAACAAAGAGCTAGCAGCCATTTCGCAAGCCTTGACGACCAAAAGCAAAAATAAAACCACCTTCGAAACGCGACTCGAATACTACATAGACTCATTTTTTTGGAATTCAAATAAGAAATTCTGCGAAAAATACGATTTACCTACCGCATCCTTCGAGCCAAGAGAAATCCTCACCAAATCGATTATCCGACACTTGATAAAAACCGAACAAATAAAGCGCCAACACGATCCCGAAATCCTTATCGAGACTTACCAAGCGATGAATGCCGAGCTCGCTCAAGCATGCATGGAGCTGATTGAGTCGAAGACTTAATTACATGCGGTCCAGGGTGGCGATGCCCAGCAGTCCCAGCCCCAGTCTGAGGGTGTCGGCCGTCAAACGGCAGAGAGCGAGGCGGGATGCCAGCGCTTCAGGATCGGCCTTGAGCACCGGCACCTGGTCGTAAAAGCGGTTGAACACCTGGCTCAGCTCGAACAGATAGCTGCACAAGCGGTTGGGCAGCAGCTCCTCCTCCACCTCAGCGATCACCGCATCGAACTTGAGCAGCTCCCGCACCAGGGCCCACTCCTGGGGCTCGCTGAACTGCAACTGTGCAGTGGTGGCAGCAAGGTCGCCCCCCTTGCGGGCGATGCCGGCGATGCGCACCACGGCATAGAGGAGATAGGGCGCCGTGTTGCCCTGCAGCGCCAGCATCCGATCGAAGGAGAACTGGTAATTGGTGATCCGGTTCTGGCTGAGATCGGCGTATTTCACCGCCGCCAAACCCACGGTGCCCGCCACATGCTGGATGAACTCCTCCGACTCGCTGCGCTCCTCCTCCTTCAGGCGTGAACGCAGATCGGTTTCGGCGCGCTCGACGGCTTCATCGAGCAGATCCCGCAGACGCACGGTGTCTCCCGCACGGGTCTTGAGCTTCTTGCCGTCCTCCCCCTGCACCAGGCCAAAGGGCACGTGCTCGAGGCGCGCACCGTCCGGGATCCAGCCGGCCCGTTCGGCCACCTGGAACACCCCGGCGAAATGGTTCGCCTGGCCGGCATCGGTGACGTACACCACGCGGCGGGCACCATCCCCCTCCGGAGCCGCACCAAAGCGATAGCGGATCGCCGCCAGGTCGGTGGTGGCGTAGTTGAAACCGCCATCGCTCTTCTGCACGATCACCGGCAGGGGCTTGCCGTCCTTGCCCTGCACACCCTCCAGGAACACGCACTGGGCACCGTCATCGGTGACCAGCAGCTCAGCGTCCTTCAAGCCATCAATCACCGCCGGCAAGAAGGGGTTGTAAAACGACTCGCCGCGTTCGCTCAGGCGGATGTCGAGCCGGTCGTAGATCTTCTGGAACTCGCGCCGCGACTGGTCGCAGAGCAGGCCCCAGGCCTTGAGCGACACCGGATCGCCGCCCTGCAGCTTCACCACCTCGTCGCGGGAGGTGGACTGGAAGGCTTCATCGTCATCGAAGCGCTTCTTGGCCTCGCGGTAGAAGGCCACCAGGTCGCCCAGATCCACCGCATCGGCGGTCTCGAGCGCTTCCGGTGCCACCTGCTTGAGATGCGTGATGAGCATGCCGAACTGGGTGCCCCAGTCGCCCACGTGATTGAGGCGCAGCACCGGATGACCGCGGAACTCCAGCACCCGCGCCAACGAGTCGCCAATGATCGTGGAGCGCAGATGCCCCACATGCATTTCCTTGGCGATGTTGGGGCTGGAAAAATCCACCACCACCGGCGCCGCGTTGCTGACCGCAGGCACGCCCAGCCGCTCGTCCCCCAACCGGGCCGACACCTCCGCCGCCAGCCGCTCCGGGCGGATCGTGAGGTTGATGAAGCCAGGCCCGGCGATCTGGGGCTCGAGGCAGAGGTCTGTGAAGGCGGGATCGGCCTGCAGCTGCTCCACGATCGCCGTGGCGATCTGGCGAGGAGCCTGCTTCAAGGGCTTGGCCAAGGGCAGCGCACCGTTGGCCTGGAAGTCGCCGAATTCCGGCTTGCTGGCGGGAGCCAACTGGGGATCCAGCCCCGCATCAGCTTCCGGGAAGGCCCGTTGCATCGCCGCCCGCAGCTGGGCATCCAGGGACTGGGACAGGCTGAGCATGGGCAGTGCGTGGCCGGGGGAATCCGGCTCTGATCATCCCTCTTCAGGTGAAACGCATGCTCAGGTCCAGCCAGCGGCTGCGGGTGACGGGCGCACTGGTGGAGATCAGATCGATACCCGTGGCGGCGTAGGCCGGCAACTGCTCCGGCTGAATGCCCGAGGCCTCAAGGACCACCCCACCGGTGCTGCAGTCCCGCAGGCGCGGCACCAGCTGCCTGAGCTGCTCGGGGCTGAACTCATCGAGCAGCACCCCATTGGCGCCCGCCTGCACCGCCTCCAGCGCCTGGGCCTCCGTCTCCGCTTCCACAATCACGGCCGTGGGCCAAGGGGCCTGGGCGCGCACGGCGTCGATGGCCGCCGTGATGCCCCCCGCCCAGGCGATGTGGTTCTCCTTGAGCATGGCGGCATCATCCAGCCCCATGCGGTGGTTGATGCCGCCGCCGCAACGCACCGCGTATTTCTCCAGCAGACGAAGCCCAGGGGTGGTCTTGCGGGTGTCGGCCAGACGCACACCGGTGCCCTCAAGCTGGGCCACCAATGCAGCGGTGGCGGTGGCAATGCCCGAGAGGCGCATGGCCAGGTTCAAGGCGGTGCGTTCCCCCGCCACCAAGGCCGCTGCGGGCCCCTGCAGCTCCAGCAGGCAGTCCCCTGCCTCGACGGCGTCGCCGTCCTGCCGCAGCAAACGGACGCTCACCCCGGGATCCAGACGCTGAAACAAACGTTGCACCAACGGTCCACCGCAGAACCGTCCCGACTGTTTGGCGACCCAATGGGCCTGACCCTGCTGTCCCTTCAGCGCAGGGGCCGTCAGATCGCCGCGGCCGATGTCTTCCGCCAGCCAGGCCTCCAAGGCAGCGGTGAGTGCCGGGGATTGCCAGTCCAAACCGTTTCAAACGTCCGCTGAACCTATTTTCCGATGCAGAAGCGCGAAAACACCCGATCCAGCACCGCTTCGGTGAGCTCTTCTCCGGTGATCTCCCCCAGCGCACGGATCGCCTCCCGCAGATCGATGGTCCAGAAGTCCCAGGGCAGCTGCTGGGCCGCCACCTCCTGGCTGCGGGCCAGGGCTTCGGCGGCTTGGACGGCCAGATCGCGTTGACGTTGGTTCAGCGCCAGCAGCACCCCTTCGGTTCCTGCAGCACCACAACGCTCCAGCAGGGCCTGCACCAGGTCGGCCTCCCCCGTGCCTTCCAAGGCCGACAACTGAACATCCACCGGCTGGGGGAAGGTCCCCGCAGGGAGATCCGCCTTGTTGGCCACCAGGATCCTGGGAATCTGCGCGGGGATGCGCGCCAGCAAGGCAGCGTCTTCAGCGGTCCAGCCCGCATGGCCGTCGAGCACCAACAACACCACATCCGCCGTGGCCAGCGCTTCCTCGCTGCGGGCAATCCCCAGCTGCTCCACCGCGTCATCGGTGCTGCGGATGCCAGCGGTGTCGAGCAGGGTGATCGGCACCCCTTCCAGCACAATCTCGCTCTCCAGCAGATCTCTGGTGGTGCCCGGCAGATCGGTCACGATCGCCCGCTCGCGGCGGCTGAGCCGATTGAGGAGGGAACTTTTTCCCACGTTGGGGCGACCCACCAGGGCCACCCGCAAACCCTGGCGCAGGGCATCGCCCCGCTCGCCGTCCCGCACCAACTGCTGAAGCTCCAGGCGCACGGCTTGCAACTGCAGCAGCAGGGCATCGCCATCGAGGGGTGGCAGGTCCTCCTCGAAATCCACACGAGCCTCCAACTCGGTGAGCTGATCGAGCAGCCGTTCCCGCAGCGCCGTGATCTGGGCCTGAATGCCGCCATCGAGGCCCGCCATGGCCAACTCGGCCGCCCGGCGGCTGCGGGCCGCCACCAGCTCACTCACCGCCTCGGCACGGGTGAGATCGAGCCGGCCGTTGAGCACGGCCCGCTGGCTGAACTCGCCCGGCTGGGCCCGCCGCACTCCCGGCTGCCGCAGCACCTGTTCGAGCACCCGCTGCACGGCGATCACCCCGCCATGGCAGTGGATCTCCACCACGTCCTCACCGGTGAAGCTACGGGGCCCGCGCATCAGCAGCAGCAGCACCTCATCGAGACGACGGCCCTCGCCATTCATCACATGGCCGTACACCACCCTGTGCGATCCCCACTCCTGCCGGCCCGGGCAGTGCACCACGCTGCGCCCCGTCGCTTCCGCAGCCGGCCCGGAGAGACGAATCACGGCGATCCCGCCCTGCCCTGGGGCCACGGCGGTGGCCACGGCCGCAATCGTGTCGGTGCTGGGCACAGCAGTCGCCGCTGGTGATCCATACCTAGGATCCGGCCGATTTCTGCTGGGTTCATGCGCCGGTTGCTGCGCCTCAGTCGCATCCGGATGCGCCGCGGGGTCCTCTGGTTGTGGAGACAGGAAGGCACCCCAGGCCAACGGGCCCGTGGCCTCGCCGCTGGCGTGTTCTGCGGCTGCTACCCCTTCTTCGGGCTGCAGATCTTCCTCAGCGTGGGTGTGGCCAACGTGGTGCGTGGCAACCACCTGCTCGCCGCCGCAGGAACCCTGGTGAGCAATCCCCTCACCTATCTGCCCCTCTACTGGTTCAACTATCTGGTGGGCTGTCGGCTGCTGGGCCCAGGCCAAGGCGGGATCAACCTTTCGGAGCTCAATCGCAGCAGCCTGTGGGCCCAGGGTTGGGAGTTCAGCCAGCGCATCCTGCTCGGCTCCACCGTTGTCGGAATGGTGTTGGCGCTGATGAGCGGCTGGATGGCCTACCGCCTGTTTCTGCGACGTGAAGCCCGTGCCGTGATGAGCCGAAGCAGCTAGCTCGTGCCCACCCGGGCAATCCCGATCACATCCGCCATCGAGCGGATCTGCTCCATGGTGCGGCTGAGCTGATCGGCACCTTCCAGCTCAACCCGCAGATCAATGCGGGCCGGCTTGCCCGCGGCAGTGGTCACCCGGGCATCACTGACGTTGATGGCCCCATCGGAGAGACGCAGCAAGATGTCTTTGAGGATGCCAACGCGATCAATCACTTCGATCCGTAACTGCACTGGGAAGCGCTGTTTCTCTTGTTCGGCATGGGCGGTGTTCCAACGCACGGGGAGCCGCCGTTCCCGCGGGATTGTCTCCACGTTGGAGCAGTCCTGCCGATGAATGGTGATGCCGTGATTGCCGAGGGCCACCGTGCCCACGATCAACTCGCCCGGCAACGGACTGCAGCAGCCACCGAGGCGGTAGACCAAGCCCTCCAGCCCCAGGATCGCCCCTTCACCTCCGGAACGGTCCGGCGCCAGATCCCGCGATGGCAGCAGCGCCGCGGCCACGTCTTCGTTGCTGGGTGGGGCCTGCTGCTGTTCCGCCAGCAAACGCATCTCCTCCCGCAAACGGTTGAGCGCCTGCTGCAGCGTGACGTCTCCGAACCCCAGTGAAGCCAGCAGGTCTTCGGTGGTGGGCACATTGCAGCGCTGCGCCACCCGCTGCATCGCCTCACTGTTGAGCAGGGCATCGAAGCCATCACGGCCCAGCTCCCGCTCCAGCAGATCCTTGCCCCGTTCAATCGTTTCGTCACGGTGGCTGCGCTTGTACCACTGGCGAATGCGGTTGCGGGCCGTCGGCGTGGCAACGAAGTTCAGCCAATCGAGGCTGGGATGGGCCGTTTTGCTGGTGAGCACCTGAACGAAATCACCGTTCTGCAGCGGTGTTGCCAAAGGGCAGAGCCGATCGTTGATGCGAACGCCATGGCAGTGATTGCCCACCTCGGAGTGGATGCGATAGGCGAAGTCGACGGCCGTTGCCCCCTTGCGCAAACCGAGCACATCACCCTTTGGGGTGAACACAAACACCTCTTCGTCGAAGAGGTCTTCCTTGATCGAAGAGAGGTAGTCGTTGTGATCGTCGTTGCCGCCTTCCTGCTGCCAATCCACCAGCTGCCGCAGCCAGTTGAACCGCTCGGCATCACTGCTGCTGCTGGCCGGTGAGCCGCCTTCCTTGTATTTCCAGTGGGCCGCAATCCCGAATTCGGCCACATGGTGCATCTCAAGCGTGCGGATCTGCACTTCGATCGGGCGATGGCGACCGATCACGGCGGTGTGCAGGGATTGGTAGCCGTTCGGTTTCGGCAACCCGATGTAGTCCTTGAAGCGGCCGGGGATCGGGCGGAAGGTGTCGTGAACCACCGCGAGGGCGCGGTAACAGCTCTCGACATTGGGGGTGAGGATCCGCAACGCCGCCACGTCGTAGATCTCGTGGAACTCCTTCTGCTGGCGCTGCATCTTGCTCCAGATGCCAAACAGATGTTTGGGACGACCACTCACCTCGCAGTGCTCTAGGCCGGCCCGTTCCAGCCGTTCGTTCAAAAGACCCACCGTGACGCCGAGCCGCTGCTCCCGCTCGCTGCGCTTGGTGGCCACCTCCTCCTGAATCTCCCGGAACGCCTCCGGTTCCAGCAATTTGAAGGCCAGATCCTCCAGCTCCCACTTGAAGCGGCCAATGCCGAGCCGGTTGGCGAGGGGGGCATAGATCTCGCGGGTTTCGCGGGCGATCCGCTGGCGTTTCTCCTCCTTCAACGCACCCAGGGTGCGCATGTTGTGCAAGCGATCCGCAAGCTTCACCAACACCACTCGGATGTCGCTGGCCATCGCCAGGAACATCCGGCGCAGATTCTCCGCCTGAGCTTCCGTGCGGTCGTTGAAGTGGATGCCGCCGAGCTTGGTGACCCCCTCCACCAGTTCCCGCACCTCGGAGCCGAAATGCAGCTCGATCTGATCGGGGGTGACGTCGGTGTCTTCGACCACGTCGTGGAGGAAGCCCGCGGCGATCACCGGAGCGCTGGCGCCGATATCCCGCAACAGATCAGCCACCGCCACCGGATGGACGATGTAAGGGTCTCCACTGGCCCTGAACTGGCCCTCGTGGAGCTGGAAACCGAAATCAAAGGCCGACACCAGCAACGCCTCGGCATCGGTGGGGCAGCTCTGGCCAATGCCGGGCGGCACATTGGCGATGCACTCCTTCAACCACTCAGGCAGAGCGATGCCGTAGTCGTCCGGATGACGAATCGGATGGCGCCGGACTTCGGGCAACGCGCAGCCCACCGTGGCCGAACCCGTGCTGGTTCGGGGCTCTTTGGGTGTGGAGGCAGCGTTGAGCATCCGACCCATCGGGTCAATCCATGGTATTCAGTGCAGGACCCCCTGTCGCTCCAACAGCACTGTTCATGGGCCGGCCTGTTCTGGAACTCGAACAGCTGCGCTTGCGCTACCCCGGCAGCGACATCTGGACGCTGGATGGGCTGAATCTGAGCCTCGAGCCGGGGGAGACCCTCGCCTTGGTGGGATCTTCAGGCTGTGGCAAAAGCACGGTGGCGCGGGCCGTGATGCAGCTGCTGCCCCAGGGAACGGTCTGTGAAGGCCGGCTGGCCTTGACCGGCCAGGATCCACGCCAACTCAGGCGACCGCAGTTGCGGCAGCTGCGTGGTGATGCCGTGGGTCTGGTGTTTCAGGACCCGATGACGCGGATGAATCCGTTGATGAGCGTGGGCGGCCATCTGATCGACACCCTCAAAGCCCACCGGCCTCAAACCAGTGCCGCGGCCCACCAGGAGCGGGCCCGGGAGCTGCTGGAGCGGGTGGGCATCGGGGCCAACCGCTTCCGCGCTTACCCCCATGAACTCAGCGGTGGGATGCGACAGCGCCTGGCCATTGCCTTGGCGATTGCCCTGGAACCACCGCTGTTGATCGCCGATGAACCCACCACCAGCCTGGATGTGGCGGTGGCCGGGCAGGTGATGGCCGAGCTCAGCGGCCTCTGCGAGGAACTGGGCAGTGCCCTGCTGCTGATCAGCCACGACCTGGCCATGGCCGCCCGCTGGTGCGACCGCATGGCCATGCTCGATGGCGGACGCAAGGTGGAGGACGGCCCCAGCCACCAGCTGCTCACCCGGCCGCAGTCGGCCGTCGGGCAACGGCTGGTGGTCTCCGCGCAGGCCCGGGAAGGCGGACGCTCACCGGCACGTCCCGATAACGGCAACGTGTTGCGGGTGGAGGAGATGCGCTGCTGGCATGCCGTGGGGGGCGCACCTTGGGCACCCGTCTGGCTGAAGGCGGTGGACGGAGTGAGTTTCGAGCTCAGGGCCGGGGAAAGCCTGGGGGTGGTAGGGACCTCTGGCTGCGGCAAAAGCACCCTCTGCCGGGCCCTGATGGGGCTCAATTCGATCCGCGGCGGACGGGTCGATCTGTTGGGCCAGGACCTGCTGAGCCTGCGCGGTGAAGCACTGCGAACAGCACGCCGAGCTCTCCAGATGGTGTTTCAGGACCCCCTGGCCTGCCTGAATCCGGCTCTGCAGGTGGCGGATGCCATCGCCGATCCGTTGCTGATCCATGGCCTCTGCTCCAAAGCCGCAGCCCGGGAGGAAGCCAGACGCCTGCTGAAGCGGGTCGGCCTCAGCCCGGCCGAGCAATTTCAACATCGCCTGCCGAAGCAGCTTTCCGGCGGCCAGCAGCAGCGGGTGGCCATCGCCCGCGCCCTGGCCTTGAAACCCAAGGTGCTGATCTGCGATGAGAGCGTCAGCATGCTTGATGCGGAGGTGCAGGCGGAGGTGCTGGCGCTGCTACGGGAGCTGCAGCAGGAGTTGGGGCTCGCAATCGTGTTCATCACCCACGACCTCTCGGTGGCCAGTGGTTTCTGTCACCGGGTGATGGTGCTGGACCAAGGGAAAGTGGTGGAAGAAGGTCCAGGCAACCGGATTTTCAGTGCACCTCAGGCACCGATCAGCCGGACTCTGGTGGAGGCCTGTCCACGGCTGCCCCGTTGAGCTCAGGTGGCCTTCGGCAGATCAACCACGATCAGGTGCCGGCGCAGGGAGGGAGGAAGCACCTCACGGCGCACGGAACGAATCAGCGCTGAAACCCAAGTTCTGCGGCAACACACCCGAATGACCATCGATGGGCCTGTGAATTTTTTGCCATCAAAAGGCGGATTCAGGGCTTGTCCAGTGCGCCAAAAACCCTTGATCAGCATCGGCTGAGCCCAAAAGCGAATCGGCCCTAGCCCGACCCAGCACGCCGTCGCAACACCCCCAGCAACTTCTCCATCACCGGAGGCAGGGGGGCTTCGAACACCATTCGCTCGCGGGTGATCGGATGATCCAGCCCCAGCTGCACGGCGTGCAGGGCCTGGCCGGGCAGCTCGATCGGCAACTTGCGGCAGCGGCTGTAGGTGGGATCCCCCACTACGGGGTGGTTCATGTGGGCGCAGTGAACCCGGATCTGATGGGTCCGTCCGGTGTCGAGCTTGAAGCGCAACAGGGAGTAGTCGCCGAGACGCTCCACCAGGGTCCAGTGGGTGCAGGCGTAACGGCCGTTTTCGCTGCTCACCACCGCGTACTTCTTGCGATCCGCCGGATGACGGCCAATAGCGCCGACGATGGTGCCCGAGTCGCCGGCAGGCACGCCATGGACGACGGCGAAGTACTCGCGGGAGGCGATACGTTTCTGGATCTGCACCTGCAACCGCACCAGGGCCTCCTGGCTCTTGGCAATCACGATGCAGCCGGTGGTGTCCTTATCGAGGCGGTGCACAATCCCGGGCCGCAGCTTGCCGCTGATGCCGGGCAGGTCCGGGCAGTGATGCAGCAGGCCGTTCACCAGAGTCCCGTCCTTGTTGCCCGGCGCCGGATGCACCGTGAGTCCGGCCGGCTTGTTGAGCACGATCAGATGGTCGTCTTCAAACAACACATCCAGATCCATCGGCTCCGGCTTGAGGTACGGCAGTGGTTCCGGCGGCGGCATCCACAGCTGCACCTCATCGCCCTGGCGCAGGGGTGTTTTGGCCTTTCCGGTTTTGCCGTTGACGCGCACGTAGCCCGCGTCAATGAACTTCTGAATCCGGGCCCGGCTCTGCTCCGTGCGCTGACTCACCAACCAACGGTCCAGCCGCATCGGCAACGGCTTGGGATAGGCCAGCGTCAGCAGCTCTCCCTCCCCTTCACCAAACGCCTGTTGGTAGGAAAGTTCCGGTAAGGGGGGGTGCTTGGACAAAGATTCGGTCGGCTCAAACAGAAGAATGCATGGCTCGGGGCCTGTTGCCCAAATGGTCAGAAACGAAGGCCGTCAGGACCAGCCCTAACGAGAGGCACAAGACACCATTCCAGCCCCACGACGGCCACATCTGCAGCAAAAGAAGACCACTCACGGCGGCAGCTGCAAATGCACTGATAAATAGCAAAGCGCCAAGCCTGGAGCGGGCTTCACAATTCAGCGACAACACCCGAGATTGATTCGCTACATAACTTCCCTGCACACCGAAATCGATACAAGACATCCACACCAGCATCATCAAAATGGAGGAACTCCAAACAATCAGACCCACCACCCCCAACAACGTCATCAAGCCACAACCCTTGATCACCCGTTGAGAACCATATCGATCCACCATCCTCCCAATCCAAGCCGATGAAAGAATGCTGGTGAGACCCACAAGCCCAAAGGCACCGATCTGGGCAGGCCCCAACGACCAAGGGGCATCACCGAGATGGAGAGATAATCCCGTCCAAACAATCACAAAGGCTGCGAACTGCAAGCCTTGATTGACACAAGCGAGCCTAAGAGTCGAATAGCGACAAAAAAAGGAAAATTGACGACGAATAAGGAGCCCATAAGCCTCATCAACGCTGTCATCATCACGAGGCAGCAAACGAGGCCAGAGCATCGCAATCAGCGCCATCAAGACAGCTGAAATCAGATAAATGCTGCGCCAACCAAACCAATGTGCCATCATTCCACTGAAAAATCTAGAAAAAAGAATTCCAGCGAATTGCCCACTCAACAACGTGCCTATCACACGGCCACGATCACCTGGGGCGACCAAACCTGAAACGAAAGATGGCAATAGATAAGAACTCAACGAACAAAAGCCGAGAGCATAAAAAGCAATAAGAAGTGCAGGCAACCCCTTCGCAACAACGACCGACAGTGCCGATACTGATGCACCGATAGCGATCAAACGCAGGATCTTACGTCGATCAACAAGATCTCCAGCTGGGAGCAAGAAAATCAGGGACGTTAACAAGCCTGCTTGCAGCATCACAGGCACAACAGAGATGTGGCCTGAAGCCAAATTCAGCGAAGAGGAAATTACCGGCAACAGCGATTGGGAATAAAACATATTGCCAATGCTCACACCCATTACTGACCCTAGAATTCCCAAAGGAAGGTGACGGCCATCTCGCATGTCTCTAAGGCCCAAGGGAACGCCTCGTCATAACACAAATCCTGACCAAATCTGGTCGTGCTGGGGCAAAGATGCAGCGACCCTTGTCGATGCATTAGGTGCACTTTGGGATGACCAACAGCGGCCTTCCCAGCATCCGATCATCAAAGCAACACGCCTGGTTCTGCTCGACACAGCAGCAGCCATCGTGAATGGACTGGCCGAATCAAAGATCCAGGCCTATGCCCAGAACAACGCCATCCTGGAACAGGGATATCTTCACTTTCCAGGGGTCAAACAATCCCTGAGCATGCATGGCCTGATCAGCGTGCTTTCGACAGCAGCACCATGGAACGAACTGGTCGAGGGCCATGCAACGTCACACGGAAGGCCTGCTCTGCACGTGGTGCCGCTCTGCATCGGCCTTGGACTCAGTCGTTCGGCGTCCCTCCATCAAATCCTCCAGGCCGTGATGGAGGGTTACGAAATCGGAGCCAGGCTCGGGGAGGCCTATGCCGTCCCTCGCGGCGAACACGTGGACGGCACATGGGGAACCGTTGCCGCGACGGCTTCAGCATGCAGACTTCTTGGGAACAGCCATGGGCAAACACAGGGAGCGATTAATGCCGCGCTCTGCCAAATGAGTCGCAGTCTTTTTGCACAGGTGGATAGTGGAGCGGAATCCCGGCTGTTGGCATCAGGCTTATCGGCCCTAAAAGGCCTGCAACTTGCCATCGGGGCCAAGGCTGGACTGCATGGACCAGCGGAACTCAGCCAACCAGCAGGTGATCACGAACAGCGCTGGCCGATCGCACCCGACTTCAGGATCAGGCCCACATGCGCCATCGAAAATGGGTACATCAAGCTCTATCCAGGAGCACGGCACCTGCATTACTGCATGGAAGCAGCCCTGGAATGGCGCAGAAGCCAAGGCCTTGATCCCGAGAGACATCTAAGCGAAGAGCAATTACCACGAACGATCACAATCACAACGTATCCAGAAGCAGCAAAATATTGCGACAAGGCGCAGCCAAAAAATCGAATTCAGGCACAATTCAGCCTGCAATACGCAACGTGCATTTGCCTCCTCAAGGGGAGGACAGATCCGAGCATCTTCAATCAAACCGAGCTCACTGAACCCGATCTCTCATTACTCCTAAGCAGGACAAAATTACAAATTGATGATCAGCAAAATGGCCGTTGGGCCAGCCTGCACACCACCAATAAACAAGGCAAGATGCATCACTCAGAAAGCTCAACTCTCAAGGGTGATCCAGGAAATCCTCTGACGCAGGCCGACCGCATCAAGAAGGCTAGACAGTTAATGGAAGGGCATCTCGGGAAGAACACAACGGAACGACTCATCGAGCACTGGCTGGAGGGCAATGTGCATCAAAAACTCATCCCCTATGACATCGCGACAAATAACTAATCAAAGGGATTAAAAAAGGAATCCACCTCAGACCAATCACTCAAAGACGCAAAATGGGTAAGCTTCTGGTAAAGCTTTCTATACAAGATCGATCCTCGCATCTCGGGATTTCCACAGTTGCGCAAAAGCCAGTTGGCAGACGCGAGATTGGATGACAACAGCGGAACAGGATAACGATCGACCAAGTCCTCGAGGGCACCCACAGTGCGCATCCCAGTACCAGAAAGCAAGATTGGTGCTCGATCATGGGGCTTCAGCGACTTGAGATAGTCCTCCAAATCAAGATCATCAATTGCATAAGCATCTTGAACATTCAGAGATTCAAGAATTGAGTTGGCAGCGACAACTTCTATCCCTGCCTGCTTCCAATACAGACTGGCCTGATCAATCAACCATTGCGGATAAGGAAGTTCAAGGTGGAGGCGCTCGAATCCGAGAGTGCGAAGAAGCTCAAGGATTGCCAAGCTTGTAGTTACAAAAGGAATACTCAATTTGGCAGAGATATCCTCACAAAATCGCCGATCTCCATCTGGGCCCAATGCATAATTAGAACCGGTAAGTCCAACTACAATGCCCGAAAGAGGCAAAGAACCAAATCGGAGGCAAGCATCAAGATATTGGTCGAGATAGCGTTGATTACGCTCTTGAAGATCACATTGAGGAAAAATAGGCAGCCGCGAGGTGTAAAGATAAGGGCAATCACCTAACAGCCGCTTAATCTCAATCTCCAAGGTTGGATTTGATGGCGGAACAACAATTCCAACGGAATTCAACGGCTGAAGAGTCATCAGAACGACGAATGAGTGTAGGGAAGCAGGTCAAGAAGACACGAGCGCATCAATGAGTCAAGCTCATCATTCTTGGGATTCAAAAAATGAGGTGTGCGACCAGAATGCAACTGCGTCGTTCGCTCCATCAATACAGACTCTGTCAACCCCAACCAAAAGACATTCCAACGATCCAGTGCATCTTGACCGGCATCATTCAAAAAACATGATGCCAATGAATAAGCCTCCAAAAGGCCAAAATTCATATTTATTCCCCCCCGAGTATTCGTGACATGAGCCGCATCACCCAAAACAAAAACACGCTTGACCCTACGGTTGGACACATATCTCTGTGCAACATTGTAGGAATCACGCTTTGCTGGATGTGAAAACCACCAACGCGGGGGAACCAAATCCGCGAAAGAATCTGCCAAACACTGGCGGGCCCAGAAGGTATCTGCTGTGGCCTCATACACTTCTGATAGCGATGGACGGAGCACAAAACGCCAACCATCAGACATCTTGAGACAGCTCAAAGAGCGCTTCGCTGCCTGAAGATAGGAGACCCCAGCAAGTTGCTCTTCAAGGCAAGCAGGAAGCACTGGAGTGGAGAGACGAACAACAGGCATAGGCAGGTCATAGCCCTCAAAACGAAGACCCAACTGTTGGCGTAACGCACTATGAGCTCCATCACATAAAATCAAATAATCACCGCAAAAAGTCTGAGTCAAACAACTCACACCGTGCAGTTTCACCTCTAGCGAAACTGCCTGGTCGTGACGATCGAAATGAACAGCGACGGCCTTAGATTGTTCGACCAGATGGCAACGTGATCGCCTTCGAAGTTCAGCAATCAGGCGCTCGCGCAGGATCGACTGATGCAAATGGAAGCGATACGGAAAATTCGTACAAGCCGAGAGGATGCGATAACTTGACTCCCGAATCGTTCCATCGTCCAGATTCCAGGCCATCACCTCCGACACGATCTCACCATAGGGCTCCAGATCCGATAAACAATTCAATTCAGACAGCAGCTCCAGCGTGGCTGGCTGAAGAGTTGAGGCCCTGGAAAATGTCTGATCAAAGCGATTTTGCTCAATCAACACACAGTCGTGACCACCCTGGGAAAGCCTGGAACAAAACATGAGCCCAACAGGCCCAGCCCCAACAACAAGGATTCGCATTAAGAGGTCTTCTGGGCTGAAGACTGAAGAAAGTAATCAGCCGCATAACCAATCACATAGCGAGCCCCACATCGCGCCATTGCTGCATGGATTTCTGCGAAATAATCCACTGGATCCAGCAATCCTTCCCGAGCTGCATGGATTGCCATCGCATATTCTCCACTCACGTGATATGCAGCGATAGGGTGCGAGAACTGTCGGCAAGCGTCCTGCAAAACATCGAGATAAGGCAAGGCTGGCTTGACAATGGACATTCGAGCGCCTTGCAAAAAATCCTCCGACATTTGATGGAGAGCTTGCCTCGAATCAGAGAAATCAAACTGATAACTTTTACGTGAGAAACCAAGAGAAGAACCTACTGTTGAACGGTAAGGACCGTAAAGGGAAGAAGAAAATTTAGTGCTGTAGGGCATCAATCCACACGACAGTTGATGCAATCTCAAAGCATCTCTCAATCTGATCGTCTGCTCTGGCAAAGAAAGACAAGGCGCAACGTAATGAGCCCCTGCCTCTGCAAAGCGCAGGGCAAGACGAATCACAGCTTGGTACGAGGCCTCACAATCAATAATGCCGTTCTCCAAAATGACACTTTGACCAGAGCTGAGATAGGGAGATAAGCCAACGTCAGCAATGAACATTGCCTGATTTCTTGACCATAGAGAACTCGCCTTGTGAAGAAAACGAGCAACACAGAATCCTGAGGCATCAACCTGATCCAAACCAGGATGATCATTAACAGCAACGACCAACCAACGACTCAAGCCCTGTGAAAGACGATCTTCTACATGGCTTAAAGCTGATTCAACACTATGAATGGAATTACCTTCAAGAGGTGAGTCTCTGACAGCCTGAGAAGAAGAAATAAACAGACATTCGATGTAGTCAAAAGAATGAGCAGACGGGTACATAATTATTCAACAGATGAGGTCTCCAGGAGGAGTCGATCAAAACCCCTAAAACGATCCCCAATCAAACGTCGAGCCTCAACAACACGCAGCGACTCATAGTGATCGCAAAGCGCATTGAGGACGCACTTTCCTTCCATTCTTGCAAGATTCAAGCCCAAACACTGATGCAATCCGGGAGCAAAACTTAGATGTGGATTGGGGTTTCTGTCGATCAAAAATTGGTCTGGATTTTTAAAAATCCGAGGATCACGATTTGCAGCACCAACCAATACCGAGACCGATTCACCTGCATGAACCACCTTCCCATCAACCTCCAGATTTTCCAAAGCAGTGCTGGCATTAATCGCCTGAGCAGGCGGCTCCCAACGCAACACCTCCTCAAGTGCTGGCGCCAACAATTCACGGTCAGCTCGAATGCGCGAATACACCTCTGGATGCATTGATAAGGACCATGCCAGCGTTCCAACCAGGAGCCGAAGGGTATAGATACTTGCCGAATAAAAATTACTGCTTATCACAAGAAGCAATTGCTCATCAGTGAGGTGCACATCCTCCTCGTGATCTGAAATCAAGCGACTAAGCAAATCATCAGAAAGATGTCGTCGCTTTTCATGAATCAACGGCAAAAAATACTCGCTATAAAACGCCATGGAATCGTCTGCCTCATCCACAGTCGACTGCGTCTGAGTCAATCCCCGAGCACGCACAAAGGCACCAACCTTCTGACAAACCATCTCCTGGTGCTCTGCGGGAACTCCCATCAACTCACTCACCACCATGACCGGCAAAGGATTGGCAATCTCATGCACAAGATCAACAACAGACTGATCTGCTATTGCCTGACAGCGCTTGTCCAGAAATTTCACCGTGTAATCGGCCAAAGACTGGAAATCGATACCTCGATAAGCCTGCGCTATATGATGCCTTAAACGGGAATGCTCACGACCATCCATATAGGGAAGATCCTGTTTCTGACGCTCAAAAATATGCCCATCTCCAAAGCGATCAATGAGCTCATCAAGATGGCTCTGACGACTAAATCGAGCATCTTTCATATGATCAACAGCCTCTTTATAAGAAACAATTACCCATAATTTCGGCCCTTCACACCAATGAATCGCCGACTCCTTCCTAAGCGCTGCATACACGGGATAAGGATCATCCCAACCCGGGAGGCAGGGATCCTGCTTAAAGCATTCAATTTGCTGCTGAAGATCCAATCCAGATCATTCACCTTTGGACACTCAAGCGAGAAACGTCCACACGAGCTCCATGGGCAATACAACGAAACAATGACTGCCTTGCGGCCTCAAGCACAGCCAGTCGTTTGTCATCAGCCTTCAGCGAGTTCCAAAGCGATTGGCCCTAATGCTGACTTCCGGAAATCATCCATCAGGCGCTGGGCCATACGCGCCGTATTCGCGGAGGTGTGCTTTTCGGCTGCCGCCTGCATCCACAACGCTGGATCGGCAGTCTCACCGCTAAGGGAAATGCCGTAGCGCGACGCAACGCGGGCCAAGACCACACCGGATTCAGGTCGCTGCTCCATGGCAGACAACATCCGCAGGAAGGCCTGGGCCACCAACTCGCCGTCGTAGGCGGCCTGGCCGATGTCGTCGCAAAGCGCCAACCGCAGGGCCGCCTGCTGGTCATCGAGCCGGGGCGGCAGCACACCAGGAGCATCAAGCAGGTCGAGGTCTTGCCCCAGACGCACCCAGCGCAGGGTGCGCGTCACCCCGGCCCGGCGGGCACTGGCCACCACCTTCTGCCGCACCAGGAGATTGATCAGGGCCGACTTACCCACGTTGGGAAAGCCCAGGGTGAGGGCCCGCACAGGCCTGGGCCGCATGCCCCGGTTGCGGCGGCGTTCGTTGAGCTGGTCGCCGGCACGGATCGCGGCCTGCTGCACCTGCTTCACGCCGGTCCCAGCCTTGGCATCACACCAGACTGTGCGCTGGCCCTGGGCCTTGAACCAGGCCTCCCAGGCCTCCTTGGCGGCCGCGGTGACCATGTCGCGCCGGTTGATCACCAACAGATGCTGTTTGCCCTTCAACCAGCGGTTGAGGTGGGGATGGCCTGTAGCAAGCGGAATGCGGGCATCACGCACCTCAATCACCAGATCCACCTTGTCGAGATGGCGCTTGAGCTGCTGCTCCGCCTTGGCGATGTGGCCGGGGTACCACTGGATCGTTGGGGTGCTCACGAACGCAAACGCACAGAACAGACGGCCAGCCGGAACAAATTCACATTGACCTCGCTGGCGCTATCGCCATTCACACGGGTTAATCTCACCCCGTTTTCTTACCGCACGACACAACCCTATGGCGAAGCGTTCCCTGGCCAGCCTCAACGCCGGCGACCTGAGCGGCAAACGCGTTCTCGTGCGGGTTGACTTCAACGTGCCCCTGAACGACGCCGGTGCAATCACCGACGACACCCGCATCCGTGCAGCCCTGCCCACGATCAACGACCTGATCGGCAAGGGCGCCAAGGTGATCCTGTCCGCCCACTTCGGCCGTCCCAAGGGCCAGGTGAATGACGCCATGCGCCTCACCCCCGTGGCCGCTCGCCTGAGCGAACTGCTGGGCAAGCCCGTGGCCAAAACCGACAGCTGCATCGGCCCCGACGCCGAAGCCAAGGTGGGCGCCATGGCCAACGGCGATGTGGTGCTGCTGGAGAACGTGCGTTTCTTCGCTGAAGAGGAGAAGAACGAAGCCGGTTTTGCTGAGAAGCTCGCAGGCCTGGCTGAGGTGTACGTGAACGACGCCTTCGGCGCCGCCCACCGCGCCCACGCCTCCACCGAAGGCGTGACCAAGTTCCTCAAGCCCTCCGTCGCCGGCTTCCTGATGGAGAAGGAGCTTCAGTACCTGCAGGGTGCTGTGGATGAGCCCAAGCGTCCCCTGGCCGCCATCGTCGGCGGCTCCAAGGTGAGCTCCAAGATCGGCGTTCTCGACACCCTGATCGACAAGTGCGACAAGGTGCTGATCGGCGGCGGCATGATCTTCACCTTCTACAAGGCCCGTGGCCTCTCGGTGGGCAAGAGCCTGGTGGAAGAGGACAAGCTGGAACTGGCCAAGGAGCTGGAAGCCAAGGCCAAGGCCAAGGGCGTGCAGCTGCTGTTGCCCACCGACGTGGTGCTGGCTGACAACTTCGCCCCCGATGCCAACAGCCAGACCGCTGACATCAACGCCATCCCCGACGGATGGATGGGCCTGGACATCGGCCCCGACTCGATCAAGGTGTTCCAAGACGCCCTGGCCGACTGTCAAACCGTGATCTGGAACGGCCCCATGGGCGTGTTCGAGTTCGACAAGTTCGCTGCCGGCACCAACGCCATCGCCACCACTCTGGCGGACCTGAGCGGTAAGGGCTGCTGCACGATCATCGGTGGCGGCGACTCCGTAGCCGCCGTTGAGAAAGCTGGCCTGGCCGAGAAGATGTCGCACATCTCCACCGGCGGTGGCGCCAGCCTCGAGCTGCTGGAAGGCAAGGTGCTGCCTGGTGTGGCAGCCCTCGACGCCGCCTGATCAGCGGTTCAGGCCTGGAGCTTCCGGCCCTTGGCATCGCGCTTGTTGCCGGTGCTGGCCGGAAGCCCCAGTTGATTCCGAACTTTGTTCATGTACGCCCGGTAGTCCTGCTTGAGGGACTTCCGGGCTTTTTTCATGTCCTGACGGCACATCTTCAGCGCATCTGCGGATGCTGCGGCATCGATGCAGCGCTGCTGGCTCTGCAGCAGCTCCAGCCGACGCTGGTAGTTGTCTTTCGACCAGGTCTTGCGGGCCTGAAACAACACCTGGCTCTGCTCAGGGGACAGATTCCGCCCCGCTGCTGCCGATGAAGCCGCCGTGATCACAGGTGCCGCCAACACAGCAGCCAGGGCCAAGGAAGCAGTGGAGATGCGCATGGATCAGGCCTTCACGGTGCACTCACTGTGACGCCATCCGTCGATCAGGATCTGAATGCTTCGCCATGAGTCATGACCAGATGTGACTTAAGCCTGGGCTTCGTGGGGCTGGGGGCGCTCGGCTTGCCCATCGCGATCAACCTGCACAGCGCCGGGTTTCCACTGCGGGTGCACACCCGCAGCCGCACAGCCGAAACGAGCCCGGAGCTCGAGGGTGCAACGCAATGTTCCAGCCCAGCCGATGCCAGCACCGGCGTTGATGTTCTGCTGCTTTGCGTCAGTGACGATGCAGCCGTCGAGAACGTGCTGTTCGGCCCCAAGGGAGCCGCATCACAACTGAGCGCCGGCAGCGTGGTGGTGGATTGCTCCACCATTGCTCCCGCCACAGCCCAACACTGTGCGGAGCGCCTGGGGCGCCAGAACGTCCACTACCTTGATGCTCCCGTCACCGGTGGCACGGAAGGTGCCAAACGCGGCAGCCTCACGGTGCTGGTGGGAGGAGCAAGTGAGCCTCTGGAGCGGATTCGCCCCATCCTCGAGGTGATTGGAGGATCCATTCACCACTTCGGAAGCGTGGGGCGGGGGCAGCAGGTGAAGGCGGTGAACCAGGTGTTGGTGGCCGGCAGTTATGCCGCCGTGGCTGAGGCGGTAGCCCTGGGCCAGCAGCTCGATCTGCCGATGCCACAGGTGATCGATGCCCTCAAAACCGGGGCCGCCGGATCCTGGGCCCTCGAACATCGCAGCACCGCCATGCTGAACGGCAGCTACCCCCTTGGCTTCCGGCTCAGCCTGCATCGCAAGGATCTCGGCATTGCCCTTGATGCAGCCAAGGCCGTCCAACTGGATCTGCCCGTCACAACGCTGGTGGAACAGATGGAACTCGATCTGATCAACAACGGCCGTGGTAACGAGGACGTGTCAGCCCTGCACCGCTGGAACCAAACGAGGCAGGAGAGCTAGTTGCTGCTGACCACCCGCACCCGCTTCGTGGCCGTCACCACCCCATCGGGATGCACCAACATCACAGCCCAGGACTGCGAACCGGGTTGCTGCGGTGCCTGAACGCTCTTGAACAACCCACCACCACCCTGGGGCGCCAGCGGCAGATTGGGGCGCATCTGAGCCAACAGCTGCTCATCGGTGAGGTTGATCAAGCCGCCCGCCACCAAGGCCTGGCCCAGCGGCTCTTCAACAATCAAGTCGACGTCGTAGCGACTGCCAGTGAGCACCACGTCGGGGATGGCGACCTTGACGGCCAAGGGGCGTTCACCGCTGCGCAGCAACGACTGCTGGCCCAGCAGTTCCTGTTCCACCAGCTGACCATTGTCCAACCGAATCGCGATCTCTTCGCTGGCCTCCAGGGCATAGGTCAGCCCCTCGGATTCAGCGACACCCAACACCCGCAGGCTCAGGGTCGGACGCCCATCCGGGGTAGGCGCTGCGGGTTTCACTTGCCAGGTGACCTCGGGGAAATCCTGCTGGAATCGCGCAAGGCGCTGGGCCAGCACCGGCTGCAGCTCAGCGCTGGCCAGCGTGTCGAGCGATGACGCACTGCCGCTGTTCAAGGCTGTTTGCAGTCGATCGCTGAAACGTTCCACGGCACTGCCCCCGCGTCCGGGCTGCTCAAGGGCATGGACCGGTGACATCACCATTGCCATGGCCGAGACGAGCGCGACTCCCAGGAAACGACGCACGGGCGAGACCACAACAACCCAATTAAGTTAGGCCTGGTGTGCGGTGACGGCCGACGCGATGACCCGGCTTCTGATCGCCGCCAGCGGCACCGGCGGCCATCTCTTTCCCGCACTGGCTGTTGCGGAAGCCGTTGAAGAGCAGTGGCCCGTGCGCTGGGTGGGGGTGCCCGATCGGCTCGAAACACGGCTGGTGCCGGAACGTTTTGGTTTGGTGTGCGTGAACGCCGGCGGACTGCAGGGCCGCGGGATCACCAAGCTGCTGCAGCTGCTGCGACTGTTGCTGGCCAGCATCAGCGTGCGGCGGGTGATCCGCCGGAACGCGATTGATGTGGTGTTCACCACCGGCGGCTACATCGCAGCCCCCGCGATCCTGGCGGCGCGCTGGTGCGGCGTTCCCGTGGTGCTGCATGAATCAAATGCGATCCCGGGACGGGTTACCCGCTTGCTGGGTCGCTTCTGCAGCACGGTGGCCATCGGCCTCCCCGCTGCCGCCAAGCGCATCCCTGGCAGCCAGCCGGTGCTGACGGGCACGCCGGTGCGTTCCAGCTTTCTGGTCCCACAACCCCTGCCGAGCTGGGTCCCCTCCGGCGAGGGGCCGTTGCTGGTGGTGATGGGCGGCAGTCAAGGCGCCGTCGGCCTCAACCGGATGGTGCGTGCAACGGTGCCGGCCCTGTTGCAGCAGGGCTGCCGTGTGGTGCACCTCACCGGCGACAACGATCCCGACATCGGGCAACTGCAACACCCAAACCTGGTGGAACGGCGCTTCAGTGATGAGATTCCCGGGCTGCTGCAACATGCCGACCTGGCCATCAGCCGAGCCGGTGCCGGAAGCCTGAGTGAACTCGCCGTCTGCGTAACACCAAGCGTGCTGGTGCCCTTCCCCCAGGCGGCAGACCGCCATCAAGATGCAAACGCCGCCTGTGCCGCATCGTTTGGAGCGGCTGTGATCGTGCATCAGCATGAGCCGGATCAGCCCGCATTGCTGAACACCGTGCAACGGCTCTTAGCCATAAGGCTGGGGAAATCCGATGCAGGATCCGACCCCCTCACGCAGATGCGTGAAGGGATGGATGCTCTTGCGGAACGGGATGCCGAAAGCCAACTGGCGGCCTTGCTTCAAACACTGGCGGCCTGAGTCAAGCCAGAGGGCTGCGCTGCAGCTCCTCACGCAACGCCCTGATGATGCGGCGGTTGTTGCGGCGCGATTGCAATCCGATCCGCAGCCAGCTCTCTCCCAAGCCCTCAAAAGAGCGGCAATCACGCAAAAGAATGCGATGCCTTTGCTCCATCGCTTCCCGCAACGGCACCAGCGATCCCGCACCAGCGACCAGCAGATAATTGACGCTGGAGGGCATGGGGCACAGGCCCGGCACAGCGGTCAATTGCCTTTGCATCCAGGCCCCCTCAGTGGCCGTCCAGTGCTGCACCCGGCGGCACCAGGCCTGGTAGCGCCCACGGGGGACCAACAACTGCTCGGTCATCGCAGCAGCGATGCCGTTCACCGGCCAGGGGTCGCGCCAACCCGACCAGCGCTTCAGCCGTTCCGGCTGGGCAATGGCATAGCCAACGCGCAAGCCCGCCACTCCAAACAACTTGGTAAGGCTGCGAATCACCACCAGGTTGGGATGGTGCTCCACCAGCGGAATCATCGATTGCTGCTCGCCGGTGGGCACCAAAGGCAAAAAAGCCTCATCGCAGATCACCAGCCCATGGGTTGCGAGCAGGGGCTCCAACGACGCACGGCTCCAGAGCTGCCCCGTGGGGTTGTGGGGATTGCAGATCCAGGCCACCGGCGCCTGCAAATGAGGATGCGACAGCGGTCCGGCTTTTTCCCAGCTCAACACGAGGGGAACGTCGATCCATGGGGCTTTCCAGCACTGCAGAGCCCGCCGGTAGTCGGCAAACCCAGGAGCGAGAAGCCCACTGACGCCAGCAGCATCAGCGGCGCGCCGCCCAGGTGAACAACTCGGCCGCACCATTACCAGGCAGCACAGCATCAGGATCCAGGCCGTGCAGGTCGGCCATCGCCTGGCGCAGGGACGCCTGCCCTCGATCGGGGTAGTCGCGGATGGCGGTCAGGGGGATGCGGGAGCAGCGCGGACTCCAGGGGGCCAGAGAAGCACTGGCATCAAGCAGCTGCGATGGATTGCAGTTCAACCTTGCCGCGGCTGCTTCGCGGTTGCCGCCATGGCGCAGGTCGACGCCCATCCCGACTCCCGATAGAACGCAGAGACATCACCAGCGTGGCCCACTGCCGATGCCAACTCGAGCGCTGCTGTTCACTCTGATACTTACCGCGCCCCTGGCGGTACGAGCAGATGATCTGATCGTGTTGCTGCAGCAACGGAAGTGCCCGGACTGTCGTCTGGCGGATGTGGATCTTGTCCACGCCGACCTGCGGGACGCTGATCTTCAGCGAGCCCAACTGCAACGCGCCAACCTCGGGCAGGCGCGTCTCGATGGCGCAGATCTGCGGAAGAGCAACCTGCAGTTCACCAACCTGCGCGGGGCGTCCCTACGGGGAGCCGATCTGCGCGGCAGCAAGCTCTATGGCACCGATCTACGCCAGGCCGACCTCAGTGGAGCTCAGCTCGATAACGGGGCGCTCGAACAGGCGTACTGGCAGGGGGCCCAGGGCATTAGCGCTGGCGTCCGAAGCCATGCATCACTGCACAATGCTGGGGTGACGGCAGCAGAAAACGGCCAATGGAAACGGGCTGAAACCTTGTTCAGCGCTGCAATCGCCTCAGAACCAAGCGAAGCATTGAGCTGGGTGGCGCGGGGGTTGTCCCGCGGCGAACTGGGGAACACCAAGGGCGCATCCAGGGATCTGGCCTATGCCGGTGAACTGTTCGGCGAACAAGGCGACCAAGAGAAAGCCAAGCAACTTCTGGAGGCGAGCCAAAAAGCCACGGCACGCATCGCCAATCACACAACCAACGGTGGCAATGGCATTGGGTCGCAGCTACTCAGTGGTGCACTTTCCACCGCTCAGGCATTGGCACCCATCGCGTTGAGGGCTTTGTCGCCGATTCTGCCCTGAGTTAAAACCCCTTCTGCATCAACTGGGTGGCTTGCTGCGTGGCCGGTCGGTAGCCGTAACCGAACACACCTCCCTGGTCATCATCGAGAACGCGAGGGGTCACAAGAATCACCAGTTCGTCCTTAGATCTTGTTGATTGCCTCCTGCGGAACAAGCTGCCAAGCAAAGGGAGATCACCCAAAAAAGGCCACTTGCGAACTACCTCGAGCTGCGATTCAGACACCACACCGGTAAGGATCAATGTCTGACCATCCCTCAGACGAATAGATCCAGACTCCAATTCACGTCTATTAAAATTGTAGATCTGCACACCACCCGTATCTGATAAAGAAGATTGAGCCGCAGGAATAGGAATAGAAATCGAGGGATACAAGTTCATGGTGATAAACCCATTGTCATCAATCTTGTCAACATTCACCTCGAACGTAAGCCCAGCATTTTCCTTTTCATAGGTGTATGAAGTTGTACCCGTGTCACCATTTTCATCCCGATAAACATTCACAACGTAATCCTGACCAGTTTCGACAATCGCCTTCTGCCCTTCCTGTACCAACAATGTCGGCTGAGCGAGTATTTTTGCATTTCGCGCTACAACCTGGGCTTCAAGGTAGGCATAGAAAGAATTGTCTGGCTGCCGGTACTGATTCGAATCTGACACATAAACAGGGCGGCCTTTCTTGTCGTAAACAGGCTTCAGGATCTGATCCGCAGCTGGATCTTTCGAAGGCACATAAATAGGCTGGCCATTGGCGTCATAAACAGGCTTCAAAGTCTGTGGCGCAGCCGGGTCCGAGCTGGGCACATAAATCGGACGCCCCATCGAGTCCAGCTTCGGCACCAGCACCGGATCGCCTCCTGGAGTTTGCGGTGGAAAAACCGCCTGCTCCTGGACCACTGGATTCACCACCGCCTGAGATGCAACCACCGGGTCAATGACGCGCTGCTGTGGAACCTGCCCTCGGTTTGGGTACGTGCCAGGAACACCTGAAAAACCCTGGCCATAAAGCCCTGAGCCGGCCGTGCCACCCGGCTTGGCCTGGCCAAAGTTGAGATGCCCCGTGCCGCTGTCGCTGACAATAAAAGTGTCCCCCATACGGGCAGAGAAACTGGAATCAAGAAGCTCATCATTATTGAGGTTCACGTTCAAAATCTGTACCTTCACTGCCACTTGGCGACGGCGCAAATCAAGCTGCTTAAGATAATTCTCAGCCGAGGCGATTAGCTGAGGATCTCCAACCAGAGTGACTGTCCCAAGACGCGTATCTGTGGTCCCCGTCAAACCAATCAAGGGGCCAACAGAAGCGCCATAGGTTTCAACTTTGGTCGTTTTCTGCGTGGACCGACTGGCCTGATTACTCAGCTGACTTGTCCCGACGGATGAGGGTTCACCGGTTGTCGTGGTGATCGTATTGATCACATTCATCGATGCGCCAAGACTGGCCAAATAATCTGCAGCCTTGTCAACTTTCACTTGATTCAGTCGAAACACCTTGGACATCTGCGGGCCAAATGTCTTCGATGAAACAGAGGTGCCCACCATCAGGGTTTGACCATCCAACCTGGCCTGAAGACCCGACGCCAACAGCACACTGTTCAAGGCCCGGTCGAATCGCTCGTCCCGGAACGCCATCGTCACGCCCACAGGATTCGCCTGGTCGGCATCCTGATCGGATTCGCCCACATAGACGAAGCCATACCCACCCAAACGAGCTAATGACATCAAGGCATCCTTCGCTGGCGCATTGTTCAAGGTCAGGGAGACTGAAGGACCCTGGGCCAGCACGTAACTGCGGTTGCTGAGCAGCATGGACCCGACAGCGATATCCCCCAAGGGGGGTGCTGAAGCACGGGCTCGCATCGGAGGAACAACTACAGGTTGCTGAACCCGTCCCGGCCGGCTCAGATCCAGGCGCCCGCTCTGCAGCGCTGTTGTACGAATCGGCAACTGACGAAATGACACGATCAAATTGGAACCATCCGCATTGATCATGGGCTCAGGCAAAGCCATTCCCTCCATGGCTCTGACTGACAGTTCGAAGTCCGAATCCGCTCCAGCCTTGAGCCTGACCTCTGCCAAGCCAACGGATGGCATCGCGACATCCTGAGGAACGACCAATGCAGACGACGAGGTGCCACGCAAACGGCCAGACCAGCGCGATGAAGAACGGCGCTGGCTGATCAAGCGCGGATTACTGCCAAGACCCGAAACGACAAGATCGACGCGATCCCCGAAACGACGCAGCTTCAAGGCGACCGTCGTTCCAGCCACGGCGGGTGCAGGCGCCAGCACGGCAGCCATCTCTGCAGTCGAACAACTGAAACCGATCAGCAGGGCAAGGGAAAGCGAACGTCGAAACAATGAGCTCCCCACTTCCGTTGTCGCTCTCAGAAGACATCAGGCCGATGGTATCGATCAGAACCGACGATCACCAGACTTAACTGGGCGGCGTTTCCTGGGAATTGCCTGAATCGACATCGATCTCCTTCTGTGGGTCATAGAAGCTCAGTTGAAGGGTCAACTCAGTTCTCAATGCAACAGGAGCTGATGCAGCCTGATCGTCGTTGCTCGTCGCAGCTGCCTTGATCTCAAGGTCACTGCTTTCCACCAAGAGTTCCAGCGACTCCATCTTTTGAAGAAACTCCTGCAGACCGGCGTAGGAGCCGCGAACCTCTAAGGCAACCGATGACTTCTGATAACCCAGGGCCAAGAGAGGGTCTGCCGAATCAGGCTTGTCATCTCCTGATCGCGATGTCGACGATGCTTGTTGGGATTCTGAGGATGACGTCGACACATTGATGGGTGCATAGCGCTGAATCGTCACGCCAGACATCAAGGCTTGTTGATTCAGAAGCGCCAGAAAGGTCTGCACCTTGTCACGCCCGGCCAACAAACCAATTAACAGCGCCTGCTCCTGTTCAGCCTGTTCAAGGGCAACGCTCGCCTTCTCAAGCTGCTTCACCAAAGCCGGCAGATTGCGCTGCAACTGAAGCAAGGAATCGCGGCGTCGCTCCAGCTCATGCGTGTCCTGCCAAACAGGCGGCAAGAACACAAGAAGCAAGGGCATGCTGAAAAGGAGACCAAAGACAATGGGCAGACCCACCAACACCCGACCACGGATGATCCATTGGCGACGCTTGGAGGGAATGAGATTGGTCACAGGGCAATTCCCTTCTCTTGAAGAAACTCATAACGACGCGCCAAACCATTCGCTCCCAGTTCACGAAGACGTTCTGGAGTGGTCTGAACCGACGGATCCAGTGCTGCTTCGAGGCTGAATTCAATCAGTCCGTCGTCGTTCGACGTGGCCTTCTGAACAGATGTTCCATCGAGGAGGACATCATCAAGGGATTCGAGGTTGAGCGCCAAAGCATTGATCCGCTCAAAAGCGTCATCCCCTTCCGCTTCACCTTTGATCAGGAGCTGAGAAGGAAGGACGTCAAGCGAGAGCAGGCGGACACCCTGAGGGGTGACCTGTCGCATCTGCTCCAACAGCGCTGATCCGGAGCGCAAAGCCACCAGTTGAACAGCGATGCGCTTGGTTTGTTGATGCAGAGCCTTGCGCTCTTTCGCCATGGTCTTCAGCCGAGTCTGAGCATCCCCAACACGCCCCTCCAATGGAGCAAGTTCGACAACCTCTGCCTCAAGACGGCGCTGCTGATTCTCCAAGGCAAACAACAAAGCCAAGGGAGCCAAGAGCAAAACAACCCCCAGTACTGCACCTTTCAGCAACAGTCGGGGGAGTGGTTCGATAACAACAGGCTCAGGCGGGAGGCCGAGCTCAACCCGGCGTTGCTGCAATAAATCCGGCTTGGGCCAATCCCGACGTGCCGTCATCGCTCCTCCTCCTGCAAAGCCAACAGCGCCAGGTGCTGAAGGGGTGACAGCACATCAGCAGGCTCGTCTTGGTCAGCACCATCGATGTGATCCGATGATTCAAACCAATCGGGCAAGGGCTGGTTCAAGCAGCTTTCCCCTGCGGCAGCATCAACAAGGGGCAACCAATCATCGAGCTGTTCGGTCGGCACCGACAACCACCATCCGAGGACTGATGGCGAAGCCAAACGGGCCTGCCAAGCGGCAACACAGGTCCGAATCTCGCTGCGACAGCTGACAGGATTCTCTTCCACGAGGGCATGATCTACCTCAGGAACCTGCTGACGAATCAACAGCAAACGAATGCTCTTTTGCTCCACCACAAGCCAGGCCAGGTCGCCAGGCCATGCCTGCGTGAACTGATGCAAGGCCCTTTGAGCTGCCGTCAGCGACCAATCGACGCGCCTTAGCGGCAGATCAGCGAATTCCGCCACCTCGGTCCAGCCCTGGATTAACTGTCGCGGCACACCCACCACCGACAAAGCGTCCTGCACCGGCGAGGAGGTGATGTAGCTCTCCGCCAAATCAAAAGGCAGATTGAGAGTCTGCAAGGACGGGGGCAACAAACCTGGCCCGCGATCCGATCCGTAGCCGTCGACAACGCACCACGCAGCAGCCCGCAGGGGTAGGCAAAGCACCAGTTCTGCCCCGGGGAGATCGCAGTCGAAGATCAGATCGGCGATGAAGTCACCAAGCGCTTCCCGTTGCAAAGGCACACCATCACGGCAGGCGCCATCAGGCAAGAGAGCGGAACGAAACCTCCAATGTTGACCGGAGCCCCAGCAAAACTGCAAACGGTCGTCGGAGACGACCACCAGCACAGGGCGCGGATGAATCAGACGTGACCAAGCAAGACGGAAGCTTTGCCACTGCGGTAACTCAGGCAACATCAGTGGCGTCACTGGAGTCAGACCAGTAACCAAAAGCTATCAAAGCTCAGCAAAAATGGAAGTAACGATCAACCGATGAAAACCGAGTGAGACACAGCTGAGAATCAGCAATGAAAATGGCATTCACGCCACAAAACACTAAAGTGATTATGGATTGTTGTTGGCCATGACAGGACGCCTCGTCAAAGATATCAACCTCAATGGCAGCTCTTCACCTAACGAGCTAATTGACATTGAGGGCATTCTTTACTTTGCCGCAGAGACAGGAACAATCGCCAGCGATAACAGCAACGTAGAAACTGATAACGAAGAAGAGGATACAACTATTGACGATCAAAATTCTGATACGACCAAAGCCATTGGCCTCTGGAAAAGCGACGGAAGCGAGGGAGGCACACGACTGCTGCGCTCTTTTGAGGGGGTCAGCAACCTCGTCGAGGCGAATGGGCTTCTTTACTTCATCGCCCAGACAGAACAAAATTTTGAGCTATGGAGCAGCGATGGAACCGAGGCTGGAACCCGGCGAGTCGACGCATTATTTCCAGGTTCAGATAATTTTTCCGCTTACAACTTATTTACCGTCAACGACACGTTATTTTTCAGCGCAAGCGGCTCGCAAGGGGGCGCATCCGGAGAGAGTGGATCCGGAGGACAAGGCAATGGCTATGAATTATGGCGCTGGGAGGGAGATGACGTTGGAACCAAGCTGTTCAAAAATTTATTCCCCGACAGGTACATCACAGAGCAGAAACTCGAACCAGACGATGAAACAGGGGAGCTAACACTAACAATTAACACAGCTGAGTTCAACGCCAGCACCCCTGAATTTTCCACAGATTCTTTCCCTGGAAACTTTACAAGCGCCGGAGGGGGAAACTTCTTCTTCACGGCTTACTCGACCCAAACCGTCAAAGCAAGCACAAGTAGCTTTGCGGACGGGTTGCAACTTGGCGGCATCGAACTCTGGTTCAGCGATGGAACAGAGAATGGAACATATGCGATCCCAATTAACAACGAAACTTATAATATTTATAATCCAACAAGTGGATCGTTCCAACCTCCATCAATTTTCAATGAATACTACACAGCCACAGGCAGCTCATTCCCGAATCATTTAACAAAATTCAAGAACAAACTTTACTTTACAGCCAACAATGGCGTCAGCGGATTCGAATTATGGAGCATCAAAAACACAGGTATTGGTCAAAAGCTTGTCAAAGACATTCATCCAGATAACAGCTCCAGTCCCAAAGAACTGACGGTTGCCGGCGGTCGACTTTATTTCACAGCCGACGACGGCAGTGGCAGGCAACTTTGGGTCGTCAATAAAAAGAATAAGGCAAAAAAGGTAAAAAATAGTGGCAAAGATCCGCGACACCTCACTGAAATCGACGGCAAACTCTTTTACTCAGCGAGTTCCAGCAAGGAGGGCCGCGAGCCTTGTTTCATCAACTCCAAAAACAAACCACAACAGATCCAAGACATCAATCCTGGCATTCGCTCTTCAAATCCGCAACAATTCCAACTCATTCGCGAAAATACGAAGAAGGGTGGAAGCAAAAAGATCCTTTATTTTTCTGCCAACGGAGGCGAGCGCGGGATCGAGCTGTGGAGCCAAAATCTCAGCAAAAAAGGCAGCAAAGCAACACGCTATGCAGACATTTACAGCGGAGTACCAAGCAGTGACCCCCGCAATCTGATCAATGCAAATAACACCCTCTTCTTTACAGCAAATGACGGCAGCTCTGGCCGAGAACTGTGGACGGTGGATGCATACCAACCAAGTTCTTCCGAGACAGAGACAGACCCTGAAGCATGCGATCCAGGCAAACCCGGCAGCTGCGATACGAATCAATCCAACACAAGAAAAAGCAGTCTGGTTAAAAACATCAGACAGAAGTCACAAAGCTCAGATCCATCTGAACTACACAATCATCGCGGGGAGTTATTTTTCAGCGCCACCAATGGGAGAACAGGGTTCGAACCTTGGGTCAGCCGTGGAACGGCAAAATCCACAAACTTGTTCAAAGACATCAACAACGGCAGCGGAAGCTCCTCACCATCATCATTCATAAGTCATAAAAAGACACTGTTCTTTGCTGCTGATGATGGGCGTAAAGGATCTGAACTCTGGATCTCCAATGGGGGCAAGAAGGGAACCAAGCTCGCCGCAGATATACATCGCGGGGAGGAGGGATCATCACCATCGGATTTGCTCACGCAAGGAAACACACTTTACCTAAGTGCCGATGACGGCATTCATGGACGCGAGCTCTGGTCTTACAACATCAAATCAGGAAAACACCACCTGGTTCGAGACATCCGCACAGGTTCACGCGTGGGGTCCAATCCAAGTGAATTGACCCCCGTGAATGGACAGATTGTCTTTGCTGCTGAAGGCAATGTCTACGGTCGGGAACTATGGCGCAGTGATGGTACAAAAAATGGTACCAATTTGCTGCTGGATATCAATCCAGGAGGCCTGGATTCCAACCCAGCAGACTTAAGCCTGCTCGATGGCAATCTTTATTTCACAGCAAACACATACTTCAACGGGCGTCAGATTCTCAAACTGGATGGCAGCGGCTTAAACGTCACTGAAATGATTGGGAGCTCTGGTGAAGCGACTGCAACGGAACCCAGCGATCTCTATGCATCACGGGATCAATTGTTCTTCAGCGCTGAAACAACCCTGGATCCAACCCAAGAAGAAGCGACGTCGTCACCCTCCACGGGAGCAGGATCCAATTCCGGATCGGATCCCGGTGGCTTCATGATTGCTGCCGATGGAATTGAAGAAGAAGCACTTGAATCCATCGAAACTTACAACAGGAGAATAGATGACTACAGAGAATACGATGATCCTGAGTGGCTTAATCTTGCAAGATACTCGGCAAATAGACTAGCAACCTCTAGCGTTGTCGATAACAATGACGCTTCACTCGCCGAAGATTGGAATCGATATTATCAACCACTCTCCGACCAATCACTTTCTACTTCCCTTCCCATTCGGATCCCAGACGGCATCCCCTCCACTGCAGCCAGACGCAGCACAACCACATCAGCGGGTGACAGCAATCTTTCGCCCATTGCAGAGACCGACAACAACAGCCTTGGCCGTGAGCTCTGGATCTCCGATGGACGGGTGAACGGCAACACACTCCTGAAAGACATTCATCCCGGGGAAGGCAGCTCCAATCCCCAGGGCTTCACCAGCGTGGGCGCCAAAACCTACTTCAGTGCTGATGATGGTCAATCCGGAGAAGAGCTGTGGGTGAGTGACGGCACAGAAGCAGGAACCTTCTTGCTCAGTGACATCAACCCAGGCCCGAAGGATTCCTCCCCGCGAGCGATCACGGAAGTTGATGGTGCCATTTATTTCTCAGCCAAAACCGACCGATATGGACGTGAATTGTGGAAGCTGGGCCAGCCAGAAACAAGCCAAGCCAAGAATGGTGGGAAAAACACAACCCGAGGCCAAGAGGTTGAGCTAACACGACTCGTCTACGACGCCGCCGGCAAAGGACGTTTGCGCGGCAAACGCAACACCACCGATGAATTCATCTTCTCGCGTGAGAAGCAATTCGGCGCCAAGAAAGCCGATCAGATCATTGGTTTTTCCGCTCAAGAGGGAGACACGATTCAACTCAACGCCGAAGTCTTCCCTGGCTTCAAACGGAAACGCTTCAAGGTCGTCAACAGCCTGCGAAGCTTTAATCGACAGTTGGAACAATCGAGTTCAATCATCTATTTCCAACCCCTCGGGGAACTCTATTTCGATCGGAACGGACGCGAGCCAGGCCTGGGGGATCCCAAGGATTCAGGCCTGTTTGCCGTTCTCAAGGGGGCTCCAGACCTCAACGCGACAGACATTGGCTTGATTTGAGCGGAGTTCAGTCCTGCCAGGGCAAACCGCTGCCGGAGGCCTCCGCAATGTTGCGGAGGCCGTGGCGATCCAATTGCAACAGCAGTCCCTCCAGAATCCGCGGCACCAGATCCGGCCCCTGAAAGATCCAGCCGGTGTAGAGCTGCACCAGAGAAGCCCCTGCGGTGATGCGCTCCCAGGCGACTTGCGCAGAATCAATCCCACCCACACCGATCAACGGCAGCGCCGGGCCAGCACTGGCCCGCAAACGACGGATCACCTCCTGGGCCCGCTGACGCAGGGGGGCACCGCTGAGACCACCGGCCTCCTCCGCCAGCGTGCGCCCGGTCTGCGGCAGCCGCCGCTGCTCCAGGCCGAGGCGATTGAGACTGGTGTTCACTGCAATCACGCCGGCCAGACCTTCCTCAAAGGCCAGACGAGCGACGGAATCGATGGCCTCATCATCCAAATCCGGAGCGATCTTCACCAGCAAAGGCGGGCAAGCCGGCAGCCGCCGCAAGCGCTCCACCAGACGACGCAACTGGGCTGTGTCCTGCAGATCCCGCAGCCCGGGGGTGTTGGGGGAACTGACGTTGATCACCGCATAGTCCGCCAAGGGCGACAACAACTCCAGGGAAGCCGCGTAGTCGTCCGGTGCCTGCTCCAGGGCCGTGATCTTGGATTTGCCAACGTTGATGCCAAGCACCGCTGGCCGCCGGCCAGGCGGATCCAGGCGTTGACGCTCCAGCGTTTTCAACAGTGCCTTGGCGCCATCGTTGTTGAATCCCATTCGATTCAACGCGGCCTGCTCCTCCGCCAAACGGAACAGGCGTGGTTTGGGGTTGCCCGGCTGGCCATGCCAGGTGACGGTGCCCACTTCGGCGAAGCCAAAGCCGAAGCGATCCCAGATGCCAGCAGCCACACCGTTCTTGTCGAATCCCGCCGCCAAACCCACCGGGTTGGGGAAGCGGCAGCCAAACAACACCTGCTCCAGGCGCAGATCACGCCGTTGCAGATCCGCCGCAACACCATCCAGCACGGTGGACACCCCGGGCCAGCGGCGCCGCAGGCTGGCCTGACCCAGGGCCGTGAGCGCAGTGCGCGACAGCTGTTCAGCATCCAGGCCGTCGTCGCGCGCCAGCACCGGACCCAGCCAACGCTGATAGAAGGCACCGCTGCTGAGCGGTCCTGTCGAAGAGGACGGCGACATGCGCTGGCTCATGACTGTTCTGATCCTGCCTCGCGACGCTGCAGGGTCCAGCGCCCCTCCGCCTGGGGCTCGACGGTCCAATCCCTCCAGATCCAGCTCTCCCTTTTGGTTTCCAGCTGTTTGAGAGGCTTTTCCACCAATTGCGCCAGCTCCAACAGCGAAAGGCTGTAACCACCCTGTGCCAAGCGATCCGCCAACTCCAAGCGCGACAACAGCTGCAGCAGAGGCTTGGGGGCCAGCTCGGAGGATCCCTGCTTCAGAACCAAGTTCGGCTGGGCGTTATGGGAGAACGCCACAGCGATGCGATCCACCCGTTCGTTGTCTGGATCACCGCTGTGACCTTTGACATAGCTCAGGGGGACGTCGTCCAGTCGGGCGGCATCGAGGGCCTTCCAGAGGTCCTGATTGAGCACAGGCTTGCCGGCAGCCGTTTTCCAGCCTTTGCGCTTCCAACCTTTGATCCAGGAGCCCAGGCCATCAATCAGGTATTTGCTGTCGGTGCGCAGGGTGAGATCCGGATGACGGGGCAGCTGCTCAAGCCGTTGCAACACCTCCAACGCCGCCTGCAGTTCCATGCGGTTGTTGGTCGTGTCGGGAGCATGACCACCGAATTCCTCAACACTGCCGTCTTCAAAACGCAACAGGGCACCCCAACCACCCGGACCTGGGTTGCCGCTGCAGGCACCATCCGTCGCTGCAGCCACGACCCGTCCCCGTCCTTCCGCCATTGATGAGTCCCAACGCTGTTCGGTACAACACGGTTTCTGGCGTCACCGTGGATGAGCCGAACCTACCTGCGGGCTGCCGGTCTGACTGCCGTGGGGCTCCTGGCCGCTGGCCTGCCGCAGGAGAGCGCAGCGCGAGCCCTGTTCGACAGCACAGCCCTGCCGCAGGAGCGCTTTGCTGTGCTGGCCCAACCGATCGGCGGAGCCCAATGGAAACTGCTCGTACTGGAACAGATCAAGGCCCTACCGCGCTGCTGGACGCCCCGCCAAGACGGCCTGGTGGAGCCCAGCCTGAATCGCTTCGACTTCAGCGGCATCTGCAAGCGCTACCTGGACAGCAATGGCTACTCGCTGCGCAGCGGTGGCCAGGATCTCGGAACGCGCTTCCGCTTCCGGCTCAAGCAATCCGGCAGATCGTTGAGGCTCGAAGCCCTCGACCCCCAGCAACGGGCGCCACTGCTGGTGGGTCAAGCACGCATCCTGGAACGCGATCCCAACGGGTTCGTGCCCCTGCAGCTGGAGCCTGGCTGGGCGCTGGAACGGCGCACCTACCAAGGCCGCCAGCTGAACCACCTGTATTTCGCCCACCAGGCACCGGTGAACCAACTGCTCGCGCTGGCCAGCAGCAGCGGCCAACGCTCAGGCTTCAGCCGACTGGGAGCCCCGATGCCCCCGATCGCACCACCGCCTCTGCCCTCTGAAGGAGCAACACCGCGACGCACAACACACCGACGCACAACTCGCCTCGCCAGCAATGCTCCGATCCGGCTGCAGGTGATCCCCTACCGCCCTTGAGGACCAACCGTCACAGTGCCAGTTGATAGAGCGACCAGACAGGGGCTGACAATGCAATCCCCGCTCTTACTTTGAATTTGTGTGAGGAGTGCCGAACGCCTCTTAAGGGTCGAAACAAGGACAGACTCCTGAACGCGTTCCTCTCGACAAAAGCTCCGCCTTCGGCGGGGCTTTTTTGTTGACCATAGAAAAATAACAAAAAAACCGGTCCTCGAAGGGACCGGTGCCTGATGGGAAACAGGTGGAGAGGGACAAGCCCTCTCCCAAGGCGATCACTTGAGGGTGACTTTTCCGCCTGCTTCTTCGATGGCCTTCTTGGCAGCCTCGGCGTCGTCCTTGGAGACAGCTTCCTTGACGGCCTTGGGAGCAGCCTCGACCAGAGCCTTGGCGTCGCCCAGACCCAGACCGGTGACCTCACGGACAGCCTTGAGGACCTTGATCTTGGCGGAGGCGTCGAAGCCTTCGAGGATCACATCGAATTCGGTCTTCTCTTCAGCGGCCTCGCCACCGCCACCAGCAGCGCCGGGGGCAGCCATCACAACACCAGCAGATGCTGCGGCAGACACACCGAAGGCCTCTTCGATCTGCTTGACGAGCTCGGAAGCTTCAAGCAGGGAGAGGGATTTCAGCGATTCGAGAATTTCGTCGGTTTTTGCAGACATGGTTTTGAAAGGGGAAGCAACAGATCAATGAACAGTGGTCTCGGCAGGGCCGAATCAGCCTTCGCCGCCTTCGGCGTGCTGCTTGAGTGCCCTGGCCATACCAGAGGGAACCTCGTTGATGCCCACAGCGACCTTCGTGGCCACAGCGTTGATGGCACCGGCGATCTGAGCCATGAGCTGCTCCTTGGAGGGGAGATCGGCAATGGCTTTGATCTCGTCCTGAGACAGGAGCTTGCCTTCGAAAAGGCCGCCCTTGGTCTCGGACTTCTTGAGTTCCTTCTGGAAGGTCTGAACGGCCTTCACACCGGCGCCAATATCGCCCTTCACCAGGACGAAGGCGTTGGTTCCGGTCAGCAGGGAATCGAGGCTGGCCCAGTTGCTGTCACCATCAATGGCACGGCGCATCAAGGTGTTTTTGGTCACCTTGCAAACGCTGTCGCTGGCCCGCAGACGATCCCGCAGGTCAGACATTTCCTTGATGGACAGGCCCTTGAAATCAAGGACAAGTGCCAGTTCGGCGTCGGCGAGGAGCTCTTTGAGCTCTCCGACGATCTGCTGCTTGTTCTCCAGCGTGCGGCCCATAGGGATTGGATCGGATCAAAGGAACAAGCTGGGCACACGGCCGATCGAGTCTTCAAAAGGAAGACGAGGCCGCGTGCCGATCCAATCCCGAATGGGACAAAACCGTGTCGCGTCTGCCTCGGCAGGGATTACATCAACGGGAATGACTGACGTCATGCCCAGGGACATCCTGCTGTCTCTGGCCGGGCGCGTGCCCGATTTGGCTTTCGCCAATCGTTAAGTGTAGAGGAGAGCCGGATCAGCTCCCCTGCTCGATGTCCTGCAGAGCAGAGAAATCGACTTCAACGGAAGGACCCATGGTGGAGGTCACATACAGGGACTTCCAGTAACGGCCCTTAGCACCGCTGGGCTTGTTGCGGTCGATGGTTTCCTGCAGGGTCTTGAGGTTCTGCAGCAGGGCATCGGCACTGAAGCTGGCCTTGCCGAAGCGGACGTGAACGATACCGGTGCGGTCGGCACGGAATTCCAGTTTGCCGGCCTTGAATTCCTTGATCGCAGCCTCGAGGTCCGTGGTGACGGTGCCTGCCTTGGGGTTGGGCATCAAGCCACGGGGGCCGAGAACCCGACCCAGCTTGGCCACCTTGGGCATCATGTCGGGGGTGGCAATCAACAGGTCGAAATCCATTTCGCCCTTGCTGATGCTTTCCACCAGGTCTTCTTCACCGGCGAGTTCGGCACCGGCAGCTTTGGCTTCAGCCACCTTTTCACCGCGGGTCACCACAGCGATGCGCACGGTCTGACCGGTGCCGTTAGGCAGAGCCACGGTGGTACGCAGCTGCTGGTCGGTGTATTTCGGATCGATGCCGAGGCGCACATGGGCCTCCATCGTCTCGTCGAATTTCGCGTTGGCGTTGTCCTTCACCAGGGCAATCGCCTCGAGGGGTGCGTAGGCACGGTCCTCGATCTTGCCGGCCAGGCTGGCCAGGCGCTTGGAGATTTTGGGCATGTTCAGGGTTGGGGTTCAGACGACATCAGGGATGCCTCCCCCGAATGGGTTAGAGAAGCGATGCAGCGACGTCAGTCGCTGATGGAAACGCCCATATTGCGGGCGGTGCCTTCGATGATCCGCATGGCGGACTCAACGCTGGTGCAGTTGAGGTCAGGGAGTTTGGTCTTGGCGATCTCTTCGAGCTGAGCTCGAGTGATCGATCCAACACTGCCCTTGGCGGACTCACCGGATCCCTTTTGGATCTTTGCGGCCTTGGTGATCAGCACCGACGCCGGAGGCGTCTTGGTGATGAAGGTGAAGCTGCGGTCTTCGAAGACCGAGATCTCCACCGGAATCACATAACCGGCTTTGTCCTGCGTCCGAGCGTTGTACTCCTTGCAGAACATCATGATGTTCACACCGTGCTGACCGAGGGCAGGGCCCACCGGAGGCGCGGGGTTGGCTTTGCCGGCATCTAGGGCCAGCTTGATCACAGCTACGACTTTCTTGGCCATCGGCTGGGTGGTTTGGACAGCTGCGGATCACCAGACCCGAGGGTCGGCTGCGGCGGAATGGTTGCCCACTCCCAAGGCCGCCCTCCGCAGGGAGACGGCCGCCGCAAGGGTCAGTTCTGTTTGCTGATCTGGGAAAACTCCAGTTCCACCGGGGTCTCTCGACCAAAGATGGAGAGCAGGGCCTTGAGCTTGTTGCGCTCGCCAGACACCTCGATCACTTCGCCCTGGAAGTCCTTGAACGGACCAGCCGTCACCAGGATCTGATCGCCTTCGGTGAGATCCACCTTGACAACGGTCTTTTTCTGGGCAGCCCGCTTGAAGATGCGGTCCACCTCAGAGCGGCTCAGAGGCCGGGGCTTGATGTGACCACGCGCCTTCCCGGTGGCACGCCGGTCTTCAGCACCGACGAAATTGATCACGTTCGGGGTGCTCCGCACCGCCATCATCGTGTCCTCATCCAGCACCATCCGCACCAGCACATAACCGGGGAACACCTTCTCCTCGGTGGACTGACGGGTGCCGTCCTTCTTCAGTTTGACGGCAGGGGTCTGGGGAATCTCGATTTCGAGAATTCGGTTGCTCACACCGAGGGTGACGGCCCGCTGCTCCAGGGTGGCCTTGACCTTCTTCTCGCAGCTGGAGGCCACCTGAACGGCGTACCAACGGGCGATGGCCGTATTGGCGACAGCTGCCGCAGGCAAGGTGCCGTCGTCCCCCTCATTCGGGGCCGGCAGATCAAGCACCTCAGGGGCGTCCGGTGTGGTCAGGTCGTCGGGCACGGCGAGAAAGGTGATATCGAGTCAGCGGAACACCTGGGACGAAGCCCACCCAAAGAAGCGACTGACAGCCGCGATGGTGGCGGCCGAAAGGCTGACCATCAGGATCACAGCGATGGATTCGCTGAACAGTTGCTGGCGGCTGGGCCAGACCACGAGTTTCAGCTCATCAACCGTGTCCGCCAGAAAACCACCGGATTTGGTGGAATCGGCAGCGGCTTTTGAGCCGTCGGAAGTGGTGGTGTCCTCAGAGATGGGGCTGGTCACGGGGATGGGACCGGAAGTTGACAACGGTGCCGGTAGGCACTTCGCCAAACAGACACCCTACCGGATGCCCTCAAACCCCCACCGGATCGAACACGAGAGCATCGGCGCCAGCCTCCCCCAGCCGCACCGTCACACCACTGGCTCCGGCGAAGCGCTCCTCGAGCAGCAGCGTGGAGAGCGGATTTTCCAACTGACGCCGCAACACCCGACGCAGGGGCCTCGCCCCGTACTCCGGTTCATGGCCCTGACGGGCCATGGCTTCAGCGACAGCATCGTCCACCTGAAGGGCAAGACCCTGCTCGGCCAACAGGGCAGCGAGGTCCTTCAGTTGCAACTGGACAATCCGCACCAGATCGGAGACCTCCAACGGACGGAAACGAATCACCTCATCAATGCGGTTGAGGAATTCAGGCCGGAACTGGCTGGAAAGCGCTGCATCCACCTGCTGTTGCAGGGCTGACTCATCCGTGGATCCCGAGCGAGCATGTTCAAGGATCGCCGGGCTGGCCAGATTGCTGGTCATCACGACCACGGTGTGGCGGAAATCAACGGTGCGGCCCTGGGAATCGGTGAGCCGGCCGTCATCCAGCACCTGCAGCAGCAGGTTGAACACATCGGGATGGGCCTTCTCCACTTCATCGAGAAGCAGCACCGCATAGGGCCGGCGGCGCACGGCCTCCGTGAGTTGCCCCCCTTCCTCGTAACCGACATAACCCGGAGGAGCACCGATCAGCCGAGCCACGGCGTTCCGCTCCATGAACTCGCTCATATCGAGGCGAACCAGCGCCTCCTCTTCATCAAACAACGAGCCCGCGAGCGCCTTCGCCAGCTCGGTCTTGCCGACGCCGGTCGGCCCCAGGAACAGGAACGATCCCACCGGACGACGGGGATCCTTCATGCCGGCTCTGGCCCGGCGGATAGCAGCGGCAACGGCCGTCACCGCCTCGCCCTGACCAATCACCCGTTCGGCGAGATGGGCGTCCAGATCCAGGAGTTTGCGCCGCTCACCCGCCAACAGACGCTGCACGGGGATCCCGGTCCAACGGGCCACCAGATCCGCGATGTCACCGGCCTCCACCTGCTCGCGCAACAGGGCCGTCCCAGCCGACTGTGCCTCCGCCTGGGACGCCTCCAGTTCATCCCGGCGCTGCTGCACCCGGTGCAGCTGGTCGTACTGGAGGCGGGCCGCTTCTTCGAGGTCACCATCCCGCTCGGCCTCAGCGATGGCGTGCCGCAGGTCTTCGTCCTGCTGGAGCAGCTGGCCGAGCTCCTCCAGCTGACCGCGCTCCTCCTGCCAGCGCCGCCGCAGATCATCCAGTCGCGTGGACACTTCAAGCCGGTTGCGCTGGAGCTGAATCCGCTCCGCTTCAGGGGCCTGCTCAGCGGCGAGCAGGGCCAGTTCAACGCGACGCAGATCCGCCTCGGCCTCCTCCACCACCTGCGGCTTGGAGGTGACCTCCATCTTCAGTTGCGCCGCCGCTTCATCGATCAGATCAATGGCTTTGTCCGGCAGGCAGCGATCGCTGATGTAGCGGTCGGCGAGACGGTTGGCGGTCTGAATGGCCTCATCGGTGATGCTGACGCCGTGGTGCAGCTCGTAGCGCTCCTTCAGGCCGCGCAGAATTTCGAGGCTCAGCTCCAGATCCGGCTCGCGGATCACCACCTGCTGGAAGCGACGGTTGAGGGCCGGATCCTTTTCCACCGTGAGCCGGTAATCCTCCGGCGTGGTGGCACCGATGCAGCGCAGATCGCCACGGGCGAGGGCGGGTTTCAACAGGCTGCCGGCATCGGTGCTGCTGCGATCACTGCCGACAACGGTGTGCAGCTCATCGATGAACAACACCACCCCGGAATCGGAACCACTCACCTCCTCGAGAACCGAGCGCAGGCGTTCCTCGAACTGACCTCGGAACTTGGCACCGGCAATCAAAGCCCCGAGATCCAGCGCTACAAGCCGCAGACCCTGCAGCGACTCCGGCACTTCACCCGCCACGATCCGCTGCGCCAGCAGCTCAGCAATCGCTGTTTTGCCAACACCGGGTTCACCGATGAGCACAGGATTGTTCTTGCTCCGGCGCGAGAGCACCTTGATCAGGTTGCGAATTTCAGAATCGCGACCGATCACTGGATCCAGGTTGCCGGCCTCCGCTTCTTCGGTGAGATCCCGTCCATAGGACTCCAAGGCCGTGGGGGGCTCCGGCAAGGGGGCCTCAGGGGCGGGCGGCTGGGGGGTAACAGGGGCGACAGGCTCTGGCCCGCGCACCGCACGGGAGGAGGAGGCAACGCGCGCCACCCGTTCACGGCGGGGCGATTCCTGCTGCAGCTCCGGCTGAGCCCGCGGCATTGACCGCTCCTGGGGTGGAACGGAAGCCCCAGCACGTTGGTCCATGCCCGGTTGGATCAGCTGCTCCAGGGCATCGGCCGACAAACCAAAGCCGGCAAACAGATCAGCGCCGATGCGCGGATCGGCACCAATGGCCATCAGCACCTCCGGCAGATCGATGACGTCAGCACTCCAGCGCCGACGGATGGCATCAGCCGAATCGAGCAGCTGTTCCAGGTCATCACCGATGAAGAGCTCAGCGCCTCGCCCGGAGGGCTGATCGGCCAGCTCATCCTCCAAGCGATCCAAAAGCGCATCGATGGGGAGGGGCAAGCGCTCCACCAGGCGGCGGCAGGCGGGATCGGTGAACAGCACCTGGATCAGGTGCTCCACATCCAACTGCCCATGGCGCCAGCGACGGGCAACGTCCTGACCACTGAGCAGCAGATCCCAGGCCGCGTCGCTGAAGCGATCCGGCTCGTGGGTGAGGCTGCCGTTCAACGCTGGCGATGAAGTCATCCGGTTCTTCAGGCGTGGGCTTTGGAGGACATCTCGATCAATTCCACCTTGTAGCCATCCGGATCTTCAACAAAGGCGATGACTGTGGTGCCGTGCTTCATCGGACCAGGTTCCCGCACCACACGACCGCCCTTATCGGCAATGCCGGCACAGGTGCTGTGAATGTCCTCCACCCCCAGCGCGATGTGGCCATAGGCATCACCCAGGGTGTAGCTGTCGGTGTCCCAGTTGTGGGTGAGTTCCAGGACCGTGTGGTCCTTCTCCGACCCGTAACCGACAAACGCCAGGGTGAAGCGGCCGCTGGGGTAGTCCTTGCGACGCAGAAGCTGCATGCCCAGGACCTCGGTGTAGAAGCCCAGAGACCGCTCCAGATCAGCAACCCGGAGCATGGTGTGAAGCATCCGCATGGGTGTATGTCGAGGAGCGTGAACCTGCCGTCATTCTGGCCAGGTATGACCCGTCACAACACGAGAGAGAGGGGCGACCCATAAGATCCCCGGGTTAAGCGTCCGTCCCAACGTGATCGATTCCCTCGACCTCGTCATCGACACCATCGTGGCCCGAGAGGTGCTCGATTCCCGCGGCAACCCCACGGTTGAAGCCGAGGTGCTGCTTGAAGGAGGTGCCATGGGACGGGCCATCGTTCCCAGCGGTGCCAGCACCGGCGCCCACGAAGCCCACGAACTGCGTGACGGCGGCGACCGCTACATGGGCAAGGGCGTGGGCCAGGCCGTGAACCACATCGAAGAGCGGATCGCACCGGCCCTCTGCGGCCTGTCCGCCCTGGATCAGGCGGCTGTGGACGCCGCCATGCTGGAGCTGGACGGAAGCGACAACAAATCCAACCTGGGAGCCAACGCGATCCTGGCGGTGAGCATGGCCACCGCCCGCGCTGCTGCCAACGGGCTGGGCATCCCCCTCTACCGCTACCTGGGTGGCCCGATGGCCAACCTGCTGCCGGTGCCGTTGATGAACGTGATCAACGGCGGCGCCCATGCCGCCAACAGCCTGGACTTCCAGGAATTCATGCTGGTGCCCCACGGGGCTCCGAGCTTCCGCGAAGCCCTACGGATGGGCACCGAGGTGTTCCACACGCTCAAGAAACTGCTCAGCGACAAAGGCATGAGCACCGCCGTGGGCGATGAAGGCGGCTTTGCACCGGATCTGGGCAACGTGGAAGCCGGCGAAATCCTGGTGGAAGCGATCAGCAAGGCGGGCTACAAGCCCGGCGAGCAGATCTCCCTGGCCCTGGACGTGGCCAGCACCGAATTCTTCGAGAACGGCCGCTATGCCTTCGATGGCGGCAGCTACACCAGTGCCGAGATGGTGGGCCAACTCGAGCAACTGGTGGAGAAATTCCCGATCGTTTCGATCGAGGACGGTCTGGCTGAAGACGACTGGGATGGCTGGAAGCTTCTGACCGAACGCCTCGGCGGCAAGGTGCAGCTGGTGGGTGACGACCTGTTCGTGACCAACACCAAGCGTCTTCAACAGGGCATCGACAGCGCCACGGCCAACTCGATCCTGATCAAGGTGAACCAGATCGGTTCGCTCACCGAAACCCTCCAGGCCATCGACCTTGCAGGCCGCTCTGGCTACACCAGCGTGATCAGCCACCGCAGTGGGGAGACCGAAGACACCACCATCGCCGACCTCTCCGTCGCCACCCGCGCCGGACAGATCAAAACCGGCTCCCTCAGCCGCAGCGAGCGGGTTGCCAAATACAACCAGCTGCTTCGCATCGAAGACGAGCTGGGCAGCCAGGCCGTGTACGCCGGCGCTGTTGGCCAAGGCCCCCGCGGTAAGGCCTGATCTCAGGCCCCCGACGAACGTTCAACGGTTGGAACCGGGCAACTGCTCCAACCGTTGATCACGACGGATCTTGACCTGCATTCGGAACCAGCCCATGCCCACCGGCAAGGCAGCAGTAGCCGGAAGAAGCGACCAGAGCGGGCGGGCACTGGCACCCACAATCGCGGTAGCCAAAGCCAGGCATCCGAGCAACACCGATTGGCCGATCGATTGCTGAGCCAGGGCCATCCGGCGGAACTGACGATCCGATTCACCTAGCCGCACCTGGAGCTGAAGATCCCCCTGCTCCAGGCGTTCCAGACTTTCGTCCAAGCGCCGCGGGAAGGCCGCGGCGCGGCTGCTGAGGGCCCCGACCTGACGGCCGAGTTCGTTGAACAGATCGTTGCTGCCGGAGCCGCTGGAGGTCATGAGTGGAAGGAGATAAGGCTTGGCGATCGCCACCAAGCTAAAAGCGGGATCAAGGCTGCGGCCAACACCCTCAAACGTGGACAAGGCCCGCATCACGAAGATCAGCTCAACCGGCAGACGAAAGGGCTGGCCATACACCAGGTCGTAGAGATCGCCGGAGAGTTTGTCGATCACGTTGGCCGTGAAGGGTGGGGTGAGGGCCTCCTGCAGCATCAGCCGCACGAGACGGCGCACCGGACCCACATCAATGCCACCAGAGATCACCCCAGCCGCCTGCATCTCCTCCACCAATGCCGCTGAATCCCTCGCAGCAGCAGCGCGAACCATGGCTCCCAGACGTCGACGCAGGCCGTCTGACAACAGCCCCATCATCCCGAAGTCGTAGTAGATGAGCGCTCCATCACTCGCCACGGCGAGGTTGCCGGGATGGGGGTCGGCATGGAAGAAACCAAACCTCACCAACTGCTTGAGATAACTGGCTGCACCCACCTCAGCCACCGCGGCCGGATCAACGCCGGCTTCGATCAACGCCTCACGGTCGTTGACCTTGATACCGGGCAGGTAGTCGAGGCACAGCACACGGCGCGTGCTCAACTCCCAGACCACACCGGGGATCCTGATGCGTTCGTCATCCAGAAATTGCTGACGAAAACGAGCGGCGTACTGCGCCTCAACGCGGAAATCGAGCTCACGCAGCAGCACACGTCGACATTCCCGTGCCATCGCCGGCCAATCACGACCACGCCCCCAACTGGGATTGCGTTGCAGCACAGCTGCCACCTGCTGCATCACCTCCAGGTCAAGGCGAAACAGGCGATCGAGCCCAGGGCGCTGCACCTTGAGCACCACCTGCCGGCCACTGCGCAGGCTCGCGCGATGCACCTGGGCAAGCGAGGCTGCACCCAGGGGCTCGGGATCGAGATCGATCACCTCGGCACAGCGCGGCCCCAGCTCTCGCTCGAGCACGGTCTGCACCTGATCAAAACTGAAGGCCGGAACGCTGTCCTGCAGCGCTGCAAGTTCGGCCACCCAGCCCGCGGGGAGGATGTCTGGGCGGGCGGAGAGCAGTTGCCCCAGCTTGATGAAGGCGGAGCCCAGAGACAGCAACTCAGCCGTCAACCAACGGGCTCGCTGTTGCTGACGGTGGGCACGACGCTCGGCGGTGACACCACCGCGGTAGGTCCAGGACTGGCCATCCCACCAAAGCAACAGCAGCAGCGTCAGGACAGCGCGCCAGATGCGGAGCGCTCGCAGCAGTCCGAGCATCAGGGGCGTGCCTCGATCGCTTGGCTCAGATCAGCCACCTTGGCCCGAAGACGATCGATCACCGCCTGTGGGTTGTCCGACGGTTCCGAGGCCGACGCCCCATCTGTGCTCACCGTGACCTGATCACCCCGTTCAATCCGTTCCGCTTCGGCACGCACCTCGTCCTGAAACAGATCCCATTCCTGGCGCAGCCGTTGCGGGGCGTCTTGCGCCAGCACCGCCAACTCCGCTGCAGCGTCCGCAAAGCCGTGACCAAGGCGCGCACTAATGCGATTCACCGTGGCGCGAATCAAGGCCTCCGACGAGCCCATGGACCGATTGCATACGGCTTCAACTGTGGCAGATCCAACAGGAGATCAGGGCTGAGGCGGGGTCACGGGCTCAATGGCTTCGAAAAAGGCTTCTGCGCCAGGCGGCAGCACCAAAGGTTCCGGCTCAGCCACCAACACCGGTGAATCACCGGCTGGAACAACCACAGCAGGCATCACCTCGATGGACTCCTCAGGAAGCACCAGGGAATCGGCATTGCTTTCGTCAAGCTCGGGGACGATGGTTTGGGGGTCCGACCAGGCGGGGGCTGTCCAGACCGGGGGTTCGGGCGTCTGCAGGGCCACAGCGGGTTTGGGCGTCTCCTTAACCGCTGGCTTAACCGCTGGCTGGGGCGGACGGCTTGCAGCCTCGGCAGCTTCTAGGGCTGTGACATCCACTTGCAAGGATGAATCGTCATCACTGAACCGAGCCCGAATCTCCTGCAGGGAATCCCCTGGAAACGCGAGCGGTGTGAAAGCCTCAGGAACAGGGTCCTCAGCATTGGTCTGCAGCGTCAGCACCCGCTCGGTGATGCCGTAACCAAGGGCGAAACAACAACCAGCCACCAGGGGCCCCACCCAGAAACGTGCCTTGGCCTCAACGGGAGCGTCAGGGGAGCTGGGATGATCCACGGATGGGGCTGACGGAGACTCGGATTGTGACAGGGATTCAGAACAGAGGCTTCAGGTGGTGTAGTCGGCGTTGATGCGCACGTACTGATCCGACAGGTCACATCCCCAGGCCTGACCAGAGCCGGAACCATGCCCCAGGCCGAGGCGAATCGGAACATGCTCCTGCCGCAGAACGTTGCTGGCTGCAACGCGATCAAAGGCCACGGGTTGACCGGCCGCCATCAATTGATGGGGACCAATCCAAAGAGCAACCGCATCCGGATCGAAGGACACACCAGAGCGACCCGCGGCCGCCACGATCCGCCCCCAGTTCGGATCCCGGCCATGGACTGCGGTCTTCACCAGGGACGAACCACAGACGGTGCGCGCCACCTGCAACGCCGCGGCCTCGTCAACCGCACCCTCCACCTTCACTTCGATCAGACAGGTCGCCCCTTCGCCATCCCGGGCAATGGCCTGGGCCAGCTGTTGCATGGCCTGGGTAAGGCCCTGTTCCAGAACGGCATGGTGCTGTTGGGCCAGCGCTGGGCCTGCCGCGAAGGCCAGCACGGTGTCGTTGGTGCTGGTGTCTCCATCCACGGTGATGGCGTTGAAGGAACGCTGCACCGCACGTCGCACCATCCCCTGCCAAACGCCTGCATCGACGCCGGCATCACAACTGAAGAAGCCGAGCATCGTGGCCATGTCGGGATGAATCATTCCCGAGCCTTTGGCCATCCCTCCGATGCGCACACGGCGCCCCTCCAATTCGAGTTCAAGCGCCACCTGCTTGTCCACCAGATCGGTGGTGAGGATGGCGTTGGCCGCAGCATCACCCCCCGCGTCATCCAAGGCCTCCACCAAAGAAGCCAACCCAGCCAGAAGGGTAGGCATCGGAATCGGCACACCAATCACTCCGGTGGAGCAGATCAACACCGACTCCGCATCGACGCCGAGCTGATCGGCCAGCACCTGGGTGGCGCGCTGACTGTCGACCAGACCGCGATCGCCGGTGCAGGCATTGGCCTGACCGGAGTTGATCAACACGGCACGGGCCTGGCCGGCAGTACTGACGAGGCGATCACGGCAGAGATCAACACAGGCCGCCCGCACCACGGAGGTGGTGAAGGTGCCCGCACAAACGGCCGTGTCCGGTGCCAACACCAGCGCCAGATCAGGCTTACCTGAGGGCTTCAGACCGGCAACGATGCCAGCGGCCTGGAACCCATGCGGTGCCGTCACACCACCCTGGATCGGTTGCCAAGAAGAAGCCATCGCCACCGCTGATCCGCCGCGAGACACTGGGTGCATCCTGCTCCGACACCATGGCGCCTGGCGAGCCGTTCTCGCAACGACGCATCGGACTCACGGGCGGGATCGCAAGCGGCAAGAGCAGCGTGGGCCATTGGTTGGCGCAGCAAGGTCTGCCGGTGTTGGATGCGGATCAATTCGCCCGGGAGGCCCTCGCACCCGGTCGCCCGGCCACGACCAGCGTGATGCAGCGGTACGGCGCTGGAGTCCAGGCTGAAGGGGGCGCAGCCGTCGACCGCGCTGCCCTGGGTCGGATCGTGTTCCAGGACCCCGCGGAACGGCGGTGGCTCGAGCAACTGGTTCACCCGATCGTGCGGGAGCGCTTCGACCAAGAACTCAGCCTCCATGCCAAGGCACCAGCCGTTGTGCTGATGATTCCGCTGTTGTTCGAAGCGGGTTTGGAGTCGCTTTGCAGCGAAATCTGGCTGGTTGACTGCGATGAATCCCAGCAACTGGCGCGCTTGATCGCGCGGGATGGGCTGAGCCCTGCAGCCGCTCAAGCCCGCATTGCCGCCCAATGGCCCCTGAGCCGGAAACATGGCTTGGCAGATCACGTTCTTGCCAATCGAGGCCAACCCGGCGCATGGCAGGCCCAAGCCTTGAGTCTGCTGAACCAAGCTCAGAACAACTAAACCAGGGTTCAAGACATCACCCCTTCTTGTCCAGAATGCAGCTGAGCGCAACACCGACCCATGCATTTGGCATCACTGGCCTGGCTCTCCCTGATCTCTGGGGGCCTGATGTTGACCTCCCCTGCAATGGCGCAAGAGGACCCGCTGGCGCCCAAACGCGCCATCAACCTTGCACGCAGCAGTGCCGCCGCAGCGAATGGAGGGCTGCGCTTGTATCACCCCGCCAGCTGCATGTTTAAAAACCCGACCAACAACCCCTGCCTGGCCCAACAGGATGGCAACGGCTTCGAATTCAAATTCCAGGGAGGCCCTCCAGGCTGGGAAGTGCTTGGGCTTCCCGCCACGGTCGAATCAATGGTGCTGGTTTCATCCGATGGAAAGTCAGTGATTCAGGAGCTGCATCAAGCGATCGAGGCTGGATCCAACGAGGGCGAATTGTTCAATTGATCATCCGTTCCGGCCGAAGTCGGCACGGAACCATTTGGTGATCACCCATTTGTGGCCCGCCTGCACCGGTAAGGCCTCATGCAGCGTGAAGGGGTTGGGAGTGCCATCGGCCTGGAGGTTGTTCCAGGCCAACGCCATTCCAGGCACAGGCGTGAACGAGCGCCCCAGGCGGCGGAACAACGTCTCTCCACCCCGCTCCACAGGGTTGAGATAAACCATCACCGTCCAGGTGCGTTGCCCGCCACTGTCGGTGTGGGTGGCGTATTCCTCCGTGCCCGGCGTAAACCAATCCGTGTGTTCCTTGAAGTATTCGCCGGGGTCGTAGCGCTGCCCCTGAATCGGTTCCGAGAGGCGCGGATCCACACCAAACAAAGCTGCAAAGCGCTGATCAAGGCTCGCTGCCAGCTGGGGATGGTTTTGGCGCAAATGACAGGTGCGACTGGTGCGGTAATCGCTGCTGCCGCGGGTCACCGTTGAAGGCTGCAGTGACGCGTTGATGGCGTCGATCACCTGCTCGCATTCCTCGTGGCTGAGCAGCCCGGGCAGCTCATAGACCTGGGCCAGCGACGTATCCAGCCGCCAGGCGCGAGGCCGGTGCTCTGGCCGGGTGGGGGGGGCCTCGAACCAGGGGAGCCAATCGGGCGATGGTGGGTCCGTGGTAGTGAGCCCAAGGGACGACGAATCGAGAACTGCCGCGATCGCCTCTCGCGCAAACCCCTGGTCGAGGGCCCGCTGCATCAACCCTTCAGGATCACAGCCGCGATCCCGGTTCTGCAGCAGCCATTCCTTCCAGGCATCGGGAATGGCTGCCACTCCGCTCATCAACCCTTGAGCTTCTTGCTCAAAATCTGGTTGGCGAGCTTGGGATCAGCCTTGCCACCGGTCTTCTTCATGAGCTGACCGACAAAGAAGCCCTGGAGCTTTTTCTTGCCACCACGGAAGGCTTCCACCTCGGCGGGGTGAGCCGCCAGCAACTCCTCAACGATGGCGGTGATCGCCGCAGGGTCACTGATCATGCCGAGGCCACGCTCATCCACGATCGCCTTGGGTGAACCGCCTTTTTCCAGCAATTCCGGAAGAATGTCCTTGGCGATCTTGCCGCTGATCTTCCCGCCATCAATCAGCTGCACCATCTCGGCCAGTTGCTCCGGACGGAAGGGCAGCTCGCCGTAGGTCAGCCGGTTGCTGTTCACATAGGCAGCAATGTCACCCGTGATCCAATTGGACGCGAGCTTGGGGTCAGCACCTGCAGCCACGACAGCTTCGAAGTAATCCGCCATCGGGCGTTCATCGGTGAGCACCCTGGCGTCGTACTGAGACAGCCCCAAGGCCTCGGCGTAGCGATGGCGTTTGGCCGCCGGCAATTCCGGCAATTCCGAACGCCAGCCTTCGCGCTGGTCGACACTCACCTCAATCGGTCCCAGATCGGGATCGGGGAAATAGCGGTAATCACTGGCGCCCTCCTTGCTGCGCATGCTCTTGGTGAGCTGCTTGCCCTCATCCCAGAGGCGGGTCTCCTGAACGATCGGCTCACCGGTCTCGTAGGCCTTGATCTGGCGCTTGATTTCGTACTCGCAGGCCTTTTGGATGGCCGAGAACGAGTTCATGTTCTTGATCTCCACCTTCGTGCCGAAGGGCGCATCCGGCCCACGACGCACGGAGATGTTGACGTCGCAACGCAGGGATCCCTCCTGCATGTTGCCGTCACTCACCCCCAGATACCGCATGATCCGGCGGATCTCCGAGGCGTACTCCGCCGCTTCACGGCCGGTGCGCAGGTCCGGCTTGCTGACGATTTCCGCCAGGGCCACACCGGCCCGGTTGTAGTCCACGAGCGAATGGGTGGAACCCGCCAGGCGGTCACTGCCGGCATGCACCAACTTGCCGGCGTCCTCCTCCATGTGCAGTCGTTCGATGCCGATTTTCTTGAGATAGGTGTCCTTTCCCTTCTCCGCCACTTCCACCTCGATCCAACCCTCCTCGGCGATCGGCTGGTCGTACTGGGAGATCTGGTAGTTCTTCGGCAGATCTGGATAGAAGTACTGCTTGCGGTCGAACTTGCTGTGTTCGGCGATGTTGAGGTTCAGCGCCATCGCTGCCTTCACGGCGTACTCGAGCACCTTCTGGTTCAGCACCGGCAGGGTGCCGGGCAGACCGCACACCACCGGGTCGATGTGGGTGTTGGGGTCATCACCAAAGGTGGTGGACGCCGCCGTGAAAATTTTGCTGTCGGTTCCCAGCTGCACGTGGGTCTCCAGACCGATCACGGCCTCCCAGGCTTGTTCCGTTGCTGAAGATGCCGCCATCCGCTGAGTAGGTCACTGGAACCACGGCAATCCTATGGAATCGGAACGAAGGCCCCTGACGCGAGCCGATTCCCATGGCTCGCCCAGCAGAATGAAGTGATGAACGCCACCCAACCTGCATCCGAGGAGCCGGTACTGATTCTCGGTGGTGGCCTGATGGGCCTGGCCATCGCCCACCAACTGGCACGGCGTGGCCTGGCCGTGACCGTGCTGAGCCGACGGCGCAGCGAAGCCGCGGGATTCGTCGCCGCCGGCATGCTCGCACCCCATGCCGAAGGACTGAGCGGTTCGCTGCTGTCACTGGGACAACGCAGCCTGGAACGCGTTCCGAGCTGGGTGGCCCAGATCGAAGCCGACAGCGGGCTGCCCTGTGGACTACGCACCACCGGCATTGTGGTGCCCTTTCGGAGCCCTGAAGAACGCGATCACTACCCCACAGCCGCGTTCGGAGCCCCCCTCAATCGCGATCAACTACTGCAGGAAGTGCCCGGCCTTGGCCCTGATTGGAGAGCCGGGCTCCTTTTCGCTCAGGACGGCCAGATCGACAATCGCCGCCAGCTGATGCGGGCCCTGGAAAGCGCCTGTGTGGATCGTGGCGTGCTCTTCCAGGAAGGGGTGGAAGTGCAGGAGCTCCTCCGGGAAAACGACCAGCTCAAGGCTGTCCGCACCCGCAATGCCGAAGGCCGGATCACCACCCAACCCTGCAGCAAAGCCGTGCTCTGCAGCGGGGCCTGGAGTGCCCAGCTGCTTCCTGAGCTGCCGATCTTTCCCGTCAAAGGGCAGATGCTGTCTTTACAGACCCCTCGGGGTGCGCTTCGGCGCGTGATCTTCGGACCGGGCATTTACATGGTCCCCCGGGAAGACGGATTGGTGGTGGTGGGGGCCACCTCGGAACGCGAGGCCGGCTTCAGCGAAGGGCTGACCCCTCATGGCCAAACCACTCTCAAAGAAGGAATCGCCGCGCTGCTGCCCGAGGCCGTGAACTGGCCACCGATGGAGCGCTGGTGGGGATTCCGCCCCTGCACTCCTGATGAAAGTCCTCTCTTAGGAGCCAGCCCGATCCACGGCCTGTGGCTGGCTTGCGGCCATCACCGTAACGGCGTTCTGCTTGCGGCCATCACCGCTGAATTGCTCAGCAAGCTTGTGACCAACACCACCGCATTATCGAATCCAGAACAATCACTCCTGGACCATTTCCGCTGGGATCGCTTTTAGCTCAGTGGAAGTCGCAACACCCCCATCACTCCAACCCTGATCGAGAGTCTCAACTGAACCCAGTGACTCCTTCCAGGACGAGCCATCTGACGTGCAGGCCTACGGCAGAGCCGCTATTTGTGGTCGCAAAGCTCTTTGATGCATGGCGGGCTCCAAAGCCTTCAATTTTCAAGCCTCTGCCTCCGCTGAATTGCAGTCATGCCTCCTCGACAAAGGGACAGTCATTCACTGTGATCCAGGCACCGTTTTGATCGAGGAAGGACGCGTGAGTGATCGCGTGATCCTGCTTCTCGACGGTGAAGTCACCATCACGACCACTGATCATCAAGGCAACCAACAACGCCTGGCCGTTCTCCATGACGGAGCCATGGTTGGAGAAATGAGCTGGCTCGAAAAGCGGCCGGCTGTTGCCGATGTTGTCAGCGCCACACCGTGCAAGGTTCTCGAACTTGATGTGGCTGTGCTCGATGAACTCAGCCAGAGCGAGCCGGCCATCGCTGCCGAATGGCAACGGCTCGTCGCCAAGAAACTCGCCGCTCAGATTCAAAGTCAGAACGCCTGGATCCACCGCTACGAAGGACCTGGGGAGGAGATTGAACCACTACGGAAAGTTCTCGTTCTCTTTGCAGAACTCAATGAGCAGGATGTGGCTACGTTGGCCCGAATCGGCTCGCTACGACGCATCCAACCGGGCGACATTCTTCTTCAGCAAGGGCAGGACGTTCCCTCAATCTTTTTAATTCTGGCTGGAGAAGCCGAAATCTTTGTCGAAATCGATGGTCTGAATAAACGGGTTGGCAGCTCCAGGCGAGGCGAGCTGCTTGGGGAGCTGACACTGCTCAACAGCGAAGCCCAGGGCGCCACCGCGACGGTTCAGAGCGCCGGCGGAATGGAACTTCTGGAACTGAACAAAACGGTTTTGAATCGGGCTCTGCAGGACGATCCGTCTCTCGCCGAACATTTCTTCCGCAGCCTGAGCTGCATGTTGTCGCAACGCAGCCGCGACCAATTGCTCGCTCGCCAACTGGCCTCACGCAGCCAAGGGGCTGAACGCGAGAGCGATGAGGGCGATGAGCTTGACCTGATGCAACTGGGAGGCATCAACCGTGCTGGGCAGCGGTTCAACAGTCTCTGCCAGAAATTCCAAAGCGGCGAAGGCCTCCAGCCATGAAACTTTCAGCAGGGGAGCGCGTGGCATGGCCAGCTGAGGTCTTCTGCGCCAAACAGTCGGATCTTCTGGCGAGCATGGATGGTGTGGCCCTGTTCCGCATTCCAGCCGATCTCGCTCTGCCTGGGATACCAACCGAAACCGTGCAGCGGCTTGGACTGGCCCTGCTCGCCACACAGAACAACAGGATTGATCACCAGCCGACCGCAGACACGAGCCAAGGGATGCTCTGGTTGCAACAGGAGCTTGAGCGACAGGAGACCGACACCCTCCGCACCGACAACATCAACACACCCAACAGCCTGATCGAGCTGTTGGAGGCTGTTTACCAACGACGGATCCTGACCTCCAAAACCAGGATCGACAGCCACACGCCTTTGAGTGCCGCCACAGCAAGAGACCTGTTTCTGTCGCTCGAACCAATCCATCAACCCAACGAACACAGGGAAGACGACCGCGACACCCATCAGGGGCTGCTGCATTGCATCGCCGCCATCCAAGGGATCAACGTTCGGTCGGTCGTGGATCTCAAGCATGCAGCGAGCGATCCACGCCGACGACTGCAACTGTTGCTTGAGCACAACAATCTGATTGGTCGAGACGTTCTCATCACCGAAGCCAGTCTTCACCACGATTGCGGCGATCTGATCGCTTTCGCTGAAGACGACAGCAAAGCTCCGGCTTATCTGAAGTCCACACCATCCGGGTATCAGATCTGGGCACCGTTGAGCATGAGACAACCGCGGTCGATCTGGGACTGCCCGGACCTGTTGAGTGAGCTCAGCCCAAGAATGGTGGCCGTCAGTCCAGCCTTGACCGAGGGTGACCTCAGCACCGTTGGGTTGCTGCAATTCGCCTTTGGCAAGCCCAACAATCTGAGCCGTTCCATCATCTCCGGGCTGCTGATCGGGCTGGCCGTCGGCTTCCTGCTGTCGATCGGACGAGACGTGGGGGCATCACGATGGATCTTCACACTCGGGGCCACCGGAACTCTTCTAGGGGCCTGCCTCGGGGTAGTCAGCGGGGGGTTTCGTAGTGGAATTGCCTTGATGGCTGTTGCCACCGGGCTGGCGATGCTGACGCCAGCATTCAATACGGTCATTACCAACAGCGCCCTGCCAGACAGGGATTTCGGCCTTCTTCTCCAGATCAGCCTGGTGTTGATCGCAGCCGGAATCACACGTGTGGCGCTGGAGTGGCTTCAAAGTCGCGACATACTCCTCACCCAGCACTCCGGTGCAGCAAAAACACAACTTGCAGCCATGCACCGGTTGCTCAAGTTGCCCACGGAATTCTTTCGTCTGCGAAGCATTGGCGACCTGCAGTTGCGATTTGGCGCTTTTGAAGAACTCAGACTGGAAATCCAAGCCTTGATGGAGGGCGGGTTGGTGCGCTTGATCCTCACCAGCACCTATGTGCTGTTCATGCTGCGGATCAGCGTGAAGCTCACTGTTCTGGCGATTGCGGTGGCCGTTCTGATCGTTGTGCCAACCACAATCCTTGCGTTGCAATCTCGCCCATTACAACGTCATCAGGAAGTGGCAGAGGCTGATGCCCAGAGTCGCAATCTTGAGCTGATCAATTCAGTCAGCAAATTAAGACTTGCGGGTGCCGAAGCACCCGCAGCTCGATGGTGGGCAGAACGCTATCAGCAAGTTGTCAACCTTGAAAACTCACTGGACGTCAAGGAAGCCTCAGCATCATTGCTGCAAACCATCATGCCCAATCTGGGGACTTTGATGATTTACATCATGATCACCAGACTGTTGGCCGAAGCCGCATCATCCACCATGGTGAATGCACCCAACATCGGCCAACAACTCGGCTTCTTTGCTGCGTTCAACACATTCATCGGCGGCATCGCCGGACTGGCAGGGGTGTTTGCAGGGGCATTTGACCTGCCTGTGATCTATGAACGCGCGCGGCCCCTGCTTGATACCGAAACGGAAGCACAGGACAACAACGAAGACATCGGCACATTGCAGGGCAATCTTCAGTTGGACCGCGTCAGTTACCGCTACGACAATGACCGGCCACTCGTGCTCGACAACGTCAGTTTCGAGGCCAAATCGGGAGAGTACGTCGCGATTGTTGGACCATCTGGATCCGGCAAATCCACCCTCGTTCGTCTTCTACTGGGATTCGCCTCACCGGAGGACGGAAGCATTTTCTACGACGGACGACCACTGGCTGGCATGGAGCTGAACAGTGTTCGGCGCCAAATTGGCACGGTTCTACAGACCAACTCTCTGTTAAGCGCGTCGATGCTGGAAGCGATTGCCGGTGGTGCCGTGATTCAGGAAGACCAGGCTTGGCATGCAGCAGAGCTGGCAGGACTGGCGGATGACATCCGTGCCATGCCGATGGGCATGCAAACGGTGATTCCCGATGGAGGCAGAACACTCTCCGGTGGACAACGCCAGAGGGTTGCAATTGCCAGAGCCCTGGTGAGACAACCCCGCCTGCTGATCTTCGATGAGGCCACCAGCGCCCTCGACAACCACAGTCAAGCCGTGGTGACGCGAAGCCTTGATCAACTGTCCATCACCCGTGTGGTGATTGCCCACCGACTCAGCACCATTCGCCATGCCGATCGCATCATCGTGATGGACCAAGGGCAAGTGAAAGAGCAGGGAAATTACGACACCCTCATGGCCAATGACGGGTTGTTTCGTCGACTCATGCAACGCCAAATCCAATGAGCCTTTTCCGGAAAGCCGCGCTGGATGCCCTGTCCACCCCGGAACAACTCGATCAGCCGCTTCAGCTTCTGCGCCCCACCCAATGGGTGTTGCTGACATCGCTCAGTGTGTTCAGTCTGATCATTCTCGCCTGGTCGATCTTCGGTCGGATTCCGGTGAGGATCAGCGGAAAGGGGGTGTTGATCAAACCCAACAGTCTGACGGTGGTTCAAAGCGAAACCAGCGGACAGATCACTGAATTATCGGTGAATGTTGGCGATTGCATTGACGCCAACAGCCTGATGGCACGGATCGATCCCGTCAGCCAGGAAATCGAAATGAACGCGGTCACAACACAATTGGCTCAGATGCGCAGCCAGGACGAGGCACAGGACCTGCTGGCCCAACAACGGCTCAGCCAGTTGCAAGCCGATATCGAACGGGTCAGCCATCTTGCACAGACCGGAGCGCTGTCAACGGACGAACTCAATCGCAGGCAGCGGGAACTCAGCCAATTGCGCTACGCCATGGAGTCCGAAAACAGTCGGCGTGAACAGCAGATCAAGGAACAACAAAACCGCATCCTGTCCCGACAGGAAGAAATCGAACGGACAAGCCTGATCCGTGCACCGATCACAGGTTGCATCGTGGATCGAGGCGTGCACCAGGGAGAGGTGGTGCAGCCCGGTTCCACATTGTTCACTCTGCAACGGGAAGGGACGGGCGAAGACCTCGAAAGCCTCGTCTTTTTCCCCGCTCAAGACGGGAAACGCCTTGAGCAAGGACAGCGGGTTCGGGTCAGTCCAACCACCACAAAACAGCAGCGCCATGGCGGCATCGAAGGTGAAATCGTCACGGTTCGATTGCTGCCTGTACGGGATGAAGCGATCGTCAAACGCCTCGGTGTGCCGTCGCTGCTGGAGTCCGTGCGTGGTGCTAAGTCCGACCCACTGATCGAAGTGAGTACGACCCTGCAACGGGATCCCGGCACGCACAGCGGCTATGACTGGGGCGGCGGTGCAGGCCCAAACATCACTCTGTCAGCAGGAACCACGACGACGGTGCGGGTGTTGGTGGAGGAGCGTCGGCCCATCAGCTATGTGATCCCAATCCTGCGTGACCTGAGCGGAATTTATTGAGCACCATCGTCACCATGTTGATCCAATCGCTGCGACAGCTGAACGACGAATTGCAGGCGAAGATCCAGAGGCGCTGGGTGCAGACACCCACTCGGCTGCAGATGGAAAGCACCGAGTGTGGCGCTGCAGCATTGGGAATCATTCTTCAACACTATGGGCGATATGTTCCACTCACCCAATTGCGTGAACGCTGTGGTGTCTCAAGGGATGGGAGTGATGCGGCCAATCTGATCCTTGCGGCCAAAAGTTATGGCCTGAATGGCCGAGGCTTTAAAAAGGGAATCAAGGCCCTGAGGAAGATCACTCCTCCGGCTATTTTATTTTGGGAATTCAACCATTTTCTCGTTTTTGAAGGATTCATTGGCGACAAAATCGCCTTGAACGATCCAGCACTGGGCCCTCGAAAAGTCAGCCAGAGCGAATTTGAAACCAGCTACACCGGGATTGTTCTGACGCTGACGCCAAGTGAGGAGTTTGTCCGGGGAGGACAGGCGCCGTCGGTCTGGCCAATCGTCTGGCGACGGCTGTTCACTGAGCCCGGAGGCGCGCTGTTCATTCTGCTGAGCGGCTTGATGCTGATCTTGCCGCAGCTGGTGATGCCGATCTTTGCTCAGATCTACATCGATGAGGTGATCGGCAATGGCATGGAGAACTGGTTGAAACCGATGCTCTGGGCGATGGCTCTCACCATCAGCCTGCAAGCTCTGCTGCAATCTCTGCAACTGCTCGGCACACGCACGTTGGAACGCCGGCTCACCCGTCGGTTTGCCGTGAACTTTGAACATCAGATGCTCGCCTTACCCGAGCGGTTTTACAGCCAGCGCTATGCCTCAGACATCGCCAGTCGAATGACGGCCAACGCGAGCATCGCTGAATTCATCGGCAGTCGCCTGATACCGATGGCGACATCCGTTGTGCTGCTGATCTTTTACCTCATTCTCACGATGCTCTACAGCCCCTGGCTGGGACTGCTGGTGATCCTCACAACGGGAATCAATGCCGCCGTCGTCATCACGAGTCTGAGGATTCAAAAAGATGCCAATCTCACCCTTCAGAAAGACGGAGCAAAAGCAGGGGCGGTGACAGTTGCGGCAATCAGCCACATTGAAACAGTGAAAGCAGCTGCACTGGAACAGGACGTCTTTCGACGTTTTGCGGGGTATCAAAGCCGACTTCTCAACACATTCCAACAACTGCAACTACGGAATGCTCGAATCCGCGTCATCCCCAATGCCCTTAACACGATCAATGAAGTCGCCATCTTCATTGTGGGCTTCTTCCTGGTGATCCAAGGTGAACTCACCCTCGGTATGTTGCTTGCCGCTCAGACCATCGCCCTGTCACTGAAAACTCAGGTCGACAGCGTGATCAGCTTCGTTCAGCAACAACCGACGTTTGAAGCGGAGGTGCTTCGCCTCGAAGATGTTCTGGAACAAGAGCGCGACCCTCTGCTGGGCAATGAGGAGTCCAGCGCTCCGATGACTTCCTACAGCCGCTTGAGCGGGGAGATTGTCCTGAAGAACGTCAGCTTCGGCTTTGTCGCCATCAAAGATCCATTGATCAGCAATCTCAGTCTCACCATCCACCCCGGTCAACGCATCGCCTTGGTCGGCGGCAGTGGCAGCGGCAAGAGCACCTTGGCCAAGCTGATCGCCGGACTTCACCAACCGACTGACGGGGCCATTTTGTTCGATGGATCCACTCTGGTGGACACACCCCGTGCGGTCAGCACCACTTCACTGGCGATGGTTCAGCAGGACATTCAGATCTACGGCTGCTCTGTCCGCGAGAACCTCGCCCTCTGGAACCCATCCATCAGCACCTCCGATCTTCAACGCGCCTGCAGAGATGCCGAGATCCACGATGTGATTCAAGGACTGCCGGAAGGCATGGAATCCGTCTTGAGTGAAGGTGGCAACAACCTCTCCGGCGGACAACGTCAGCGGCTTGAACTGGCTCGCGCTCTTGCACGAGATCCGAGCATCCTGGTGATGGATGAGGCCACCTCAGCACTCGATGCCGAAACGGAACGCAAAGTGATTGAGAACCTGAGTCATCGCGGGTGCACCCAGGTGATCGTGGCGCACCGACTCAGCACCATCCGCGATGCCGACCTGATTCTGGTGATGGATCAGGGACAGGTTGTTCAACAAGGCCGTCACGACAGCATGATTGCTGATCCGGATGGTCCTTACTCTCAACTTCTCCAGGAGAGCGCTTAAGTTCTTTTGAATCAGAGATCACGGTTCTCGATCTCAACCCAGTGATGCAACAGCGGGTTCACTTCGGCGCGCAAGGCCCGAGGAGCTTCTGGCGTCTCTCGAGCTGAATCAGATCGGAATAAGGCTTTCTTGCATCATGTTTGTTGTCTTGTGAGTGTCTTGAAAAACATCACAAGCCCCTGCAATTGTGGCTGGTGGTGGGCGGCTAGCAGTGATCAAGCCTACCAACAATCAGTCTCCACGCTCAGGTCCAACAGTCGTCAGTTTTTGATTGCCAAGGGATTGAGGCGGGATGTGCTGTTAGCAGTGCTTGCGAAGGCACGAGCCAAGGTGCCCCATAGGTTGTATGCCGTTTGTTTGATGGCCAATCACCTGCACCTGCTCATCAAGCCTGATGATGCACGCCATCTGCCAAGGCTGATGCACTGGTTTGGCTGGACTTCAGCAATGGCACTCAATCGCCTTACGGGGCGTTGCGGGCACTTTTGGGAAGCCAGGTATTACGCCACTGCGATTGCGCCTAAAGACCACAGACGAGTGCTGAATACCTTGCGGTACATCCACGCCAACCCCAAAGCAGCGGGAGTGCGAAAGGGGTTTGATGACCCCTATTCCAACTACGGTCACTACGGCAGGTTGGCGGGTGATGGCATCAGCGAATGGCGCCCAAGCTTCCTGCAGCTGGCATCAACACTGAAGGGATGCTCCAAGCGTTATGAGCGGTTTTGCCAGCGGTACCGCCATCACGCCAAAGGAGCAGCCAAGTGCCGCTGGGGCTCAAGGATGCTGAAGCGATTGGTTGAAACAACAAGAGCTCATCAAAGAAGCAAGAAAAAGCGTGTATCGCCTGGGCGGCAGCAACTACCGTTTGCGTTTGATGTGCGGCTCGACCAAATCCCTGACGAGTGGCATCAGGTGGCGGTGAGATTTAGACGCGCCAATGGCATCCGTGATGGCGATAAATAGCGAAGTGATTGGTGAATGCGTTGAGGGAATAAGGATAGAAGTAGGGAGAAACATATTGAGCGAGGCTTTGATGTGTCTTCTTGTGGTCTTGCGATGAGGCACTCAGTGCCTTGCTGGGTCTGTCGTCAGTTGGCGTTGATGGCGATGGTGCCAGGTATTGAGGCTGGTTTATTGGCTTATTGGTGTGACGGGTGGCTAGCCTAGAACACTAAAACCTAGAGCTAAATTAGCTTAAAATTTTGGAGTGGTTGCACAAAATTCATAGGGGTTAAGCGCACATAAATAAAGTCGCTCAGCTTTATACATTATTTCCGACTCATCGTGCACCCGCACATCCCTGTTGCTAGGCGTTGATGTTAGGGCAGTGACGGCGGCATTGGTTTTCGGTGTTTCTTTGTCAGGCCCGCCATTGGTATTGAAGCGCCAGGTGAAGTCTGCGGAGAAGCGAGTATCAAACGCCTCGTCGTAGGAGAGATTGGCAGCAAGGGTGAGGTCGTTGTTGATGGCATAAGCGAGACGGCCGAGGATGCCAGAACCGTCAACTTCTTCTTGGTCACGGTGTTGGTAGTAATAACCAACGGAGGCTTGCAGAGATGGCGTAATGAAATAGCCAACATCCAGCCCATAGGTGTTCAGCGCACCAGCTTCATAAAAACTGTTCAGCTTCTGCTCCACATCACCAACAGGGATGAGCCCATAACCGTTGAAGGTCCAACCATTGGAGACCGCCTCTGCATTCAGTGCAATCTGCTGGAAGCTAACGGTTTTCTTGTTGGTGACGCTGACACCAGTGTCGGCATTGCCTGATTTCAGTGAACGGCTGTCATAACCAGCGTTCAGCCCATACATCCAAGAGCGATCACCATTCAGCCAGCGGTAACCCAGGCGTGTGGAGGTGGAGAAGCCACCCGCAACATCAGTGTTGATGATGCTGCTATAGCCATCTCGGTCGCCGAAGTGGGCATTGACGAGGGCATCAAGAAACCAAACACTGTTGTCGCCGACCGAGAGAGGAAGGAACCCGCCGACGCCTGCTTGGTTCGGAGTACCAGCACCTTGCAGTGCGCCCTGGAAGCCGACCTGAGGTTTGACGACGTCCTTGAGGCTGACGCTCATCACATCACCAAGGTCTGCTGCTGAGCCTTGTGCGAGCTCAGCAGCTTTGGCGCTGACACCAGGCAACGAGGCGATGGAGAGTGCAGCGGTGCCGAGTGCTGCCAGTGATATCCGTAGAGACTGCTGCAAAGCGGGTTCCAGGGCTGACTGAAGCGTTAGCAGCGAAAGTATCGCTGCCAACAGGCTTTAGTGCAGTTGGCTAATTGTCAGCAAGATGAAGAGAGAAAAGAAGCCACTTCCATAGCCACCCAGCCCATCACTCAGGATTTCCCAGCTCTACCCAAGACCTTCTTTTGTCGCCCCGCAGAAGTCGTCGGACCTGACTTGGTGGGCTGCAGGTTGGTGAAACGCCAAGCGGATGGAGGTTTGCTGTGGGGCGTGATTGTGGAAACGGAGGCGTATTCCCAGGACGATTCCGCCTGTCATGGCTACCGCCGCCGTTCACCGCAAAACGAAACCCTGTTCGGTGAGCCAGGGCGGTTCTATGTGTATGTCAGCTACGGCATCTACCACTGCGTGAACGTGGTCACGGATCGGGCGGATTGGGCGAATGGCGTGTTGCTTCGTGCGGTGGCGCTCCCGGATGAACCCGAACGGGTTGCGGCAGGGCCTGGGCTGTTGGCGCGCCGTTTTGGTATCGATCGCTGTGATGACAGCCGTCCGGTGACGGGCGAACATGACGTGTGGATGGCCTCGAGGTCAGACACGTTTGCCAGCCAGGATCTTGTGACAACCACGCGGATCGGCATTTCCCAGGGCGCTGCAACCCCATGGCGCTGGTACTTGCGCAGCAGCCGCAGTGTCAGCCGGCGAGCTCGGGGTGATCGCATGCCACCCAAGACAGAGTGCTTCTCCCCATCGCCGGAGCAGCCGTCATGAGTGGCTGGCCGCATCGACACGTGCTTGATCTCGCCTCGTTTTCGCGGGAAGACTTTGCGGCTGTGCTCGAACTAGCTCAGCGGTTTCGTTCACTGCCCGTCACCGGTGCCCGCAAACTTCCCGCGCTCCAGGGGTGTTTGGTGGCAACGCTGTTCTTTGAACCCAGCACCCGCACGCGCAGCAGCTTTGAGCTGGCGGCCAAGCGTCTGTCGGCAGACGTGATGAGCTTTTCACCCTCCAGCAGCTCGCTCAGCAAAGGCGAAAGTGTTCTCGACACGGCGCGCACTTACGTGGCCATGGGGGCCGATGTGCTGGTGGTGCGCCACCGTTCCACCGGTGTGCCGCAGCAACTGGCGCAGGACCTGCAGCAGATGGGTGAGCGCACCGTGGTGCTCAACGGCGGTGATGGTCTCCACAGTCATCCCAGCCAGGGACTGCTGGATCTGCTCACCCTTGCCCGGCATTTTTCGCCCCAGCACCCCATGCCGGAAGCGCTGCAAGGTCGCCGGATTGTGATTATTGGAGACATCCTTCACTCGCGGGTGGCTCGTTCCAATCTCTGGGCCTTGACGGCCTGCGGAGCGGATGTGGTGTTGTGCGGTCCCCCCAGCCTGGTTCCCGAGGATTTTTCGGCTTTCGTGGATGCTCCGCCCCCGGGTCTGCTTCAGGATCCGGTGCCGCAACGGGGCAAGGTCAGCGTGGTGCGGCGCCTTGAGCATGCGCTGCCGGGCGCCGATGCGGTGATGACCCTGCGGCTTCAGAAGGAACGCATGGGCCAGCAGTTGCTCACCAGCCTGGAGCGCTATCACCGCGACTTTGGGCTGAGCCATGAGCGCATGCAACTCTGTGGTGAGAACGTTCCTGTGCTGCATCCCGGTCCGGTGAACCGCGGCGTTGAATTGAGCGGTTCACTCCTGGATGACCCGCGCGTCAGCCTGGTGGAAGAGCAGGTCAGGAATGGTGTGCCCACCCGGATGGCCTTGCTTTATTTGATGGCAGCTTCCGAATCCGCTACGGAGGCCTCCTTGGTGTCGAGCAGCTCCTGAGTTTGCGGCAGACCACTGAGCTGGTGGGCGTAGTAATCCATGGCTGCCTTGAGGGCGGCATCGGGTTCGGCGATGGAGGGGCCCGTTCCGCTTGCCATCGGGAAGTGGGCATCCTCAGCATCAAGGGCCAGATGCTGGCTGGGCATGCCTGTGAGCAGAACGGAGGCCCGTTGTCTGGTCGCCAGGGCGTACAGCCATTTGATGCTCAACGTGATCCGGTTCTCCCGATTCGGGATCAAGGCCAGGTGAACGATGGCCCACAGCAGCAGGCCGATCCGGCCTGAAAATTTGAAGCCATGCAGGTCGGCCACTGCACTGGCGTGCACCACAGCCATGCTGCCGAAATCGACGTAGCGGAAGGTGGGGCGGGAACCTCCGGCGACGATTGCAGCGATGTCTTTGCCGATGAATGTGCCGGCCTGTTTGGCGGGAGCCGCCATGCCCGGCAGCGGCCTGCCATTCACGGTGTGGCTGTAGCTGCAGAGATCACCAGCGATGCGGATCTCGGGATGGCTGGGAATCGAGAAATCGGGGTTGACGATGACCCTTCCACCGCGATCGACGTCGCAACCGGTGGCTTCCGTGAGCTTCTGTCCCAGATGGGATGGCTTCACACCAGCGGTCCAGATCACCGTTGCCGCCTGGACCCGGACATCACCATCGGGGCTGCTGATCACCACCTCGCCGGGCCGCATGGTTTGGACGCGGCCTTGGGGAAGATATTCGATGCCATCCCGCTCGAGGGCCTTGAGGGCCGCTTCGGAGAGCTCTGCCGGCATCGCTCTCAGCACTCTGTCGCCGGGGTCCACCAATACGATCCGTGTTTTCTGGGGATCCAGCTGTTTGAAGGCATTGTTCAGGGCCCAACGCATCAGCTCAGAAACGGCACCAGCCATCTCGCAGCCGCTGGGGCCGGCACCAACGATCACCACCGTCTGCAGAAACTGGCGTGCCTCGGGGTTCGGTGTCTGCTCCGCCTGCTCCATCGCCATCAGCAGACGGCGGCGTATTTCCTCGGCGTGTTCGAGGATTTTCATCGGGGGCGCAAAGGTACGCCAGTTTTCGTGGCCGAAATAAGTGCTGCCTGATCCTGTGGCCAGGATCAGATGGTCGTAGCTGTAGGCCTTGCCGTTGAAAACGATCTGTTTGCCTTCGGGGTTCACGGTGGTGACCTCCCCCAGCAGCACCTGCACGTTGTCTTGCTTGCCTACCAGTTCGCGCAGAGGTGTGGCCACATCACTTCTCGAGACCAAACCTGTGGCCACCTGATAAAGCAGTGGCTGGAACAGGTTGAAGTTGCGCTTGTCAATCAGGGTGATGCGCACATCGGCCTTGGCCAGGGCCTTGCAGGCGTGCACCCCTGCAAAGCCTCCGCCGACGATGACCACATGCGGTGCATGACGCAACCGCTCCGCTGGCGGTTCAAGCTCCAGGAAGTAATGGTTGCTCGCCATTTGCATCCCATCGGATTCTTTCCGAAGGGTATGAATCGCAATCTTCGTTGGCTGTTTTCAACGGGTCTGCTTCAGATCAGCTTGAACCCTTCGAGAAAGAGGCCGTAGAGAAAGCCAATACGACCAAGGTCCAGGAGCTGTTGGGGCAGCTTCAGTGATGGTTCGGAGCTGCGTCGGCGCCGGATCGTGAGTTCAGTGCCAAGAACCACCACAAGCGCAGCCACGGGGTCCATCTGCCCGAGAACGCCTGCCACTGATGTGATGGCGCTACCGATCAAAAAGCCGATGAGTCCGGCAAGGGCCAGCAAGGAAAACCGCCGCCAAGGATTGCGCGCCCATCGATCCAGCCTTTGAAATGCTGCTCCAACGTTGGTTTGCAGCCGGGTGGATTGAAGCCGTCGCACGGCACTGGTTTCAGGGGAAGAGGCAGGGTCGAAACCAGTGATCCCCATCACCCGGCCATGCCCCTGCCAGCCCCTGTTTACACCACCCGTAGGCAACCTGCAGTCATCAGACACTACGGATAGGAGATTTCAATAAAAACCCGGGGCAAGCCCGGGCCAAGTGATGGGGATTGGCGCAGCAAAGCCAGAGCTGAGGGCTTTGACAACGGCTTGCGTTGAAAGTTATTTGGACTCAGCCTTCGCTTTTCTGGACGCTTTGCCTTCGAGAAGCTCCAGCAGAGCTTCCATTTGTGCCATCACACCCCGAACTTCGCCCGCTTCGGGAAGAAGGCCGTCTTCCATGACTCCTTGGTGCATCTCGCGCAGCTCTTGGCGGATGTAGCGCAGGTGGCTCACGACCTGCTCGCGCTTCGATTGCGACATCGGCTACGGGGGAGTTCAACACCCCTTTTACCTCATGGGGGGTCAGGTGCGGCGTGATGGGGCGCGACTTATCGCACCGGCTGCAGCCATGAGTGTGAAGGTGAGCAGGGCTGAAGGTCGTGCCACGGTGCTGAACACCACAAGGGCAAACAGGCCTATGAGTGGCAGACGACGCTGCAAAAGCGCAGTGGAGAATAGGGGATTCGAACCCCTGACCTCTGCGGTGCGATCGCAGCGCTCTACCAACTGAGCTAATTCCCCGGTCAGCCAACGCTAGCCGGCACGGCTTGCGTCAAACTGCCATGAATGGCGTCTGAGGACGGCTCGATGCTTACGCAGGAACGGCTCGAAGCTTTTGACGAGGCCTCGACGGCCGAACTCGCCCGCCGGCTTGAAGAGGACGATTACCCCTCTCCTTTCGACAGCCTTTCGGATTGGCACCTGCTTCGGGCGCTGGCCATTCACCGGCCCGAACTGATCCTTCCGTACCACCATTTGGTGGACCAAGAGCCTTTTGATGAAGACTGAGCAGGCGTCGCCACTGTCGTCGCCACTGTCGTCGTCACTGTCGTCGTCACTGTCGTCGCCACTGTGCGGGCGGCGTGTGCTGGTGGCCGTCAGCGGCAGCATTGCTGCTGTTAAGACGCCCTTGCTCGTCAGCGCGCTGATTAAGGCCGGCGCTGAGGTGCGGTGTCTTGTGACCACCAGTGGTGCTGCCTTGGTGAGTCCCGTGGCGCTCGCCAGCCTCAGTCGCCATCGCTGCTACCTCGAGGCCGACCAGTGGGACTCCGCCTCATCCAGGCCGTTGCACATCGAGTTGGCGGAGTGGGCGGAGTTGGCCATCGTTGCGCCCCTGAGTGCCAGCAGCCTCGCCCGCTGGAGCCAGGGTTCAGCCGACGGACTGCTCGCCAGCGTTCTGCTGGCCATGGAAGCTCCGGTCATCGCGGCTCCGGCGATGAACACGGCCATGTGGCGCCACCCTGCGGTGCAACGCAACTGGCAGCAGATTCAATCCTTCCCTGGGGTGACCCCCCTCGTGCCGGCGTCCGGTCTGTTGGCCTGTGATCGCGTCGGCGATGGGCGCATGGCCGATCCGCTGTTGATTGAGTTGGCGGCTGCGTCTGTGTTCAGCCGCGGTTCGGGCACTCCTGACGTGACCCTTGATTGCTCGGGGATGTCTGTTCTTGTTTCGGCTGGACCGACGCAAGAGTCGATTGATCCGGCCCGTTTCCTGAGCAACCGCAGCAGCGGTCGCATGGGTGTGTTGCTGGCGCAGGCGGCACGCTTCCGGGGTGCCACCGTTCATCTGGTGCATGGCCCCTTGGATCTCCCCGGCGCCTGGCTTGAAGGCCTGGAGTGCACTGCGGTGGAGAGTGCCGCCGAACTCGGTTCAGCTCTGCAGTTGGCTCAGCCCGGATCCGATGTGCTCGTCATGGCTGCTGCCGTCGCTGACCTGCGGCGCGATGCCGCTCCCCCAAGCAAACTGGCCAAGCAGGATCTTCAGCAGGCTCTTGTCTCCGGTTGGGCCGAAGTGCCTGATCTCCTGTCGAGTCTGACCCGCCAACGCCGTCCAGGACAGTTGGTTCTCGGTTTCTCCGCGCTCACAGGCAGCGATGCCCATTTGCTGGAGCGGGCTGAAAGCAAGCGGCTGGCGAAGGGCTGCGATCTGATGATGGTGAATCCCGTTGACCGTGACGGTCAGGGTTTCGGGGCCCAACCCAACGGAGGCTGGTTGCTTGGAGATGGCTGGAGACGAGAGCTGCCTGTGACGGCAAAGCTCTCTCTGGCCCATCAATTGCTTGATGCTCTGCTTGAGGCTCGGGATTAGGCCGCGGCGTCGATGGAGTCCTGACCGAGCAGGTCAATGAAGGTGCGCAGCTGAAGACGGGGGATGTAGGGCCAGCCTCCGTTTTTCTCCATCCCCTGCAGAAGTGTGAACAATTTCTGGCGGTTTTCAGGAAGGCTTTGACGAAACGGACCGTCCTGAACGTCGCGATGCAGGGCCTCAAGCTCACGCAGCAGGGTGAGCAGTGCTTCGGGATTTCCCCTCAACTCCTCTGCCAGCTCGCCCAGGGCGGCCAGTGCTGGAGCCATCCGTGCCTGGGTCGAATCGGGATCGTTGGATGTCACGCGCTTTCGACAAGTTGTTGAGAGCTGCAAAAGGCTAGCCCTGACGTCATTTTTCGCCCTGTAAGATCCGGTCTGACGGCATTCCGTCCCCATTAGCGTTCAGCCGATCGGCTCCTTCCATGCGCATTCGTCCTCTGCTGGCCGTCGTGCTGGCGCTCTGCCTCGCGTTCTTCACCACGGCCTGCAGTGGCGACAGTGATGCAGTTCAGCGTGGTGGATCCAACGTCACCTACGACGACATCCACAACACCGGCAAAGCCAACGATTGCCCCACGATCGGGGATTCAGCCCGAGGCTCGATTCCTCTGACGGCCGGTGGCAGCTACGAGCTGCGTGAGATCTGCATGCACCCCGTGCAGGTCTATGCCAAGGAGGAGCCCAAGAACATTCGTCAGCAAGCTGAGTTTGTTGAGGGCAAGATCCTCACCCGGTACACCTCCAGTCTCGACTCCGTTTTTGGCGATCTGAAGGTGACGGAATCCGGCCTGCAGTTCCAGGAGAAAGGTGGCATCGACTTCCAGCCGATCACCGTTCTGGTGCCCGGTGGCGAAGAGTTCCCCTTCACGTTCTCCAGCAAGTCGCTCAATGCCACTGCTGAGGGCTCGGCTCTGACCACCAGCACCGACTTTGAAGGCACTTATCGCACCCCCAGCTACCGCACCAGCAACTTCATCGACCCCAAGGGTCGGGCTTTGACCACCGGCGTTCAGTACGCCCAGGGTCTTGTGGCCCTTGGTGGTGACGACGAGCAGCTCGAGAAGGACAACAACAAGCGCTACATCGATGGTGTGGGAACCATGAGCCTCTCCATCACCAAGGTTGATCCTGAAACCGGAGAATTCGCTGGTGTGTTCAGCGCCATCCAGCCCTCCGACTCCGACATGGGTGGTCGTGAAGTGGTCGACATCAAGATCACTGGCGATCTCTACGGCCGTCTTGAAGAGGCTTGATCGAGGTCATCACAACAGGTTGCAAGGGGGGCTTAGGTCCCCCCTTTTTTCGCCTATTGCAATCCTCCTGCGATCTGGGAGAATCCTCCGATCTTTCTCTAGGCCTAATGACTGCCAGTGCTTCCGCTCCCGCTCAACGATCCGGTGTGATTGCTCCCTACGGCGGAACGCTGGTGGACCTGATGGTGGCTGAGGCGGATCGTGCCGCTGTGAAAGCCACGGCGACCAAAACGATCGAGTGCTCCGATCGCAATGCCTGTGATGTGGAGCTGCTGTGTGTGGGTGGCTTCTCTCCCCTGCGTGGCTTCATGCACCAGGAGGACTACGACGCCGTGGTCAGTGGGCATCGTCTGGCTGCGGGCCAGCTGTTCGGTCTGCCGATCGTGATGGACACCGACCGCGATGACGTGGTGGTGGGCGACAAGCTTCTGCTCACTTACAAGGGCCAGGAGCTGGCCGTCCTCGAGGTGGAGGACAAGTGGGAACCCAACAAAGTGGCTGAAGCCAAGGGCTGCTACGGCACCACCTCCATCGAGCACCCTGCGGTTCGGATGATCACGATGGAGCGCAAGCGCTTCTACCTGGGTGGAAGCCTCCAGGGCCTTGCTCTGCCCGAGCGGGTCTTCCCTTGCAAGACCCCGGCTGAGGTGCGTGCAGGCCTGCCCGAAGGCGAGGACGTGGTGGCGTTCCAGTGCCGTAACCCCATTCACCGCGCTCACTACGAACTGTTCACCCGTGCCCTCCATGCACAGAACGTCAGTGACAACGCTGTGGTGCTCGTTCATCCCACCTGCGGTCCCACTCAGCAGGACGACATCCCTGGTGCTGTTCGCTTCCAGACCTATGAGCGTCTGGCGGCCGAAGTGAACAACGACAGCATTCGCTGGGCCTACCTGCCCTACGCCATGCATATGGCCGGTCCGCGTGAAGCGCTGCAGCACATGATCATTCGGCGCAACTACGGATGCACCCACTTCATCATTGGCCGCGATATGGCCGGCTGCAAGTCGTCTCTCACCGGTGACGACTTCTACGGCCCTTACGACGCGCAGAACTTCGCCAAGGAGTGTGCCCCCGAGCTCACGATGGAAACGGTTCCCTCCCTGAACCTCGTTTACACCCAGGAAGAGGGCTATGTGACGGCGGAGCATGCCGAAGCCCGTGGCCTGCACGTGAAGAAGCTCAGCGGCACCCAGTTCCGCAAGATGCTGCGCGGTGGTGAGGAGATTCCCGAGTGGTTCGCCTTCAAGAGCGTGGTTGAGGTGCTCCGCGCCGCCTGAAGACTGAGAACCCGTTTAACATTCCTTCATCTACGAGGCGACCTGTGAACAAGCGTTGGCGAAATATCGGTCTCGGGGCCCTTCTGGTTCTGGCGATCGTTGTGATTGCACCAGCGTTCTTTGGTGGCGGCGGTGGCAGCCAGCCCCAGGTGAACACCATCCGCTACAGCGAGTTCGTTGAGGCGGTGAAGGATGACCAAATCAGCCGTGTGCTGATTTCTCCGGATCAAGGCACCGCTCAGGTTGTTGAAAACGATGGCCGTCGTGCCCAGGTCAACCTGGCCCCCGATCGTGAGTTGCTCGGCTTGCTGACCGAACACAGCGTTGATATCGCTGTGCAGCCCTCCCGTCAGACCCCTGGCTGGCAGCAGGCTGCTGGAAGTCTGATCTTCCCCCTGCTTCTGCTTGGTGGTCTGTTCTTCCTCTTCCGGCGCGCTCAAGGCGGTGGTGGTGGCAATCCAGCCATGCAGTTCGGCAAGAGCAAGGCGCGGGTTCAGATGGAGCCCTCCACCCAGGTGACCTTCACCGATGTGGCCGGCATTGAAGGGGCGAAGCTTGAGCTGACCGAGGTGGTCGACTTCCTCAAGAACCCCGATCGCTTCACGGCTGTCGGCGCCAAGATCCCCAAGGGTGTTCTGCTTGTGGGGCCTCCTGGCACCGGTAAGACCCTTCTCGCCAAGGCTGTGGCTGGTGAAGCAGGTGTTCCCTTCTTCTCGATCTCCGGTTCTGAGTTCGTTGAGATGTTCGTTGGCGTCGGTGCCAGCCGCGTTCGCGACCTTTTCGAGCAAGCCAAGAAAAATGCTCCCTGCATCGTTTTCATCGATGAGATCGATGCCGTTGGTCGTCAGCGGGGCGCAGGCCTCGGCGGTGGTAACGACGAGCGTGAGCAAACGCTGAACCAGCTCCTCACGGAGATGGATGGTTTTGAGGGCAACACCGGCATCATTATCGTGGCGGCCACCAACCGCCCGGATGTGCTCGATGCCGCTCTGATGCGCCCCGGACGTTTCGATCGTCAGGTCACCGTTGATCGTCCCGACTATTCCGGACGCCTACAGATCCTCGGCGTTCATGCCCGCGGCAAGACCCTCGCCAAGGATGTCGATCTCGACAAGGTTGCCCGTCGGACGCCTGGTTACACCGGTGCCGATCTCGCCAACCTTCTCAACGAAGCCGCCATCCTTGCGGCCCGTCGCGAGCTCACCGAGGTGAGCAACGACGAGATCAGTGATGCCATCGAACGCGTGATGGCCGGTCCTGAGAAGAAGGACCGCGTGATGAGTGAGCGTCGCGCCCGCTTGGTTGCCTATCACGAGGCTGGTCATGCCCTCGTGGGTGCTCTGATGCCGGACTATGACCCGGTTCAGAAGATCTCGATCATTCCCCGTGGTAATGCCGGTGGTTTGACCTTCTTCACCCCCAGTGAAGAACGGATGGAATCAGGCCTCTACTCCCGGGCCTACCTCCAGAACCAGATGGCCGTTGCACTTGGCGGCCGTGTGGCTGAAGAAATTGTCTACGGCGAAGATGAGGTCACCACTGGTGCCTCCAACGACCTCCAGCAGGTTGCGTCCACGGCGCGTCAGATGATCACCCGCTTCGGCATGAGCGACGAGCTGGGGCCCGTTGCCCTTGGGCGCGCGCAAGGTGGCATGTTCCTTGGCCGCGACATCGCGGCCGAGCGTGACTTCTCTGAGGAAACCGCTGCCATGATCGACAAAGAGGTTTCCGATCTGGTGGATGTGGCCTACAAGCGCGCCACCAAGGTGCTCGTCGACAACCGAACCGTTCTGGATGAGTTGGCCGAGATGCTCGTTGAGCAGGAGACTGTTGATGCCGAAGAGCTTCAGGAGTTGCTGATCAAACGTGACGTCCGGGTCGCCGAATACGTCTGATTTCGATTCGTCCTCCAACCGATGGCTGGTGCGGCAGGAGCTCTTGGTGGCTTCCCTGCAGCACCAGCCTCTTTTGTTGGTGATTCGGCCAGAGCCCGACGACCTCGTGGCTTCAGATTCGGGCTCTGGTTTGTTGGAGCAGGTGCATCAGCTTCATGCCGCAGGACTTCGACATCTCGAGGTCGCATGGCTTGACCAGCCAGGCTGGATGGGGTTCATGCAACGGGTGCAGGACCATTGCCCTGGACTGAATCTGGGGGCGGCTTCGGTGACGGTCCCCAAGGCGATCAACGATCTATCGCGGCTGGATCTCAGCTATGCGATGGCACCGTGCTGGTGCCCGAAGCTCGTGGAGCAGGCCAGAGGGCTTGGAGTCTTGCTGGTGCCTGGGGTTTTCAGTCCCACCGAGGTTCATCAGGCCATGCGGTTCGGTTGTCGTGTCGTCAAGCTGTTTCCCGCTGCCAATCTGGGGCCGGGCTACTGGAGCCGCTTGCAGGCACCCCTCGGGCCATTGCCATTTGTGATTGCCGCTGGTGGCCTCGAGGTGAGTGATCTCCCCGTATGGCTGGAGGCTGGGCATGGCGCCGTGGCCCTGGGCCGCAGGGTTGTGGGATCGCCTACTGCCTTCCAGGCACTTCTCGACTGGTTGCACCAATCGACAAGCCAGCGTTGATATCAACCACTGGGCGACATGCGTCCCAGGTGCTACAGATGAGATAGCTATCCAACTGCGTCATGTCGCAGCTCACGATCAAGCTCAGCGACAAGGCCGATGCCCTGATCGCTCAGCTTCAGAAGGAGATTTTCAATCGCCGGCGCAAGAAGGTTTCGGCTGCTGGGGTCGTGGAGACCCTGGTGGAGAGCGGAGCGAAATCGCAGTCTGACAAGCGTTTTGCCACGTCTTGGACGAATCTGATCAAGGACATCGAGAAGGCAGCCAAGCTGTCCTATGCCCATGGCAGCAAGCCATCCACCCTCAGTGATGAGGAGTGGGCCCTGGTGTTGAGTCATCGCAGCCGCGGAACGACAACTCGTGCACACCGGACGTTGAAGAAGACGATGGCTGCCAAGAAACCGGCCTCAGCCAAGGCTCAAGCCAGCAAAAAGCCCGCTCGCCGCACCCGCAGCGCGGCAAAGACGAAAGCGACCTCAGCGGCGGTGAGCTCCAACGCCAGCACAGCGGTGGGTTCCGTTTGATCTGATTGGAGGGTGGTGCTCACCAAAGGCTGCATTGCCCCTGCTGTCTCAGCAGGTGGTCAGCCAGAACGAGTGCCACCATCGCCTCCACCATCGGCACGGCCCGAGGCAGAACGCAAGGGTCGTGCCGTCCTTTCCCCGCGAGTGTGGTGGCCTTGCCATTGGAATCGATGGTTTGCTGCTCTTTGCGGATCGTGGCCGTTGGCTTGAAGGCCACCCGGATCACAATTGGCTCACCATTGCTGATCCCCCCCTGGATGCCGCCGGAGTTGTTGGTGGCGGTCTTCAGCCGACCATCGTCGCTCGGCACAAAGGCATCGTTGTGCTCGCTGCCTTTCAACAGCGTTCCATCGAAACCGGACCCAATTTCAAATCCCTTGGTGGCCGGCAACGACATCACTGCTTTGGCGAGGTCGGCTTCGAGTTTGTCGAACACTGGCATGCCTAGCCCAATGGCGGGATGGCGCACCACGCATTCGATAACCCCGCCGCAGGAATCACCCTCGCGGCCAATGGCTTCGATGCGTTCGACCATTCGCTCGGCGATCGCTGGCTCGGGACACCGAACGATGTTGGCCTCCACATCGCTCAGCTGAACCTGCCGTGGGTCGATGCCGGAGGCTTCGATGGTGTGGATCCGCTTCACCCAGGCGAGGATTTCAGTCCCTGCTGCTTGTTTCAGCAGTTGTTTGGCAATTGCACCTGCAGCGACGCGGCCGATGGTTTCCCGCGCAGAGGCACGTCCTCCACCGCTGCGGGCTTGGATTCCATACTTCGCCTGGTAAGTGGCATCGGCATGGGAGGGTCGAAAGGCGACCGCCATGTCCTTGTAATCCCCGGGGCGTTGGTCCTTGTTTCGCACGACCATGGCAATCGGGGTGCCAAGCGTGGTTTCGCCATCCAGCAGGCCACTGAGAATTTCCACCTGGTCCGCTTCCTTGCGGGGGGTGGTGATGTGGCTTTGGCCTGGTTTGCGTCGGTCCAGTTCAGCCTGAATCGACTCGATTCTGAGGTTGAGCCGTGGTGGACAGCCCTCAACAATCACACCCACCCCTCCTCCGTGAGATTCACCGAAGGTGCTGATCCGGAAGAGGTCGCCGAAGCTGCTGCCCATGGCCATTGATCGATCTGGTGAGGCTACGAAGCCATCGGTTCAGATCAACTCCGGATGGGGCAATTTCGGACGTTCTGTCGTGGGTTGCTCCCGGGCCATCTCGAAATCACAGAAGTCAAACCCTGGCCCGACGCAACAGCTCACCAGGGAGTAGTCACCCAGACTCCGCGCCGCCTGCCAGGCGTTGGCGGGAACCACCTGGACGGGGTTCGATGCCTGCAGAGCATCACGTTGCAGCCCTGTGCCATCGCTCTGGCACTGAAAGAGCTCCAGTGTCGCCCCATCAATGTGGGTCCAGACTTCGTCTCCACCGATCACCCGATGCCAGCAACTGACGGCACCGGCGGGCAGCAAGAATAGAATGGCCGTCAAGGCAGATCGCTCGGCACCGTCCTGTCGTTGGATTTGGTCTGGGCTGCGATGCAACTCTCGGTACCAGCCTCCCTCTGGATGGGGCATCAAGCCGAGGTGCTGGATCAGGCTTTGCGTCTGGTTCATTGCAGTCCTGCACGCCCGCGCATGTTCTGCACGTGCTGCCAGATCTGAGCTACCCAAAGAAAGATCCAGCTCATGCCGATCAGCCAAAACGGTTGGTCTTTGCGAAAGACGTCGAACAACAAAACCACCCTTGGCTGGCTTGAGCGATTGATGGCGGAGTGCATGAAGGTGTCGTCCCAGAGAAAGCCTTCACCTTCCTGCAGGTGATAGCTCTGGCCATCAACCATCAGTTCGCAGGAACTGCGGCCGTCGCCAAAATCCTCCACATACAACGGCAGGTGATACCTCCACACCCCTTTGAAGGGGCCTTTGTGGGGCCGTAGAACCTTCCCGGGGGGGAACAGGCTTACGGCAGCTGAAACAACATCAGGGTGATGCTTGAGAAAGCTCCGCAACGACGGGATCAGCGTCTGATTGGCGGGGTAGTTGTAGCCGTATCCCCGCAAGGGCAGCATTCCCCAGACCTTGCTGTCAAATTCGTACAGCGTGCGCTGTTGCTGCATGATCTCGTGGTTGGCGGGTAAGCGCCCCGAGAGGGCCACTTCCAGCGTTTCCCTGCGGATCTCCTGGTACGACTCCAGTAGTTGCCGGTGGGCTGGGAAGCCGACGTCCGCTGGAACGACTGCAGGGTTGTGCAGCGATTGCTCGTAGCACCAGCGTGCGATCTCACGCCAGAAGCGGTAATGCCATGGACCCCAGCGGATCACGCGTTGAATGATGGTGCGTTGTTTGCGCTTCGCCTTTGGGCTGTTCACGCTGATCTGGCTCTTTTGATCGAGGAGCTTTGCATGCTGATTTTCTACTGGGGTGGGATCAAGGACCTCAGTGTGCGCCAGCCTCGACGCAGGGTTGTGGCCCAGTCATCGCTGCCGCGGCGGATCAGTCGTGTTGAGGGATAGAGCGGGGTTGTTTCGCCCTGATCGGGCCAGTTGGTAATCGAGCCGTTGTCGAGTACGACAACGCAGGGAACGCCTAAGGCCCCCGCCAGATGTGCGGTGGTGTTGCTGATGGTGAGTACGCCACGAACTCCCGCGACTTGTCCGGCAAACCCATCCAGATCGAGCATCTGGTCGATCGGTTGTGAGGAGCGAATGCGTTGACCGCTCAACTCCCGCAATGTTCGGATGCGTGCTTGTTTTTCCAGATATTGCAGTGACTGCAGTGGCTGGCGGATGCTCTTGAGCACTGATGCCCAGTCTTCGACGGCTGGCAAGGTTTTGTTTCTGGATTTGGAAAACCAGCTGATGCCGATTCCTTTGGGGCTCTGCCCTGTGGTGATCGGTGCCGTGAGTGGGCGGAAGGTGCTCTGCAGCTGTTGTGGATCGGATCCAAACCAGTAGGCCAAACGCTCCTGGGCTGTCATGTGAGAGAGCTCGGCATTGCCTGGGGTTTCCGATGGATTGCAGCAGACCACACCAGGGAAGCTTCTTTTGAGCAGCGGATGGAGCCGTGGATCGCTCAAGACGACGACCTGATCGACATGTGCCTTGAGATCGCCGACAAATCTGAGGATCCGCAACTCGTCTCCCAGATCCCTTGTGGTGGGCAGCACAAGAACGCCGCCGCAGTTCACGGCTGGCCCTGGCCAAATCGGTAGTTGGTAACGCGTTGTTGCTTCCGATGCCTGCGTCAGAGCCAACCAGCAATCCCGATGGCAGCCGGCCCGTTCAAAACGATTGCCGATGAAGCGCAGACGACTCCACTGTTGATTGGCGATGGCTGTCTCAGCCTGCCGGGCGATGCGTTGTCTGGCGTTGTTCTCCATGCCAGATCGAGGGGTTTTCGGTGGAGAGATCGGAACGATAGGAACAGCATGCACAACAAAAAGCCCCCTCCGAGGAGGGGGCTTTC
>ENA-UENW01000046-UENW01000046.1-marine-metagenome-genome-assembly--contig:-NODE-46-length-81387-cov-5.603166_pt1 | contig 81387 bp, 65 predicted proteins | sample MGYA00237876_ERZ529329 | MGnify/ENA primary metagenome ERZ529329 (study PRJEB26372, sample SAMN05368346) | marine metagenome | biome: cultured habitat; feature: ocean water; material: water; isolation... | reverse complement strand
AACGAATCACAACGGTCTATATTGATCGCTTACGCTATTGGCACATATGCGCCTGTCAAATTTTATTGAGTCCAATTATTAGAATCTGACAGAACACTGGTTTTTAAAAAAACATTAAACCTACGCTAACCACTGCTCGAGTGACTTATCTTAAGATGGAGTGCATTTTATTAGGTCAAGCAATGCAATAGCTTCTTATACCAAATCAGCAGTAATATTTAATCGGCATTAAGAAGAGTCAGTTTGACTTCAAGCCATTGGGGTTAGCGTTTTATACTAGTTTTGGGTAGGTTGAAAGTTCTTATTAACTTTTTTATCAAACAGAAGCTTAACCTTACCTACATCAATCGTGTTTGCTTTAACAAGGCCAGCATCCCCTCTTCCAAATCTGCCTTTTCCATAGTGTTCACTTGCGGTCAAATCGTTGCCATGACCTACAATTGCTGCAATGTGAGACAGTGGGGTTTTGGCGGATTTGAGATTTGCAATGCATTGATGTCGATAAGTATAGAGGGAGATCTTTTTGCGTTTATCTGAAAATAAACGATTCACGAGCCTAGAAAAAGCCTTTCTGAGTACTTCATAGTAATCTTCAAAGCTAACCGAATCATTCTCTGTTGTCCTGGCCTTATTAACATGAAGTAAAGCTAATCGAATAGCGAGAATACTTCTCTGGCTTACTTCACTGAGGTCTACAAACCTAAATTCACCAAATGAACGTCCATTAGTGTTTTTTGCATTTCGGATTTTGAGGACGGGGTAACTTCCAGAGTAGTGCCCAAGATGTTCCTGTATCTCAGAATGTAACTCCTGCTGGTTTATGTAAAGCTTGGCTGCTTTCATCTCTATAGGTCGTAAACCTGTAGTTAGTATCAGCTCGGTTATAGGCAATAGCTGTAACCCCCAAAAATCCCCAACATCATGTAGAGTCTCAAGTTCTTGTCTAATTGTATCTTCCTCTTTTTTAGTGAGGTGTTTCTTTTTGCATGCACTTGTTTTATTTGGCTTTTTAATTGCTCCCTCACTTGAGATTGCTAATAATGAATCTGCTAGATGTTGGACGTTGTTTTTTTCTAAATACCAGACTAGAGCTGCTTTTTTCTTACGCCATGTTGAGGTTGATATTTGGCTCTTTTCTGACAAGAGTTGTTCAACGAGTTTTTTATAGTAATTTTCATCATTTATCTCTAGACCACATCTTTTAGTAAGTGTTGCCACTCTCGACTGGTAATCCTGGATTGTTGAATCCGCCTTAGTTCTATTTATGTTCATGCTTAACCTCAATTTGAAGCACTCACTCTACTTTTTATTAATCTTGTATAAATCAGAAATGTTAAATAAGTCGGATAATTGGTTTCTACTCAATGAAACACTTTGTATCGTTTTACGAAAATCGGTTTTCACGGTCCCCATTTGACATTTTTTTTGCTCTTTGAAGACGATGAAATAAGTCTTAAATGGGAAGCAGCAGTTTCTCATCCCCGATACGCCTTTTTTTTTGTCGTTTGGGGGATTTGAGGAAGTTGTTGTGAGAGGTGGCTTTCGCTCGAGTCCCCCATATCACCGCATTTTTGCCATTTGGGGTATTTGTCTTGTTTTATCAAAGTGAACAGTTTGAGGTATCAATGAAAAGAGGTTTTTGTATTTTAGCCTGTCTTTCAGCTATAAGCGGGTGTAGCTCCACCAGCGAACAGTATTTATCAGTAGAAAGAGTGAGCCCTGTAGAGGAGCGTATTTCTGCATTAGCAGAAGTGATGGTTGAAAGGGCCAATAGAGTAGAGCAGCTGAAAAAAGCCCAGTACTTAAACTTAACCGGCAATAGTTTTCAGACTTCTGAAATTGGTTACCTACCAATTCTTAATCAGCATAAAAACTTGGGAAAAAATTATATTGGAAACTTGGAGCCTTTCGTAAAAAGACTATCAGTGGTAGCTGGTATGGAGGCCCCAAGGTTTATCGGACCAAAACCCTCAATAGATATAACACTCAATATAGATACAGACTATAAAACAGTTTATTCGATGTTAGAACAGGCTGGAACATTGGCAGGCTCTAGGGCAGATGTTGTATACAAAGCAGCCGAGAACTTAATAGAAGTGAAGTACCCAACTAGATGAAAGCTAAAATATTAACCCTGCTTTCACTTGTTATTGTTGCACACTTTTCGGTAGGTGCTGAAGAGCTAAAATACCCTTTAGAGTTCAATGAAATCAGTGATTCTGAAGACAATAAAGCTATGTTGAATGTCCTCAGGGAGTCAGGCATTAACAATCCTAAAAGGGACGACTCTAAAGTTGGTGAAGATGCCCGAATTAAAAAGGTAGGAGAAGCTGCTTTCAAATGGGGAATCAAAGAAGGCCAATACCATTACCAAATACAGTTCAGCAAGGAACTCGAAAAATACGATTCAAAACTAAGTCAATTTGCTAATTTCAGCCAATTCATTGTCGATGGAAGGCTTTTATTACCTAAAGTTTCTCTTGCAGAAAGACTTTTCGAAAAAGTAGCAAATACTAAAGTTCGAGAAGTCGGGTTTTCTATAACCATAGAACAACCAGCCAAGTTGGTAAGTGCTCCACCTACTTGGAGGGACTATCTCAACTTTCATATAGATAAACCTCTTAAACCCTCCGCAGTTTTTCTACCACGGTCTTCACAAGAAGACCTTGTTTTCAATTATGAATTTAAACGTGGATGGGAGTTAGGCCGTTCGCAAGCAGAAGTGATTTTAGAGGAAGGCTTTAACCGCCTAATAGTAGATTTAGAAAATCACTACAATTTCATTGAGTCTGAAATTTCAAATGTACTGAGAATGCCGACAATAAAAACCACTGAAATGGGTGTTGTAGTTAGCGCAGATGGAAGAACTTTATACGGTGATGATGTCATTTTCACGATTGATCAAAAGACTACTTTTAAATCTCTGGAAAATTGGACGCCTATCTTTGTGTCGGAGGAAGAGTGATTCAGGTTCCAAAAAGAATCGACGGCGAATTCGTTGAGAAACTGCTTGAGTGGGCAAGCAACAATAAAGTTAATGATGTTGTTATTGAATCAGATAGTCCCCTCTGGGTTAAACGGCTCGGTGTAATGGAGCAACTATCAGAGAGAAATATATCACAAGCTGAGGTGAGGGAGGTTCTACAGAGCTTTTACCAGCAAAGTGGACCGGACACATTGGTTACTGGTGAGTATATCAAGTTTCCATTCGAAGTACTTGCTAAAGACGAGACTTCTTATAGGTACCGAGTTACAGCAACCGGTGTTCAAGGAGAACGTAATGATCGGGGGATTGAGATAATATTTAGGCCATTTCCCGATGAAGCACCCACTCCAGCACAGCTATCTTTACCTGCGGATTTCGTACAGGCATTCAATTCTAGCTACGGGGTGATTTATGTTACCGGGCCTACGGGGTCAGGAAAGTCTACAAGCTTTGCTTCAGTACTTACAGAGCGTATTAAGAACAAGTCAGAGCGTATAGTCACTTTTGAAGATCCTATCGAGTTTGATTTAAAGAAAATTAAAGATAGAAAAGCCAATGTAGTGCAGTCCGAAGTGCCATTCCATCTCTCAACGTACGAAAAGGCAACCCATAACTTATTAAGAAGATCGCCTGACATAGTCTTTTTCTCGGAAGTAAGAGGTACTGAAGTTGGACGGGAATTATTACGCATAGCTAACTCCGGACACCTTGTTGGTACAACGTTACATGCAAATAGTTGTGAGATGACCCTCCCAAGATTCGTCGATATGTTCAAGCATGACGAAAAAGCGAAAGTTACTGCTGATATTGTTGAGACAACTGTGGGGATTTTGAATCAAAGGCTAGTTAAGACGTCAGATGGAAAAAACAGAGTTGGGGTTTTTTCCTCCCTCATTTTCGATGAATCAATCCGAGATAAAATTTATTCAGAAGTTAGTTCTGACTACTCAAAGCTTAAGAGTGTAATGTCAAAGATGATATCAAAAAAGGGACTACCTTTTATTGAAGATTTGAGAGATAAGTTTAGGACAGGTCTCATCGAGATTAATTCATTTGAAAAGCTGACAAGACAGTTTGGAGATGAAAGAGATATTCAAGAAATAAGGAATCAGGCCAAGTCTCATTTTGAAAGAGGCTTCATTTCAGAGGATGAAATGAAAATGTATAGGAATAAATAATGTCTGAGAAAGTGCAAATCACTACAAATGTGGCGAGAGAAAATAGGTTATGGCGAGCAGGGAAACGAGCGAAACTAAATTTAGTAGCTATCCAAGTGGACGCCTTGTCAGTTGTGCCTTTCCCACTTTTATATTTTATCAAGTCCAAATGGTATCTACTGGCCTGTTTAATGTGGGTATTAGTGATCGGGACAATCGATAAATTCAAAATGACTCCTATACAAGGACTAAAAAGAGTCAGAGCTATTATTGCTGGAAAACAAAGATTTATAACCAGGTATTCAAATCGTCAAAGGAGATTTACAAATGGTAATTAAAGAACTTAAAAATGCACCAACACCTTTACCAGAAGAGGATGGCACCTATATAGTCTTCGTCGATAATGGGTACGCTCAAAACAAAATTGCCTATTGGGCTGAAGTAGATGGTACAAAGCAACTTGTTAATTTTTTACTTCCAAGTAGAGCCCAAATGGGACGAGTAAATGTTGATGTTCACGGAAGAGCATCTGGAGTTTACACGGTAAATGGATCTGACTACACCGTTGGTGAGGATGTTAGAGACCCAGAAACGATACGCAGTAAACAATATGCACATAGCGAAATTAACTGTGCATTGGTTATGCACACCTTGATAGCTGCTGGTTTTTCTGGCCTCAAAATTCGTTTGGGTACAGGTTTGCCTTTTGATCATTACTTCAGAAACCGAGAGGTAGACAAAGCATTTATTAAAAAAATAACGGAAAGCCTTAGTAGTGAGTGTATCTCTGCATCAGGGTCAGAAATGCCGATTATTGTGTCACACAGAGTTTATCCTGAATCAACTGCCGCGGCCGTTGCTTTCTCACTTGATATTGATTCTGGAGACTTTAAAACCTTTGAGAATGGCCTTGTCGTTATTGACATGGGCGGGGGCACAACTGATATAACGGTGATTAATCGTGACTTCACAATTAATATTGACGAAAGTGGCTCTAGACAACTGGGTGTTATCGATATAAGAACCAAATTATCGTCGTTGATAACGGACAAATTTGAAGTTTCAGGTATCACTGATAGTCAATTAGACAGGGCGCTACGAACGGGTTCTATAAAAATTTATGGTCAAGATGAAGGTATTTCTGATCTTCGTGAGCAAGCCAAGGCTATGACAGTTAAAAAGTTGGGAACCTTCATAAATGAAACCGTCGGTGAAGCAGCATTCATTGATACTATTCTTTTTGTCGGTGGTGGCGCATCTATCTTAGAAGACTCATTTAAAAGTACTTTTAAGCAAGCACAGGTTCCTGAAAATCCCGAGTTTCAAAATGCAAATGGCGCTCTTTACTACATGACCCATATTGAGGAATAGGGGGGCGATAGCATTTTGTCTAAATTGAAAACCAGATTTACATTCAAACTTTACTCTTCGGACTTTGAAAACATTAATCTCTTAAATGTCTTAGAGAATTCGAACGCTGAAGAGTTGAGATGTCTTGTATCGAAAGGACATTGGCTTAACGAGTTTATTTCAATTTCGCAACCAAATGTAGACCGTTTAGGGTTGGTACCGGAAATTAAAGGTGGTGAAGATGTTGAAACTAAGAGCTTTTTATTAAGGTTCTCAAAAAGTACAAACTCAAACGAAAATTCTCGAGTGAATCAAATATGGGAACAACTTAATGAATTGAGCACGCCTTTTGCGAGGCAATCTTACATTAGGAAGCTTGTTTTTTACGGTTATGCGATGGATACAATCTTTTCTGACGATAAGAAGCGACAATTCAATCAACTGTTTACCATAAACCCAGCTGATGAGGCTAGTATTCCTCCAGCAGATGTTCAACCACCAGCAGAAGTTCAACCACCGAAAGCAGAGCCTAAAATATTCGAAGGCGCTAAGGATATGATGAGGAGTTTAATGTGAAAAAGGTTCTGGGTATGGCAAGCATAATCGCCATTGGTTTATTTCATTTTGAAGCTGATGCAGGTTTTTATATAGATATGCAGGGAGTTAAACCAAAGGAGCAAGCTCAATCATTAGGTATAGAAGGTTACAACCTACTGACTGGAAAATATTATGGTCTAGTACATGAGATTGGAACAGGTGTACCGATGACAATTAAGAGTTTTGGCGAAGACTCGACTTTGGCTGATGCACTTTTTTTTATTTTACCGACTGAGTGGTTTGCATATGTCGATGAACGTGTCGAAGAGCTGCCAAGAGTAACTTGGGACGCAAGTGTCGGCGAAGGGCAGCCTTGGGTGGAAGTTCTTGCTCAAATGGGGAAGGAGTTCGGGCTTAGGTTTACACTTGATTGGGATCAAAAGTTGTTACAAGTCCATACAATTCCCAATTTTACTAAGCCCGACTTTAATGACCCTGTGGTAATAAGTGACTCAAATAATGAGCGTCAATTATTTATATATAAAAAAGAGCCAACATTATCGGGGTATTTGGTTAAAGATGGAGAATACATCCCTGTAAAAGTAACAAAGTGAATAAAGCGCCTTAAGTTAAGGCGCTAAGTTATTTTCATTACTTTTGGTTGGGGTTGCCATTCCTTTGCCAGACTCGCTTACTGTCTGTTGTAACGATGAGAATTGAGTTTGACCACTATGAATAAATGACTGAGCCCCCATACTGTCAGCTGGTGAACCTAATAGCCTAATTGCTCGGTCATTGATTTCATTCATTATTGAAAATACCCTTTCTATTACACTTACAGACAAAGAAACAAGCGCACCAACTAATCCAAAAAATGATACTAATCCTACAACGGTATTTCTCGTCATTCCCTCTGCAAAAGGTAACCAGAGTGTCAAAGTTAGCTTGCCCATCATTAAGAGAAAAGGGTAAACGACAATAAAGCTGATGACTAAAATAGGCATTCTGATGAATGATGCAAATGCTAGTAAATAGCCTTGGGATGCTCTTGAACCAATGAAACCGCGGCCTTCAGTGAACGCATGAGCTAAGCCGTGGATTGGCGCCAGAACAAATTGCTCTACTACCGCGCTAAAAGCGCTGATAACACCCCCAATCCAGTGCATAAGAGGAATTAGCGGCAAGTAAAAAGCAAGGTACAGTCCCATACTAAACAAAAAAGCAATTAGTAAAAGGAGGCCTAGGTATAGGTTCTTTAGAATACCTTCCAACGCACCTGAACCGATGGCTTTGAATGTAGCTAAAACGCCGCTAATTCCAGGTATCCCGCCCGAATCGCTTTTACCTAAATTATCTAATACCTCTATCTTGCTACTTAACGCTGTAGTTGTGAGTAACAAAACTTCACCAGTGACTATCATTTCATGTCCAAGCTCGCTCAACGAATAAAGTAAATCATTACTTTCTCCGACTAAGCGTAGGCTGTTCGATATGAACATATCAACCTGTCTATCCTTTTCATGTATTATCAGTGTTCCATCATTGCTTTCAGAAACGAAAACCCTTCCGCTCTTACCTTCTGTAACTTTTGATGTGGCGTACCAAAGTTCAGCTAAGTCAGCGTGTGTCAAAATTGATTCATCTAGACTTGACGATGATTGTATGCCCATTCCATTGAGCATACTGTTGAATTCTTGTTTTCTTACAGAGTCAATCCACCATGTGGCACCTAATGCAATCCAACCAAGTTCTCTTACACTATAATTGTCCATGAAAGATGGGACAGGTTGGAGATATGGGGGGATGTCTTGGCCTGAATTATTTAATTCATTGTTTTTCATCTCCGAGTATTCATTGCGAATGCTTCTTACCCTATTTTCATATTCATTCGAAATTGAGGCTAGTTGGTCTTGGGTACTTGCTATTAATTGCTCTATAGCGGAATCTTCCAGTTCGTCTACTAAGTAACTGTTGACGAAATTGACAGCTAAAATTCCTACTTGCTCCCTTGTTTGAAGAAATGCATTGAATGATGACTCAATAAACCACTCTTCAGGTACACCATCAATAGAGAACTTAAAATTTGGTAAATCAGCATTTATTTCATATTTTCCACAACTATCAATCGAGTAAGTTGTAAAGAATGAATCATTTCCTTGGGATACTGAAACAACGGTTTCACCAGTACGGTCAATATCTTTAGTTAGGTGTGTTTTGATTAGTTCTTCACCTTCAACTGCATTAAGTCCTTCTTGGCAGATAAATGTTTCAAATAATTGGGAAGTGATCTTTGATGATTGGATATTTGTTTGAGAGTTAAATTGACCACCGACGCTCATATTGTCATATGCAATATTAGCTAATTGGTTAGCATTTTGAATGCTGTAGCCGTTAATAAGTATGTGGCCATATTGGAAGAAACAGTAGCCGGCAGATAAAGGAACTGTTGACAGTAGCGCTATTATTAAACGGACGGAAACGCCAGCTTGGTCCAGGTCTGATTTTTTATTTTTTCCACTATGGGTCGCTGAAAAGAACCAAGTAAACAAGTTCCAACCGACTAGGAGCAAAACAATACCAAATAGAGAACCACACCAAACAATCATTACTTTTCCTAAAAGCGCGTCTGGTGAGTCCGGGGCTTCTCCACCTTGGATAATGTTTACAACATCTCCAAACATTCCCCTTAGTATTTGAACCGACAAGTCGGTCCTATTCTCTACAATTGGATCGTCTGCTTGAGCTTCCTGCGCCATCAGCTTTCCTGAATTTATAGTCAGAACGCATATAGACAATAGTAAGGCTCGGGTAAGTTTTCTAATGCTCATAATTTTCCCGACTTATCTGGCTTTTGCGATTGTTAGCACCGCAACACATAAAGATAATTTCATTGTCTATTCAGCGCGGTAGGTTTCAAACCGCTTTTCCCACTTATTGAACATTTAGAGGATGTTATGCCAGCAGCAATAAGATTTGACTCACACTCGATAACTGAGCACTGGAATAACTTTCCAGAAATAAAATATCTTTTTGAAAGAATTTCTGATGTTGAAAAGTGGGTGCTTGATTTCGATGCTGAAACAGCTTTAAAAATCGAAAATTGGGTGGAGGAGATAGATGATAAATTGGATGTAATTAAGAACAATCATCCGGCATTGCTTACTCTGCTTGCATTCATGTCGGTATCATCTTCGATGTACTTGCTTCAAATGCTCGAAGTTAGAATTCCTGGGCTAATAAGCAATCTGTCCCTTTCGGCTTCAAAGCTAGCTGATAATGAAAAGTATGGCAGACAGTCAGTAATTCTCATCGAGCGCTTGGCCGCAGCTCACACTCAGGTATCTCTATCTCAATTACTAAATAATAAACGTCTCGCACTAGTGTACGCGGCCATTGACAAAGTACAGAAGAGAAAAGGAAGTTCACTATGAAATTTTCAATATACGGGAAGTTACTGTTAGCGAGTGTAGCTTTTTCTGAATTAGCAATTGCTCAGGAAGAAGACGCATTCGGTTGTGCAGAGTCAGATACTTCGATTGCTTGCTCACAAAAAAATCAGGTTCAAGAAATTTGGACGGACATGAATAAATCATTTTCATATCTAACAGATGATTTAATACAAAATCCTTCTTCAGCGATCGATGCCGGTTGCTTAAATGACATTAATAAGGTCGATATTAATGCTATAGCAATAGACCCCAAATCGATATTTTCAGGGATATACGCAGCATTGAAAGACCAAATCTTAAACAAAGCTTGTGATGCCATAAATGACAAAGTTAACGAAGCAACATCTTATCTAGATCAAAGGCTTGAAGCTCCGATGGGTATCGGTTCTGTGTCAGTCAGCACACGAGGCTCGTCAGATGTACAAAGTTTTTCTGATATTGCATCGTCACGTTCAAGGCTTACCAACCGAGAGGCAACATCTGAAGCAGTTCAGGAAGTTTTTGGTGAATATCCAAGGATTACCCGTAGAGATTGGACCGACCAATCTGTAGAAGAAATAAAAGTAGAGGCCAGAGGGGTTGATACTAGAAGTCAGCGTACCGAAGACCAAGAAAGGCTTGATTCACTTCTAGATCTAGACCGTTTATTTAAACCGGAGGTTGAAGAAGAGGAGGAATCGAATGAAGAGAATAATTAAAGCTGCACCATTACTCTTAATGTTTGCTGCATCTGAAGCTCGTGCGGGTTGCGATGCTTGTATTCAAGCGTCTGTTGAGAAGGCTTCAGCAAGTATTAGCGCGTCGTTAAACTCTTTAAAAACTACCGTAGACACAAATGTACAAGCGACAAATCAATTAAAAGTGACTGTTGATACATCTAATTCAACGATGGTTGGATTATTGAATGCACAACAACAACAAATGCTGACTGCGCTAGATGGTGTGGCAGCAAAATTAAGCCTTTCACAAGAAAAGCTCGGTGTAACTATACGAAATTTAACAGATTACACTGTAAATGAAATTAACCTAGCGATAAAGAATCAAACTAAGACAGAAGGTTTTATAGACAATTCGAAGGAGTTTGGTCCATTAGCGCATCCCGTATCAAACGATATTACTGTAAATAGAGCTGAGCATTTAAAAGTAGCGTTGGTCGAATTAAACGGGTTATTAGATGACAGTGTAAAAAAGTTTCAGAGTTGGGCGTTGGTTGTTGGCGAATCAGATTCTACGAGCAGCCTAAGAGCCAAAAAGGTCAATGAGAAAATAGAGGAGTTAACACCCCTTCTAGACTTACTTCACTTACCAGTCATATCAATAGAGGATACAAGCTCATTACTCAATTTAATGAAGCTACTTGTTTTACCAAATCCTCAGAAAATTTCAGATTTAAGTGAGGTACAGAAAATTGCATATTTCTCAGAAATAGCAAAAAAGTCTGCAGCCTATAGAGCTCTTGCTTCTGAAGTTATAAATAAAGCAGCACTATTATCTATTGATGGTTGGGATATTGGGTATACACAAGTAACCGCATTAGACGGAAAAACTTCAATTGAAGAGTTTATTGCATCCGAGACTGAGCGAAAGTTGGTTTCAGAAGATTGGCACTTAGATGTTAAAACAAAAAGCGATACAGGTCTTATTCGCGAGCAGATTAACCAAATGAACATTACTAACTTCCTGCTTAATGAAATTATCAAACAGGAGCGTCTTTCATTAGCAATGGAGGCAAATAAGTAACATGGTACGGTTTATCCTATTTTCCATTTTTCTGTTCATTCCTTTTAAAAGTCATGCAAATTTTGGTTTCGGGCCATGCTGCTCTGGTTACACTTGTGGAATTATTCCATGTGATTCCTCTTGTGCCGGTAAGGCTTTTAATAGTTTTGGAACCAAAGCTAGTCAGTTACTAAGTAGCGTTAATACAAGCTCTAAAGATTTGTCGCTCTCTGAGGCTGATGTCTCAGCCTCTGTTGCAGAAATGTACAGCTCCCTTGCAACATCTTACCAATCAAATCATGAAAGCAAGATAACTGCTCTTGATGGTGTAGCACTAAAATTGGAACTTGCCCAGTCCGGTCTTAGTAAATCGGTGAGTACATTTTTTGAGGCTCTTGTATCAGAATTTGTGAATGCACTAAAATCCCAATCGAAGTTAAAAGCAGTCCACCAAAACTCAAATTCATTTAGTGAAATTGGGTACCCAGTGTTTAATGAATTGATAATTGGAACAGCTACTGACTTGAAGGTCGCACTGGTTGATAAGCAGACATTTCAATTCGAAACCAGCAAAAAACTTAATGCATTTAAAAATGTCACCTCCAAGCTGCACAACAGTTCGAAAACAAAAGCATCACTCAGGAAATCAATAGACTCGGTATCACAAGATTTTGATATTTTGAGCATTATAGATGACGGCCAAAATATTTTTGCCAACTTGCAGATCTTAGAGCAAGCGAAGCCTGATAAGTATTCAGCTCACACAAATTCCTACCTAGTTAGTAACCAAATTAAGAATGAGGCTGAACGGAGCCTTTCTAGCTATTTAAATGCATTATCTACCGCCCCGTTAACAGAACAAACCTTAATAGGTAACACTTTTAAACTGTCAAAATCAGGCCTTGAAAGGCAGCTAATAGCTACCAATCAACTTAGCAATACTTTGTTCAAAAGTTATTTGGAAACATTAAAAATCCGGAAAAATGAACAGGTGGAAGAAATAAAGTGAAATTATTCTTATTTATTTGTTTTTTCTTACTTTCCGGGTTTATCTCTAAAGACGTAAAAGCATGGGAGCCTTGTAAACCATTCTGTGACTCTCAATGTAGCGCAAAAGCTATTTCAAATATGGGAAGGCAAATAACTAATGACGTTTCCCAACTCACTAGTTCTTGTAGCGAATTTAGCAGAGTAATGTTTGATGTTAATACTAGTTTTCAAAACCTAGCAATTGAATGGAATACCACTCAAATTGAAAAGGTGGAAGCAGAAATAACGGCGTGGGATGGTCTAGCTAATAAAGTCCTACTTAATGATTTGGTTACCGTTAAATACTTTACAACATTATCTGAGCAATTGGTTTACTCGATTCAAGGAGCTCTTAAAGCATCCACTAAAATACGTTCATTTCAATACACATCATCTCTGTTCAGTGAACAGTCTCTCTATAACCATCCGCTGGCTGGAAACTCAAAAGCAATAGGAGTTTTGTCAAATGCTTTTACGAATGAAAGTGAGTCTGAAGGGCATTTCTCTCAACTCATATTTGAAAGCTCTAAGCTAAGCGCGTCATCTTCATCATGGAGGCGCAAAACTACAAAATGGTTAGAGGAAGGGAATTACAGAAATACGGATGAAAACTTTGCTCGATTTATTGGAGTTCAGAGCAAAGATAGTCTTGAAAGTGGACAGCGGTCTCCATCGAAAATAGCTCTCTTAAAGCTTATTTCAATCATTAAATCACGACAAATTGAACGACATAAAAAAGTTAATGAGAGCTTAGATGATGCGAATATTTTAACGGTCATAAATGGAGAAACCGTTGATTCTATTCTTCGGGGTTCATCATTGAATGACCTAGTTACCCAGTCTAATACGGCATTAGTCAATGAGCATTACCTACGAACAAAAAGTATTCATAAGAGAAATGAGATCAATATTAATCTGAAAGTAATTCTAGAAATAGCTCAAGAAAAAGCGCTCCTGAAATCAACTAGAAGTCTTCTTTGAGCATTGCAGTCTATATGCTGCAAATATCGCAAGATATAAGCCCCTAACTTAGAAATTTAATAAATAATAAAGCTGAACAAATTTGGAGGTGTACTGATGGACCATAGTTTGAATGGCGAAGGTGAGAATATACATGATGTTGACTCATTCAATGATGCGATAAACGAGTTGAATCAAGAAGAACTTGCGGCAACAAATGCTAGTGACTTCGAGATGGAGCAGGGGAATTCATTAACTTTTGAAGAATATCAGGATCTTGTAGACCAATTAAATGACGCAGAGAAAGAGCTTAGGGACGCTTCAAGTGAGCAACCTAAACTAGAAGACGAAAAGGAAATTTCGAATATCGTTGACGAAGAAGAGGAGGCCGAAGAAGAGGACGAAGAAGAGGAGGCCGAGGAAGCTTTTGAAAGCTCAAATTACAAAGAAATATTAGATGGTTCTAGTCAAGACGTAGATAGTTCAGTCAAAAGCGAGTCCACTCTTGGGGCGAATTCCCAGGAAAATGCTCCAAATCAACCTTATCAAGAAGAGGAATCATTACAGGCTGACTTCGAGGAATTCTTTAAAGAAATCAAAGATGAATCGAAAAAAAATGATGAAATTGAGATTGAATTAGAAGATTCAGATAGTCAAAGGGAATATCCACCGGGATATAACTACAGCCAAGTCCAAGCGCCTCATTTTCAAAATACCCATCATATGCCACAAAGTGGGGGAGTAAAGCCAGGGACTCCTATTGATATTCGCGGTACTGCTAACTCTAGCTTACATGCTGGTCAGAAGGCCGGGAATGGTCTTTTCGAAGGTCTTTCGTTTGTTGCAAAAGGTGCTACCGCATTAGCTGTTGCGTCTGGAGCAGCGGTATATGGAGCAATGGAAACTGTGGGTAAAAAAGCTGCTGAAAAAAGTGGCTCCGCTATTTCAGGTGCCTCAGAATGGATGACAGAGTGGTCTAAGACTAAAGGCGAGTCTAACGAAGCCGGCTCTGCTGAAAGTTCTGTTGTTGAGTTAGATGGAGATGCCAACTTAGTAAAAGGTGTTTTTGAAGACTTGGCCAAAGAAGTTAAGTATGCGGTAGAAATCGGTAATTTTGAACAAGCTTCGGAAATGATATCTGAAATAAGCTCCTATCTGAAAGAGACCGGTTCTGTCGTGGGTGATGGAGAATTTCTTGAACCATTGATTTCAGATTTGAATGAAACTGTTGGCGGAGCTAAGGAGCTCGATGAGGAAGAGAAAGAAAATCTTTTGCAAGCTATTAAAGAAGTGTTAGAGGCTATAAAAAGCCTGTTCTCCAAAGCTGCTGAAACACCATCAATGTCATGATAAAAGTACAAAAAAAAGCGGTCATCATGCCGCTTTTTTCTGTTCTAGGCTACTTTGCGCCATAGTAAATTGTTGCGAGAAGAGTAACTAATGCAATTCCTATAGATATCAAATATCTAAAGCTCTTCTTCTTAAATATTGGGGTAGACACATCGATGTGAATGCTTGGCCCCATAGCCGATTTGCAATTAAACCCTTCCGATTCCATTAATTTATTTAAGTCAGCAGTAGATGGGGCTGATAGGATAGAAATATGTGCTTTTATTGTTTGTGGAGCTTCTTTTAAAGCCGTTATACTCCACTCTGCTTCATAGGAAAAACTTCCTCCACGTTTTTCCTCTACAGTTCCTTTGACAGTATTATGTGGTTGAATTGAGCACAAGTTTTCATTTGCAATTAACTTCGCGGCACATTTTTTCAGTAATTGAGGGAGGTAAAACTCTCTATCTTTCTTGTTTATCAAGTAAGGTAAGTCTGCCTCTTCCATATACCCAATAATCTTTAGGCAAACATCTTGTTCTTTTTCCAGCTCAAGTTTCCTAGGAAAGCTTATTTCAACTCTACCTTTGAAGTTGTTTTTTAAGTATTCACGAGACGCCCTATAAATCGGGTTGATTTGTTCCTGATTCAGCTCTATCAGTTTTGACTGTGTAATGTTAAGTATTGGAAATGTCGCCGCCTTTAATAATTCTAGATAATCAATTAATAGAGAGCGGTATGAATCTCTTTTACTTCTAAAGGAACTCGTTAAATCTTCTAAAGTTGTATAAGCAAATGGTGGGATATCAAAAGATGCAAGGGACTTTGCATATGCAATAGCTGATTCATCTTGTATTTCTTTATCCAATCCCTGAAATTCAGCTTGAGATTGAACATAACTAAGGTTTTCGGCGCGATCACTCAGCAATTCATGAAGTTCTGCGATGTTATTGATGGACGCTTCCTGAGCAGATTCTTCAATTTTTAACATACGGAAAATATGTAAAGCCAATTCATACCCCAAAATGTCTTCTATGGAAGATTGAATTGTGACCCGATTACCTGAATTGTCTGAAGCCTTAGTTGTCATATGAACGTCCCTTTCGCTTATTTACAACTAGTATATCTCAAATATGAATTTAATTAATGGTTCACCAGGAGCACGGTAAAAGCTTCATGATTTAATAAATTCTAGGTGAAGGTGGTGATAGTTCAAAGAGCTATCATTTTCGATACTGAATCATAGGGAGCACTGATTATCAAACTCATTTGCTAAGGCTGCCGCACCCAAATTATTAGGTGCGGATAAGCCGAATAAGTTTCTACGTAGGTTGTTTTAGGTGTGATTATTTATCAGCTTTCAATAGTTTTGAGAATTCAGCTGTAAGAAGCTCTAAATCATCTTCTCTGCTTTCAATCTCAGTCTTTGTATATTTAAGCTCTGAACTAAGGCTCTCAACAGTCTCAGAGGAGAGTTTGTCTGCATCGTCTGTAGATACCCCTAGCTTTTGTGAAATATGGCTGAGGCTCTTTTCTAGGGAGCCTAGGGTGTCATTATCGATATCGATATCGAAGTCGTAAATGAACGAAGAATTGTCTGGTAAAGTTACTTCCTTATTTTTTGTGGTTTTTACAAAGGCGCTCTCTTGTTGGTGAGTCTTACTAGCAGGCGTTTCTACTTTTTCAATTGGCTTTTCTAATGCTTGAATCTCCTTGTTTAAAGCATCGACCTCCTTTTCTTTAACTGTTTGTGCTTCCAGAAGTTTATAAATCCAATCCGTTGACAGGTTAGGCTCAGAACCCTTTAAATCTATTAAAGAACTATTTGAAGGAAGAATATTTCTTTCAAGGGAATATTCAATTGCCTTAGATAATTCTACCTTTTTCAATAGCTCATTTTTCTCTTTTTCGCTTGGAGGCAAAACCTCAAGAAGTCTAGTGATACGAAAATTTCCAAGCTCTTTGGTGTTAAGCCTTATATTGAAAAGCTGGGCCCTCACTAGATTTGAAGACTGAAATATATAGCCCTCACCCTCAATTTGTTCTTTTACATCTAACCAATTTAGTCTGTCTATTTCCTTTATCTGAGCCGATAGGTTGCTTTTGTAAGCGCTGAAATCACCTTCATTCCAGCCATTACTTTCTGCCACATTCATCGTTCCGCCTAAGCTTTTAAACCAATCCCAAGTCTCTTTAACATCTTCTTGTGGGCCTAGAATCTTAAGACGTGTATTACCAAAAATCTGTGTTGCTTCCTCTTTTGATGCCTTGATGAAGCCTGCCAAATCTTGTCCACTAAAACATACACCAATTCCAAGCCCGCGACCTTGAGTTGCGGCAACAGCAAAACCTTCGATTGCTACCTCAGCATATTCATCGATGATAATTAGACTAGGGTTTTTCTTGTCTATAGGAAGGTTGTTAATAATGTCATCTAAATCACCTTCTGAGTCTTCACCTAGTCCTGTTGATATAGCTACCCGTATTCCCGATAGTGCAATTTTTCCTTGTACTTGCCTTTGATCCTTTGATTGCTCTGTAGCTGGTACGAAAACACCTAAAAGGCGGTTGTTGAGAATAATATCTCGAAAATCGATTTCACCTTGCTCACACTCAAATATGTGGCTGTACGCACTCCCAAGTTCAACAAGGGGTTTTGAAATGTAACCTAGGCCGAAACCAAACTGTCTGTGAACTTCAGATGCTTGCTTAATCCCGTTCCTTAACTTATCTGGATTGTCTGCATCAAACGAAGGGAGGTTTTCTAAGTAACGTCTAAGGGCACGCTGCCTTTGCTTTGATACCTTGTGAGGTATTTCAATAGTTTCACCAGTTGTTTCATTCTCTAGAGGTATTAGGTGGTCATTGTGTTCTGGCCAAGCTAATTTGCATAAGACTGGAATCGTAAACCATTGGCCAATTAAACTCGGGGTGATATTTACTAACTTTTGGTCACGTAATTCTACTACACATGGCAAAAATGCCTTTAATCCTCCAACAGCCTTATCTCTGAAAACTTGGTTTTCACCCTCGCCAGGAGGCATCATATCTTCCAAAAATTGTTGAACAACTGATGCTGTACCTACCGCGAACATGCCGCAGGTGTTACTTACTTTCTTCCAGTGAGAATGTTTAACCTCTTTATTTCCAGTCCGATAGTTCATTATACGGATGCTGTCTTCTCGCCCAGTTTTGCGGCCTAAGAAATACAGTTTTTCAAGCCCGTCTGGAGCAGCTTTTGCATCGACATATATTAGGGCGCCGCCTGTCATGAAGCTACTAGTTGCAGCTAGAGACCAAAGGAATTCTGTTTTACCACCACCAGTGGTAGATATAAATAAGAGATGCGTTAATAGATCTTTAGGGACAATCCACAATTCTAATTGCGTAGACAGCTCATTACCCATATGGATAGTTCCACTTGCTTTCTCAAACTTGAATCTGTCAGCAACCGCAGGCTCATGATAATCAGTCTTGTTCATCCAGAAAGGAAGTTTAAGAGGCAGGACGCCAATTTTCTTTTTATCGAGTTTGGAGTTGACATGTAAAATCAGGAAAACAATTAGACATACTAACCAAATGGCAGGGATTAGGCACACCAGAGTTACGATACAAATGTAACCAAAGGCTAGGTACTCTCGTAATCTTAAGCTATCAAGTAGTTTTTTGAGTTCACTACGAGTATCAACGTATCTTCTACGAGCTTCTAGGTTTCTATTGTTCTTAGGGGCTCTATTATCAAACATCTTCTTTCACAACCTTTGCTAACCAGCCTTCCGTTTCACCAAGAAATTTTTCTAGTCCATCGATAGCGCTTTCTATTTCTGGGTGATCGAGTCCCATTTGAACATTTTCTTCTCGAAGGTAATGAGCCCTGACTGCTGCCGCCTCACAATAAGGCATTTGGCTTCCACAGTTCTCGAGAGTGAACCAAAGTGACCTGTCAGTGTGTTTTATCCAGTACATATGGCTCGTATAGAGTTTTCCTTTCTTTCGAGCTGCTTCCATAAATCCAGTAATCAAAGTCAGTTCAAATGAGTGGCTATTAACCAGCGCCTGAAATGGCTTCAAATCTTCATTCTCAGACAATATTTCATCGATTTTACTCTCGTCGAGATAGTTGAGATTTTTTACCTTCTTTAAACTGAAATCTTCGTTTATCTGGCGCTGTAATTTAATGCTTTCGGCAACGCCACCTGAATCAACTCCTTTCATGAAAAGAGTTGCTATCGCTAAAAATGCTCTCCTTTCTAGAGGCATGCTTTTCCAACCTGAATATCGAGGGCCAAGTTGTTTAGTAAAAAATCCTTTCGCCATTTTCCTATTTAACAAGCACCTACCATGCAATATAGGAAGGCCTTCGAGAGTGTCTGTGTATGAATTTTTGATGACGATGGACTCACCTTTTTGAATGTTTTTTTTACCAAATACCGGAGTTAGTATTCTATTGGTGTTATTCCCAACATGGTCAATATCAAAGACGGTTATCAAGTTGTTTTCAATAGCGAGTATAAGAGGTGACTTGTCCCTTGCTAAAGGGCCGATATCAGGGTCGCATTTGACCAGATCTTGACAGATGACAGGGTTAAGATGGGGGTTGTATTGCGAGCCCACTTTCAATATGTCGTCAAGGTTATATTTCTTTTTTAAGCTTCTATGCCTTTGGTCTTTATAGACCTTAATAAAGCTGACAGTAATGAAAAAAATTAAAAATGGACGGAAGTTTTGTCCTAAAAACTCCAAGTATAGGATAGTTTCTTTTCCACTCATAAACCTAGGGTTAGTAGAGTAAAACTTATCTTTCAAAGTGCTAATAATTTCACTTGATATTCCAGGAGCGAAAATGTTTGCTAAGAGCTCCCCAAGCTCACCCATTTCAGTAAGAGCGGCAACGATTTCAAGATTTATCTTAGCCACAGAAGTAATAGCTGTATTGATATTGACGCTAAAAAGGTACCAGCAAAGGGAGAGAAACCCTAGAATACAGCCCATGATGATTAATGGTGTATTTCCCTTATCTTCGTTATTTCCCGACATTGTCGTACTCCTTATAAGTCTTAAAGCTACTTACAATGAACAAAAGTGATAATGCCAGAGTGGTTAACACTCCGTACCCAGACAAGCTAAAGGTGTTGTTGTTGATTATTAAGCTCACGCCGAAAACCACTGTCATTGAAAAGAGGCATAGTGCTAGACCAAATATAGCGAGCATCTTTTTCTTCAGAAAATCCTTTTCTTCAACAGTGAGTTGGTCTGGTGAAATGTCAGATTTATTGCCCTTAATCGTACTTAATACCATCGCATAACTATGTCTAGTAAATGCAAAAAGGGGTATCCCACCAGCATTAAGCCCTTTGTTAAAATTTGTTTTCAAATTCCTAGTTCCTGAAATTCTCTGAGCAAACCGAAGAACTTTTCCAGTAGACTGGTCGTGGGAGATTCCAAAAGCGTGCTTCCAATTACCTCTTTCAAGTTTGTAATGCTCTAATTTCTTTATATGCTGGGATAATTTTTCTGCGTGGGCCAGGTTCAGGGCGTAGAATTTCCGATGGACTTGAATGATCTCTCCCGTTTGTTTGTTTTGATAAGGAAAATCGCCGTCATAAAGTTTGGCTTTTTTATTTTTTGATAATATTAATTGTTCAATATGGAATACGAGGCTCATGGCGACACCTTAGTGTTTGCGATAGTTGCTTCTATTATTGATTTCAAAAGGGATTTGAATTTCATCTCTACAACTTTGAGATTTTCCTTGCCTTCAATTCTTCCGAGCTTATTTATCCTTCTGCGTTCCGCTTCCTCCATAACAAGTTGCCGATGTAATGCTATGATTTCGTCTAGTACTATTGCCTTAATATGAGAAAGAGCACTGTTGCTGATATTAAATTTTTCTAAGGTCGCAAATGTTTCGGTTAACCCAAATTTAACCTCAGCCAAGTGTTCGGATATAGAACTGCTGTCTTCGGTTAAAGAGCTCGTGTTGAAGCCGATGGCAACTAGAAATGATAGATCGAAAGATTGAGCTATATTCTGCGGCGGTAAGGTTTCATAAGTGCTTAGCTCTGAAGCAATGTCAAATAAGCTCGCCAGTTGTGCACTAGATAGTGAGTCGGCTTTATCTTGTTTTGCGACTTCCTCAACACACCGTAGAATTGAAGTTCTTATTATTGCTGCTTGACGCTTTTCTTCTTCGTTGTTTTTAGTATCTGGCAAAAGCTCATTTGAAAGGCTTTGAGTTAGATCTATGAGTTCCTTAAGATTTTTTTCTGCATCCTCTCCTTTCCAAATACATGCTGTTACGAGAGAAAGTCCTACTTTAAGACCATTTAATGAACGCCTTAAATCAAGGGTTAGTGTATCGGCTTGGCCGGCTTGGACTGTGGCCGCTTTGTCTTCATTACGGGCATCAATTCGTTGTTCTTGACCTCTAGCCATATCGATCGCTAATTGAGCTGCGTTCACAATGCTGGCCCCGATTCTTGTTTCACTAAATCCTTTTCGTTTGTTGGCAAGCGGAACTTTTCTCTAAGGGTATCGATGTTTACCAACTCGGCAACACCAACTACATCCTCTATGTATAAGACACCACTTTTTCGAGAGCTTTGGTTTAATGAACTTGCGTTGAGTGTTTCATCTATGACGTAGGTTAATAATATTATTTGAATCGAAAGTGCATGCAGCTGGGAGTTAGAATCCATACCTGTGTTTTTTAATGAAACTCGCTCTCCCAGTATGCCCTTATCTGTGCTAATTACTTCCATGATCTCAATGCCGTTAAAAACCTTATTGACCGGCGTGTCACCAAATATGAAGGTTTGAGAGCGCTTCAATAGTAAAGACAGAAACCCGTATGCACTAAAAGCATTTCCCTTAGCAATTGAGTAAGTTTCATTTAGTAGGCCTTTTACAGAGTGGATATTTTTTAAAGCCGCATATTCAGAAAGAACATCGTTAATGTGGTCTAGGATATGAAGAGAACCTGCTGCCTCCATAAAGCCGCATCTGCAAGATGTAAGCTTTTTCGACTCTATATTATTAAATTTTAGTGTAAGACCACACGCAGGGCACTGCTTAATGTTGGGATTAACTTTGAACGTATTAGACATAAAGACCATCTTAGAGAAGTAACTCAAAGATGGTCTTTCTTCAGTAACAATTATTCAATCGAGAATATTGAATAAATCGGATTACTCTAGTTTAGAGTGTGTGTAGGTTCATTAATATCTACTTCGTCATCTCGCTGAATTTCACTAAGCATAACTCCCCAATCAACGACCTCTTCCGTCTGCGAGGCTTCATTTGCAGCAACTAATAGTTCCGCGTTTAGCTTTTCAGCAGCTTTTTGCAAACTTTGCATTTCCTCTTCTTTGTCAAAAGGCCTCTCAATCTCAGTTTTAAGGCTTTCAATACTTTTTTCGTTGAAAGTAATTCGATCCTTCACTTCACCAATGAACTTCTCTAGCTTATCTTGGAGTGTGGAAAGATCGCTAATTTGTCGACCTACGTATGGGTGATTTGATACTTGAAAACCTTCTTTACTGTCATGATAAATTTTAAGTCTATAAACCTTTTTACCATCTTCTGAATCTTCAAGCCTGAACTTAATTTCCATTCCATTGTACTCTCCAACCGGCACAGTAAGAGGCGGAGCTTTAACTCCTTGAAGTTGGTCAAAGATACCTTTTACTCGATCCCCAGCGCTTTTCAGGTCGGGCATACGCATACCGTCAACCACTAAATTCATATCGCCAATGACTTTAGATAAAAACTTCCCTTTTTCATCTAGTAAAACTTGGTCCTTTTCGATTCTTTCATTTTTATACCCAACTTGATGAACCATTGAACGTTTGTTGTCGATATAGCCGCGGTACTGCCTTTCTAAATTTTTTAGCTTCGAATCAACGTCGATTTTATCTTTAATTAGACTATTCCCAGTCGCTATAGCCATCATTTCAGTATATGTAGCATCTGGCTCTTCCGTATATTCACGAGGAGCGAGTTCTGGCTCTAGCTTGGTTTGCATAATGAATGTGGCCTTTCTTTTCATCGTTTCCCACATAAATAGGTCAAAGCTATTCTCTGTGGAGTAGCGGTAAACATTTACTTCGCTATGCTGATTTCCGTGTCTTTCTATTCTTCCAAGCCTTTGCTCCAAGTCTCTGGGGTTCCAGGGAGGCGTTAACTCATGCATTGCTACCAAGTTTTGTTGGATATTATTACCAACTCCAAACTTGTCCGTTGTTCCAATAGCTACCGCGTACTTGCCGGAGTTCATTCCGTCTTCAAACTCTTTCTTTTGGGCTTCTGTATTAACTTGACGACTATCAATGATTTTTTCGCGTGGGATACCACCAGCAACTAGCTTATTGATTAAATCATCATAAACGCTGAAGCCTTTTTCTGACGGGTTAACAAATCGGTCAATAAAGACTAGCTGAGCCCGGGTTTTCTCATCTTTCTTTCTGAATTCAGAAAGAATATTTTCTGAAGCTTTCATTATTTTGCTAGAGGGAGATTCTGGGATATTAGGGTCTATGCATCGCATATCCATTGCCGCCCTCTGAGAGTCATGTTGGATGCTGAACCAAGTTTCATCTTTACTTCCATTTCTGAAGCTTGTAGCTCTTTTGGCTATGTTTTTCATAAAAGCATCGAAGTACTCGTTACCATTTGCTTTGACCGCAATTTTGTTTGAATTTGGCTTTTCTACGCCAGCCATTTCAGCTGTTACTACATCAGCGATTGTGCGGTATAACTTTCCTAGTTCTGGTAGATTGTTAAATTTGGCTAGTCTTGAGTTTTCTCTATAACCGGTACCTTCAGGGTTGGCTTCAATGGTTGAAACTACCTCACCAAAAACACTCATAAAATTGTCGAACTCATAAACCCCAAGCGCTTTAAGTTCATCAGGTGCCAATACGTATAGATTTACAAATAAATCGCTCATGGATTTGCGAATATCGGTTCCCGTGGCCCAGACTACGCCTTTGCCATCTCTTAGCTCCTGAATGAATCGAGTCATGAAAATCATATTCATAGCTCGGTTGCTCTCTTGAGTATTTACGCCATTAACATGGCCCATGTTTGACGGAGTACCGAGGTTTAGGAAGTTGTCAGCTTCATCTACAAGTATCGTATCTATCCCCAGCTCGTCCAAATAAAGTAAGTTGTCTTTCTTTTCTTGTGATAAGCGTTTTTGTATTTTATTTTCTAGGTTTTTAATCTTCCGCTGCGCTCTTTTATTGTTTTGGCCATCCATTGCTTCAGCATTTTCAAGAGAAGAGCGATACTCGTTTAATTGAGCTTCGAGTTGATTAGTAACAAATTCCGTAGGAGCTGAGAATTTATCAAGTGTGCTATGAGCTACAATAATCGCATCCCAGTTCCCCGTTGCTATGCGTGCGGTTTGTTCCTTTCTTTTTTCCTTGGGCATATTTTTGGGGTCTAGCGCGAGAATTCTAGCGTTAGGGTAGTGCTCTTGAATCATTCTGCTAAGTTGACCAAAGACATTGTTTGGCACTGCTACCATTGGCTTTTGATGTACTCCTCGTGCTTTTCCTTCAATTGCAATTGATGCCAATTCAAAACTCTTACCAGTACCCACACCATGTGCTAACAAAGCTCTACCCTCTACAAGGTAACGCATTAGAGTATTCTTTTGCGTTTGACGGGGGTCGAATTTCTTTCCATTAAAGTTTGGATTCAAACCGGTATATTGAATGTGTGAGCCATCATATTTTGCGTTAACGAATACATTAAAACGCTCATTGTAGACATCTTCTAAATGCTCCTTCCTTTGAGGGTTCTTCCAAACCCACTCTTTAAATTCAGTCGCTAGGTCTTGAGCTTTTGCACTAGCAAGTGCTGATGCTTCAGAATTGAATACAGCTTTCCCATCAATCGTATCGAATACATCAGTTTTAGAACCGTTCATCACCTTTTCAATGAGGTCTACCGCATCTCTTCTTTCTGTACCAAATCTATTTCTGCTTCTGCCACTATTAGATGAGATCACATATTCGGATACATTCAATGACCACTCAGCGTTCACGAAAGATACGCCGAATTGCCTATTGGGCTTGCTCTCGAATGGTGTTTCCTCTCCAGTTACAATGTACTCCACGAATCTACTCATAGTTGAAGCTGGAATCCATGCTGTGCCTAATCTCACTTTGATCTCTTCTGAGATAATTCTTTGAGGCATGACGCTTTCTAAAGCTTTAACATTCTTTTCAAAGTAAGGATTTAGCTCTGCAGCAGCTTTAGCATCTTTCAACTTAGTGCTGATATTTCCCGAAAGGTAATTGCCTTTGAACATCCATTGGTCTGTATTAGGGTCAAGGAAAAGAAGGTCTCCCGAGTTTTCTACAACATTTTTCCAATCTTTATCGAGCAATTGAGACACTAACGTGGGATTTATTTCACCGTATTTTGCAATAGATATGAATAATGCGTCTTCCAACGATTCTGCTTGAGTAATATCTGGGTTAATTCCAACTGTTCGTTCAGTGAATATCTGTGCCTTTACTACGTCCTTTGTTTTTTTGTCGATGCTTTCTAGTCCAAGAAGAAGGGGATAATCCGGGTCTTCTTGAAATACTTGTTTTGTTGTTGTGGCGTTTATTACCCCATGCTTTTGAACATGACGTTCATAGGCCTCGTTCAAATTGTTTAATGAAGCAAGAAAACGAGGGTCATTCCCTTCTGTTTCTAATTGGGTTTGTATGTGAGTTCGACAAGCATCTCTAACAGAAATCAGGCTTATCAGACGTTTAGCTTTTACACCCGAGGTTTCCAGAGGCTCCATTACGAGCTCGTGGTCATCTAGGTCAGGATTATATTTGGACACAGCTTTGCCAAGCTTACCGTCTTTATAAACAAATGAGCCGGGTCTAACATCTTCTACTAGCTTTATTACTTCAGAGTTATCTTCGATTATCTGAATTTTAGTTTCTTTCTTCGACACATTACTTAGAGGTTGAAGGTTTTCAATCTTGGTTTGCACCTCAGCTATTAAATCACCTTCAAATTTTGATGAAAGTGATTGACCGAATTGTGTCTTCACCGAAGTTAATTCGCCTACTATCATTTCAGGGTTATCAACAAAATAACTATTTAAAGTGTGCTCGTGGAAGTGGCCATTTCTATCTTCAGCTTCAACTTGTTGAGTTTTGAGCCATGCGTTGTCGCCTTTGACCTCACCAGGGAGTCTTTTACGAAGGAAAATGATGTCTGAAGCGACATTGGTATTTGCGTACTTGGTAAAGGTGTTTGAAGGCATTCTTATGGCAGAAACTAAATCTGCTGTCTTGTAGACGTGCTCTCGAGCTTTGCTTTCGACTTTGTCTAGAGTGCCGGTGGAAGTCATGAAAGCGACTAAACCGCCAGGCTTAACTTTATCAATGCTCTTAACCATGAAGTAGTCATGAATTTTATATCCATATTTGGCATAGTCAGAGTCGTAGACTGAAAAGTTTCCAAATGGGATGTTAGAGGTTACAAGGTCAAAGTAGTTGTTAGGTTGAGTAGCGTTTTCATACCCTCCAATCTTAACTATATTTTCGCCAAATAGTTGTTGAGCAATTTTACCAGTTACAGTATCTAGCTCTCTCGCAGTAAATGTTGAGTTATTTTTTAAATGAGCAGGCATTGCAGATATGAAACCACCAGTTCCGGTCGATGGATCACTTACTTCACCACCTGCGAAACCAAGCTTTTCTGCACCTAAGTGGATTTGCTCTATTAATGACGGAGGTGTGTAAAATGCAGTTAATGCCGAAGCTTTAATCGATTCATATTCTTCGCCGGTAACTAACGACATCAATTCCCGACGTTCTTTGATGTAAACGTAATTTGTAGGGTCAAACATTCCCGGCATGCCACCCCACCCAGAGTAGAGTGCTAAGGTGTTTTTTTCTTCGTGAGTAGCAAGTCGATCCTCATCTTCAATTTGCTTACTCAATTTGAGAGCTGATAAGTTTAATTCTATTCGTTTAGGTAACCCGCTTATACTATCTTCAATATCTAGTGGGAAAGAGTATTCGGCTCTTCTTCTGTTGGATAATTCTTCTGACATACCAATGATTTGGCTGTTACTTGTACGAACTGGTGGTACGCCGCTAGTTCGTTGTAATCCGTCGTCTGAGGTTGTGGATTTTCTGCTTCCACCTGCTCTATCGCTTGATTTAGTTCCTCCGACATTTTCTTGGCTTTCATTTCTATCCAATTCACCCAGGTGTTCTCCTTTTTCATCTGTGCTGTCAGAATTGGGCAGAACTTCTCCATGTACTCCATCAAGTCGTATTTCATCTGCATTTTTGCGTACTCTCTCTGTTAGTAGGTTATTTACAGCTTCTGCTACAAGGCGCTGTGCTTCTTCAATATTGGTAGCTTGAGCCAATGTGCTGCCGTCTTTGCTGTATCTAAATTCTTCTCCAATGAGCTCTAAATCATAGCCCATGAAAGATTTTACTGAACTATCAGCATAACTCTGTAATAAGACTATCGCCTTTTGAACTGCATATGCCTTATGTAAATCTGTCTCACCGTCTTTTAGTGAAACCACACTTCCCAAGGTTTTTTGTAATGGGCCGTTGAATTGCTGTTTTATATTCTGAAGTTCGTTCTCTAATTTAACGGGATCTAATCTAACAAGTTCACCTAAGTTAACAGGGGACTCTAGTCCTGAAATTCTTACTTCTTTTTCCCCAGTAAAGATTGTCTCACTTACCGCGCCAGCAGTTGGAATTTCATTTTCCCAATATAAAACCTCATCACCGTTTTCAAAAATTGGAGTTACGTCTATGACTTCTGAATATTCAGTTAATAGTTCTAACGAGGGATACTCATCACCATTCGAAGACACATACGTGTGGTTGAAACCATTTAATTTAATTTTAGCTGAAGAGGTTTCAAGGCGATTTATGTCAACGTCTGGGCTACTGAGATATTGATACTTTATGTACTCCGCCTCACTACTATCATCTTTCAGAATTTCAGCTATGGTAGACTTGTTCAAGAGAGTTATAACACTAACATCGCTGATAGTTTTAACTTCACCAACATTAACGTCCAAAATTTCGTTATCAGATATACCAGGGTGGTAGCCGAAGTTTAACCCATCCTCAATTGCCTTCTCATAGTTCATATTTAAAATAGAACTTTTCGAATTCTTAGCTGCAGAACGGAAAAACTCCGTTACTTCGTCAGCATCATCTACGTTGACATACTCTGCTAAAGCTTCAAGGTCTTCATTAGATGTATCCGTGCGTTTACCTGTTTCAATCAGTAGTGCAGCTGTCCTTGCTCTAACCGAGCGTATAAGTTCTTGGGTAATAACTTCGCGGTCATCGCTACTAACATCTGCTCCGTATACTACACTCAACTTTTTAAGATCCGGTAGGCTCAGCTTCTGTATTCTTTCAAGGCCTTTTTCATCACGTGGATTATATAAATCTACATCCATATCAAATGAAAGTGCGGCCTCTGTAGTGGCGAATTCTTCCGGTGATAATTCGAATATGTATTTGTCATATTTAGAAGAGTACAAAGCATTTTGAGCAGAAGGGTTTGAAGAAACATTACTTTTCCAAACTGGTTCAATCGTGACAACACTTCCATGGATTTCAGTTATTACACCGGCACGACCGTTAGCAATAGCCAATCTCCCAGTTTCGACATTTGCAGAACTGGTTTCTGGAACAAATGAGGCATCATCCTGTAAGCTGCTTTCGACGGATTGATCCACATCCAAATGGTTAAACAGGCCATATAAATCATTAATTGAAGAATTGACGCTTTCCACAGGTAATTCATCAGAAAGTGATAGAGTTGTTTCTGTTACATGCTCGTTGTGAGTAATTGAAATCGAGTCTACCGCCAGCAAGTCTCGAATCACTTGTTTATAGTCATCAGAAATGCCAGGTTCTAAATCATTTTTGAGCCCAGTGATTTTTTCAATTAGATCATCTTGAAGTGCATGTCTAATTCTCTCTTTCGCTACTTTTGATAGTGCACTGAAGTCATCGTCAAAGCCTTCGCTTAATAACTCTGAAAAGCCTTGTTGCTGCTCCTCTGACAAGCTATTAACATCGAGGTCGGTAACAAATTCAAAAAGCTGAAGCGTTTCTTGATTTTTCTCAGATATTAAGACATCAAATAGTGGTTCAACATCAGAAAATTCATAACCTTCTGCCCTATAAGTTTCCATCAATGCAGATAAGTCGCGAATGCTAGTGGTGTTTAATGTTAACGTCTTAGCGTTATATTCGGTTGAAACAAAACCTTTTTTGGCAGCGCGAATAAGTACAGCGTTTCCTTCGTTATTCTTAAGAGCTAAATAACCTTGCGTGCCGATAAAGCTCTCAATAGGTGCTAAAGCACGTTCAAGAGCTTTGTCAGAGATTGGGCTTAACCCAGCCTGTTGAACAAAATCATTATCAAGACCGCGGTTGAACCCTACCATTTTGTCGTTAACAACTGTGTAGTAAGAGATATCAAGGGGGAGTTGTATATCTGACACAGACTTGTCTTTAGTAAGTGAGTACAAATATGCATGTGAGGCATATTTAGCGTCCTCGATGCCGACAACATAGCTTTTTGAAGTGTCGCTATTCTTTAGAACTGCGCGAACCTCCGGTGATACTAAATTAATATTATGGAAGGTTTTCTCTATAGATAGTCTAGACTCATTGAGTGACCGAATTCTTTCAACATAGTTGATAGCTTTATCAATGTTATGTTCATGGCCATTAGCTATTAAATCTATGTCTCGGTATACAAATGCCGGTAGTTTTTTTGAACTCGAATTATGCTGAATAGCATCTGATATGTAATTAAACTGAGCTAACTTCAAAGACGTCAATTCGCGGAGCTCTTTTAGTTTCGATTTAATTGCTATTGCGGTGGCTAGATTTCCTGTTTGATTACTAACTCCCAAAATCCGTGAAAACTCATTAAGCGTTTCAGAGTCAAAATCAGCGATTTCTTTTGTACTTAAAAATGTTAGGTCTCTACGCTTGCTCCAAGTATCTACCACTAACTGCGCAACAGTTGCCTTTTCCATTTCGGCGCTTACATTTTGAACATGATGAAGGTCAGCTAGTAGGAGGTAATCATCTAGTGAGTACCTTTCCAAGTTTTCTTCATTGGTTAACTCGACCAGTGTTACTGATTGAATAGCATTAATATTTTGCAATGCATGTGGTGTTTTTGCGTAGTCTTTAAAGGGCAGGGGAGGTAATAGAGTTGCATCTAAACGCTTAGCATTTAATACATTGGTTAAATTGGTAAATTGCGCTGAAAGAGAGATGTCTTGTTGAATCGTTGCACTTGGTATAAAACCGCCTAATCGACCAATGATTTCATCTTGCTCAATGGCATGAATCGTTTCATAGATTGAGTTATAAAAAGCTTTAAGTGACTTATAACCTGCGTCACTCAGAGATTGATTGAGTTCCTGCCTTGAAATCTCTGATGAGTCATTTTCTAAAAACGGATTGCGATTGTAAAAATACCCATCTTCCTTGAAGGTTTCTTCGAAAAACTCTGTGTAATTTAGCCCTGTATTAGCCTGCTCCGAAGCTACAGAAATTAGCTCAGATAGTTTTTCATTCAGGGATAGTTTTTTCTTTTCGACAGATACAGTCTTATGTTTGAAAGCTGTTTCTACTATGGACTTCGATTCATTATCGAGTGTAACGCCGTATTTTTCGTTAAGACGAGACATTAGTGTGTCAAAGTCAATACCGTCGTCGTAATACGCTTCAAATGCAGCTTCAATTTGGGGACGGGTAGGCTGCTTAGTGAAGGTAACATTCTTGTCAGTTAAATTTAAAAGTTTATTCTCATTGCGCGAATAAAAACTTTGGGCCTTGTCAAATTCCAAAAAACCCTTAGTGATATTTTCAAAACTAACCACATAGGCAGAACGTCCATTCAAGTAGAGCTTGTTTAACAAAACTTCATCATTTTTCGTCGACTTAAATCGCTCATGTTTGAGTTCTGTGATGGTGCCATTTGCATCAACAGAAAGGTACATGTCTCCTTCTTCTAAAGCGTATAGTTTGATTTCATCGTTAGAAAATATTTCTTCTCCATTAACGCTTTCTCCATTAAGAGCAAATTTTAACGTTGACGGCACATTTTCTTCATCTGATGAAAGGACATTATTCGTTTGCTGAGAAGAATATATATCGCGGTAATGCCTGTAAAAGTCATTTATTGACTTAAAATCAGTTAGGTGTTCAATATCTTGAAGTAAGACTTCACTCTGCAATTCTCCCTCAATAAAATATGGATTATCAGCGACCATATCAGGAATACTTTGCTTACCTGAAAGGTATTTATTGAAAGTTTTTTCGACCATTGCCCCTTTAATGTAAACAAATTCAGCAATGTAATCTTTGATACCTTCTAAACGCTCTGCGCTGATGCGGTTGAAGACACTGAAGTATGCCGACGACAGAGATAAAGGAGTGAAATTTTCTAAATCTGCAATCGGATGTTGTTTAAGGTTTTTAAGGTCAGAGGTCAACTGTTGATAAAAGCTCTGCACTTCACCTTCCTCATAACCAACTGAGGCAGGACTGTTCTCAACAAGTTCAATGAACTCATCATGTTCGAAACCATTCGATACCAATAGGTCAATCGCATCGTGTAATTTGCGAATTCTAATTTCCCAATCAGGAAAGCCGATGCTTGAATCATCGATTCCATCAGAAGTAACTTCTTCTACGCTTAATACGGATGGGAGGGGGTGAATTGTAGAAGGTGCAGCTACGTTTAATTCAGTTGGCTCCTCTTCAAATAAGTCGAACATTGATGATTGTGGGGCAACATCAGTGTTGATTGATTGTTCATTAGGCGCGGGTGGAGTGGTGTGCACTGTGTTTGAGGTTTCTTCTAGGTGAAGAACCGATTCAGAAGCATTTTCATTGGATTCCTCAACAGATAGAGGTGCTTCTTGCTCAGCTTGTAGGGGCTCTGTTATTAATTGAGCGGCTTCTGCTGCCTCCCCATTCGGCGTCTCAGAATGTTCCGCTTCTACTTCATCAGACTCACCTGTTGAAGTATCTTCTCCAAAATCATCAACATTTGTCGGCTCACTTTGTGATACTACTTCTTCATTCGTGGATGAACTATCTGAGCCATTTGGAGCGGTCAATTTTTCTTCTAATTTGTATTTTTTGCCAATCTGGTACCAAAGTGGGACTGAAGACAAATACTCTTCTTCTGTCATCTCTGAATTTGATAAAAGGTGTTCACCTGCAAAATACGACTTCTCTAGAAGTTCTTTGTAAGTAAGCTTTTGCCCATTGGCTTCTTGCTCTTTTTTTGTTTTAGCAATCAGTGCTGCAAACCAGTGGCTGTCTCGAGGGTTTTGCTCTTCATTGATCGAGAGTAAGGTTTGAATTTTTACAATTTCTAGGACGGAAACGCCAAAGGCTTCGGCTTGACGCTTTATTGGAGCATAGTTGATGTCACTAGAATTGAAATCTCTTGTATACGCATCGAAAGACTTTGGAATATTTGAGGAAAGAAGCCGATCATCGAGAATATCTTGAATAAGGTATAGGGCCAACTCATTTTCGACAATTATACCTTGTTCAGCCTGATCGAAATTGGTTGAGATAAAGCCTGTTTTTGAGCTTATTTTTTCAATTAATTCTTCAGGAAGGTCACCTCTGATTACAAATCCCTTTTCATTGGAGCGATACCTCTTTCCAATATAGTTGGCTGGCGCACCGGTTAAACTATGCAGCTTGCTATTGAGGAGATTTTTTAAGTGGAAAGGGGCAATGTACTGACCTATTGCGTCATTATATATAGCCGTCTTGCCAGGCATGCATTCTTCGATTGCCTTTGCGATTGGGTCAGAGTATATACCGTTAGATGGGTCATTGATTACCAGGTACTTTTTTCCAGAAATGGAATGAGTTTTTTCAATGATTTCTATTGGAAATGGGCTGTCGGCGGTTACTGTATTGGCCTCTACCTCTTCAGGTGGCAAAGGTCTAGGATTGACTTCAGTAAAATTACTATCGTTTTTTTTCTGCTGTGATTTTTCCGCTTCAGGGACCTTAAACTCAAGTAACTTTTTAACTACACCAGCTTCAAAGTTAGAATATCGTTCGAGGATGTGAGCAGTAGCGCTTTCTGTGGCCTTCGCTAGGTTTTCAGCCGATTCGAACTGAAGCCTTAATTTATAATATTCAACAAGGTTTTTAGGCGGCGGGTTGGCGTTCTCTATCTGCTTTCGTACTTCACTTAATCCACCTTTTTGATGTAGGTCGTTAATATCTTTATCGTTATCGTCATTACCATAATATGTAAAATCAGGTACCAGCCAAAATACGTTATTCTCCCAAGCAGCATCTAAAGCTGCCATAGCACCTATATTCCCATCTTTATGATTTTTATCATTATCACCAATTACAATGTGCTTTCTATCTGGATTATTATGAACTGATAGTGAGACTACCTTTTTGAGGTTGTCCTTGTTTAAACCAATTTTTCCGAAATAGTCAGTAGCTGCGACCGAAGATAGCGCATCTGCCATGCCTTCTGTGTAAATGATAGGTTTAGTCCCATCATCGAAACCAACTCGACCATGAGTGCCAATAGGCTGGTTAGTCTTAGAATCCGTGAATTTAGTACCTTTTGTAAAAGTTTTATTTTCATTTTTTCCTTTTTCAGTAACCCACGGATTATCATATATTTTTTGTAGCCCAACGAAGTTATTCCACTCATCGACAAGCTGATACATAGAGTAAGTGCTATTAAATTTATTGGCTCCAGCTCGTAACTCAATCAAAGACGTATAATCGGTTAGACCTTTATCACTTATATACTTCTCATTACCCTGTAGTTCTGAACCACTATTCCAATCCACCAGAGCTTCTTCTTTATTTAAAAGAAACTCAGCCTCAATTTCTAAGGCTCTTTCTTCAAGTCTTTTCTGATTGTCCAACTCTCGACGTTCAAGTGCTGCAGAATCTACTTCTGGCTTCTTCAAGTTGCCAGTACCACGTTCTTTTTCAAAAAGGCTGAAGTCATACTCACCCGACTTAAACTCGGTGAAGAATTCCCCGCCTCCCATTTTTTTATTGATAAATTTTAGATAAATCGATAGGGTCTGCTCTTCTTTTCCAGTTTTCTTATTCTTAGTTCTATAGGTACTTGAAGCAGCGACTACGCTCGCACTACCTTTATGAGATTGTTTTAGAACTTCTACGCTTTTTTCATCGACATTACTTTTAAAGATCGCAGAGCTCGAATTAGGTGGAGGGACGATTATGTTTCTGGAAGTTTGCGTCCAATCAATACCAGCTTCTTCAGCAAGTGTATTCAAAGCATCGAAATGCGCATCTAGTAGAGCATTAGGTGAGTCGTTATATTTTATTTTTTGCCATTCAGCATATGACGGAAAGGATGTGTTGTACGATGTAGCCCCGAAACCCACCGGGTTAAGTGGCTTCTTAATTAAATCACCAAGCAAAGCCTCAAGTGTGATCCTTTTTGATTCATTGAAAGCCCAACCCCCACTTACTTCTTTTCCATCAAGTTGTGCTGAACCAATTTCTTTTAATTTCGAGCGGAATGGCTCACTTTCTGTTCGACCTCTAACGTAAATACTATTTGAGGATGAAGATGCGCTTGGCTCATCAATGTAAATTGCTGGTTCGCCTGTAAGGTCACTTAAAACAGCACCAACTTCTTTTGAAATTGAGATAGGAAATACATAGCTATTGTCAGACTCTCTATAAAATGGCTTATTAGCGCCACCAGCAGAGATTATTCGATCTTTATATTTAGCTATGTCGGAACGTGAACCTTTTATTGCTACTCTCGAAAGTTGCCCTGAAGTATTGAGTTCTTGGGTCATACGTAACGGGTAGCCTTTTACGCCTTTCTTATCATTAGCGCGCTTCTCACTAGGGGCTGACAAGTTAAAACTTGTAGCTTCCTCGTCCGAGTGAGCGCCTACGATGCCACTTATATCATTGACTACCTTAGCGCGAGGTAAGGGCAGGAACGTATCAATTTGGCCAGTACTATTGTTCACCGCGATAGCTGTCAGTGAATAGGCTCCACGCGCCTTCCCGTTTACTTTGGTTTTGTAGTGTTTAGAGCTTGCAATTTTTTCGAGGTTAGTTGGGTTACCGTAACTATTAAAAGATAATCTGGATAACCCAGAGATTTCTACAAATGAATTCGCTTTTTCTATTTCAGAATTGATGATTTTGAGCGTGTTGCGAAATTTGTTGTGACCGTCATTCTCCTTGTACAGCCTTTCAATGGCCGCCTCAGGCGTTTCATTAGCCAACGCAAAAAACTCAAAGGGCATAGCTTTTTTGGTTCCATCAGCAGTTCTTTGACCAATTCGAATCATTACTCCTCTAGCATATCCAGGAACTGAGTTCGTTGAACCTCTAAGAGCTTGAACCAATTTTTGTCTAAGGCCTTGTATGTTATGAATAGTTTCATAATTAGCATCAAGGGCTGTCGCACCTAATGATTTGAATTGCCCTTTTTCATTGTTTCTAACCTGAGTTTTGCCGTCGATTTTTAGTGGCGTTGAATAGGTTTTTTTGTGCTGTGGATGCTTATTTAGAGGTACGGCATAATTTGCACTATAAAACCCTGATTCCGGTCTAATCGCTTGTACACCGTAAGCTATAATGGTGGAGCCAACTGGGGCGAATGTTTTTGCATCAGGGTTTGAAAGATTTTCGATAAATGAAGTCGTATTTTGCTGCTTATTTTGAACTAGCGTAACTCTCTTATCACTTCCATCTTTAACCTTTCCAAACAGGTAGCCCTTGTTTCTATCATAACCAGTAATTTCAATAGCGCTGTAATCGTTAAACTTTTTCATATCAACCTACCTGTGGAGCAAAATCATGTGATTGCTCGCTATCTCCGTTTAAATTTAAATTGTGTGAATTCATATCCAGAGAGCCATTCCCTAAAAGCTCTTGTTCAATTGTTGTGTATTGCATCTCTACAACGTCTCTTAATTCATTGAGGTGTTCGTGAACTTGGCCCCGAGTTTGACCAGAGAGATGAACATGATGAGAGCTAGACTCAAATGTGGATTTATCGATTCCAATCATTTCTAGGGAGTCAACTACTTTTGATTTGTCTGGTGCACCTAAAGCACAGTATTTACCGGTATCCACACCGCGGATTTGAGCTTCTTTTATTAGTGCAGGGATGTCATATTTGACTGATTTGTAGAAATGCTCTGGGATGTCGGAATTCGAGAGTGCTAAAACAGCTGAATCAAGATCAAACTCTTTTCTAGAGCCTACTAATACTGCAGGGTATGGAGAGGTGAAACCTGCTGGAACGCCTTGTACTGTTTGCGGTAATAGTTCCCTAGCTTCTGCAAATGCTTCTTTTGCTTTCGCTTCCATCATTCGTGCTATTGCATACTTTTTAGCAACTTCTTCGTAGTCTGATTTTTGCTTCGTCGTTAAATCGACATCTTGAGTTTTTTGGAATGAGGGCTTTATCCCATTGAGCATGTTATTCCAGTGTGTATCACCAGTTTTAATTATTTGCTGGAATATTTCCGGCTTGGTTTGAATGCTATCTTTTTTAATAACTACATCGTCACTTGAGCTTTCGGCTTTCTTAGCAATTTGTATTGCTAAAGAAAATCCTTCGGCATCGAGGCCAGCCATGGAAGAAATAGTTTTGGCAGTATGGGGGCTTACGGATATATTGAACTGATAACTGGACGATAGATCATGCAAATTATTGGATGCAGCCAACTGAATAAAGTGATGCCTAATGATGTCCGACTGGTTAAGTATGTCTTTAGTGCTTAGCTTATTTACATAGTCAGTTTTGATATCGTAGGCAAATTGTGAACCATTTGACTCCCCTAAATATGAGTCGATATTCAGAGCCCATGGTAGCTTTCCAGCGAATTCCCTTGCCTGTTCAGAGCTTTTTATATTTGTAGCGTCATTGAAGCCATATTTTGATTTGGTTACCTGTCTTAAAACAGCCTTTAAATAGCCCTCTTCATGAACACTGGCAGATGGAGCCCTAATAGCTTCTAAATTCTTCAGAAGATAGACTTCTTTTGCTTCATAAGTAGGATAGTATTCGCCTTTATCAAAAGCCCATAGAGCCCTAATATCATGAGCTGTTAGGCCTGATGATTCTTTAATTAGCCTAAGTACCTGACTTTGTTTTAAAGTCTTGGAAGCAGCATCCAGCCATTTTTGTGCTTGTCTGATTTCGACTGCTCCTGAAGCTACTTGAGGCATTCTCTGTAATAGAGGTTCAAATTTACTGTAGGTAGATTCAGCATCATCTTGGATAGATTTAATCGTTTCTTTTTTGTCTAACAATACGAGGTTTGGCATATCTCTATTCCTTGCAACATCATGTAATAACATTACATGCGCATTTATCTCTGTTGTATGTCTCTAGCTTCTGATTGCTTCATAGATGATGCAGAAGGAATGGAATGCACAAAGAGCTTCTCTATGGTGTCTCGATTTGTTGTACCTATACGTTGATATCCCCGTTCCGTTAACGCCACGATGTAGGGGGTTACAGGACTGGGCTGGTCAAAAAAGGCGGCCATGTTTGCTTTAAGGGCTAGCGCACCTTCTCTGGTGGAGGTATTAGAGTCGTTAACGAGTGCAGAGAATGGCTGATTTTGAATTAGACGGTGTAAAAGAGCTTGTCTCTCACTGTTCTCGATTACAGATAACAGCGCGACTGCCTTATCTACAGAGTCTTTAGGTTTTACAAAAGCCACTGGAATGAAAGTAACTTTAGTTTGATGAGACTTAGCCGATTTCAATATAAAATTGAATTCATGCTGGCATGCAGGACAGTTAAGGTCTACGAATACATAAACATTTTTATTACCTTCCCCAAATGTCACACCGGATAATGATTTGTAATCGCTAAATCCATCGTCCTTTGTGCTATTAGCAAATTCACTCGAAGAAGATGGTTTATAGACTCTATCTTTATCGATGCGAGTTTGGTCTTCAAAGTTGCCGTCTAAAAGCGCAGACGCGGTACCTTTTTTTAGCTTGTCAAAATGCTTTTTTGTTTCATCTGCTAATTCTTGTTTTTTTTTGTTCGCAATGGCAATTGCTTCTAAGGCAGGTATCTTGTGAGCGTCATCTATACTGGTAATGTGTTTAGATAGCGCGTTTCCTTGGATGATCGTTTCCATATCTGGTAGTAGATAAAGGGAGTATTGCTCACCTGTTTCTTTGTGTGCGAGAAAATGAAATGCACCACCTGGTACTTGCTCGAACCCCGTAACGTGTGTACCAACTCCAAAGTACATTGTCGCTAGGCCTTTAGCATTTCTCTCCACCTGCTTTAAATAGTTTTCAAAGTCTTTTGTTTGAGCGCGACTGGCGAAGCTCGAACTCAACAATATTATAGCGATTAGGACTCTCATGAATTACTCCAAAATTCTATTGGAGTTAATTCTATAAATCCTCTCATCCCACACATACATCAAATGTCTGATAAATCGGGTTTCATATTGTGAAGTTAAGGTGACTTTCGGATGATCACTTCAGTTTATAAACGAGGTGTGTATGAATAGGTTAAATCTCAAACTTGAAATTAATGTTGCTTCTAAAGGAAATGTCGCAGTTGACTGTGTATGGGACGAAGAGTTTCTGTCTTTCCCTTACAGCCAAAGGTTAAACCTTCTGCAGCAAATCATTATTTCAATGCAGGTATACCTGAACCAGTTAAACGTTAATCTCAATAAAATTCAGATAGATAAAGTTCCTGTTGGCAAAGGGTTCATAGATTATCAAGCTCCGGTAGGGGAGGCAGAACCCCGTGAAAAAGCGAGGATTGACTTCGAAGGTTCTCTAGAGGATATAGCACCAGAACAACGTGCTGTATGTATTGCTGCATCTGTCAAATACCTTATTGGGGTTGGACAAATATTCATGGCTCACCAAGAGAAGCATAAAAAATGAGCCATGACGTAAAGCAAGTCTATATTGATGATTCTTTATTAATATTTGCTGAGAAACAAAATAAAAAATTAGAAAAAAAGATAACGATTCTGTTTAAGGCATTTTTGTTCATAGTGCTTTGTATCGGACCGATAAGCTTGTTTCTAAGCTATTTTTCTAACCAAACCCACATTGAAAAACCGGCACTAATCGACCGCGATAACAACGTTGAATATGTGGAGCCATTGGTCAACCCAAGCATCAATTATACGTATGCGGGTGACATAGCAGAGGACTATGCAGAAGATTTACTTTCATTCCACTTCCTAAAAATCGATAAGCAGATACAAAGTCGAAATTCATATTTCTTCCAGGGTTACTTTGCACCTCTATACATGGAGCCATTAATCGAAAGCAACTCTATCAATAAAATTAAAAATCAGAAGCTTATCGTAACTGCTACAACAGTTAGGAAGCCTCGATTACAAGGCGTTTTGCTAGATAAAGGATACCGGACTTTCATATTCAATATTCCGATTATCCAAACAATGTACGGCCCTTCCGGCGACCCAGAAACAAAGTCATTAATGCTTCATATGCGATTACGCCAAGTTGTTAGGACAGAAAATATAAACGGTTTAGTTATTAGCGATTTGGGAATAAGAAAAAGATGAGTGAAGAGAGAGATTACAACGAGGAATTAGAAGCAATCTTTGGGAAGTCAACTGATTTAAGGGTGGCTTATAAAGATTCTGGAATGTATCCATCACAGATAATTTTGGATAGGAACATGTTCCTCCGTAGAATAGTGAAAGTATGTGTCGCCGGTATCGGCCTAGCTCTGGCATGTCTAATGGTGCTCTCATTTGGCTTAAACAAAGCTGCTAACAAAGATCCTATTAGCCTTGCCTTTTTACTTTCTCCTGAGAACAGTGTAGTTGAATTACAACAGACATCGCTCCCAAGTATAACTGAGAAAGATGTTCTAAAATTCGCTTCAGACAAGGTAAAGGAATTTCATAAAATTTCGTTTACTGACTATATAGAATATATCACTTCCCTTGAAGATGAGTTCACCAACCAAAGAGCTTTTGATAACTATCAATTGCAGATGATGAACTCAAAGCTTATTGACCAGATTACATCAAGAAAACTCACATCTTGGTCTGAACCAACTTCTGCTCCTCGAATAGTCGACTTTGATGAAGATAACTATATATGGCATATCCAAATGACCTTCGACTGGTTTATGGGGGGCGGAAATTACTCAACGAACGGTCGCGAATACCAAATTGATTTGATTATCCATTCTGTAAGTCGTGATAAGAACATTCGAGGCCTCGCCGTAGATTCTTACTTCTTAAAATCAGTTAGGGGCTAACAATGAAGAGTTTGCATGTAGCACTTTTACTAACTATCACGAGCTTCACAGTTGAAGCACAAGAAAAGCAGCAACTTCCTGATGATTTAATTCCCTATACAGATGAGGCTGTAGAGACTGATTTATCAGAAGAAGAATTGGAGAACTTAGCGTTTGAAATTTTCCTTCAACGGAAATTCAATATGACGCCTGAGCAGTTAAGAAAATTTGCTGAAATGAAAAAGCAGGAGTCTGAAGCGTTAAAAAGAAAGAAGCCTGCTATACCAATACGGACAATTGATAGCATTGATTTATCACCGGGTGCTAAACCATACGTAATCCATACCACCCCAGGTTGGGATTCACATCTATCAATTATTGATGCAAGCGGGAAGCCTTGGGAAATTGTCTATGACTCTATTGGAAGTTCAGAAGAGTTTACGGCTGAAAAACTTCAAACATCAAATAATAACAAGATAAAGATCACAGGTAACTACAGAGTCGGTTCAACCAATTTAACAGTAGGGCTTAAAGGGTTAGACGAGTTAATAACCTTTGAATTGGTAGCGGATAAGAATGAGTATCATGCCTCTCTTACCATGCAACTACCTAAATTAGGCCCTCTATCTTCTGAGACTCCTTTAGAAAGCCACAATGCCATGATGAGCAACGAGCCATTTATGCAGGAAATCCTGCAAGGCGGCCATTCCCTTAGTGATGATTTTGAAAAGCTAAAAACTAGTAATTCACGGGTCAATGCATGGAAAAAGGGTGAAGTCCTGTTTCTTCTAACTGACCTGACAGTTCACGGTATTGATCCTATCTCAGTACGACATGGGCCAGGGGGCTTCGCGGCCTATGAAATCGCCTATCTACCATCAATTTTGTTTACCAATGATAACGGAACACCTATTTCTGTGTATTTTCAGAAGGACAACTCGAAGTATGAATATTAATAAGTACACAACCGCAATTATGGCACCTTCTAACCGTCCATTTCTTGTCATTTCTGTGATGATTGTGTGCGTAGTAATACTGGGAACTTTGATTGTTTCCTTTATTACAGCTGACGAAAAAAAATCACCGAACACGATGGTTCAGATTGCTGGTGGAGAACAAAAAGCTGATGCGTTAGCCGACTATGATGAAGCCTATGCCGACTCCATAGAGAAGCAGAATAAGGCTAATTATGAAAATGCTACAAAACAGAGAAATGGTGTGCATATCCCGTTCATAATTGACGGCAATAAAAAAAATCAGTCCATAGAAGTCAGCGAGGAAATCGCTACATGTGGTTGCACAATGTCTGATGAAGAATTTCATGCAAGGTTAGCGAGAGCTGGTGTTGAGTTTGAAAACAATAGCGATTATGTGAGTCGTGTTGGGAATAGTGATATTTATATCTCTGCAGATAGGTTTCTTGTTGGTGAAGACAAGCAAAAACATCTTTTAGCAGGACAATCAATTCGTTTAGGCGAAGATGGCGCCTTATTGATGGAAAACGAAGTGTCGTTCAGTGATAAAGGCGGTACTGCTCTGTATTTGGGAGTGAATGGAGAAATTATTGACTCTGAAGCAAAGAAAGTTTCCCTTATGGGCCAATTGCAGTCTGCAAATGGAGTAGTCCTAATGTCCAACGGATTATACGCATTTCGTGCCGATAATATGACTCAAATAGGCAATTCAGATGTGTATCAAACCTTTGACTCTCAATTAGTTACGCTAGATGGAAAACCCATTCGACATGCAGGAAATTTTGTTTTCAGAAATCGTGAGCGAGAGCTAGTAGATATTCGTGAGATTGCTTCAAGGTGGGAATCGAGTGTCATCTACCAGAATACTAGAGGGCATCTTGTAAATGGCTCAAACGAGGTTTTCGACAAGCCAGGTATTCTTTTCTCTTATACGGGGATACTAATTGATAATTATGGAAAGCTAGCTGAGCCATTGGCAAATCTAAAAAGGTTGGGGGAGTCTGATTTATTAATAGACGATCGTCAGATACTGAGAGATAGATTTAACAACATAATCCTTCATTATGGCGATGGTGTATCTAGAGGAATTGGGGACAGGTTATTAACTGGCCACATTTCTGTCAGAAATCATAAAGGTGCTGAAGTCTTGGTAGGAGACGATGGTCTACTTTCAGTTCCTATTGGCTCTGGCGGAATACAGTCAGGAATTCTTAAAAATAGCGAAGGGGTAGCATACGACAGAAACGGCCATCTTATTACAAGACAAGGGAAGCTTACTCAAAAAGGGTCATCAGATATATTTTTAACTAGCGATGGCTTGCTGGCAACTAACCAAGGTAAGCCCCTCCTTTTCCGGGCGAAAGACATCTTCATCGATTTCAATAAATACCTTCCTTCCGGTTTAATCGGGTTGAGAACTTATGATAACCAAGCGGTAACTGACCAAAAAAATAATCAATTATATTTGAATGATGATGGTCAATTCGTGAATCAAAGTGGCGAACTAGCTGTAGTAGGTGTCGATATTCTAACGGCTGATAATGTTGTTGTTTCAGCATCGGGTAAACTTCAAAGTAAAGATGATGCACTTGTTCCTGTAGTCAATGCTGATGGAGAACTACTGTTATTCAATGGTAAGGCTGTCAGGAAGAATAAAGACGGACAGTTATTTGATAGTGATGGAAACCCAATTCTTACTCAAACTGGGGGGCTATTAAGATTAAATGATGCAGGCTTCATTGTAACTGAAGATGGTCAGATCGCTTCAATGGAAGGCTTCAGCTTAAAGAATGGAAATAATGTTGAACAAGGTAGCTTTGGAACGCTTGAGCCCTTGCTAAGTGAGGATGGTTTACCTTTAACCTTCAAAGGAAAAAAACTTTATAGAAAAGGGAATAGAGTCGTTGATGAAGACGGGAATATTGTCAGAGATGATTCAGGTTCAGCTCTGGTTATCTCGAAGGATGGAGAGGTGGTTAACGCCTTTGGTGTGCCAATCACAGATGTAAGCTCTAAATCTTCCCCAAATTCTGATGCGATAGAACTCGTTACTAAGAAAGGGGAAAGCGTCTATGTGAATGGAAAAAAAGTGCTTAAAAAGCCAGACGGTTCTTTGGTTTATGAAGATGGTGGACCTGTTCTAGACAGTGAAGGTCGAGCAGTTTTTATGAATGAAGATGGAGGCTTTGCTGATGCTACTGGCCGCAGGGTCGATTTACCATTTACTGATAGGCAAGGACGCACAGTTTCTTCTAACGAAATAATTGAACAGCCTATTCAACGTTCTTCAAGTCTAACATCTAAAGGCAAAGATATTTTCTACAAAGGAAAAAAGGTTTTCCGCAAAAAAGACGGTTCTTTAGTCGATGAAGACGGAAATATTGTCACTACTAAAGACGGTAAGCCGGTGTTCGCCAATATGGATGGCAGCATTGTCGATGCAAAAGGAAACCCAATTAGCGAAAACCTATTCACCGATAAAGATGGGAGAGCAGTATCAAACACTTCTTTAGATAAAGTAGTTCCACAAGGAGTAATGCTTACTAGTGACGGCCAGCCTCTGTTATTCAAAGGGAAGAAGGTCTTTAAACAAAGCGATGGCAGTCTTGTGGATGAGCATGGGAATTTGGTTAAAGACAGTGATGGCAATATCGTTTTTATGGACGAGTCAGGTGCCTTTGTTGATTCTTCTGGTAATGAAATTAAAGAACGCCTATTCAAGAATAGAGCAGGTGAAACAATAAGTCCTGATGATATAGATCCGCCTCGAATGAGCCTTACCGCTAATGGTGAACCGCTCTTCTACAAAGGTAAAAGAGTATTTCGAAAAAGTAATGGATTACTTGTAGATGAAGATGGCAATGAAGTTAGAACAGAAGACGGAAAAAGTCTGCGAATTAACTCAAGTGGCGAACTAGTGGACGAAGATGGAAAGCAAATTTCCGAACCTCTATTCACTGATGCGGCTGGGAATATTGTCGAAAATAAAACTATTGATGAACCTCCTTTATTAAAGACTCCTTTTACATCAGATGGGAAACAAATTTATTTCAACGGCAAAAAGGTATTCAAGCAACCCGACGGTTCGTTAATAGATGAAAATGGGCTGGTGGTTAAGTCGGCGTCTGGCGAAAGAGTTTATGTAGATAACAACGGTAACCTTGTTAATAAAGCTGGTAAACCAATAAGAAATGTACATCTCACTGATAAAAACGGTATTAGTCTCAAGCCAAATGAGTTCAAGGCATTAGATAATGAATTGGTCACTAAGAATGGATCTCCGATTCTTTTTAATGGCAAACGTGTCTATAAAAAGAAAGACGGCACCCTTGTAGACCAGGATGGGAACGAAATTTTACATAATGGAAGACCTGTTAGATTGAACGAATCTGGGGATGCGGTGGATTACTTAGGGAATAAGATTGAGAAGAAGATATTCAAGGACGCCGCTGGAAATGATTTACCCAATGCCGGATTCAAATCTGAGCAGGTGCATGGGCAGCTTGTCACTGCAAATGGAAAACCAATGCTTTTCAATGGTGAAAAAGTTTATCGTCAACCGGATGGAACACTGAGAACTCGTTCAGGAAAGTTAGTTACTGATGCTAACGGAAAGGTTGTTTATCAATCTAAAACTGGCGCATTAACAGATATCAACGGTAGAAAATTGGCTAATAATGTCTTAACTGATATGAATGGCAATTCTATTGCAAACAGTTCTCTAGACCACCCGCCATTGCCACAAGAAGTGGTTACTCTCAACGGTTCCCCTTTGCTACACAATGGAAAAAAAGTCTTCAAAAGAGCTGATGGATTATTAGTAGATGAGGATGGAGTTCCTATCATCGATGATTCTGGCAACGAGGTCTATTTAAATGAGCAAATGGAATTGGTTGATAGTGCTGGTAGAAAAATCTCGAGCCCTTTTAAAAAAGGTAGAATTTCAACGGTACCCAATGGAGGGTTTAAAGCTCTTTCTTCAGGAGAGGGCACTTCAATAGGTCGTTTTAATAGCACTGCAGACGGTTACCTGCTTGACCAGAAAGGTCGTCCAATGACCTATAATGGCAAAAAAGTCCGTGTAGGGAAAGATGGAATGCTCATTGATGAAGAGGGTAATCCAGTTAAGGATAGCAGAGGTAACTTGGTATATATGTCTGATTCAGGTGCTTTAGTTGATGAAAAAGGAGAAAAGTTATCCGGCACTTTATTGGCAGATGGTGATGGAGTTTTGCTTCTTGCTGATGGCAAGCCAGTTACTACTGAAATGAAGCGAATTGGTAGCACTGACTTTTTCGTTACTAGAGATGGGAAAATTGTCGATCAACATGGACGTCCTTTTAAGGTTAATGGAAAAGCAATTGGTATTGACCCTAAAACTGGAAAGCTAGTCGACACTGAAGGACTTCCGATTAGAGATGCATTGGGGAATAGTCTATTTATGACGGAGTCTGGGGCATTGGTAACATCTGATAAGAAGCCTGCCAAAGGGGTTGTTGTGGTTGATTCTGACGGTTCAGTTGTTGGAGAAGACGGTAAGACAATAAAGAATGCTAAGGATCTAATCCCAATTGCAGGTACTGATTTGTATAAGACGTCTACTGGGCTCGTAGTAGACAAAAATGGAATGCCAATCAAGCGCGATGGTGAGCTGCTTTACCTTGATGAAAACAACAAAATAGTAGATGAACTTGGGCGCAGTGTTCGATTTAGAGGGCAGCGTTTATCTGTTAATAGTTTAGGGCAGGTTACAGGTGAAAATGGTGACGAAATTCTCATTAATGATAAACCGGTATCATTGGCAGACTTAAGCACTGAACTTGCGCCAAAAATTGAACCTAAAGGTGAGGCGGGCGATATTCTGAATGTTGTCCCTCAAAAAATAGAAAATCTTAAAGGAAAAAAAGAAGAAGCTTCTTCAACGCGAACCTTTGATGAAAATGTACCTGAACCAAAATCGGCTGAATTAACTAACGAAGCTGTCGACGACTCAGGCAAAATTCCAACAAGTAGGGTTGATTCAAGCGCAAAATCAAGATTGGCTGCGAGACTTATAAATAAGTTAAATGCCATGGAGAAAACTACAGCAAGCTATATGGATTCTATTGAACCCCAGTATGTGAGCCTTAGTAATTATCACTCTATCGATTCTACCAACGGTAAGGTTGAGAAAGAGGAAGTTCACGCAGACGTCAACAAGGACTCTGCCAATGCTGATGGTGGCAATATTGCAATCAACTCTGGCGATACCGCATATGCTATTGTTCAGCACATGATGGATACCGACTTTAATGATGAGCTTGAAGTGGAACTACATATGGCCGATCCTGATAATCCACTTCACCTCGCTAAAGCCTATGCCCAGGTCGAACTGCGTTACGACAATGCCGTTCTAGCTTTTAAGAGATTTTGCCCTGTGGATATTCCTTGCTTTACGTCAAATGCGATAGGTCTAGATCCAGTGACTGCTTCTGCTGGATTAGGTGTCGAAGTAGATACCCATTTTTGGTATCGCTTTGGAGGAGTTTTTCTCGCTTCCTTTGCCAAAGGAATTGGCGAAGGTGTTGAAAATAGCCAAGACAGAACTGAACAAACAGATATCGTTGCTGGCTCAACCGAGTCGACGACTATCATATCAGGCTTGAGTACAACGGATGTGTTACTACAGGGAGTAGGTGCTGCAGGTGAAGTACTCATCCCAACTTTAGCTCAAAGAGTTAATCGTCCAACTACAGTAAGAATACCAACTAATACTGAGATCTTGGTGAAGTTCTTCGAACATATCCCTGCTTCGAAATTGAATAAAGAACCTTAAAGAAAAGGGGGCAATACGCCCCCTTTTTATCTTTCCCGACTTATCTTACATTTGTGATTGTTACACAAGCGCCTGATAGTTAACTTGTCCTCAATTAAAGTTTGGGGGCTGAACATGAACCACGATTTACAACCTGATTTTGCAAGTGACGAAGACGATTTATTCACAAAAGGAGCGCCGTCAACTTCTTCAGTTGTTCCTATCAAAAATCAACCTGAGGAAACTGACAGCGAAACACCGAAATCAGAGAGTAGTAATGAAAACTCTACGAATAAAAGTCGAGCAAAGAAAAAAGCGCATCCTAAACCTCCTCGCTGGTTAACAAATAAATACACCATTTCACTTGTCGGGTTGATGACTCTACTGACTGCAACAGTCACCTATGTTGGGCCGAATAAATTTGTTCAGCAACTTGACGCAATAACTTTGCCCTCATTGAGTGATGGGGATATCCAAGATGAAATGTGGCAACAAAAAATAAGTGAATTGAGTACGCAATTTGAAGCTTCACAAGAAAAAGTTGCAGAAATACAGAGTAACCTCGGTCGCAATGCTTCATATCAAGAACAAATTTCTGAGCTAAGAACTAATCAGCGGGAGTTGATCAGCAGAATGGAAGGAATTCATCAAAATCTTAATGCTACGCTCAGTAAATTAGACTCGCTAGAGTCTGACATGCTTACGTTTGCAACAACTGATAGGGATTTTGGTAACTTGTTGTCACAAGTACAGTCAGCAAATTCAGCAGTTGAAAAGTTAACTTCGCAGACCGAACGAAATACCAAGAACTTTGGTTGGTTGGCCAACAGAACAGAAGCTCTGGAAGATTGGAAAGAGTCAAACATGGAGCCGAATAGAATCGTAAGCGAGCAATCGTCCTCTCAATCTAAAGAACTTGTTCAATCGCGTATTGTTAAAGGTAGCCCCGTAAAGCGGGTTGTTCAGTGGGAAATTAAGCTAGCTAGCTTTGAACGTTCAATAGCTTTCCTTAAAAACAAATCTTCAAACCAAAAACTAAGAGTGACTATAGGAACCAACGTTCCAAACTGTGGAAAGGTTTCCTCAATGAATGCAGTTGACCGAACTATTACAGCAGGCACATGTGTTATTAGGTCTTAGTAGTGGATTATTCAAATTTTATTAATGTATTTCACTCAATTGCTGAGCAGATACCAGGCTTATACAGAGCGTTGATTGTTATATCCGCGATTACAGGTGTTCTTTTAACTAACAGTGGAATTCAAGCGATTTCGAGTAGCAATAAAGCGCATCAACAACCAAAAGCGGGAAGCTATTTCAAAGTATTCTTCGGGCCGTTGATGTTCTCGCTGGGTGCTTTACTCGAAATGGGTACATATACAATTTTTCGTACCCAGACAAACCCCATTGTGCTGATGAGTTACACGCCACAATCGGGTGACGATACTACAGTCGTCTTATATGCAGTTAGGTTTTATATCACTTTTATTGGTTTTTTACTTATGGCAAGAGCCACATATGTTGGTGCGATAGGAGCCGACACTAAACGGGAGAATTGGCAATTTGAAGCTTTAGCTTTATACGGATTAGCAATCTTGTGTTACGCATTTGACCTCGGCGTGGACATGATTTCAAACAGTGTGGGTCAGGGTGCTTTAGGCACAGAGTATTTTTCTTTTTAATGAAACTACAGGAATAAAGATGAAAAGAAACCTTAAAACAATTCTAGCACTTGCTGTTAGTGGATTAATTTCAACTAGTGCGGTCGCGCAGAGCATTGGCACAGGTGCTGACAACCTAGCAGGTGGTGGAAATAGTGTACTCAACATGTTACTAACCTTCCTCGCTATCGTTGGTGTGTTATTTGTTGCTAGTGGCATTATGGGGCTTATGCAAGGTAGAAATGGCGGTGGCGGGGAAAGCAACGGCACTCACTGGGGGAAAATTGGTGGTGGCGCCGCATTAGCTTCAATTATGGTAGTTATCTTGATGGTCACAAATCAGGTCTTTGGTGACGCAAATGAGTACGAACAAACTCGCACCTTAATTCAAGGCGGGGCTGGTTCGGGTAGCGGTTCCTCAGACTAGTAACCAATGATAAGCAATCTCAAAGAGCGCAATAACATGCCTAGTGACCTGAACTATCAGGTTACTAGGCGAGAATGGTCTGCTTTAAATGAAAGTAATTTTGAATGTAGCTGCTGTGGGTTTCAATCAGCCCCCACACAAGAAGTTCCCTCCGGCTACATGGAAGTATTTGTTAACTCAAAAGACGAGCATTTTGTATTATGTTCAATATGTGCTACTTCGAAAAAATTAGGGAGACAGGTTAGTGGAAGCAATAATCATGGGTTAATTCTGCATGTTACCAATCTCGAGCAATCCCATGTAAGCAATGTTGCTCGTATTACCTGTACTAGTTTAATTTCATCACTTCCATATGCTAAAGCTGCACAAAATTTAATTAGCCAATTTCAACACATGCAGGCTACAAAAAAAGACTATCTCTTTTTAACTGATACCGGTTCTGTAATACAAACAGTAACTGCTTTAACAAGCATTAGGGCTAATAAAATGGAAGAGGCTTCTTCCATTTTTAAGCACCTAAAATACTTTCCATCAAAAGCTGAATACCGGCATATTTTTAAATACTGGCATCAGATTAACCCAGACTACTTCACACCACCTCCCTCACTGACTTAGGGTGTAAATAAATGATATATAACCATCCACAAACGTTAGCTGAGCGATTTTTGTCAAACTTTGAATCCTTAGCACAAATTGTCTCTTCTAAGCTGTTAAAACAAAGCCCAAAAGATTTTGTAAGCCTTGATACAGTGCACGGTAATTTTTGTTTAGTGCAAAATGATGGAACCCTTGTTTCGGGTATTCGTATTGATGGAAATCGCAGCACTGTTTCACAAGAAGAATACGACGACTTGATTGAAACTATTGAGGAAGACTATAAAGCCCACCTGCAAGAGGGGACGCATAGGTTTATTCATTATTTTTCTTCAGATAGCGACAAAACAAAAGATGAGCTCAACCGGGTCTTCGGTGACGCAGCAAGAGCGACAGCTAATAAAATTGGCTTTATCGACACAAGTGTAATTGATGAAGAAGTAGAGGCACTTGCAAAGTATTGTCACAGTGAGCGCAATTATCTAGTTGTTTATACCTATGTTAGGAATTTAACCCCGACTGAACGAAAGGAATTGCAACGCCTAAAGGAAAAACAAGCTAAGGGTATGCCATTTATGACGGGTGCTCAGTCACTTTCGAAGGGTGTGTCCTTTTATGTTGATAAACATGTCAGCTTATTGAACTCATTACGCGAGATGTTTAGCAACTCTAATATTTTTTGCAGAACCATGGATATCCATGAATTAACTTACGATATACGGTTGGCTTACGATAGTGCATGGACAGCTCCCGATTGGAAGGCTGTATTATCTGGTGACAAACATAGCCTCCAAATACCCGAAAAGAGAAAGGGTGACTATTCTCATTTGGGTTATCCAAGACTTGCTGATCAGCTAATGACACGAGAACTTAGTCCAGTCGACAGCTCTACTGCGAGGATAGGTGACACCATATATGCTCCACTGTCTGTAGCATTTACCCCACAAAACCCAAAGCCATTTAATGCGTTGTACAAAGAGCTGCAGAAGGCAAATATCCCATTTAGAATTCACTACGATATTACAAATGGTGGTATGGGGTTAATTAGTTTTCAAGACACTTTGGCTACCTTCCTGCGCGTAACGGGAGGCAGCGACAATAAAGATGTACTGTCAGTATCAAAAGCACTGCGAGACTTAAGGGATGGTGGGCACGAAATAGTAAGCCTAAAAATTAATATTTGCACATGGGCTTATAACGATGACATCCAGCTTGCTAAAAAAAGACGAGAGTTAATAGCACGTATTTGCCAGTCTTGGGGAAACACACAAGTTGCTTCTGTAGAAGGAGACGTAGTCGAATCTACTCTATCTAGTATTCCAGGCTTAACTAGTGGTAACTCTGCGAAGCCTTTACCGTTTGATTTACACAGCACTGCCAGACTTCTTCCAATTACGCAGCCAGCGTCAGTTTGGGAGACAGGTTCTAGGGTTTACCGGACAGTAAGAGGGAAAATTATCCCCTGCCAACCCTATTCTCAGAAACAGTCACATTGGACAAAGTTAGTTGTTGGCCCAATGGGCTTCGGTAAGACCGTTGAGCTTGCATCTGATAATTGGTCGCTAGTTTTGCACCCTGACGCACAAGAGCTTCCATACATTAGACAAATTGACATCGGCCCAGGCTCTAAAGGGCTCGTAGACTTGGTCAGATCGTGTCTGCCCGAATCTAAGCAGTATCTAGCTCAATATTATAGAATTCAAAACACGAAAGACTTTTGTGTTAACCCCATGGATACGCAGTTAGGTCTAAGGAATCCCCTTTCAGGGCACATGTCCACTTTGATCAACATAGTAAGTACGCTTTGCCTTCCTGATGACAATACTGCTCCCCCTGAAGGTACACTTGACGTTATTCAGGCTTTACTAAAGTTAGCGTATAGGGTTTGCTCTGAAAGGAAGTCCTCAAAAGATTACCATTCAGGCTACATTGAGCAAGTAGATGCGAAGCTTGAAGAGCTAGATTTCAACCCGCCGACAAAAATCCCAAGGTGGTGGGATGTTGTAGACTTCTTAGCTATCAACAAGGAATATCGACTAGCTTCTCTAGCCCAACGTTATGCTGTGCCAACTTTTTCTGACCTAATAGCATTATGTTCGGACGGTAGGATAGTTGACGATTTCGCCGAGTCTAAAACGCCTACGTTCGAACCAATCGTTAAATATGTTTCTAGGAAACTTCGAGCTGCCATGTCAATGTTTCCGATTTTAAGTGGCGTAACTGTTTTCGACATAGCTCATTCAAGAATAGTGTCTTTAGACCTAGATGATGTTACAAAAGGTAAAGGCCCGGAAGCGGAAAAAAGAACAGCGCTCATGTATACGCTGGCTTACCACATCTTGACCAATGATATTTATAAAGGGCCCGACCAACTGAAGGAAATGGAAGGTCCAGTGGGGATCTTCGAACACGATTACTATTCTTTCCACGAACAAGAAATTGCCAGACTTCAGAGAACTGTTAAACGATTCGTTGGCGACGAAGTTCATCGTGGTAGGAAAGTAACTCAATTTCTTGAGCAGCTTGTGACAATGGTGCTTGAGGGACGGAAGTGGGGGGTTGATGTTGTGCTAGCAAGTCAATTAGGTAACGCGTTCCCTGAGGAAATCAAAGAGCTGGCTACTACAATTATAATACTTGGTGCGGGTGGTAAGAAAAATATCGACTCTTTGGTTAACGAGTTTGGCCTCAATGATTCAATGGCGAATTTGTTGAGAAACTCAATTCGCAAACCTGGCAAAGGTGGTTCAACAATGATTGGTCTTTTCGACACCAAAGATGGTTGGTTAGAGCAATTGTTGATGAGTACGAAAGGGCCAATTTTTCTATGGACTGTAAACTCTACAAGAACTGACACATACATAGTTGAAAGATTAGCGAAACAAATAGGGCTTTGGGAAACGAGAAAGTTATTGGTCCACCGATATCCGCAAGGCTCGTTTGAAGAAGAAATAGAAACAAGAAGAAAGCAGTTGGGCGCTGATGATGAAAAGGCGTCAGGTATCCTAGACTCGATAGTCGAAGACAACATTAAGTATTACAACAACTATTTCTATTCCCAGATCGATAAGTCAGTGGCTTAATTGAACTAGAAATACCGCCATTAGGCGGTATTTCTTTTATACAGGTTCATCCTTTCATTAATCAAAATCCAATCGCTTCCAATTCTGCTTTTGTTCTTTACCTCTGCCGGCGCAATAAAACTGCTAAGGTGGGTATGGTATTTGGGGGGAGAGAAAAGGACATAAGGTAAACTCGCAGCATATCCCTTTGCTTTTTCTGCATCCTCTAATCGAATGGATGATTCAGGCCGCAGCTTTATCCGGCGTTTAACCGCAAATTCTGCGTTTTGATGTGCATCTAGTAACAACTTGTCGTGTTCAAGCTTCTCTAGCCAACTTTGACGAGAATAAGACAAGGGAACGGTATGAACCCCTTTATCTATTTTCTGTTTCAACTCTTCGAGTGTATAAGCTTTATGGAGTGGGCGTGAAACCCAATTGAAATTTACGCGGTGAACATCCTCTTTAAATGCATAGATGGTGCGATAAGCCGACGTTGTGATTAAATAATTGAATCGGTCATGCACGTTCTGCCACTTTTCGTAGGCATCATCACTGCTTTTTACTACTGCCGCTCTAAATGCTTTCTTCTCATTATTGATCTTTTCAATGCAAGCAATAATCTCTCGTTTGTTTTTGATTGCTACTACGAAGCCAGGGTGTTTTTGTACGAACCGGCGTGACTTTTGTGGCGTTTCATCGAATACGTACATGTCCTTATAAGCATCAATAATTTTTAAAATCGCTTCTTGGCCAGTAAACATATCAACATTAATGCTTGAGTAGCCGTGCTCAATAAGTTCCTCTTCTTGTTCTTTAAGTACAGGCTCAATGGCGTAGTAATATGTTGAAGCCGGGCAGGCGCTATCGAGGAGCAGTTCTTCTAGCTCTTTCAGAAACGCTTCAATATTACTCATGTGGAATTGTAGAAACATTTATTAACCATAGTGCTGTTTACTTATACAGCAATTTTAAGCCTATTTACCCACCAGCTCAAATCTATTCCGGTTTATGGGGTAGTGGCAGTGTGTTATAAGGATGGCTGAATTGTAGTATTAAATAATAGGTAAATTAGGAACATGGATGTACTCAAGCTTTTAGAGCTAGACCCAGTAGATGTGAAAGGCCACTTAGCCGTATGGAACGGAATTGAAAACCCATTAGAGACATTTTTCGATGGGCGATTTGAGCAATGGCAGCAGGCTCAAACTAAGCGCAATTTCGGTCGTAACTATATCGTTTCGCTTATCAAGTTGCCCGGGGTTTGCCAGTGGCTATTTGTCGGCGTTTATCTATCAAAAGGCATTTCATCGTCGAGCAGTGACGGAAAATGTCATTACTATGACACTGAGCTTACTAACATAGGCGAGAGCCTTATCGGGCGGCTGGTAGTTCACTTTAAACGTACAGGGCGTAATTCGTATCCCACCGGTGAAACCCTTTCTGGTAGAGCAACGATTCACTCTATTCTACCAGAGCCAATGGCATTCCAAGATTTCTCCGACTTCAAGCATGTGTGCCTATCCCGAAGTGAACTAGAAATGCTATATCGACACCAATACCCCTCATGGAAGACTGCGCTTTCATCTGTGTCTGGCGTCTATCTAATTAGTGATAGATTAACAGGAAAGCAATATGTGGGTAGTGCCTATGGGGCTGGTGGTTTTTGGAATCGCTGGTCAGCCTATGCCAATGGCCACCATGGAGGCAACAAGCTCTTGCGGTTACTATTCAATGAAACTGGAGAAGGGGGCTTTAGCCAGTTTCAATACTCTATCCTTGAAGTCTGCGACATTGATTTGTCTAAAGAGTCAGTGATTGAAATAGAGAATAGATGGAAAAGAAAATTACTTTCTAAAGAGTTTGGTTGGAACGATAATTAAACTTTTCAAGATAATGTATTCTGTATTCATTTAATAGTCCACGCATGATAAGTGTAATTATCATGCGTGAATCCGAAAATTTATAAAGCTTGAGATTAACTTGAAGCTTTAGATATGTTATGAGTTCAAATGCATCCATCGGATATTAAATCATAATAATATTTACTACCTCAACCTACCTAATAACATCGATTTAATCCAACACACTGATGAGCTAAGGTTATGAAAAGTTAAACTTTTTGATTGCACCCTGCATTATTCATCGCTAAAAACTCCAACTACGTCTGTCTCAGTTTATGGGAAGTGGACACTACCGAAAACCAAATTAGGCGAAGCGATACAATACTGCTTGAATCAATGGGAAAAGCTGGCGCGTTATACACTCGACGGATTATTGAATATCGATAATAATCGCGCTGAGCACGCGATTAAACCGTTCTTGATAGGCAGAAAAAACTGGCTGTTTAGCCAGACCTCCACGGGCGCAAATGCCAGTGCGGTTCTCTACAGCATCATCGAAACCGCTAAAGCTAATGATCTCAATGTGTTCGAGTATGTGATGACTGGCCTCGATAAACTCAGTAAGGCCGACGTTGATATCGAGCAAATTGCCATGGCAATTTGCTAAGCGTTAGGTGGGATTACCGGACGTTTACACTTATGTGCTGATGTTCTTAGTTGCAGCAATAAAAGTACTTCATAGCCTCTAGTTCTTCAGGTGGCCGCTTTAGCTTCAATTGTACGCTTAGACGAGCAGCATATGCAGTAATCTTTGGTTATCCACGGATTTATAAAAACTCAAAATAGTCTCAAACTATGAAACCTATTATCCTTGTAAACGGCTACACCAAAAGCTAAGCCCAAACAAGGGCCAAGCTTTTTAATAGAAGTACCTCTAGTTGCTTAAAAACAAATTTCGTAGCTTTTGGAAAGATTTAGTACAGCAAAGATAGGTATCGCTATTTATAATCGAAGCGTTCTATCGTTATCCTTCCTCTGTAAAATCCACCACTAAAAATTAAAGAATTCATGTTTACGCCGTATCCTAGTGGGCTCAAATAGTTGTTCATATCTTCTATGTGAGCCTCTAGCGCCGCTTTGATGTTCATATTGTTCAACTTAGTTACATCTTGCTGTACTTCATTATTGTTAGTATCAAGAATTCTGAGTATTTTAACTTCTAACTTTATTGGAGAGTTAATTACTGTTAATTCAACTAAAATACTGCCGCCAGTTTCAAGTGGAATTTGAAACTGGTTTGGCACACTAGTATTAATCAAGTTAAGCGCCTGAGCTATGGAGATAGCCGTCGCTTCTACAGTTTTTATCTTTCCCTCTAAGCTATTATTTAGATAGTCGCTTACATCAGCACGACAATAGCTGCAATTAACGAATTCCCAGGGTGAAGATATAACTTCTTTCGGAATTGATTTTGCTTCAGCTTCGGCCACCAGAGAGTTCGAAGCATTACTGAGGTCCGTCATCATTGTTGAAATACCTGAAGGAACTGAGGAAAGCATGTATGTCACAACCGGAACTTCAGGCATCCCTGGAAGAGTGGGAGTGAGAGAAAGAGTTACATCAAAAGAACGAGCATTTTTATTGTAAATATCAACAAGCGTAATATGCTTTTTTTCACCAACCTTTAAGTTCAACATACCCCATGACACAATTTTATCGGAATGGCTGCAATCATAACACTCAACGACTTCCGAACTTACAGCTAGCTTAGAAAATGACACTAGAATAGCTAAAAAAAATCCAATAGACATTAATTTCATTTATTACTTCCTTTTACTGTTCAAATGGGCTTTTAGTAGGCCAAAAAATGATGACGTAGGTATTATTTTTTTGTTACGACTAAAAGACTGATACCTCAAAAAAGTAACGCTAGACATTAAGCCTTAACACATGTTGCGACAAAGAATTGGTTTCAAGGAAATACTATCGATACTATAGAGCCAGTAATACCGTTTATAATATTTCCATTGATTCACCACTGTTAAGTCTAGGAGCCCGAGTCCTGCTCTTTACTAAGGAAATTGCGAATAAGTCCTGCAATTTAGTGCCAATAGCAGCCGTTCGAATATTTGTAATTAAACGGCAGAAAAGTACGTAAAGCGGAAGTTGACGATAATATAACTCAGGTTCTGCAATGAGCGTAAAGCGGCACCACGGCTTGTGATGCGATCAAAAAGTGAAATGCAGACTATTATTAGAGTTCAAGCGGAACTTTTTGTCGTTATTCATACCTTAGGTATATACGGATATTCGATGCTTAAGCCTGTCAAAAAATGGATGAATTTGTTTTAGTCGTAAAACCTCTACATTTGACAGATGATTTCTCGAAAAAAAAAGAGCCAAAGAATTCTGATTTAAAAAGCTTTTCTCTATCGATAGTATTCCACACTGCACTAGTTATAATTGCGTTGATAGGTTTCAATTCTTTGCCTCCTAACTTCACTGAGAAACCAAGTTCTCCCATAAAAGCAATCTTGTATGTCCCAGTAATTCAGAAAGAAACTAATGCCGAAACGCTTCTTAGTTCACAAAACGAATCTGAAATTGAACTACCGACTAAGCGCCCTATTCAGTCAACTAATCGTAAGAAAATGGAGTCAACCAAGATACCTGTCACTTCCTCCGAGAATACTAGAAATGTTGATACAGCGTTAATAATTCAGCCAAAAATCGAAAAGAATGTCCAATTCGACAGTCTCAAGGGTGAGCATGATAATCAATTTAGATTTGAGGTAGATACAAATACTCCTTCGAATGATCAGGAAACCCAAGTTGACATATTTGAAACCAAAGCGAGTAAAGATCTTGGTGCATATAATCAACAAGCCTTTGAAACTTTGATGCACCATGATATACGGGTTATTCAAAAACAAAAGATATCCCCAGATTTAGATATTCCGGTAAGAACTTACCGTGACGATGACCATGAGAGAATGGAAAAACTCGCTATTACAGTAGATTGCAACTCGATGAGAGGAAGTACACTAACACTCGTAAGCCGATTACTAAACGGAACACTTGGAACGAACCAAAACTCTCAATCGGCTAGCGCACACAACAGCTTAGCCTCTGTCGACCGGATTAGATGCTCGAAAACAGATATTGATCAGTTTATTCAGCGACGTTTGAATAAAGCACAAGATTGAGGGCGGCTGCACTTAGGAACAATATTAAGTCTCAAATAGAAAACAACATTATTGAGCGTCTGCTGTTTGTCTGAAGCGGACCAGCGCATTGGTTGTGGTCAATGTCCGCTTTACTCATAGCCGACCTCTGTCCCCCAGAGTGCAAACTTCTACTTCACGTAAACAACAGCCCTTCGTAATTGATACCTTTCTATTATCTAAAATGTCAGAACAAGTTGAGACTCACCAAATTTAGCTTTTGAAAACTTCTTTTAAAGTAAAAACATGATGTCCACTTCCCTTAAACTGAGACAGACTTAATTGGAGTTTTCTGCAATGATTAATGCAGGAGACGACTATGAAAAAATCACGCTACACAGAATCTCAGATCATCGGGGTGTTAAAAGAAGTTGATGCAGGTATGAAGGTTGAGGAAGTCTGCCGTCAACATGGTATCAGCAGTGCAACCTACTATAATTGGAAGTCTAAATACGGCGGCATGGAAGCGTCTGACGTCAAACGATTGAAAGAGCTTGAAGAAGAAAATGCCAAGCTCAAAAAGATGTTTGCAGATGTCAGCTTAGAAAATAACGCCATTAAGGAGCTTGTCGCAAAAAAGGGTTGGTGACAGCAGAGAAACGAGAATGCGCCAGCATCTTAGTCGATGCAGGATTAAGTATCGTAAAGGCCTGTCTGTTCGTTGGTATTGGCCGTGCGACCTTTTATCGTCAAGCGAGGGACTGGCGCAAAGTAGATGCTGCTGTCATTGATGCCATCAATGCGGTTTTGGAAAAGTCGCCACGAGCAGGCTTCTGGAAGTGTTTTGGCCGAATGAGGTTCAAGGGCTTCCCCTTCAACCACAAGCGCGTCTATCGAGTTTACTGCCAAATGGGATTGAACCTGAGGCGCAGAACTAAACGGGTACTGCCCAAGCGAATAGCCCAGCCATTAGAAGTGCTGGATCAGGCTAATCATCAATGGGCGTTGGACTTTATGCATGACACCTTATATTGCGGGAAACGGTTCAGAACACTGAATGTGGTGGACGAAGGCACGCGGGAGTGCCTTGCTATAGAGGTCGATACGTCTTTGCCCGCTGGCCGTGTCGTACGGGTGTTAGAACAACTTAAGGCTGAGCGTGGACTACCAACTCAGCTGCGTATGGATAATGGCCCAGAGCTAATTTCGGCGACGCTAACGGATTGGTGTGAAACCAATGATATTGAACTGGTCTATATCCAGCCAGGTAAGCCACAGCAAAATGGCTTTGTTGAACGCTTTAACGGTTCATTCCGCAGAGAGTTCCTTGATGCTTACTTGTTTGAAAACCTCAATCAGGTAAGAGAAATGGCCTGGTTCTGGCGACTGGATTATAACGAAGAAAGAACACATGAAAGTCTGGGTAACCTGCCTCCGGCAGCTTACCGAGAAAAATTAGAAAACTCTAATTCAGCACTGTCTCATTAATGGGGAAGTGGACAATGACCAATAGACATTAGCTTTCTATCCTCAACTTTTACATCAATGTCACCATTATAACGAATAAAGTGCGGCTTATATCTGACCTGTACTATCATTGAATTTCGGAAACCATCACGAATTGATTCTACTTTTTTCAAAAATAGACTGTCTCGATCTTCTACCCTATTCTTATCGCATGTCACATTGATTGCGACCATTGGTATAAGCTTGTTATTCGCACGAATATTACTAATTGTATCTTTTGGTGAATTGAATAGCAGTGTCTCCATATCTATATCGAGAAGCTGATCCGTTGCTTTGTTTAACGCCTTTTAAATTCTATTGTTGTTGTTGTTGTTGTTGTTGGTTGCGCTGGTTCTTACAGCTTTGCATTCAATAAAAGTGGCGTGTCTCTTACTGAATAGACCTATATCAATGCGCCCCTTTGATTCATTTTTATTTCGTGTAGCGGTCAGCTCCGATACTGGATAAAAGACCGCCTTGTCATTTCTCTGTAGATTGTAGGCAGATTGCATAATGAGCGGTGTCAGCGATATTTCCTTAGCGGCTGTAGGCAGGCACAGTACTGGCACAATGGGCACGCTGTTTCTATATTCGACAATCTGGTTACAGACTTCGTCCATTAGCCCTCTAAGCGACACCAATATGTTGTAGGGCGCAAAAATTTTCCATGTGTTATCTTCAATCAACATTATTACTCCTTGCTATTAATTTCACTACGCTGTTATATAAGTCTGACTGGTTGAGCGCTTCTTGGCGGGGATTGCCGGTACGCTTTTTTGTTTGCTTTGCAGCTCTCCAGCCTTCGTTGAACGCCAGCGCGATCATTAACGATAAGCGCTCTCTGTCGTAGTTTTTCAGTCTTTTGGTAAAGCTGTCGAGCATCAATTCGGTGCTATCAAAGTTTCCTTCGCCTAACCGCTGCTTAGCCAGGTCCACATCGTGTTCATACTCGCGATAGTCCGGTGACAATAAAAAGTCTATCGCCTCTTCCAATGTGTCGGCGCCCACCTGCGCTTTAAACTTATCAAGCATATTAAGAGAATGTGATTTTAATTGAAGATTTTTTATTCCTCTTTTTTCTCTGTGTTTGTGCGCTCTAAATCTATTTTGAAGCTTTTTAATGGCATCTTGAGTAATTATTTTTCTAAGGTAATCATAAGTCTTTTTAGGCTCTAAAAAATTAATATCTTCATCGCTTATAATTTCTTTTTCGCCACTTATAAAATCGTCGCTTTTTAAAGATGAAATGAATTTATCAAAATTATTTTCTATATATTCCTGCCAAACCGTATCGTTGCTCACTACCCTGCCCTGCGTTTGCGTTACTTATAACGCTTTTATATCACGACTGTAGCTACCCTACTATTGTTATTTTGTGCAAGCGTTATATGTAACGCTTTATTTACTCTCTTTGCTGTGCTATTTTATTATTATAGATAATTACGTTTATATCGATTAATAGCATGGCAAATGAAATCGCGTTAGCGCAAAGCGACTTTTCGCTGAATGAAGAACATCGAACGCTGGTGGTTCAAAATTTAACTGAACTAAGAGACTCGGTGTGGGAAACGATGTCGCTGAATACGCGTAAGGCTTATCAGTCTGATTTCAATCAATACCTTAAGTTTTGTCGGGCACATGCATTGCCGGCACTGGCAAGTGATTGGAAAATTACTAAGACTGCATGCCAGGCGTTCTTCGATGAACTTATGGCGTCTGAGCTTAAACATCACACCATCAAACGAAAGCTCGCGTCGGTGCGCTTTTTCATTGGCGTAAGCGAGTTACCCGACCCATGGAAGCACTCCAAGCTTTTCAGTCGTTATGTGAATGGGAGGCTTAAAGAAAAACCAGCGGCGCAAAAGCAAGCAAAGCCATTAAAGTTAAATGATGTGCGTGTAGCAAATCGTGTGTTAAATGTAGACTCGTTATTGGGTTTACGCGATGCGGTGCTGGTCAATGTCGCACTCGATACACTTTTTCGCGCATCCAACATTCTGGCCATTGAAGTCAATCATATCGACTGGCAAGCTAAGACAGTTTTTGCCCCGCGTTCCAAAACGGATCAATCGGGTGAAGGCCACTACGGGTATTTGTCTGACGAAACTGCAGAGTTACTGACAAGGTGGCTCGATACCGCAAAAATTACTGATGGTTATATATTTCGCAAACTCTCCCCTAAGCAAACTGTTCAGAAAGAGCCTATGCAATACCAGGCATTATTAAAGAGATATGAGGCAATTGGCATGGCCATCAACACCGATGGTAAATTTACCTGCCACAGCACGCGCACCGGTGGTGTTCTCACGCTCATGGAGGCTGATGTACCTATGGCAGAAATTGTGCTTTCGGGAAACTGGAAAAGCGAAGCCATGGCTATACGCTATGCTAAACAATATCAAGCTGGTAGAACCGGTATGGCAAAGGTTAGGTAGGGCGTAATCGAAACTGACAGTCGCTTATGTGGCCAGAAGCGGACGGTGGTACGGGCACAAATGCAGCAGTAAAATGCGAAGCACCGGTGCGTTTGTGTCCCAGCGAACGCAGTGAGTGTGTTGATTGGGTTGTTATGCATTAGTTTTTATGTAAAAAAAAGCGTCGATCATTTTACCAGACTTTTCTACCCTACATTTTTTGTTAACCTTAAATCCGCATTTTTCGAGAACTCGCTGTGAACCAATGTTTTCTGCTGCTACTTTTGCAGCAACTTTCGGAGTGGTTGGGAATATTTTGCTGTCTAGTAAACTAGACACTGCAGTGGTCGCGATTCCTTTACCCCAAAAAGATTTGCCAATCCAATAGCCCACTTCGGTAGTCAGTGAATCTAAATGCCAATATGAAATGCAACCAACTAGTTTGTTTTCTATTTCTATGGCGAGTGGTTTTCGAAGAGAATTTTCTTGTTTTTTTAGCCAAGAAATCGCGTCGTTTTCTGTGTAAGGAAAAGGGATGTGAGAGGTCCACTTTGAAACATCAGCATCGTTCAACAATGCGACTATATTTGATGAATCTTCCAAATTAAACTCTCTAAACATACCTTTAAATCCTATAAAGATGCATAACAACTTATTATGAAGGCTTCATAGTAACAACGGTAACTTATCATTTGTTGTGAGCTCCATAATTATTTCTTTTCAATAGCTTACCTCGTTATTGATGATTATTTCCACTGTTTTTTATGCGGTTACCATGCATGCATGGTAACCACGAGTCCTAAATTCAAACTTTATAAGGTAAAACAATAAGCTAGTGTGACTTTGCGCTTAAGCTGCTGTTATTACTATGCATGCATAGTAATAACACTACCTCATTTGTCTCTAAGTACACCAAATATCGAGCCTCAAGGCCAATTGTCTCTTTTGTAAAATGCGGTTTACTGAGCAGTTTCAGTAATTACACCCAATAATAAGGAGTCACAAGTGGCTAATTCACCATTTTTAGAAAGTGTTCGGCATATCATGAAAACCAAACACTATTCGATACAAACTGAGAAAATTTACCTATGATGTGATAAAGGCATTATTAAAAACGCGCTTTAGTACAGGTGGATAGTCCTTGGATTAATGAGATAATTGCTTTCACCGTTAGACAGTATCTATGCATTTTAGGAGAACCTCATGGCGCTTATTCAAATGGAATTGAAAGAAATAAAACGTATCGAGCAAGCGGAAGTAATACTGACCAATTTGCTCATGCTCAAACACCGAGATAAAGAAGAGTTCTTAATAAACTTTGATGATGTAGTGGTGTCACTTGAAGCGGCCGTAGGCTTACTTAACCAATCGTTAGCCTCTCGCATGTGATAGCTCTTCTATTGCTTCTTCTGCAGCCATAATCACAGATAACTCGTTTTGTGTATATTCGTTATCTAACTCGCCATCCAATCCAGAAACCCATTCAGCGAATTCTTCCTGCGCAATATCCAGTTCGATACCTGCCCGGGCAAAAACTTCGATCCACTTTTCTTTAAATCCATTAACGTGCATAGTTTTCCTTTAAATAGTTGGTAGGGTGCAAAAGAGGATTTTATTCAGACTGCTCAAGGTCCTCTGCTTTATCTTCCCAGTCGTCAAGCCATGATTCAGCGAGTATTGAACCCTCTTCTGGGTGCTCATCGTTTCTATCAAATGCTTGATACCCTTTAACCCATGCGTCTTGAACTGCTTGACTGGGAAACATTTTCTTTTCGTTGTCTTTAAAATGCATCTTGGAGTTCACTTATAAGTTGTTTACGACATATTCGGCTGAACTCTGGCAGGATTTGAACCTACGACTGACCCCTTATAGCCTTTATCGCGAAATTATATTCAAGGTGTTTGCAACCACCTTGAAAGCGGCGTGGCGCTCTATCCATACTGAGCTACAGAGTTCATGCGAATATGCAGAAAGCAGATGTTTAGTAGAATGTGTTTAACACTATCATTTATGCTAGAAAAAGAGAGTGATATCCCGACTTATTTGATAAAGATACTTAAGCCTGTAAAGGCAGTCAGCCTAATAGCAGCCTGCAGGTGGAATCCTACAACAGGCTGCTGATTTCGAATTTACTTTGCCTTGGTGGCCACGCTAATTGCTGCGTCTAGTTTCTTTAACATCTTGTTCAGCGGTTCACAACTAACGTAGTGTTCGGCAAGTAAGGCTCTTACTTCTTGAAGAATGCTTATCGCCCCTTCTTTAGTTGTAGCCTTAAACAGTAAAGGGTCTGTTTTGTCCAAAGAGCCATAATAGAACAACTCAAATTTGTCCGTAGTCGCTTTGTCGTACTCGCTAAAAAGCCAGTCTTCCAGCTTACTTTTCACCGAATTCAATTTCTCAAAGGTTCCATAACTTACTTTATTTGAGCTCTGCGCCGCCTTAATAAAGCGTGCAACTTTCTGATGAACCTCTATCGGCATAGAAGCATTAGGGCGACGTTCATTAGTCGGATCATTCCAGCTTCTAAGTGGGACAGTTTTATTACTTGCGAAGCGGTAGATAGTTCCTTTAGCAATGGCGCGTTTTTTATCGTTGGTTGAAATGGACAAAGGACTCAGGAATACATCGTGGCCATCACTAGAATTTCCCGCCCATTCTTCATCAGGAGGAGCCTTCGATATCCCCTCAATCTTGACCATTAGCGCATCGAAGTCATAGCCTCTTGATGCATCTGTAGCAACATAGGCTTTTGTCATGCCAGGGTAGTACAACCCTTCCCACTTCGGCACCCCAAGGTGCCAACTATGCGACTCAGCCCACGCCGTCCTCTCTTGAGTAGAAGTGGCATTAGGGTAGGGTTCATCTATGACAATGCATTGATTAGCGTTTGGGTCCCACCAGCTGCTAGTATGGTCAGCGCCAGGTATACCGTTATTCAAGTCTTGATTAGGGTACACATCAAGCGTTCGTTTATTGGGTATGAGCCCTGTAGCGTCCATAAAATGGAGCGTTCTTGCAGCTGCCAAGATATTTGATCTCGCGGATTCTTGTGACGCAGACAGTTCATCTTTTACGAAGAGGTCAGAATTGGCCTGCCTGAAACGTCCTATATAGCTTCCTCTCCTAAAAAGATGCCGCGTCCCTAGCTCTGATAACGGCTTAGATAGGGAGGTCTCCAAAACCTCTCTACCAGCTCGTCGCTCATTTTTGTCATACCAATAAGCAACAAGGTAAACGCTTAGATTAGAAAGTATTTTTTGTTGGTTTTTTAAAGTGCGATGAGCATGTTTGAAGTTCTCAAATGTTGCATGTTGAGAAGCCATGTCTAAAGCGGCAAGATGTGATAGGCCTTTTGATTGACGTTTGAGTTGTTTTGCAAGACGTTTGATTCCACCAATGGTTGATGGAGCAGGGAAATTACTGGTCATTCTTTATTCCTCGGCCTGTCAGAAAGCGTCGCTCGTCAACCGCCCAGCAGGCTTGAACAAAAAATGTTTAAGCTTGTATTGGTAATAGCAAAAGGCAGTACTTCAAAAGCTTTGCAACGACGAGCGGCATGCTCCTACCGAGAGCTATTTACTTATATGCCATTTTGGGCAGCTGTGCAAGTCTTAGTATTTCACTGCCCCATTTATCTTGCTGAGAAGCCGTTATCTAAATAACGGCCTGCATTGACTAAAAAAACACTTTCAATAACCACCATTCTGCACTTTGGAACTGCCTTTCTAACGTTACTTCCATCGGTTTGACTGTGATTGAAGTAAAGAGCGCAATGACCAACACTTCAATCGTGTTAGCATAGTGATACATAAATTAGTTTAAAGGCCTTTTTTCTACAAACTCTCGAGGGTTACTAGGCTTTAAAGGTCAGTATTTGGTATATAAATGTCAAAAATAAAGGGATTTTACTTAATTGTGATTTGCTTCTTGATCACATTTTCTTCGGTGGCGAAAGATGTATATGTGAAAGGCTACTATAAGAAAGACGGAACATACGTTGCCCCACATTATCGCAGTTCTCCGAATTCTACAGTTAACGATAATTGGTCCACTTACGGAAATATTAATCCACATACAGGCGAAGTTGGTTCAAAGCGAGTTTATGACCAAAATCATAGATTGCCTACTACATTGTTGCAGCAATCTTCATACATTCCCAACGAAAAGGGGGGCTCTAGAAACCCTGTTGATTCACCGGTTTCTCAACAAGAACAAACCAATACATTTAATTTCTTTTGGCACACCTTAGCACTATGTTTTTTATTCACTATCTTCTTGGCGCCTTTAATTGATAGATGGATATCGGCCACCTTTAGTCAACGACAACACTATGCTTCCTTGTTTAGCCTAAAATCGTTTGTTGTGGTTTACGTTTTTGTGCCTTTTATCCTAAATGTATCCTTACATTTTTACTTAATATCTAATTAAACTATTGGCCTGTTTACACTTGAATGTTTGGCTCTAGCCCAGGTTAGGGCCATCAGTTAGCTGGTGGTTATATTCTAAATCATGCTTAAGTTTTACTATCCACTCTCCTGCGCTTTGGTGTAGGTTTTCTAGTGTTGCTTCGTCAGTTATATCGAGCTTCGCTGCAGCGGATAGTATTGGCCCGGGATTAGCCAAGAACATGTCTAATTGCTTGTGAAGTGTTTTAAAAGGGGCTTCCCCATAATGTCGCTTTACCTCAGCCCATGCTTTTTGGCTAGGAGCGCCCCACTTTCTTTGCATGGTCAATAAGTCGATGAAGTCTTTTTTGTCAGGGAAAGCATACCTGTCAGCCAGTGCGAGAAGTTTAGTAATGTAACAGCTGTCTTGGTCTAGTGCCGGCACAGGTAAGCTGGTGGTTTCAGCCATACTTAGTCGGTAGTCGCTAAAAGAAATAAATTCTAGCTTTATTGGTGTATCGTTGACCTTTATCGCGGTTCTAACACCGTATCGGTCTGCACGTATTTCTCTAATTAACTCCAGCTCACCGCTAACCAGGTCACCAAAACTAGATGAAGATACCGCAGAGCGAACCGCTCGGTATGATTCGATAGAAGGACAGACAAAATCAATGTCTACAGACTCACGAAATTCATCAAGCTCCATGGCAATGCGTGTGCCACCACCAAAGAGCACCTTGTTGTCCAACAAGAATGCTTTGTCAAACTGAAGTAGCGCCTCATGAATGGCGTTATGTCGTGCTCTTCTATACATCATCACTTATCCATTGGGCATAAATACGCCCTTTCCTTCTGTCTCAATCAATTCCTGTAAAAATGCATGTTCAGCTTGGGTCATTTCAGCTTCATCAACAAATCGCCACCTGCTCTCGTAATACAGGTATGCATCAGCCTCTGATAATTCAGAAACATTTTGCATATCCCATAAAAGAGACTTTAAAACTGGGTATTGGTCAACGTTTATCATAAGGGGGAAACTACCTTAACTGTAACACTAGCGATACTAGCGTTTTTGAAGTGAATTTTCAGCTAAATAAGTCGGGTTTACTGGGTAGTGACTATTATCCAATGGTTTTTGTCTTGTGGCGCTCGTGCAAGTGATAGATGAGTGAATTACGCGATTGCTTTTAGCTAGTTATAAACAGTGTTTGAATTGTAATTTGACCTAATCGCCGCGTTAAAATTACAATTAACTGTATATTTGTACAGTTAAGCGTTTTTATGAAAGTAATCCCTATTAAAGCACAAGCCGGTCTCATTGGTTTTGAATCCGCAGCAGCTGAATATACCGAAATGGAGCTCAGTTTAGACGAACTTTTGATTGAAAAACCTTCCGCAACGTGGATTGGTCTTGCTCAGGGCCACTCAATGGAATTGGACGGTATCTTTGACGGCGATATCCTCATCGTTTCTCGTGCTGAAGAGATTAAGCACATGTCGGTCATTGTCGCAGTGCTAAATGGCGTATTTTGTTGTAAGCGATTAGATCTCCACCAGCGCGCACTCATATCGGCTCAGCGAAATGCTCGACCTTATTTTCTTCGTGACGGTGACGACTTTTCTGTTGAAGGGGTAGTAACCAGGTCGGTTCGCATACATAAGCCACTAAATCGAAAAATAGGCGCGTAATGTACTTTCTAATTGATGCTACGAGCTTCTATTGTTCAGCTGAAAAGGTGTTCGCTCCCCATCTGCGTAAGCGCCCTACCATCACCCTAAGCAACAATGACGGCGCAATTGTGGCAGTTTGCCCTATTGCAAAGCGCCTCGGAATTAAGAAATTTGTCCCCTTTTTTCAGGTTAGGGATCTGGTTAATAAACACAACGTGGTTGTGACCAGCTCAAACTACGAACTTACAGTTGGGAAATACTTTAGACATCACATGTTGTAATGTTTCAGGTTGTATAAATTAGACGTCGAGATGAGGGGTGGTTACAATTTTTACTATTGGTTAAGAAATATCTTGAAAAAGTAGATGTATGAACGCGTAACCCCCTGGGGGAAGGCTTAGCAGTGTGAATAACGGATGATTTAGGTGTTAATGTGATTGAACAAAATAGGTCGTTTCCAGATGACTTCGGCTTTGACTATTGTCTTATGTGGATTAGTACGGAGAAATATCCCTCATTTATAAGTAGGCCACACCCTGACAGTGGCGAGATCATCCATGACGTTAGGGACAACTCAAAACCATTTGCTCATAAACTTCCAATTTTAATAGACCCCGATGGTATCAATGTGGTGCCAGTGAATCTATATCTTCACTCTTTGTTGGCAGATCCAGATATATCCTCCGATAAGACGATTCAATCCCATGCAGTTGCGTTATTGAGCTTCTATCGGTGGTTGAGCACGGAAATCCCCGAACATACACACCCAAGGACTGGCCTTCTGGTTGATGAAAAACCTCCGTTAACAATATATGACTGCACCGAGAAGGTAGAGGAAAGTCCAATCGTGAGATATCGAGACTATTTATTGGAAAACCTTTATACCAAGGATGAAACTGGAAAAGTCGGTGGTTCTCCAAGTACAGCCTCTAACTATGTTTTGAAAGTTGTCAATTACTTCATCTTCCTTCATCGCCAGCGGATCATTTCAATCAGCAAAACCTTTCGACCATTTGAGTTTAAGGCAAAGACTGTTCGCATAAGCAACAAAGGAAACAGAGCACAACATGAAATGCTCTCACATCTCAATCGCAGTCACAGTAAGGAAATTATTGTATACACCACAGGTCTCACTAGACCATTTAAGAACATAAAAAAACCTCAAGATGCTGATATTCGAGAGCTTAACCCACTTCGTGAAGATGAAAAACAAGAGCTTTATAAACACCTTGATATTGAAAATTCATCTGACACTAAAGCCCTAATGGTGTACTTAAAAACTGAAACGGGATTGAGATTGGAGGAATTAATAACATTTCCTGCCTCTGTCGTGGACAAGCCAAAAGCTAAAGTAGTTAAGGTGCAAATTGGTGAGAATATTAACGGTTGCTTAACCAAGTTCAAAAAAAACAGAACAATTGAAATCCCAGCCAGTGTCATGGATCTGTTGTACGAGTACAAGTTAAGTAAGGCGAGGAAGAAGGCTATTGAAAAAGGATTACTTCGCCATAACCACTTATTCGTTAAATCGAATGGCAATATCTACGCTCCAAACACCATTCAAAAGTATGTGGAAACTATCCGCAATGATTTGACACACTGTGGGCTTGATATTTATTTTGCCCCTCATGACTTACGAGCCACTTTCGCAACCGACTGGCTGTACAGCAAACATATGGAAACAGGTAAGCCCTTCGAGGCTTTGTTACAGGAGCTGGCTGATTTGATGGGGCATGAAAGCACCTCTACCACTCAAAAATACGTTAACTACATGAATGACAATAAAACATGGTTGGAATTCGCTCAGCGTAAAAATCAATTCGCACAACAATCGCTGAGGTGATGATATGGCAAAAAGTCGATTAGCAGCATCGAGAAATCAAAATAAATCACCCGCTCCGCCGATTACTAAGAAAAATGTTACTTCATTAGATTTGATCGTTGATATACGGCCAGAAGGGGTGCTAAACAGCACAAGACACAATTTTATTTATTGGTGTCATGAACAGTGTGATCCCAAAAAACCATTAGCTAAACCCTCTCGACTGGAAAGAATGCAAAAGCTAAAAAGATGGGTTGATCAAGAGAAGAAAAATGAAACCAATGCATGGTCTCTAGTAGTTAAATTAAGCGCCTTAAAGACTTACATTGCATTTTGCGACATTAAGAAGTTCGACCCTTTTAGTCAGGCTGGATATCTTTATTACGCTGGTAACTCAGGTGAGTTACGGCGCTTAGTTGACATTGCTAGTGAGCCTAAAAAATACCAATTTCAGTATCATAATGGTGAAGAGTTTGGTTTGTTGGAATCCTCAGCTCTTCAAAAAAAGATGAATCTCGACTCGATGCTTCCAGTGCTTGATTTTGATGTGTCAGACATGCAAGCCACGCTTAAGAGCTTTACTGGTGAGATAACAGATTTTGCTACACTACCTTATACATCAAGCGAATGGTATGCACTAGTTAGACGCACTCAGCTTCTCTTTTTCTCTTTGGTAACTCAACTTATTGCGTTTAAAGAAGAAAACCCCGAATCGCCCCCACCTCAATACCTAGAAAACATTGTGGTTGAAAGAATAGATAATCGTGACATCACGATTACACTTGGGAGAAAAAATGGTTCAGCTTCAGAAGGCTTAGCGAGTCCTTTTAATCAATGCATGTCGGCAGCTTACACTTTGTTTGCCTATTACACTGCATTTAACGACACAGTGATTAGACAGGTTCGCCACCCCATTAAAATGGTTACGTCAAATAAAGATGGTCGGACATCAAAAGTTGCTCAAGTTCGCGCTTACAAAGGTCGTGCATCAAAGGACGTAAAAGCGTTATTTTCAGGCTTAGAAGAAAGCTCCCACCCCGAAGCCAAAGATGAGGAAGCTGGGTTTATTGTCGCTGACATCAATAAGCGCGACACTGTTGGAGAAACTGACGGAATTACCTTTCTTCGAGCACTCGAACTCCTCTCGAAAACCTACAGCGAAGACCCTTATGACACTCTGATATATTTCCTCAATAGCGAAGGTGATAAAGGCAAGGTTGATGTGTCTGGAGCTTCATTCCAATTATCAAAGAACCTAAATTTGCTTTCTGATAGCAGAGCTGAGTTGACCGACCATCTAGTAAAAACCTACGCCGACATTGTTAAAGATCAAAAGATGACCACGTTTAACAAGATTAAACGAGATGATGGTGTATACACGATGGAAGCAAAAGTCACCGTTCTTAAAAAGCAAGTTGTAACAATAAGAGCAATGCCTATTGCTTACGCTGCTCTTTCATGTATGACTGATGTTTCATTGCGGAACGCGCTTATACCGCTTAATTATTCAGAGAAAGATTCCGATGGAGCGATGACAGTTTCTTTCAAATATGCTGATGGCTCTAAAGGTGAGTTTATTGTTGCAGCTAAATACAAACCTTTTCTTCAATTGGTTGAGCGTTATGCTGCGAGCAGAAACCCTTTACCCAGAAAAAATTATGGTTTTGGTGGGGGGAGTTCAACAACCAAGCATCCATTCTTACTACCGCTGGGTGGTAAATATGTTACTTATCAGTGGTCAGAAGGTGAGGTTCCGATTCGCGAAGTTCTGTTAAAATTGTGTGGCATTGGTCGCGGTGATTACTTTATAAATATTACCGCCAGTAGGATTCGCACTACTCATTCTAACTTAGAGTATAAAGCTGAAGAAAAAGGGTGGACAGCCCGAAAAATTTTGCAGCACAATATTGAAACAACTGAAAGACATTACCCCAACGGCCACCCTGTCTCAAACAACAAGCAAATGTCACAAGGGATGATGGGGTTAGTCTACATAGCCCAGGGCAAGAGCCGCAGTGAAGCTATAGAATCGGTTAAGAAAGAATTGGAAATTCCCGTCTTAGAATACGATGTTTGGAAACAACGTAATGCTCCTACAAACCCCAATGGCATTAGCTGCGGCGGGGAAATTGATTTGCTGTCAGAGAAAGATTGGCATTATGCAGCACGCAAGTTCGCAGAAAAAAAAGGGATTATTGAAGAGGGTCAAGATATTACCTGCTATCAATACGATCTTTGCGTCTTTTGCAAAAGCGCCAAACTCGTTGATGACCCCTACGCTATTTATAAACTATTGAGCTTTCTCGATGCGTTAAGTGAAGCCATTGACCAATACCCAGAACGCGCTTCGGTAATTCAATTAAAGATAAATCGCTTTCAAGCTAACCTTGACGGCCTCCCATTAGAGACCGTTGAACAAGCTGAGGATTTGCTTGAAGAAAAAGGGCGTTATCCACTTTTCGACTCGTTATCTTCCATTACCCAATTTTTATAAGGGCTATATCTATGCTGTCTTTTGAAAACTCACAAGATATGGATTCAACCTTAGATACCATGCGTTTAATTGGTGATAGAGGCGACTATTTGCAACAGGAACTTCTCCCTGCGCTACTGCGAGGCGATTGGGAAGAGTTAGACAAAATGGTGGTCTATCAAGATCAAAAAAAGACCATCTTGTTTGGCGAGGATATATGGGCGTTTAGAAATTCTGACTACAAAGGGAGTGGGGTCACGAACTTGATTTTTAACATTGAGCCAGAGCAAGAAGAAAATGTCATTGTACTTCATCAAAAAGAGCGTCACATGCTTAATCAAATGAAGTGCGTAGCATTAGCGGATATGTGGTTTTCTGTTAAACATATAGAACTGGCTTCAATAAATAATAAAAAAAACTCTCTTCGAAAGGATATTGCCCAACTAATCAAACGTGGCATCAATTCATTTGAGGAATTGAATCAAGAGCATCTAGAAATTTTGGTTACTGAGGGATGGTATGATATTTCTAGGAGCTATTGTTTTATAGGGTTGAATAGTCTTGTCCACTTGAAAGGGCTGCTACCTTTCAAGGTCAATTTTTCACATCAATCCCATAAGATGTACAACATGAGTTCTGATGCGCAAAACGGAAAAGTGGTGATTCCCCCCCGAATCTATTTTGCGGCATTAAAAGGGTACAGTGAAGATATCGTAAAAGCCTACGGATTAAGAGATGAAATCGAACAAGCAGTTGAGCAGATGATTTCCTTTTATTCCGATGAAGTAAAAAGAAAAATTCTGAGGGTTAGAAGCGGCTATAGCCATAAACCTCATGGCGGTTATGCAGAATCATGGGAACGATTTACCCAGGCGCTCGACAACAATGGAATAACCTTAGCGGATAAAGGTGAAGATCCACGGTGGATGCAAATATTCACATCTATTCAACCCCGCATTCAAATACGACGAGAATGTCTTAGTATCTTCAGAGCACGCATTGGCAACACTTATTATGGCTGGGCTGGTTTTAGACAGTATTTGAGAAGCTTGAACACAAAAGCCTCATGGCTTTGCTTGGCATTGTCAGGAATGCGCGTAGACGAGTTGTACAAAATGAGTCCTGTTTACGGTGCGCAAAGAACGACTTTCGATAAAAATGGATGTGAGTCCGAAACTGGCAAGGAAACCATTTACTTTCTAACTACACGCCAATCAAAAATTACGATCAGTAGTCAAACCAAAAATGACACGTTTGTAACCACGGAAACGGGTTGGAAAGCCTTCCATATATTAAATGCTATTAATACGCCTTATCGCGACAGATTTGCAAAGAAAAATAATCATCGAATGTTTGCAAACTTGAAGGACATCGCTTTTCCCCAACCTATAGGGAAGAGCGCATTACACACTAAAATTAATACGGGGTTTAACAGCGATAAATTTGATTTTACACTTACAGCAGAAGATATGGGGCATTTACAGACCTCCGACCCAACCCAAACATCTTTTAATCAGGGTGATAAATTTCACTTTTCGCCACACCAGACACGGCGCTCCCTCGCGTACTACCTAATTGGTTATGAGCTGTGTTCTTTCCCCGCCTTGAAGCAGCAATTTTCGCATTTGTCGATGGCAATGACGCGATGGTATGCCCGAAATGCCTATTCATTTGAAAAACTTTACAGCGAAATACAAAAAGAACGAGTCACACAACAGGCTGAGATATTTGCTCGCATATATCAAAAAATGGCGAATGGTAAGCGTATCGCAGGAGGTAAAGGTCAAGCAGCAGCGGCTGAGATTAGTCGCGAAGGTGAAAGTTATTTTGAAGATGGAGTAAGCAAACGCAAGCTATCGGTTGACTACTGGATAGATCGGTTGACCAACGGTAAAGAACATTTACATGCTATTGCTCCTGGGATGTATTGCACTAATACTCAATGTTCAATGCGTATCAATATTGATTTAAGTGAATGTGTAGACTGCGAATATGATTTTATTGAAAATGCTGTTTATGCCGAATCCTCCCGTATGGACGCAATGAGAAACGTTGAGTTTTTAAAAGAAAACAATGAATTAAACTCCAGTTCTGCAACCAAATACTTTATGCAGGTAAAAGCTGCGGAAGCGATCATGGATGATCTAGGATTTAAATATGAAAAGTATGAATTTGCAGAAGATGTGCTGAATTTGGTTATCGAAACGACAAGGAAGGCGTAAGGCATGACAGACAAGGCGGAGTTAAGCTCAACAGAAAGACAGCTAAGAGACGCATTGGCGCGGCTTGTTCATCAAAAGCCGATTAACAGAGAGTTGAAACAAAAGCTTAAAGCCAACAAGCTTAAAATTGTTGTTTCTAATGTTGAGAAAGAAGCGGGGTTATCGAATGGATCGGCCAGGCGCTATCCAGAAACAAAAGCGCTGATCGAAAGCGCTGAAGCAAATCGTGTTCATGGAGTAAGCAATGTGTCCGATACTGTGGTTCGCGGCCACCCTCTCCACATAAAGGCTAAGGAAGACTTAGACAAAGCTAAAAAAGAAATCAAAAAGCTTAAGAGAGAAATTGAGAAGAAAGAAGAAAAGCTTGGAGATTATAAAAAACGCTTAAAGTCTCAAGCCGTGAGAATGCACCAAATGACCGTTGCTATGTGGGAACATATGCCTGAAGAATGCAAGCATATTGAGTTAATGATCGATGTGGAAACAACGGGGGCAACAGGCAACGTTCTAGAATTCAAAAAGCGAGAGAAGCTAGATTAGCTCCGAGACTTATGTTCTTAGCTGGATTAGTCTGGACTCAACCTGTCAAATTCAAATCACGATGCAATTAGGTCCGACAGGTTGCTCTAAGGGGTTTTGCGCCCATCCCCTCGAAATTAACCTTAGTCTAAGTTTTTAAGCTTTTTTCTAACTCTAATTACCGTACTTCGACTAACTCCAACTGCTTCAGCCGTTTTATTAATACTAAATCCAGCTTCAGTAAACGAGGCAATCCTATCATGAGCCTCTAAATCAGGCTGACGACCGTGATAAAGTCCCTTTTGCTGTGCTTTTACAATACCTTCTTTTTGCTTACGTTCACGTTCTCGATATTCTTTATATGCACTGGCCGCTAATATTTCTAACAGCATATTATTAATAGCACTAAGTATTGATCTCATAAAATCATCACTTGGAAAACTGCCAAATGTTAAATGACTGGTTGGTAGATCTAAACTAACAACACTAATTCCTTTTTCATTTATTGAGGCTACAAGAGTTTTCCAATCATCAGGGCTTAGCCTTGTTAAACGATCGATTGATTCAACTAACAAAACATCACCGGACTCTGATTCATCCAATAAACGAATTAGCTCTGGTCTATCTAAAGAATTACCAGATTTATTTTCTATATAAAAAGAAGCAATTCGTTTGCTGAAGCCAGAAACGAATTTTTTTAATGAGCTTTTTGCTCTATTTGCATCTTGCTCAGAAGTTGATGCTCGTAAATATGCTCTTATGAACATTTTTGCCTAATTAGGTCTATTTAGATGGTGTCATATCATATAGGTTTATTTAAGTGGTGTCATTACGTAATTGCCTGTGATATATTAACAGTATCTTTAGGGTGTACTCATGTAGAACTGCATGTAATAACACTAATTTGGACTTTGATAATGAAAAAGGATAAACCATACATTGTTGTGGTTTAATATTGTTGTAACAACGGTAACTTTACTTATTTAATAGAAGAAAAAACAAAATCAATTAGCGATGTTTAAACTGGTATTCATTGATGGTCACTTTAATTAGATATAAAGTAAGTAAACAAAAAGTCAGTAAGGTAATTGATAACGTGTCTAAACGAACCATAAGTATGTTGGCTAAAGAACTGAGTGTAAATGTCGAAACAATTCGCTTTTATGAACGCAAAGGCTTAATTAAACAACCACCAAAGCCTATGCAGGGCTATAGACATTACCCGAAAGAAACGGTAAATAGAATACATTTTATCAAGCGTTCTCAAGAATTAGGTTTTACGCTAAATGAGATTGAAGGGTTACTTGCGTTAAACGATAGTCCATGTAGTAAAGTACAAGAATTAGCTAATAAAAAACTGATCGCAGTACAAAAAAAGATGGCTGACTTGTTGTTGTTAGAACACGCTTTGGAAGAACATTTAGGACAATGCCAAAATAATGATGACGATAGCCACTGCCCAATAATTGATTCGTTGCAACCGAAGTAAATGATTCACTTAACTACCATTTCCCACTAAAACAGCATATCCAATTTTACTTCTGCGCCTTAATTCAAGTTAGCTTATTCCCCGTATCTGTCGTAGCAGATTATCAAAGATAAATTTTTTATAAATCACCCTTGACTCCGTACTTAGGTACATGCAATACACTTGCATTATCACTTAATGAGGTATCTATATGAATCAAAAAAAATCAAACCTTCCAATGATAGGAGGCATCATAGCAGCATTAGGCGCAGGCGTATGCTGTGTAGGTCCTTTGCTCCTGTTATTACTTGGGGTAAGTGGCTCATGGATTGGTAATTTAACTGCATTTGAACCCTATAGGCCATTATTTATCGCATTTGTAGTGTTGTTGTTTGGCTACTCAGGTTGGAAAATTTACCGTCCTGTAGAAGAGTGTGAGCCGGGAACGGCCTGTGCAATTCCTAAGAAACAGCAACAACGAAAAGTCATTTTCTGGCTGAGCGCTATAGTTGCGACAATTTTAGTGACCAGTAATTATTGGATACTTTTGTTTGCTTAATATACAGATCAAGAAATTTATAACATTTTAAAATTTGGAGCTAATTATGAAAAAATTATTATTAACCGCACTGCTTTCACTTTCTAGTTTTGGTGCTTTTGCTGAAGTAAAAACAGTTACACTGGAAGTGCCAACGATGAACTGTGCGACATGTCCAATCACAGTTAAAAAGTCATTAGAAAATGTTGATGGCGTTGAAAATGCGAAAGTTACCTACAAGCCTAAGCTAGCTGTTGTTTCTTTTGATGACACTAAAACCAACATCAATGCATTAATTGCAGCGACTACCAACGCTGGCTACCCTTCAAATTTAAAAAGTGAAAATAAGTAATGTTTAGCCCCTTAGAACTAGTTACGCGTATCGGAGATAAAGCAGGCTCTATAGGTGCACTTGTTTCGGCAATGGGATGCGCCATGTGTTTTCCCGCGATAGCTAGTCTTGGTGCGGCAATTGGGATGGGATTTCTTAGTCAGTGGGAAGGGGTATTTATCAATACGTTGTTACCACTGTTTGCAGTATTAGCGCTGGCAATGAATATCTTAGGCTGGTTTAGCCATCGTCAATGGTACCGTAGTTTTATCGGTTCAATTGGCCCCATTTTGGTTTTACTCTCTTTATACCCTTGGTTCCAGTACGGGTGGAGTTCATACGTTACTTATACGGGGCTAGGACTAATGGTTGCTGTATCAATTTGGGACATGGTTTCTCCTGCGAATAAACGCTGTGATGATGAAACTTGTACCGCTTAACTTTTTTAGAGGAATAAAATATGTCAACGAATAGTTGTTGCTCGTCAAATGACATCCAGCCAGAACAATTACATGTAGCCATTATTGGTAGTGGTTCAGGGGCCTTTGCCAGTGCGATTAAAGCAGCAGAAGGCGGAGCAAGAGTTACTATCATTGAAGGAGCCGATGTAATCGGAGGTTGCTGTGTAAATGTCGGCTGTGTTCCTTCAAAAATATTGATCCGTGCTGCGCAATTAGCGCATCAGCAACGTACTAACCCGTTTGATGGTTTAGAAAATATTCAGCCACAACTTAGCCGCTCCTTATTAGCACATCAGCAAAACGCTCGCGTCGAAGAACTACGCGATGCTAAATATCAACGTATTTTAGAGAGTAATCCCGCGCTATCTTTACTTAAAGGTTATGCACGTTTTAAAAATCAAAATACCTTGCTAGTTCACAAGTCTGATGGTAGTGAAGAAGAGCTGGTTGCAGATCGCATTTTAATTGCAACAGGCTCTACACCAAGCATTCCGCCAATTAAGGGTTTAGTTGATACACCTTATTGGACATCAACAGAAGCCTTATTTGCAGAAGAGTTACCGAGTAGTCTAGTTGTCATCGGCTCCTCCGTTGTTGCTCTGGAAATTGCGCAAGCTTATGCCCGTTTAGGTAGCCGTGTGACAATTCTAGCCAGACATACCCTTTTATATGCTGAAGATCCGTTATTAGGTGAAAAACTGGCAGAGTGCTTTGAAAAAGAAGGTATTAGGGTACTTAATAATACGCAAGCAAGTCATGTTTCTTATGATAGCAATGGTTTTTCATTGGAAACTAACGAAGGAACATTAATCGCTGAAAAATTGCTTATCTCTACGGGTCGCCATGCAAATACTGGAAAGCTTGGTTTAGAAAATGTTGGTGTTGAAACAGATAAAAGTGGTGCCATTGTTGTTAATAGTATGATGGAAACATCAACAGCTAACATTTATGCCGCTGGAGATTGCTCCAATATGCCACAATTTGTTTATGTTGCTGCTGCTGCCGGAAGTAGGGCTGGAATTAATATGACAGGTGGAAATGCGCAACTCGACTTATCTACCATGCCTGCTGTTATATTCACCGACCCACAAGTTGCTACGGTAGGTCTAACCGAAGTACAAGCTTCAGCGGTAGGAATAAATACGATAAGTCGTGTACTTGATATGGAAAACGTACCAAGAGCTTTAGCAAATTTTGAAACGGATGGTTTTATCAAGTTGGTAGCTGAAGAATCCACGGGAAAACTGATAGGCGCACAAATTTTAGCCCATGAAGGCGGAGAACTGATTCAAAGTGCGGCTCTTGCTATTCATAATAAAATGACAGTCGAAGAATTGGCAGGTCAACTATTTCCGTATTTGACGATGGTTGAAGGATTGAAGTTATGCGCTCAAACCTTTAGCAAAGACGTTAAAGAGCTATCTTGCTGCGCAGGGTAATCATTTAACGGTAATGTACTTACAGAAATGTTAATGGAGTGCCAATTGATTGAATGTAATCAAGATATCTTAAGGCATTCCATTAACAACACAAATTGGAAGCATGCTAAATCATGATTAAATCTAAGGTTGAAAACATTCCTGTTGGTGAAGTCAGTTTTTTGACAGAGATACCTGACATCAATAAGTTCATTAGTAGTGATGATGATGCGTTGGATTTTCCTTTGAGTATTTCTCAACTGGCACTAGCTGCACAAACATCTGTCCATACGGTAAGAAATTATGTTCTTGAGAACTTAGTACACTGCGAAGAAAAAACTAAGTCAGGCCATTCACTTTACGGCTTATGTGCATTAAAGAGATTAAAGTTCATTCGAGCAGCAAGGGCGGCAGGTCTTCTTGTAGTTGATATCAAGCCATTACTAATGGCAATAGATGCAGGAGAAAGAAAAGTTCCTGAAGACATCCAAAAGCTGCTACTTACTAAAATCGAGCATAGAAAAGTATTTTTAAATCTAGTAACAAACCAAATTGAAGAGTTTTGCAATTAGAACAATTATAGAACAGTTCATGGCTCGACTAAAAACTTGTTAGCTTATCTGTTTTCTATCAATGTTAGCTTGTATATATCAAGCATATAGAATATCAACACCTCCAATTTTTAATGGCACTTTGATGCGCAGTACCTTTTGAATTAGAAATACAAACAGATGGCATTCTTTAACTTATTGATTCTACATCACTAAGTAAACCAGCTAAGTCGATTTCTTTGCGGTCTTTATTAAAGGCATATTCCCCATTTAGATTAATGTGTTGCCAAGCAACAGGTGAAAGCCGAGAAATAACATCAACCACATCTTGCCTACCGTTCCTCTCTTGGATTTGTAAAAATGCCGATAGTAACGCGGAATTATAATAAAGGCTATGTTCTGCTAAATTGTTGCTATACTGTATATGAATACAGTTTTTAAGGATTGATCATGCTCCCAGCACAATTTACAAAGCTTATAGCCGAGTTAGAACACTTAACAGATAGTCAAACCCGTTATGTTGAGAAGCTGCTGAAAGGCACTGATAGCGTCTCACAGTTGATAACAGAGCTTGAGGAGCGGATGGTTGAAAACCCTGAATGCCCGCACTGCCATAGCTCACTGATCAATCGGCACGGCAAGGTAAACAAGATGCAGCGTTATCGCTGCAAGAACTGCGGCAAAACCTTTGTAGCGACAACGGCGACACCGCTAGCTCGACTGAGGTACAAAGAGCTTTGGTTAGAATATATTCGCTGTATGCTGGACAGTAAGCCATTGCGTAAATGTGCCGAAGAATGTGGCCTCCACCTTGAAACATCGTTCAGGTGGCGGCACCGATTCTTGGCGCTACCATCAGCACTGAAAGCGAGCAAATTAGAAGGCATTATCGAGGCAGACGAAACACTTTTTCCCTACTCAGAGAAAGGCTCAAAACGGATGACTCGTCAGCCCCGTAAAAGAGGGATGAAAGCGAAAAAACGGGGGCGTTCAAAGGATGATTGGGTGCCAGTTTTAACGGTCAGAGACCGAGCTAAGAATACGTATGAAGCCGTTGTGCCAAGTGTTACATCGGCAGCTCTACATCAGGAGCTAGCAGGGAAATTAGAGAAAGACAGTGTGTTGTGTAGTGATGGCTATAAGCCCTACATAGCTCTTTCTGAGAAAAATGATTTAATACACAAGCGCTTAGATGTGGCAGGAGGAGTTAAGGTGATAGATAAAGTCTTTCACATTCAAAATGTTAACGCCTATCACAGCCGTCTGAAAGCGTGGATAAAACGGTTTCACGGAGTAGCCACAAAATACTTGGAACACTACCTAGGTTGGTTCAGGTTTATGGATACTCCAGAAAACCTTAACGAAAACAGGCTCTTTTCGATTCAACAACAGTTAATCCGAACATAGCCATAATAAATAATGCAATTTGAAATGAGTCGAGCACAATCGTTCCATTGTGGGGTTCTAGGGATTTTCCCCTCTAAAAAGACTTAATCCTCTGTAGACCACACCAATAAATGGCTGCGGAGGTGGTTTACTTTCAGCTTGGAGCCTAATCATCCACTATCGGCCTTGTTATTTCGCCAATATTGGGCAATTTCCCAGTATTAGTGAAGTTATACGTTCCGCTTAAGTTGATATTTTGCCACGCAACGGGCGAAACAGCACGAGTGATACCCGCTTTCTCTTCATCTCCTCTCGCTTCAAAGTGTCCCAGAAGATGACTCAGTATCGCGGAGTTGAAGTAGATGATCGCGTTGGCAAGCAATCTTGCGCATTCATTCCAGATAGCGATTTCAGACTCGTTTTTGCCACGGAACTGATCACCATTCACCGACGCAATGGCTCGTCTAAGGAAGTGCCATGCTTCTCCCCGGTTCAGGGCACGTTGCACATACTGCCGCAAACTGGCATCGTCGATGTAGTCAAGTAAATATTGCGCTTTAACCAGTCGATTATACTCCGTCAGAGCCTGTAATATTGGGTGTCCAGAAGGGTAACCAGACAACTTTCTTACCAGCATTGCTTGTGTCGTCCGCTTTGTCTGAAGTGACAGAACAATACGCCTGATATCTTGCCATCCCGTTGTAATAACATTCGTTCTGATAGGCTTCTTTAGCGCCAGTATGGTGCTGCCTTGTTCACTTTCAGTCACATCAAACAGATCATTGATGACACTACTGAACGTAAGCGATCAATATAGGCCGTCTTCCCAAGATTTAGCTACTCCGTAAAATAGCCTCCGTAG